>JAEEGL015613933.1_pt1 | contig 28797 bp, 16 predicted proteins | sample 9134231 | NCBI WGS metagenome assembly JAEEGL01 (sample SAMN16246548, study PRJNA631951) | gut metagenome | biome: gut microbiome; feature: rumen; material: fiber-attached | host: Bos | place: Iran: Karaj | collected 2018-10 | reverse complement strand
TCGTCGGCCTGCAGGGCACGGGCAGTGTCGAGCGCGAGCATCTGCCGCAGGGCTGCGCTGTGGGCGGCGGTGTCGCTGGTGCGCAGCAGCGAGTCGGCACGGTCCAGCTCCGCCATGACGCGCGCATCGTGACTGCCCCCACAACCCACGAGCAGGGCTGCGAAGAACAAGAGCAATATGACAGGCCAGCGTTTCATCACATCAATAACATAAAGAATGTGAACTATTGCGTTTTGAGGGGGGATTACTCTTTTTCGCCGTAGAGGAGGTCGCCGGCGTCGCCGAGGCCGGGGACGATGTAGCTGTGCTCGTTGAGCAAGTGGTCGATGTCGGCTGTCCATAGGGTGATGTTGTCCTTGGGGAGCCGCTCACTGATGAAGTCGATGGCCTGGTCGGTGGCGATGACGCTTGCCAGGTGCACATGCTTGGGATGTCCCTTAGTCATAAGTGCCTGATAGGCAAGTTCCATCGACGAACCCGTGGCAAGCATGGGATCGGCAATGACCACGACCTTGTCGTCGATGCGCGGGCAGGCGATATACTCAATGTGCACCTTGAAGTCGTTGGTCTTCTCAATATACTTGCGGTAGGCCGACACAAAACCATTCTCGGCCTGGTCAAAAAATGTGAGGAAACCCTCGTGGAACGGTAGTCCGGCACGTAAAATGGTGGTAAGTACCACCTTGTCGGCCAGCACATTGGTCTTGGCTGTGCCCAACGGGGTAATGGTCTCCACTTCCTTATACTCGAGTCGCTTAGAGATTTCATAGGCCATAATCTGACCAATGCGGTGAATGTTGGCACGGAAACGCAGGCGCTCCTGCTGCCGGTTGCAGTCGCGCAGTTCGCTCATGAACTGCCCTACCAGTGAGTTTTGATTACAGAGATTGATAACTTCCATTTTTTGGTTGAGGGTTGTAATGCGAGCAAGCTCGCGGTTGAGGGTTTAATTCCTGCTTCGCAGGAGGTTGAGGGTTGAGGGTTGAGAGTTTAGGGTTGAGGGTTGAGGGTTTAGGGGTTATGGGGTTATGAGATATGAGGTGTGGGGTTATAAACTAGAGGCTAACTGCTATTGGCTATAGGCTTTAAGTATGGCGCGGGCCTTGTCGCGGTCAAGTTCGAGCTGGTGGCGCAATTCGTCGATGCTCACCATTTTGAATTCAAGTCGCAAGAACTGGATGAACTGGAGGGTGATGGGTTCGCCATACACATCGCCCTCGAAGTCAAACACATTCACCTCGATGCTCAGCCTCTTGCCCTCGCTCAGCGTGGGGCGGTAACCCACATTCACCATGCCTTGCCACCACTTGCCCTTGAGCAAGACCATCACAGCATAGGCACCATTGTGCGGAATGAGCGCATCGGGTGCTATCTCGCCCACATTGGCTGTGGGGAAGCCCAAGGCCGTGCCATTGCGAAAGCCGTGCACCACATGCCCGCTCAACGAATAAGGCCGACCCATGCAACGCAGGGCATCGTCGACCTTGCCAGCGGTGATGAGGTTGCGGATGATTGACGAACTCACCGGCGCATACTGGCCCAGATACTCGGGCGCTTTGACCACATCGATGCCCAACTCGGCTCCCCAGCGCACATAGTCGGCAAAGGAACTTGAGCGGTCGTGTCCAAAGCGGTGATTATAGCCCATGAGCAGCACTTTCACGCCATAGGTGTGCAACATGCGCATAAACTCGAGCGCACTGAGCTGAGACAATTCGTGAGTGAATTCAAGTGGCACGATGTAGTCGATGCCTTGTTGCGAGATGGTTTGCAACTTGTCGGAGAGCGACATGAGCATCTTCACCTCGTGTTCGGGATGGAGCACTTGCCGCGGGTGCTGCTTGAAAGTGAACACCGCCGAAGCCATTCCACGAGCCGCCGCTTCGCGTTTCACCGCGTCGAGCAGCGTGAGGTGCCCAAGATGCACCCCATCGAACATGCCGATGGCCGCTACCAGTTCGGTTCCCTGTGGTATGATGTCGGTCGGGTTCGCCATGATTACAAATAAGTTTTCAAGAGGTCTTCAAACTCGGTTCCAGGAGGCACCAGCAGCGCATTGAAACCAAGCTGGCGTGCCGCCTCGATGTTATCGGGCCCATCGTCAAGGAAAAGCGTCTCCTCGGGCACGATGCCCATCGTCTCGACTGCGTAATCGAAGATGCCACGATAGGGTTTGCTGCAACCCGCCTTGTACGACACAGTGATGCCGTCGAAATAGTCGTCGACTGTAAGGCCCTCTTGCTTGAAAAGTTCGGCCAAAATGCCCTCGTACATGATGGGGTTGGTGTTCGACAGCAAATACACGCCATAGCGCTTGCGTAACCGACGCAGGCACTCGAGCCGACGACGAGGAATATCGACAATGAAGCTGCTGAAAGCTGCATCGAGCTGCTCGTCGGTCACTTCGGGAGGCAGGTCCTTGTGCACCTCGGCCCTGAAGTCGGCAGCACTGATTTGCCCTGCCTCCAGGTCGGCAAAAACACCATCCTGGATGTAAAGACCGATGAGGTTGTCGGCATCTTCGAGCCCTATGTCGAGCAAAGCCTGCAAGCAACGGTTGCGGTCAAGGTCGACGATGACCCCGCCCATGTCGAAGAGCAGGTTCTTGATTTTCGGTCGGCGGCTCATTCCAAATGCTTTTTCATCACGCGCATGGTGTCGGTGCACAATTTGGCAAACACCTCGCGGTTCTTGAGCAACTGTGTAATCTTCATCTGGCGGTCCTGCCCCTTGAATATGAAGCCCGTGTCGTTCGACTCAATGGCGCGCATCATGGTGCGTGCACCCACCTCGGTCTTGTCGCGGCGAGTGATGAGAATGTCGAACTTCTCAAACCAGCGGTTCACGCGTGCCATGCTCAGGTTTATGATGCCGGCATCCACGCAATTCACATTGATGTGGCGCGAACGCAGCACAGTTGACATGTAGATGGCAAACAGCGTGAGCGCCAACTTGCTCTGGGCAAAGGCTGCAATGGGCATGAAATTGTTCACTGCCGGGAACTCATAAGGCAACGAAACCAGGTTGCGCGTGAGCGAAGTGGTGAAAATGATGCCACTCCCCTCGCCCATGAGTTTCTGGCACAGCTGCGACAGGAGCACGGTGCTCAGGAAGTTGACCTGCACCAGTTTCTCGTAGCCGTCGGGCGACTTTTCGCTGTGGTGCGAGATGTAACTGGCGTTGTTGATGAGCGTCCTGACAGGCCGGCCAAGCGACTCGAGTTCGCGCACAAAGTTCTTGACCGAGGCAAAGGAGCCGAGGTCGAGATGCAGCGTGGTAATGTCGGTGTTGCCCGTACTCTCAACAAGTTCGCGCGCAAATTCCCGACTCTTCTCCACATTGAAGCAGGCCATGACTATGGGTTTGCCTTGAGCGGCAAGCCGGCGCGAAATGACGCGCCCCATAGTATCGGTAGCGCCCGTGATTACATAAAGGCCGTTGTTATCTGTATTCATAGTTGTAGTGAATTATTTTGACACTTTAGTTTTCTTGTATTTGTAGTTCACACCCAGGTTGTGCATGATAAAGGCCTGAATGTCGGTGTACTCCTCAATGACCTTGCTCACCGGTTTGCCATGACCATGACCGGCATTCACATCGATGCGGATGAGTTTCACGGCATCGCCTGTGTTGCTGGCTTGCAGTTGAGCGGCATACTTGAACGAGTGTGCCGGCACCACACGGTCGTCATGGTCGCTGGTGGTGACCAGGATGGGCGGATACTTGGTGCCATCGTTCTTGATGGTGTGCAGGGGCGAGTAATCCTTCAGGTACTTGAACATGGCCTCGCTGTCGTCGCTGCGGCCATAGTCGGGAGCCCAGTTCCAACCGATGGTAAACAGGTGATAACGAAGCATGTCCATTACACCCACTTGAGGCACAGCAGCGCCGAAGAGGTCGGGACGCTGATTCACCACGGCACCCACGAGCAGACCGCCATTGCTGGCACCGTTGCAGGCAATCTTGCCCTTGCAGGTGTAGCCCTCGGCAATGAGCCACTCGGCAGCGGCGATGAAGTCGTCGAACACATTCTGCTTCTTCATCTTGGTGCCTGCCTCGTGCCACTGTTCGCCATACTCACCACCGCCACGCAGGTTGGTGTAGGCGCAAATGCCGCCCTGGTCAATCATGGCGAACGGCGTGCGCGAATAGCTGAAGCCCGGGTTCATGCTGGCATTGAAGCCGCCGTAGCCATAGAGGAAAACGGGGCGCTTGCCATCCTTCTTCATACCTTTTTTATATATAAGGAACATAGGTATCTTGGTGCCGTCCTTGCTGGGATAGAACACCTGATCGATTTGATAGTCAGCCGGATTAAGAGCGATAGCTGGCTGGAAGAACACCTTCGATTCGTTGGTAGCAGCGTTGTAACTATAGACGGTTGAGGGGAAAGTGTAGGAAGTGAAGTTATAGAACACCTCTTTACGCGTGTTCTTGCTGCTGAAACCCACCGAACCCAGAGCCGGCAACTTGATTTCGTGCATCTCTTTGCCATTGGCATCGTAGAGGTAAGCATGGTTGCTGGCATCCTTGTCGTAGGTAACGATAAACTTGTGGTCGCTCATCTGAATGCCGCTCAGCACCCACTGTTTCTCGGGAATGAACTCGGTGAAATTCTTGGCACCCAGATTATTGGCATCATAGGCGAGCACCTTGTAGCAGGGGGCGTTCTGGTTGGTCATAACATAAATCTTGCCGTTATCCACACCGATGGGGCCAAATGAATATTCGCCATCCTGTGCAATCTTCACATAGTGCGGGTTAAGGCTCTTGAGGTCCTTCACATAGAGGGCGTTACCCTCGCCAGCACTTTGCAGGATGAACACATAACGCTCGTCTTCGTCAACACCCACCTGGTGGAACAGCAGCGGGTCTTCGTAGCTGCGAAATTCCAGATAGTCCTCGCTTTGCGGTGTGCCCAGCTTGTGATACATCACCTTGTGCCACTCGTTCTTCGAACTCTTGGCATCCTCGGGCTGGTCATAAGCGCTGTAGAAGAAGCCGTCGCCCAACCACTGTGCATCGGTAAATTTGGCCCACACGATATGGTCGTCGAGCATCTTGTCGGCCACAAGGTCGTGCACAAGAATCTCGTTCCAGTCGCTACCGTTGCGGGTGATGGTGTAGGCGGCATAGCGGCCGTCTTTCGAGAAGTTCAGGCTCTGCAGGGCCACAGTGCCGTCGGCGCTCAAGGTATTGGGGTCAAACACCATGCGCCCCTCACCGTCGATTTTGTCCTTGACATAGAGCACGCTCTGGTTCTGCAGACCGTCGTTATAGAAATAATAGATTTTATCTTTCACATAGAATGGGGTGCCCATCTTCTGGTAGTTGGCCAGTTCGGTGAGTCGCTTCTTCAGGTCTTTGCGGAAGGGAATTTTGTCGAGGTAATCGCGTGTGATCTTGTTCTCGGCATCGACCCACTGCTTGGTCTCGGCGCTGTTGTCGTCTTCGAGCCAGCGATAGGGGTCGGCCACCTTGGTGCCGAAGTAGTCGTCAACAACATCCACCTTCTTTGCCTTGGGATAATTGATTTTAGCTTGCATAATGTCTGTTGTGCTTGCAACGAGCGCCAAAGCGCCGCATGTCATGAAAAATCGGTTCAATTTCATAGTTTATTGTTTTTAATCAGTATTCATAAATAAGGGCCGCAATCGTCTGCCCCACTGCCTGAAGCGTGGCGCGGTCGATCTGGTCGACCGTGTCGTGCGTCGTGTGCCATCCGGGGTAGAAGCCTGTGGTAGAAGTGCGCATGTCAACGATATCGATACAAGGAATACCGCCCTTGTTGATGCACACATGGTCGTCGGTAGCGCCGCCGCCCATGCTGTCGATGAAAAACTGCGAGAATCCCTGTTCGGCTGCCACGCGCCACACCTCGTCGACCACATTGGAGGCATACATGTCGGAGAACGCCTCGCGATGGAAGGTGGCACCCTTGGCGCCCACCATGTCGAGCAAGATGCCGAACAGCGGCTTATACGCTTCCTTGTGCTTGTTCTCAACCCAATATTGGGTACCCAAGGCCCAACTGTCTTCGTTGTCCTCTGCGCCCCAGTCCTCCACATCGGTGAGGAGCAGGTCCACGCCAACCTCGGGTTTCTGCGCATGCAACACGCGTGCCAGTTCAAGCAGCACAGCCGTACCGCTGGCGCCATCGTTAGCGCCCATCACCGGTTCGTTAACCTTGGCAGGATCGGGGTCGCTATCGGCCCAGGGGCGGCAGTCCCAGTGTGCCACGAGCAAAATGCGGCGCTCGGCCTGCGGGTTAATGATGCCGACGAGGTTCACCGCCTCGAGGCGGGTGTTGTCGAAGGTGGTGAGTGTGGGTCGCTGCACCACAACTTCGTCGCAATGTGCACGAAGGTAGTCCTCAAGATAGCGGGCACATGCCTTGTGGGCATCGGTGCCAGGCACACGAGGGCCAAAGGCGCACTGTTTCTCGACATGGCCAAAGGCGCTATCAGCATTAAATTTCACTTGTTTCACGGAATTATCGGCACTTGCACTTGCACTTGCGCTCACACTTGACGAGGTCTTGCCACCCTGCGTTGCACACGACACAATAAGGGTCATGGCAGCAAGCAGGAGCATTTTTTTTATATGGGTTGTCATCAATAATCGTATTTTTAGCAAAATTACTATAAATATAGTGTAACGCAAAATATAGTTTCTTATTTTTACTTAATAAAGGTCTTGTGAAAAAATGAGATTGCGCCAAAATTGACGATTCACTTGGCTGTGGAGATGGGCAATCGCACCCACAACCAGCGGGGAATGAGTCGCCAGCCGGCAACCAGCAGCCGGTAACGCCAGTCAATGGTGATAATCGAGCGGTTGCGCTCAATGCCACGCACAATGCTGCGTGCCACACGACTGGCATCGAGTTGCATGGGATAGCTGTTACCGTCGGCTATGAGCGGAGTGCGCACAAAACCTGGTCTGATGTCGTGCAGTCTGATGTGTCGCAAGTGCCTGATGGCGCACAGCTGCTGCAGGCACTCCATGTAGTGGCTCACATAGCGCTTGGTGGCCGAGTAGGCCGGTGCCGCCCCAAGCCCCTTGGTGCGTGCAATGCTGCTAATCACGGCGATGTGCCCCGGGCGTTCACGCCGGGCAAAATAGTTGAAAGCGGCGTTCACCATGCGCGTGAATCCCAGCGCGTTGGTTTCAACGGTGCACAATTCCTTGTCACTGTCAAGACTGGGATTCTGATACCCAATGCCTGAACTGTGGAAGTAGAGGTCGATGTCGCCCATGTCGGCAACGAACTGCAACAACTCATCGGGAGCATCGGCATGAGTGATGTCGATACAAGCCCGCGCTATCACGCCATCGGTTTCGGCCTGAATTTTCTCCAGCACCTCGGCACGACGGCCCACGATGCCCACCTGCCAGCCACGACGGCACAACTCGCGCACCACCTCGAGCCCTATGCCCGATGTGGCGCCCATTACCACAGCCCTACGGCTAATTTCTTTGTTTTTCATTTCCACTTCAGTTATTATAGTCCAAAGATAACGCATTTTAGAAATACTTACAAAAAAACGAGTTAAAACGATGCTGTTATGGGTCTTTTCGACACGAGATTATCAAAAACTGCAACCAAATATTTTTTTACTTGAATAATTTGTAGTAAATTTGCAGGCTGATTATCCCCAGTTGGTCCTGAAACGGCTGATTAGGGTGATATGACATTGAACAAAAACATACAAATATTATAAACAATTTAACACATGCAAACTAAAGGTTTTATTAAGGTCATAACTATTGCACTTATCCTTGTTTGCGCTTTCTACCTGTCGTTCTCATTTGTTGCTAACCGCATCGAGAACAAGGCACAGGACAAAGCACTTGCTGTGGCAAAGCTCAAGACTCCTGACATGAGCGACAGCACCTACAAGGCTACCTACAATAGCTTTATGGACTCTATTGCGAAGGAGAAAGTGTATCTCGGTTATTACACTTTCCAGGAAGTGCGTGAGAAACAATTAGGACTCGGTCTTGACTTGAAGGGCGGTATGAATGTGACCCTTCAAATCTCGGTTCCCGACATCTTGCGCGCATTGTCGAACAACAGTAATGACAAGATTTTCAACCAGGCCATCGCCAATGTGGAGAAGGACCGTGCATCACAAGACGACTATGTGGCATCGTTCTGCGACCAGTATAAGAAGCTGGGCGGCCGCAATCTGGCTCAACTCTTCCGTGAGGTGCCTGCCGTGCGCGATCTGCCCGGTGCAACCGACGCTCAAGTGCAGAACATCCTGAAGAAGGAAGTTGACAACATGGTTGACAATTCATATAAGGTGTTGCGCACCCGTATCGACCGCTTCGGTGTGGTTGCTCCCAACATTCAGAAGCTGCAGAGCACCGGCCGCATCCTGCTCGAACTTCCTGGTATCAAGGAACCCGAGCGTGTGAAGAAGCTGTTGCAGGGTACTGCTAACCTTGAATTCTACACAACTTACAAACTGAACGAAATCAGCGAGGACCTCAACAACCTGCTGGCTGCCGCTTCGGGCGCTGCTGTTGAAGAGCCTGCCGAAGAGGCTACCGCCGAAGCTGCTCCTGCCGACAAGGCAGAGGCCAACAAGGCAACCGATGCCAAGGCCGACACTGCAACCAAGCCTGCTGCCGAGCCTGCTAAGCCCGCTGCTGCCGAAAAGAAGGCAGAGCCTGCCAAGAAAGGCCGCACACTTGCTCAACTGCTGAACATCACACCCCAATGGATGGCCGAAATGACCAACAGCTGCGTGCTGGGTCGCGCCGCTGCATCCGACACTGCCCGTGTGAACCAGCTCATTAAGCAATATGGCAACCTGCTGCGTCCCGACATGAAACTGTGCTGGAGCGTGAAGCCTCAGGACGAGAAGAGCAACCTCTTCAATCTCGTGGTACTCAAGACTCGTCCCGACGGCACCCCCGCCATGACTGGCGATGTGGTGACCAAGGCTCAGGGCGAATTCGACAACATGCAGGGTCAGATTGTGACCATGGAAATGAACGACGAAGGCGCACAGCAGTGGTCTAAACTCACTGGCGACAACATTAACCGCGCCATCGCCATCGTGCTCGATGACCAGGTTTACTCTTATCCCAATGTGAACACCAAGATCGACGGCGGCCGTTCGCAGATTACCGGTAACTTCAGCGTTGAAGAGGCAAACGACCTTGCTAACGTGCTCCAGTCTGGTAAGATGGTGGCCAAAGTCGATGTGGCAAGTGAAAGTGTGATTGGTCCTTCACTGGGTCAAGAATCTATCAACAAAGGTTTGATCTCGTTCGTTGTGGCCCTCATCCTGCTCATGCTCATGATGATTCTCGTCTACGGCATCAAGGCTGGTATGATTGCTAACATCGGTCTGGTACTCAACCTGTTCTTCACCATGGGTATCCTCGCCTCGTTCCAGAGTGTGCTCACGCTGCCTGGTATCGCCGGTATCGTGCTCTCGCTCGGTATGGCAGTGGACGCCAATGTGCTTATCTTCGAGCGCATCAAGGAAGAAATGCGTGCTGGCAAGGGTCTGAAGGCTGCCGTATCTGACGGTTACAAGAACGCATTCTCGGCTATCTTCGACGGTAACTTGACAACCATCATCACTGGTGCCATCCTGGCTTATCTGGGTTCAGGTCCCATCCGTGGTTTCGCTGTCACCCTCATCATCGGTATTTGCTGCTCGTTCTTCACCGCAGTGTTTGTGACCCGCCTCATTCTTGAGCGCTGGATCAACAAGAACCGCTTCGGTTACGGATCTACCACCTTCACCACCAGCTGGGCCAAGAACTGGATGCAGAACACCAAGTTCGACTTCATTGGCAAGCGCAAAGCCGCTTATACTGCTGTGGTTGCAATCATTGCAGTCATCGTGGCCATGTTCTTCATTCCCGGCCGTGGTTTGAGCCAAGGTATCGACTTCTCGGGTGGTCGCAACTATGTGGTACAATTCGCTCACCCCGTGAGCACCGAACAACTTGAGCAGAACCTCATCCCCTTGTTCGATGGTGCCAATGTGTCGGTTATCACTATTGACAACGACACCAAGGTGCGCATCTCTACCAACTACAAGATCGACAGCAACGACGCCGCTCTCGACGAGGAAATCTCGAAGAAACTCTATGAGGGTCTGAAGGGCGAACTCAAGGGTATGAGCCTTGAAGACTTCAGCGTGAGCAACGAAAATGTGGGTATCGTGCAGACCGAGGTAGTGGGCCCGAGCATCGCATCTGACATGAAGACCGAAGCCATCTGGGCTGTGTTCTGGTCGCTGCTTGCTATGGCACTCTACATCCTGCTCCGTTTCCGCAATGTGGCATTCTCGATTGGCGCTCTCGCAGCTGTGGCATTCACCGCACTGGTGGTGATCGGCTTCTACACACTGCACGGTCTGTTCCCCTTCTCTATGGAGATCGACCAGACATTTATCGCCGCAATCCTTACCGTGATTGGTTATCAGGTGAACGATACCGTGGTGGTATTCGACCGTGTGCGTGAGTACAAGAAACTCTATCCCAAGATGGAATCGAAAGAAGTGTTCAACCGCGCTCTTAACAGCACATTGAGCCGTACGATGATGACATCTATCAGTACATTGCTCGTGCTGCTCGTCATCTTCATCCTGGGTGGTGAGTCTATCCGCAGCTTCATCTTCGCCATGATTCTCGGTGTCATCATCGGTACTTGTGCTTCGCTCTTCATCGCAGCACCCACCGCTCATGCACTGTCGAACCGCAAGAAATAAGCCATTCCTTCCCGTTTTGAATTAATAATAAAACGAGAATATATATTTGCCGCAATCGGCCCTCAGCTCCTGAGGGTCGATTGTTTTTTTGTAAAAGCCACTAACACTATTTAACTCAAAGGAGTGAAGGAATTATCCAAGCTTGCACAGTTCCTGGACATACTATGAAGCCCGTTAGGGCTGGGCAGATAATAGGCAGGTGGTGGAGCGAACCACGAAGTGCTCGAGAACATTTCAAAGCGAAAGTCGCTCGCAAGAGCGGTGCGCGGTGCCCAAAGGGCATTGAAACTGTTCTCAACATTGCGAAGAACCCCCTGTTTTAAGGTGGTATTCAATATAATTAGCCCCATTAGGGGCGACAGATAAAAAACTTGATTCAGATTCTGCCGTCCCTACGGGACTAATGTTGTCTATGCCTGATTGACAGGGGTTCTCGCCTACGGCTTCACCCCTGCCTAAGTTCTTGACAGTCCTAACGGACTTTTAATCGGACACGAATAACTTCTAATCATTAATGGTCGCTACGGCTAACCTAATAGCAAGTAAAAGATGTAGAAATCCCCGCCAGGCAACTGCCCGACGGGGATTTGTTCATTTTTCAGAAATGATTACTCGAAGATGAGGATGGTTACTTGAAGTTGAGCAACTCGTAGAAGGCCTGTTGCATGCGACCGTTGCGGTTGTCAATCAGGCTGCCGTTCCACCAGCTCGTAGTCACCTGATAGGAGTTGTTGCCATACTCATTAGCCTCGGGCCACCACCAGAAGATACCCTTCACATTGCTGCGGGCATTGAGGGTGGTTACCAAATCCCTGGCAAACTTGGCCTGCCCTGCCTCGGAGTAAGGATAGGAAGATGTGAAATCATACTTGGTGTCAGGCAGATTCCAAGCATAGCCATAGGCCGTTTCCATAATCATTACTGGAGTGTTGGGGAAACTTCCCTGCAGGCTGGAGAGCACCGTGGTTAGGGTGCCAAAGATGGTACCAGTCTGAGCATGATAGGCCGGATAATAACTCAGGCCCATGATGTCAAAGTCTACATTGTGCTCCGCAGCTTGAGTAAAGAAAGCTATGGCATTGGTATATCGGCTCAACTCAATGTGAATGATGATCTTGGCTCGGGGACACTCCTCACGCACGGCTCGGCTGCCGGCATTCAGGTAGCGGGCAAAGTTTTCCCAAGTGCCACCACCACTATAGTCGGCTCCCGAGGGCCAGCAATGCCCTGTGGGCCACAACATGCCATAAGTCACCTCGTTGCCCACCTGCACATAGTCGGGTCGTGCACCGGCGGCTACAAGCGTCTGCAGCACTTCGCGTGTGTAGTCCTCAACTTTCTGTTCCAGCTGGTCAACGCTCAAGTTTGCCCAGTCGGCAGGCAGCGTCTGCTTGCCTGGATCGGCCCACGAGTCACTGTAGTGCAGGTCAAGCACAAACTTGAAGCCCGCGTCCTTGATGCGCTTGCCCAATGCCTTCACATAGTCAAGGTCTTGAATCACACCCTCGCCCACCTGCGTTGCAGTAGCATGGGCAGGATTCACAAACAGGCGCACACGCAGCGCATTCATTCCCTGCTGCTTATAGTAAGCCAGCACATCGTTGATGCGGGTGCCATTCTTGTCGTAGTAGATAGAGCCTTTCTCCTCATACTTGGTAAGCATCGACACATCGCCACCCACCAGTTTCAGGTCTTCGTCATCATCAACCACAATAACGCCAATAATGATATTGATCAAGTAAGTCACATCGCTCACATTCACACGACCATCGCCGTTCACATCGGCTATCGTGTTGTCGACCGACTCAATGCTCAAAATCACATTGACGAGCTTGGTCACATCGCTCACATTCACGCGGCCATCGCTGTTCACATCACCACGCATGGCGGAGGCAGGCAGCGCCAGCACCAGGGCCAGCACCAAGGGCAGACCGCGTTTAAGCAATGTGCCGCAATGTGCACATCGGCACATTGCAGCACAAGCTGTTATGAAAAGATTTTTAAGTATTAGATTCATAATTATGACAGGAGGGTTTTTACGCAATACCAAGGATGATGTTGATGAGAGCGGTTACATCGCTCACATTCACCTTGCCGTCACCATTCACATCGGCCTTGCCCTGATCCATGGTCTGCATGCCCAGAATCATGTTGATGAGAGCGGTTACATCGCTCACATTCACCTTGCCGTCACCATTCACATCACCAGGATTAGTTTCTGTGCCACCTTGATATTGTGCTGTGATATCGTTAACGGTATACTTGCCATTGACCAATTCAGCAATCTCATAATAGACATCCTGATTGACCGGACCAATATCAACAGTCTGTTTCAAGTCAGGATCCACACTCTGGTCGCCCTGGTCGAAGATGATGTTGAAGTAATAGTCGCTGGTGGGAATGTCGAAGGTGTGATAGTAGAACTTGGCACCATTGATATACTTGTACTGAGTCTGTTTTGTTCCAGGCCAGTTGCCAAGCAACTGCACATTGCCCTTATCCCAAGAATAGAAATATACATCCTTCCATCCCGGAGCCTTCAAGTAAACGGTAGCGGTGTGAGGCACGAAGGGTTGAATCTTGTACTCGTGCTTCATGATGCCGGTCACATTGCTGCCACTGAGCAGACCCACCGTGAGCGTGCAGTCTTGAGTGATGTTAATGCTTGCGCCACTGTTCACCTTGGGGCTGCTGGCTTTGGGAGTAGAGCCATCGAGGGTATAGACCAGTTGAGTGGCCGAGTTCGACACGGCAATCAACTTCACGGGGAAGGCTGTCTCATAAGTGCCGCTGGGCACATCAATCCAGGCCGATTCAATATCTTTCGACAAGAAGTAGCTGTAGTGATAACCGCTCAGGATGTTCACCCAGGTAGTACCGGGATTGGTCAAGATCGAGGTGTTGCCCACCACTGCCAGCAGTTTACCTCTAGAACCGGTGGTGTTGGCAGCATAGTAGGTGGTTGAACTACGGAAAGGCGCTGTGTTACTCATGTTGGTAACGCCGGCAAGCTTGCGGGCTTCAACCATCGACTTGATTTCTTTCTTGTAGGCTTTCCAGTGTGTGAGGAACACGCAAGGAGTGCCAGGCATAGCCAGCAGGAATGCATTGGCTGCCAGTGTATCCTTCTTGATGGGGTCGGGCGTGTAGTTAGTCACATTACCGCGGTCTTGCATATCGTGGTTCTCCACGAAGGTCACTGCAAACTGGCGATAATTAGAGTTGCGGGCAAGGCTGGTGTTACCCACCTTGGTCCAGTTGTTCTGGTTGATGGCGTCGCGCACCGTGTAGCGGAAGGCGAAGTCGAAGCATGCGCTCTGAATCACATTGTTCACCTTGGTGGCATTGAGCCAGTTCTGCAAGGTGTTCACATTGCCATCCCACAGCTCACCCACCGAGAAAGTGGGGTTAGCTGCTGCATTATACTCGCCCGTGTAACTTGCCGAATAGCCACGCACCATATCGTAGCGGAATCCTGCATAGCCCAGATCGTTGAGCAAGAAATTGAGGTAGGCTTTCACATTATCCCTCACATTAGTGCTCTTGTGGTCAAGGTCACGGCAGCCGTCCCAGTCCTCGCCAGTGTCATTATTGCCGCTCAATGTTATACCATGCTGGGTGGCCCAAGTCTTGGTTTTGCCACCATCATCGTCGGCACACACATCGGTCGGGAGCAGCTGATAGGTCGTGCCATTGTAGGCCTCGGCAGGGAAGTCAACCCATGATCCGTCCTCACCCAGACTGCTGCGGTGATTAATCACCACATCCTCGATGATACTGGTGCCTTTAGCCTTGAATGCGCTAATCATGGAACGCAAAGCACGCTCGGTACCAAAACTGCTGTTATGGTTGAACCAGTAAACGGGCATGTAACCCATCACATTCCAACCCGTGTTACAGTTACCCGACTGGGGAACCCAAATGATGTCGAATGTAGATGAGAGTTCATCGACTTGCTTCTCCATATTGCTCCACTGAGTGTCGACATAATTGTCCCAGGAGAAGCCTTGCAGCATCACGCCGCCATAGTTGGCGGGCCAGCCCACTGCTGCATTGCTCATGAGAGGCAGCATGGCTGCTGTTAAGAGTGATAAGAAAATTTTTTTCATTGCTGTTATATTTTAAAAGTTTATGTTTGATTCCTTATTTATCAGCCGATTCCCAAAATGATGTTGATAATGGTGGCGAGGTCGCTCACATTCACACGCCCATCGCCATTAACATCGGCAATCATGGCGTCGACCGACTCTATGCCCAAAATCACATTCACCAGTTTGGTCACATCGCTCACATTCACCTTGCCGTCGCCGTTCACATCGCCCCGAATGAGGTTGAGGTGATCGATCACCAGGGTGCGCTCGTTCAAGTTCAAGGTAAACTTCCATTCACCGGCACCAATCTGGAAGGCGCTGGTTGAGCCGTCGGCTCCCAATGGCAGTTCGGTGCCCACCATGTCGTTGGTCACCAGCAGGTTTTCTTCGGTAGTATAGGCACCAAAGCGGTAGCGTGCAATCGATTCCCAGTCGGTGGGTGCATCGGCAAGCTGCTTGCTGAAACTGAAGTAACTGTAGCCGGCGTTCTGACCACGGGTCACCACATTGGCCGTGTAAATCACGCCATCGGTAGAGGTCATCTTGTAACCCTTGTTGGCATACCAGCCACCCACATCGTTCACATCGCCCATGACATACACATCGGCAATCTCCACGGGATCTTCATGGCCAGGCACGGTAGCAATCAGGCCATCGAGCGTGTAGTAGCCACCGTTAACAAAGTCAAGGTCAGCGGTCTGCTTGCCGTTGTTCTTGCCGTCGTTAAAGATCACAAACTGCGGAATGCTGTCCACATTGTAGTCGCCACCCGTCCAGCGATAAATCTTCTTGCCGTTGGGAGCAACGCCCACCTGCGTCATCTTGGTGCCGTTCCAGTTGGCCGAGTAGCGATTGTCAAGGCAGTCCCAAGTGTAGATATAGGGAGTTGTAATTTCGTTGGTCTCAAGATAGCAGTACACCTTGCCTTCCTGCACCTCGGCGGTTGCCGGTATCTCATAGTTGGCATAAGGCGCATACTTGGTGGTCACATTTGAGTAAATGCTGCAGTTGCCGTCGGTCCAGGGGTAATCGAGGAATATGTTTTGAGTGATATTCTTGATGTCGGCCGTCTGGCATGTGCTGCCCGAGTAGCTGTTGTTCAAGATCACATTCACCTTCGACTGGTCAAAGGTCTTGTAGTACCACTTGGCTCCGCCCACATAGGTGTAAGGCAGCTCGTTGAGCACTGTGCCGGGCCATGGGCGGTCGATGTAGTTCTCGTTACTATCCCAGGCATAGAGGCGGCTGCTGTTGGGGTCTTGCGCCTTGACAAAGACTGTGATCTTGTTATTGCCGGGATAAGGAGTTGCATAAGGAGTGCCCGGCAAGATGCCGTTTTTGGGAGCATGCTGCCAGTCAAGACCCTTGGTGACAAAGAACTTGTAATTCGTGCCGCTCTGCACCAGCTGGTAACCAGTAGGTATGGCATTGGAAATGGCACCGCCCAGCTGCAGGTAAACCTTGCCCTTGGTGCCCTCGACCTCGAGAATATAACCGCCATTGCTCTCTTGCTGCTTGGTAATGATACTCATGTTGTGAATTCCGGCGGCGCGGCGGCCCAGGATGCAGTTCTTGATTTCGTTCTTGTATTGCTTCCAGTGCGGCAGGAACAGACACGGGGTTCCAGGCAAAGCCAGCAGGAACGCATTAGCGGCAGCCACATTCTTGCTCACCATCTGGTAGCCGTCGCGGCCTGTGTCGTGGTTGTCGAGGAAGGTGATGGCCCAACGGCTGTAGTTCGCGTCGGCTGCCAGCCCCTTATCGTTCAGGGCGCCCCAGTTGCCGTTATTAAACGCATCGTTGATGCGGTACTTCAGGCAGTAGTCAAAGGTACCGCTCTGAATTTGGTCATAATACTTGGTCGACTCCAGCCACCAGCGTAGCACATCGGCATTGCCGTCCCAGTACTCACCCACGGCAAACATGGGTTTGGCAGCAAAGTCATACATGGCCGTGTAGCCAGGGGCATAACCTTTGGTCTCGTCGTAGCGGAAACCTGCATAACCCAATTCGTGCAACAGGAAGTCGAGATAGGTCTTGACATTGAGCTGTGTGGTGACATTGGTGTGGTCCAGGTCGCGGCAGCCGTCGAAGTTCTCACCAGTATCGGCAGCGCCGTGCACCGGATAGCCGGCAGCCACGCACTCGTCGCCACTACAAATTTGTGTGTGCATTTCATTGTCCCACATCACCTTGTAAACCTTGCCGGTGTTGCGGCCCTTCACGCGCTCATTGGCAAAGTCAACCCAGCCGGTCTCGCCATTCTTGTGGTTGAGCACGGCGTCCATGATGAAGCCTGTGCCGCGAGCACGGAATTGCTGAATCATTTCGCGCAACTCGTTCTCGGTGCCAAAGCAATTGTTGTGGTCAAACCAGTAGAGCGGCGTGTAACCCATGCCCTGCGCCGTGCCAGTGGCATCTACCTTGCCGGTGTTGGGAATCCATATCAGGTCGAAAGCGTCGGTCAACTCATCGATGTCTTCCATGAAATTTGCCCAGCTTGTGTCGTCGAAGCTGTTCCAGTAGAAGCCCTGCAGCATCACACCGCCATAATTAGTGGGCCAACCAGCCGACCATACACAGACTGGCAACAAAGCCATCAACAAGAGGGTATAAATCTTTTTCATTGGTAAATGTATTTAGTCTAATAGTATTAATTTTATTAACTATGCCCAAATTTAGTATATAGATTTATAAAAAAGAAGAAATGCCACTAAAAATTTTTTACTCCATTAACGCAATCGTTTGCATTTCTACACTTTTAACAGCATCGGCGCAACGCCTGCCAACAAGAAACCGGACTTGCGCCCGAGGGCACAAATCCGGTTGCATTATACAAACCGTAACAAGTTGTTACATAGCCTATTTTACCACCTTAGCTGCAGTTCTGGTGCCATCGGTGTAAGTGGTTACGACCACATTCACGCCGTCGAAGGGTTCGCTGCTTTCCACACCAGCCAGGTTGTAGTAGCGCACTTGCTTCACCGTCTTGACAGCATTCACATCGTTCACGGCTGTAATGATGCTGCTAGCCGAAATGTTGGTAGGATACACGATATAGGGAACCGTGCCAGCATAAGGCTTGTAAGGCACCTCGCCATTAGTGCGCGAGGGGCCATCGCCGGCTATGGCAGGGTTATTTTCATCGGCAAGGCGAATGATGGCATAGAACCAATAAGCTTCACCCGGAGTGATATTAGGAACTTGTTGCATGAGATCCCACTTCACGGGGAAGTAACCGTCAAGGTTGCCTTGATTCATAAACTCATATTGCCCGTCAACATAGGCATAAGCGCCATAACCAGGCACATAGAATTTATCGTTGCCTGCATACACTGCCCAAGTGATCTTGGCATACTCCTGTGGTTTGGGAGTCACGAAGAAGTAGGTGTTACGCTCAGTGTGACCCGAATCTGCCACCGGTTCCTCACAATCTTGTGTTCCCACAAAGTTGGCGGTGGTAAACACATTAGGATTCTCCCTATACTTGTTCTCCTCAATGGGCTCAGGCAGCGCATGTGCAATGCGCATCTCAGGATTCACATTGTTCACGAGCTGGGCATGTACGCGCTCAGCAGGCAGCACATAACCCTCATAAAGACGCAACAAGTTAACCTGAGCCTCGGCCGACATGCTACTAATTTCAGGATAGAGCGTTGAGAGCGTGAGCTTCACCCAGTTGCTCTGGTCATAGCGGTTCTTGCCATTCATCAGATTTGTAAGCTGGAGCACATAATCAATTTCACCGTCTTTCTGAATCGACTTCTCGACATAGGGGGTGGTCACAAAGTTGTTCAGGTCCTTGCAGTAGAGGGCGCCGTACACATAGCGAGTCACGCCATCCACCTCAATCTCGGTCACTTCGTTGGGGTCAACCCACACGCCCACAATGTCGTCTTCGATGGTGTAGATAGGACCGTCAACCACACCGTTGCGAATGATGTTGCTCAGCGAGCGGCCCAGCACAATCAGTCCGCAATAGTCATAGCAAGCACCGGTGCTGTAGGCAAAGTCGCTGCTCTGCTCCTTGGCGGCCAGTGTGCCTGTACCGGTAGAGTAGTCGTGGTTCATGTCGTGCTCATACACATGGTTGTCGTCAATACCGTTGTTGAACAGGATGCCACCATTGGGGTAAGTTGTCACACCTGCAGCGGTGAGGTCGATGCGCCACACTTCATAGCCATCCTTGTCATAGCCAATCATTTCGCACAGAGCACCAGGATAGCAAGGACCACCCTCATAGGGCAATGGCGGTGTAAGCAGGTCGTGGTTAAAGCCCTGATCATCGGTATACCAGGCATGGCAGAACACATGCTCCCAACCGGGGGTGTTGGTGAAGTAGGCGTACAAGTGACCCTCAATCATCACGGCACACTCAGGAGCCTCTTGCGCAGCGGCTACATAGTAGTCGCGTGTATGATCCTCCATGGCTGTGCCCGTAGTAGGCCAAGTCAAGTAGATTTCGCCCGAACGGCGCCACTGGATGTCGGTCATATCTTTATTCTCAAATTCTGTTGTCTGCACACTTTCATAGTCATAGCCATTGCGGGTGAACCAGAAGTCGGCAATAGCCTTGCCCACTTCCCAAGTCCACCATTGGCGACCGCCAACGGTAACTATTGTGTCGGGGTCTTGTCCCTCACGCAGCGCATGGCGATTGGTCGCAATTTCGATTCGGCTTGGACGGTCTACATGGATATATGCTGTGTCTGCCAAATCACGTTCCTTGTCATAGGCCCAAATCTTGGGATTAGTGACATTGCTGGTTTTCTCCAGATGGATGATAACCTTGCTGCCCGTCACATCGGCCATGCGATAGAGTGCTACAGTTTTGGCTTCGGGGTTCACCATCACGCGATAGGTGCCAGCGGTGCCTGAACCCATTTGGAAGTCCTTGCCGGTTTCTGCCCTCAAAGCATTCTCGAGCACTACATCAATTTGACTTTCGGTCACCAGCCAGTTGTTGTTGCCAGCTGAATTTGCACCATATCGGTAAGTGTTTGCAGGCCAAGTGTTTTCGTCAGCACCAAGCTGAGTGGCAAACTGGAAGGTATCATCCACATCCAGTTCCACATTGGTGAGCATGAAGGTCTTGCCGTCGGTGGTGAACATGGGCACACCGGCATTAGGTTTCCAGTAAGGGCTGTTATTGTCGCCATAGAACATGTAGAGGGCACCATAACGGCGCTTGATGGTGACGGTCATCGCCTTCATGTCGACGGTAATGTCGTAGTAAGCAGTTTCGTCCATCCTGAAGTTCTTGTCGGCACCATTCCAGATTCGCAGATCAAGTGCTTGCGGATTATTCTTGTCAGTCATGGCATTGGTCACTCCCCAGAATGTACCACCATCGCCTGGATTCGAAGTGAGGCGGTAACTATTAAGCATTGTCCATGCTGCATCGCCCTCCAGGCTTTCATCGGCCATTCTTGAGGCGAAAGCAAAGGTCGAACCTGCAATAATCTGCACATTATTCAAGGTGAATGTCGTGCCATCGCTTGCAGCCGTCATTTCCTTGCCCATCGTAGCCGACCACGGATTGCCGCCCACCTGACCAATCACATACATCTTGCCCGTGGGCTCCACAGTCTCAACACATTTTGTTGCACCATCGTAAACATAGTAAGCAACAGACTTTGTTTGCGTGATGTCACCACTCTGGTTGCCGTTGCCGTTATGGAAGAGCAGGTTGATATCGTTATCGTAGGTCTCAACCACAAACTTCCACCAATTGGTGCCGTCGCCAAGCTGTTCAGCGCCGGTTATCTGCACACCTGGCCATTCATTTTCAATGTACACATCATTATCGTCCCACAAATAAATGTAAGGCGCAGCATCGGCTTTGACATACACCGTGAAAGCATTCTTTTCGGCCTGCACCTTGCCCTCAGGCATAGTGGTTCCATTAGAAATAATTTCTTTCGTTGTTCCATTGAACACAATGTAGTAGTCGCCAGGAGCAATGCCGGTGATGTCGGCAGTTTGTGAACTGCTGCCACCCAAACTTGCTATGACGCTGATGGTTGAAGCAGTGGTTGAGAGGGTGGTTTTGTACCAAGTCTCACCTGCTGCCGAAACTTCGGTCTCAGTCATCTCTGCACCAGGGAAACTTGCAGAGTTTGCCGAGCCAGCATTGAACACATACAGATAAGGAGTTCCGCCCTTATACTCAATCACATGAATATTGTAGGTGTTTTGGGGCAAGTCGCCAGTGCGAGTTGCTGTCCACGCATTGGTGACAATGTTATAAGTAAACGACCATATACCGTCTTTAGTGACATGAATGATACCCGTCTGGCCCTTCACGCCTGTACCATTTCCGCTGTCGCCCGAAACAGTCACATTGCTGCTGGCGCCATAGAACGAGCCCTTGTCGGAATCCCAGTTACCGCTGAATGCAGTGGTAAACACCAGCCAGTCATTGCCTGTGAGCGACAGACCGCTCACCGTGTAGTTGATGCCATCGGTGGTGGTGAGGGTTGCTTGTGTGCCATCAGAATAGTTGCTGCCATCGGGCCAATAAATCAGGTTGCGGCGATTAGGATCGTAGTCGCTGCCCACCGACTGCACAGTATATCCATTCCAAGCATAATAGTAGGTCTGCCCATTGGCAGGATTGCTCAGCGTGGCGGTTGCGCCAGTGCTGCTTTCTACAGTAACCGAAGAAGGCAAAGTGGTGTCCTCATAGGTATAGGTGTACCACTGGCAGTTGGTGCCGCTTGTGGTATTCGACAGCGTAGTGCCGTTCACCTTGGGTGCACCCGAAGCATCATACACATTCACAACAAAACTATTGCTTGACACCGGCATGGCAGTGGCAGAGAGCGACATGGTGCTCACCTTAAATGTGAAGGTCACATTGTAAACACCTGCCGAGGGAATGTTCAGCGAAGCGTTTTGGGTGCCGCTACCCACACTCACATTCCATGCGTGGTTGCCGCACACTTTGTATTGCTGTGTGCCAGCAGTGAGCGTGCGATTGGTCAGCGTGAGTGTATATGTGTCGCCATCAGTCGATGTCATGTCGTAGTTCGTGTCTGTCGTTGACCAGCTGTTGTCTATCAGTCCGCGACCATTGTCACCGGCTATGGTCCAGGTCGTGATGGTGTAGGCGTTGACCGTTTTCGAATCGCTATTGAACTTTATGGCGAAGGTGCCAAGAGAGTTTTGGGTAAAGTTGTAATTGTTACCAGGATAGGATTCATTCCAAGAGCCATTGGTGACTTTAAAAGAGATGCTTGTTCCTGAGGCTACATTCGGCTTAAGGAAGAGATAATCGGAACCGCCAACTTGCGTCATTTTGTCGCCGCTTGCATTCCAACTACCATTAAAGACCGTTGTTGCAGGTGACCCTGCAACATACCAGTCTGCCTGCGCTCCAGTCCATGCCACGAGCAGGCAGAGCAGCGTGAGGAGTCGCAAGGTGCAATTGATTTTTGTTAATGATTTCATTTTCTAATTAGTTTTGTTTTTATTTATGTAGTATTTTGGTCAAAAACATTGAATCTTGGCATAGCGCAAACCACCAAGTTACGGGGGTTATGTGCGCAGAGCGCACAAAGTTAGAGACTTAGCACATTATATAGTATAAAAATTCACTTATTTTCAACCAATCATCAACGCAATCGTTTGCGGACCTCTAATTGCTTCAACCAACGGCAATATTAATCAGCCAAACCCTGAATAAAAAAAAGTGTGCAATCGCTCTCATAGCAATTGCACAACCTTATGTAGAGATTAACTTTTAACTGACCACTGTTAACTGACCACTGTCAACTGATAACTGATTACTGACAACTATCAACTGACATCTGGCTACTGATTCCTGAAATCCAGCATTACGCCCGAATCGTTTACCGTGAGGGTCACCTGGCTGCCCTCGATGAGCGGATAGTTCCAGTCCTCGTCGTGGCTGGCGGGGAAATCGTAGCAGATAGGAATATTGTAAGCACCGAGATACTCCCGGAGCATGTCGTTCATGTCTTCATAGCCGTTTGCGGGCTTGGTATAGTCGGTGAATCGGCCCAGAATGATGCCCTTCACATGGCCAATGATGCCCTTGAGCTTGAGCTGATAGAGCATGCTGCACACGCGCGGAAAATTCTCGCTCACATCTTCCATAAACAGGATGATATCTTTGCCCGCCACAAAGTCGCGATCCAGGAAATCATAGTCCTTCGACCCTGAAATGTTGCAGAACACCGACATGTTGCCGCCCAGCAGTATGCCCGATGCGGTGCCATGCACATTGTAGGGGTGAGCCGGGAACTGGTAGCGGGGCAGATCGCCCGACAGCAATTTGCGCAGCGCAACGCTCGACTCATCGGTGCCGCCGGTGTCGCTCAATCGGCCGCCCATATTGCCATGGATGCTCATGCCGCCGGCGCGCACCATGCCGCTGTGCAGCGCGGTGATGTCGCTATAGCCTATAATCCACTTCTTGTATTTATGAATGGTGTCGAGCGGTATCTCATAGAGCAGTTGCGACGAGCCATAACCGCCGCGGGTGCACAAGATGGCCTTGATGCTGGGGTCGCGCAGGGCCCACAGCAGGTCGGCAGTGCGCTGCTCGGTGGTACCGGCATACATGTGATATCGCTCAAGCAGATACTTGCCTCGCACGGGCCTGTAGCCCCAACTCTCTATCACCTCGCAGGCCTTGTTCACCGCCGAATCTTTGGGCGTGCTGCCTGGCGAGATGACGGCAATCTTGTCGCCTTTTTTCAGGAACTGGGGCATAGTCTGTTGTGCCAATGCTGGCATTGCGGCCAGCGTGGCAAACATCAATAGTGCTAATGTCTTTATTTTCATATTCGTTGCTGTTTTAGTTTGACTTATCGATGGTTATGGGATTGTTGAAATCGAGCGTGACGCTGTCGGCCTCCACCGTGAGTGTCACAGGGCAGCCCTCGATGAGCGGATAATTCTGGTCGGCATAGTGCCCCGTGGGGAAATCGTAGCACACCGGTATGCTGCCGTCCTTGAAATAGTGGTTGAGCAACTCATACATCGAACCCCAGCCATTGGTTGGGCGGTAGCCCTTGAAGCGGCCCACAATCACGCCTTTCACATGATTGATGATGCCGCGTATGCGCAGCTGCTGCAGCATGCGGTCGACATGGGGCATGTCTTCGTTGGTGTCCTCGAAAAACAGAATCACATCTTTGTCAGCAATAAATTCCTTGGCCAGGAAATCGTAGTCCGAACCAGCCAGGTCGGTAAACACCGAGATGTTGCCGCCCAGCAGTATGCCCTGTGCCGTGCCCTTCACATTATATTTATGGCCCCGAATCACATAGCCGGGGAACTCGCCAGTGAGTATCTCGCGCAGGATCTGCGACAGACGGTCGGTGCCATGCGTCTTGCGCAGCCAGTAGCACATGTTGCCGTGAATGGCCATATTGCCCGCCCGCACCTGGGTGCTGAGCAGGCCCGTGATGTCGCTGTAGCCTATAATCCACTTGGGATTGTTGCGGAACTCCTCGATGGGCACCTCGCACAGCACATTAATCACGCCATAGCCGCCGTCGGCACACATAATGGCCTTGATGGTGGTGTCGCGCAACGCCCACAGCAGGTCGTTCTTGCGCTGCTCTACCGTGCCGGCAAAGCCATGCCACCGAGCACCCACATTAGGCCCGATCACGCCCTGATAGCCCCAACGCCCGAACACGGCACACGCCGAGTCCACTATATTATAGGTGTGGGCACCCGAGGGCGAGAGCACGGCAATCTTATCGCCCGGCTTGAGGAACGGCGGCGGAGCAGGCAACGGCTCATTCGCCGCCGCCACCGCACACTGCGCCACCAGCACCATCAACACCAGGAATATTCTCACTTTACGGTTCATCAAAACAATAGCGTCAATTTATCTGACCCACAAAGATACACATTATTTCTCACTTCACCACCATTTGGATAAGTAAACAAGCTAACAGGCTGACGAGCTGACAAGCTGACGAGCTAAGGAGCTAAGGAGGAAACGAAGAGAATTAAACCCAAATCGGTCATTAGGCCGAATAGGGTTAAACAGTGGGGGCTGGCGGTGAGGCCAGCCCTGCACATAGTCTGTCGCCCCGATGGGGCTAATTGTCTTAAAATGCTTTGAAACAGGGGCTCACGCCCCTGCCTGTTATCTGTCGCCCCTGACGGGGCTTGGCTCACTTAATCGCGACGTTGAACTACGCTCGAGCACGCCGTTCTGGCTGACAACTGCCCGCACATTACCCTGATAGTCTTTGACATAGTAATGGTAAGTGCCGCCTGACAGGTACCCGAAGTCATTCTCGATGCGTTCGAGCGCGCCGTTGCGGTACACATGGCCGCCGCTCCAGTCGCGCGTCATGAGCACCTGCGGCTCAAACACTATCGGGTCTATCTGCCCCGGAAGTCCGCCGTTCAACCCGTCACCGCCAATCAGCAGATTGCCGGTGCTGTTCGGGCTTGGGAATGGCTGGGGTTCGGGGTCACTTCCCCAGTCATCATCGATAATGGTGAATAGGTTCAGCAGGTAGTCCACATGCAGCTTGCGGCCGTCGGCAGCGTAGGTGTAGCGCACCTCGTGGCCGTCGTAGTACCTGATGCGCTCTGGCAGGTTCAGCACATTGTAGCATATCTCATAGATGTCCTTGTTGCGGTCACGGGTCATGTTGCCGTTCAGGATACGTTTATTCTTATTCATCGATATCAGAGCATTTGCAGATATTCTTTTTTATATATTCCAGAAATATTTTTCTTCGTCGCTCGTTATTCTTGTCATCTTTTAATAGTTTGAGGTATTTTTCAAGTACATATTCATCCATTGATTGAATATAAACATTTTTAAAGAAGTCGATTTGTTGTTTGATAGATTTAATATCATATTTTTTCTTTGTCAGAAGACCAGTTGCCTTTCCTGTCCACAATTCAATAAAATCAAACATTATCGTTATTGTAGTTTCGCCTAAATCTATGTATCCCAAATGCGCATCTACTGGTACACAATATAAGAATGGTACTTTTTTTAGTCGACTGATAATAAGTTCCTGATTATCTTTGTTCTTCAGTAGTTCTGGCAAGTTTCGTCCGAAAAAAGAGTAATTATTGATGATACTGTCATTCAGATAGTCGATAAGGATTCCTCCTCTTGGCTCTGTTTCATTTAAATGAACCAATACACTATCTCCAAACTCTTGATATATGATTTCGGCTAAGATGGCAGAATTATAACCTAAACCGTAACTACTTGGCGTAGCTAACCTTTTTTGTGAAAAACCGTTTAAAGCAGTTGTCGCCAAAAATAGTAATGTAAAATTTATGTATTTTCTAGAAACCATATGCTTTTGTTATTAAATTGTATAATGTCTTAGGTATAAATTCAATAGGATAAGTATAATTAGAATCATAGTTTAAATAGCCATCAATAAATGATTTACCATGATTTAAATATTTATGTGAGAATTCATTCATATTTTTAAAAACCGATTCACCTCCTAAATCAAAAGACTCATAATATAATTCGTCAAAATAATCCACCGCTGCATAATATTGGGGTTTAGGCAAACTTCCTTCTCCATGAATTAAAGAGACAATCACTTTGGCTTCATATTCTCTATTCCATTCTACCGCATTAAGTGTTTTATATATGTCTTGATAGGAATGATACAATTCCTCAGAAAAATTGGCTGAAGCCAGATTAGTTGAAGAATTCAAAGTTATTCTTTTGTCTTTGGGGTTATACTGTGCAGGATCTTCACCATCAACAACTCCAAATCCAATAGTTATAATATTATTAGGATCGTCATTTAAAACTGAATAAAGGGTTGAAAATAGTTTACTGCGGTTCATGTAAAGATCAATTGTAGATTGTAATTCGCCAACTTGTTCCGTTGTCATGTTTTCATAGTCTATAGTAATAATACAACCAGTGGGATCTGTATAACGCACTGGGTTTCCGGCGCACCAGAGGTAGGGGGAAAGATGGTAGTATTTTTCAGACATGGGATCCATGGTGGGGGTGCGGCCGATGATGAAATCGTACATGCGGGCTTGACTGTCGAGCCAGTCGAGGCCGTTTTCGCGGTCGAGTTCCTTGCCGCCATATTTGCGCGCCTGCACGCCGATGGCGGGAGCCCCCAGCAGGCCGCCGTAAGGATAATAGGCGTTCACTTCTTCGAGCACGCCGTTCTGGCTGATGACGGCCCGCACATTCCCCTGATAGTCGGTGATACGGTAGTGGTAGCAGCTGTCGGCCCAGTAGCCATACTCGTTCTCGATGCGTTCTATTGTGCCATTCTTGTAGATGTGGCCACCGCACCAGTCACGCGTCATGAGCACCTGCGGCTCAAACACTATCGGGTCTATCTGCCCCGGAAGTCCGCCGTTCAACCCGTCACCGCCACTCAGCAGATTGCCAGTGCTGTTCGGGCTTGGGAATGGCTGGGGTTCGGGGTCACTTCCCCATTCATCGTCGATAATGGCAAAGAGGTTCAGGAGATAGTCAACATGCAGCTTGCGGCCGTCGGCAGCGTAGGTGTAGCGCACCTCGTGACCGTCGTAGTACCTGATGCGCTCGGGCAGGTTCAGCACATTGTAGCTTATCTCATAGATGCCTTTGTTGCGGTCACGGGTCATATTGCCGTTGGTGTCCCACAGGTATTCCTCCTGCTTGTCGGCGCCGTCCTTGAAGTCCATCGCCACGGCGTAGGTCAGCTCGGCGCACTGGTCGGTCACCTTGCGTAGACGGTTGCCGTCGTAGGTCATTGACAGATGGTCAATCTCACCGAAGTGCCATGCATCGTTGTTGAACACATTCACCTTGACATTCACCCCGTGGCGTGTGAGCGAGGTGATGTTGCCGTTCAGGTCGTAGCCGTAGGTGCAGCTGTAGTCAGGCTCGTTGCTCATCATGAGCCTGTCTGACCATTCGTCGTAGTCCACCGCCTCGTGAGCGGCGGCTGTGAGGCGGTTCAGCCCGTCGTAGGTATAGGCGTAGCTGTGCCTTGCGGGCTGCGTGGCAAGCAGTGCGTCGAGCGACTCCCACTCCATGGCACTGATGTTCCCGTTCCAGCAGGGATTGGCATCGCCGTAGCTGTCCTGATAATGGAGCCACTGCTTGAAGGGCGCGCTTGTGATGGCCGTCGGCCAGCCCCGCACGTTGTAGGTGTAGCTGATCTCACCCTGCGATGATGAGCCAAGCGAGTGCGTCGCCAGTTGGCCGAGGCTGTTGTAGGTGTTCTGGCACAGCGTCAAGGCTGGTACCCCGTCGTGACGCACGGTGGCAGTGAGCAGCCGCTCCATGTTGTCGTAGGTGTACTCGTATATGTCGGTCATCAAGGTATCGGGCGTGGTGTGCACATGCATCACCTTGAGCGGCTTGCCCGTGAAGGAGAGGTGGTAGTAGTAATGCTCATAGCCACCCAGATGGTTCTGCTCATGACTCTGGATGAGGTTGCCACGATAGTCATAATAAAATGACGAATACAACCGAACCAGTGTCACGCCTGAGAGAGTACGTACCATCCGCCCCGTGAGCATACCTTGAGCTGAACGGCTTGGGCTTGAGCTGCTGACATACTTTGAATCATATCCTGCCTGTTGCGTGTAAGCAAGATTATTGTCGTTTGCTAGAGACGTGACGAAATCGTAATTATCATAGAAATTGGATGTGAGAATGTTGTTACTGTTCAGCCCCTCCAATGGCATGGAATATCCAATACCTTCGTCATAAGAAACTCTAAGAGATTTTTTCCCGACATTGTTCCTCACAATGGTGGTCTGTGGGTGAAACAATGCCGTGTACGACTCTCTGCCAATCTCGTCATAGGCAATGAATTTCCATAGAGCCGATTCTGCAAGGTTGCCGTCTTGGGTAAGAACAATCTTTCCCGTCTTATCGAAACAAACGTTTTCCACGCTTTTCCCGGGCAGTTTTTTTGAAATCAGCTTTTGATGATGATCATATTTGTATATATAAGCTAAAGCTT
>JAEEGL014934630.1_pt1 | contig 28797 bp, 19 predicted proteins | sample 9134231 | NCBI WGS metagenome assembly JAEEGL01 (sample SAMN16246548, study PRJNA631951) | gut metagenome | biome: gut microbiome; feature: rumen; material: fiber-attached | host: Bos | place: Iran: Karaj | collected 2018-10 | reverse complement strand
TGGAGGTGGAACTGAGCCTGCCAGCGGTCTGAGCAAGCATCGGGAACTGTCACGGTGTAGTCGTTGTTTCCACCAGTGTAGCCAGCTTCCATCTCGCCAGTGCGCTCTGTGCCCCAACCTGGGTTGAAGTAGAATGTGGCGATAGGAGTGATGCCCTTCCAGAGGTTGAAGTCGCTGTTGGCATCGAATCCCTGCTCCTCAACGAGGCGCTCATCAGGAGCGCTTGTCAGGATGTAGCGCCATGCAATACCGCGATCAGGAGCGTCGTAAACCAGCACCAGCTTGGTGGCTGTGAGTGTCTCGATACGGAACTTAGGATTCTCGTACTGAGCGTCGCTCGAGATGTAGGGGAATGCGGTGTTGTCGGCCAACTGGATGTAGGTCTGCTTGGTTACATTGCCCTCAGCATCCTCCCAGTCGTAGATTTCGAAGCTCCAACTTGAAGTCTGGTTGCCCACTGCTACATCTACGTCGGCATCGTCGTTCTGGGTGTTCCACTTGGTCACGCCCTTATTTACATAGGTGTTACCGTCGGCACCTGCATTGTAGGTATAGCTACCGCCCTTACGTGTGTCGGCAGTGAATGTGATGCGGTCGTCGTAAACACCAAAGTCCTTCTTATCGTTAGGAGCAGCACTCCACCATTCTGTGGCAGCAGTTCCGGCAGGGCCGCAGCCCAAATGTCCCTGCTCCTTGTTGGCAATACGCCACTCCTTGCCGCAGAGACGACGGAAGTCGGCTGAATAGTCAATCTTAGTCTCGTTGAAGGTGAATGTCTTGCTGATAGTGCTCTGGCTGAAGCCATTGCGGTTACCAAGCTTCATCTCGATGGTATATGTACCAGCCTCAGGGTTCTGATAACCTACCTCTTGCAGGGTAGAATAGGTATTACCATTGATAATCCATACAGGATATGTACCAGCCTGTGATGTGAATGTGGCAATCATCTGGTTGGTCTCCTGGTCAACAGTCATGTTGAAGTCAGCACCACTTAGCGAAGGAATGCCGTTGGGGTCTGCGCCGTCGAACTTGTCGGGCGAGCAGGCGGTCATCATCACACCTACTGCCAGCGCACCCATTGTATATTTAAACAGATTCTTCATAATCTATATTTCTTAATTCTTAATTCTTAATTCTTAACTCTTAACTATTAATTAATAGTTGTTCTGCACCAGTGTTGGGTCAGCATCCAGCTCGCTCTGAGAGAGAGGAATGTGCTTCTTGCTTGGTGTCCAAGTGTTAGTGCGATAGCCGTATGTATCGGGCACGAGCTTAACTGAAGCCTTCTCTGTGGCACCGCTGATGCCCTCAGCACGTACCAGGTCGAAGTAGCGCTTACCCTCACCGCAGAACTCCAAGTGGCGCTCGTTCAGGATGTCGTCGATGGTCACATTGCTCAGTGCAGCCAGGCCGGCACGCTCACGAACCTCGTTTACATAACCTGTAGCCTCAGAAACGCTTCCGCCAGTCTGCAGCAGCAGCTCAGCTGCATTCAGCAGGGTCTCGGCATAACGATAGATGCGCTTGTTGTTGTTGTAGTTCAGGTTCTTTGATGTTGGGCAGTCCTGATTGTTAGCGCTCTGTGGACGATACTTACCGTGCCAGATGTGAGTGTCCTGATAACGCTCGGTGTATGTGTAGCCACGAACATCCCAGCAGGTCACATCGCGACGCTTGTCGTTGTCGGCATACATGTTGTAGGTCTCCACCTTGCAGGGCAGGAATCCCCATCCGTCGTTACCGCCGTCCCAGCCTTCGCCGCCAGCCCATCCGTTGGGCGAGCAGAGTGTTGGGAACACTGTACCACCGGCATTGATGGCAGCGCCACCCCAGTCACGCTGGGCCTGATCATCGTTGTAGTTTATCTCGAAGATGCTCTCTGCGCACCACTCGCCGTCTTCCGACCAGAGGTTGGCAAAGTCTGGATTCAAACTATACTTGCTGTCGCTGATAATCTGCTTCATGTAGCCCAAAGCAGTAGGATAGCGTGCTGAGTCGTTCTGATACATTACCATCTCGGCATAGAGCATATAGGCGAATGCCTGGCTAACGCGACCACTCTCGGCAGTCTCCCATCTCATAGGCAATACGCCTGATGCGATGATATCCTCAAGCTCTGGCAACAGCTGATTATAGATTTCATCGGCTGTGAGCTGTGGAGCTGTGTAAGGCAGTGCAAGATTCTCCAGATAGAAGGGCACATTGCCATAGTAGTGCCACAGTATATTATAATAGTACACGCGAAGCAGTCGTGCCTGCATCTCCATCGACTTGCGGAACTCGCTGCTGGCCTTACCTGGCCATCCTGCATATTTGATAGCGTCGTTGCAGCGCTTGATACCACTGTAGAAGTCGCCCCAGAGTGTAGCGAGTGTCTGGTTGCCGTTGCCTTCAAAGTTGAAGAGCTTGTGCCAATGCTCATTGTCGGTAGCATTAGAACCTCCTACCCAGAAGTCGTCACCCATGATTTCGCCATCCACGGTCAGGTCGTTGTAGGCAGATCCGTCCCAGTCGGGCCAGTGCAATGGTGCGTATGCCGATGTGAGCGCCTCGTTAAGAGTCTCTTCTGTTGTGTAATATTCCTCCAGAGGCTCACCTGTAGGATTCTTTACCTCAAGGAAGTTGTCGCCGCAGGCTGTCAGCGTAAAAGCAGCTGCACAGAGTCCTGCTATAATAGAAATATGCTTATTCATATTATATTTATCTTTAATGTGTATTAGAGTGAAATGTTGAATCCGAGCGTGTAGGTACGTGCCTGTGGATAAACGCCATAATCTACACCCAGAGAAGTAGAGCCCGAGCCGATTTCAGGATCGAATCCCCAGTACTTAGTCCATGTGAACAGATTCTCAGCACGTGCATAGATGCGCAGGCGACTGATGTTCACCTTCTTGGTGAGGTTGGTAGGCAGTGTATAGCCCAGTGTGATGTTCTTCAGGCGCAGGTAGCTGCCGTCCTGAATGTACATATCGCTGCAAACCCAGTTTTCGCTCTTGCCCAGTGTAGGCACCTTGTTTGATGTACCCTCGCCAGTCCAGCGCTGCAGCACCCAAGTGGGATAGTTACCCGATGCGATATCCTGACGATAGGTAGCATCGAACACATCGGCTCCGCTAACACCTTGGAAGAAGAGACTCAGGTCAAATCCTTTCCAGTCGGCATCCAGATTAAGACCGAATGTCCATGTAGGCACACCGTTACCGATGTTTGTACGGTCGTCAGAGTTGATAACACCGTTCTGGTCGGTATCTACGAAACGGAAGTCGCCTGGCTGCTTGTTTGTGCCGTACTTGGCATTGTACTCAGCTGCTTCGGCTGCATTCTGAATGATACCATCTGTCTTGTAACCATAGAAGAATGGGAAAGGCTGTCCGTTTTCGGCACGTGTGCCACCATCGCTGAACTGGCTAATGCCGTAGTTCAGGAAACCAGTGTCGTTACCCAGATTCTTCAGTTCGTTCTTCAGATATGAAGCGTTGCCCTTCACTGCGAAGCGTGCATCGCTGATGTTCCACTTGTAACCCAGCTCAAACTCAACACCCTTGTTCTCCATGTCGCCCACGTTGGCCAGAGGACGTGCCTCACCTACGTAGCTTGGGATAGGCATCTCGATAATCATGCCATTGGTCTTCTTGATGAAGTAGTCAACAGAGAAGGTGAGTTTGTTATTCCAGAAACCGAAGTCGATACCGAGGTCGGTCTGCTCTGATTCCTCCCACTTCAGGTCTTCATTAGCCAGACGGTTAGCCTTCGAGCCGTAAACGAGAGATGCTGTTCTGCCGAAGTAGTAGTTACTGCTGGCTCCGAGTGCTGTAAGTGTGGTATAGGCAAAGTCTCCGATGTTGTCGTTACCATTCTTACCCCAGCTGGCACGCAGTTTCAGATTGTTGAGCCATCCCTTGGTGCTCTCCATAAACTTCTCGTTCATGATGTTCCATCCCAGTGAGAATGATGGGAACACACCATACTTATTATTAGAACCGAAGCGGCTCGAACCGTCGCGACGGATGGTAGCCTGCACCATGTACTTCTCGTCGTAGTTATAGCTCAGACGTGCAAACAGTGATGACAGTCTGTGCTCAGTGTATGGACCACCCCATGCGCCTACCAGGCTCTTGGCACCAGTCACCTTGCCATCGGCATCGGTAGAAAGCTCCAGATCGCCACCAGTGGTGTAGTTTAGCGATGGTTTGTTGATGTTTACCAGATTCCAGTGACTGCCTCCCAACTCGTCGCCAGTAAACTTAAGTGCGCTCTGTCCCAGCACTACGCCGATGGTGTGCTTGCCGAAGGTCTTGTCGTATGTCAGAGTGTTTTCTATCTGCCATGTGGTGTTCTGGCCTTTATACGATGTGGCCGATGTGTGGTCGGCATTGTTGTTTCCACTCAGATAATACTTCTGTAGTGTAGCTGCATCATAGCCCCAGAATGAGAGTTCTGCACTGTAAGAGAAGTGGTACTTCAGTGCGTCCCACAGCTGCAGGTCGATAGTGAACTTAGGCATGAATTTGTGACTCCAGTTCTTTGATGGGTTGCCCTGCATCATGGCTATTGGGTTGTTCTGCTCCTGATAGCTGCCCACGTATCCGGGGATGGTGTATGGGTTGCCATTGGCATCATAGTACAGGTCGTAAGCCGAGTAGCGGTCTATCATAGCCTGACCGTAGCGAGCATCGCCGTTTTCCTCGTAGCCCAACTGTGTGAGTGTAACTGGCAGTGTTGGAGCCAGATACAGAGCCGAACCCAGAGGCGAGCCCCATGTAGAGTTGGCCTCGATGCCGGTGTTGTGCACACGCATATATGATATGTTGGCACCCAGGTCGAGTTTGTTAAGGAAGTTGCGCTCCTTTGATTCATCAAACAGGTTGAACTGGTTGTTAGAGCGGATGGTCAGACGGTCGTAGTTACTCTGTCCGTAGTTTCCACCCACGATACCTTCCTGTGTAAAGTAGCCCAGCGACAGGTAGTAGTTCACCTTGTCTGATGCGCCACTGATACTTACGTCGTGCTGCTGGATAGGAGCATTGTCGTTGAACAGCAGATTCTGCCAGTTGGTGCCGAATCCATTGATTTTCTCACCGTTCACGTCGATGAGGTTATATGGATCTTGATACAGTGGAGCCTGGCCTGTCTGTACGGCGCGCTCGTTCTGCAGTATAGCATAGTCGGTAGCTCCAGTCACGTCGCGCTTCTTCCATGCGCTCTGCCAGCCGTAGCTGAAGTTGTAGTTAATCTGTGCCTTGCCGGTCTTACCCTTCTTGGTGGTTACCAAGATTACACCATTGGCAGCACGAGCACCGTAGATGGCACCCGAAGCAGCATCCTTCAGCACTTCGATACTCTCGATGTCATTTGGGTTAACACTCTCCATACCGTCTTGATTGGTAGGCATACCGTCTATAATATAAAGAGGATTAGAGTCGTTGATGGTTCCGATACCACGGATGCGAATCATCGACTTGGCGCCTGGCTGACCAGAGGCTGAGGTGACGTTTACACCTGCTGCCATACCTTTGAGTGCATCCTCAGCACGCAGACGTGTCTTACCCTCCAGATCCTCGGAGCTAACCTTGGCGATAGAAGCTGTTACCACGCTCTTCTTCTGCACACCGTAGCCGATTACCACTACGTCCTGCAGTGTCTGTGCGTCTTCTTTCATCACCACGCGCATGTTGTGTGTAGCTTTTACTTCCTGAGTTACATAACCGATGTAACTCACTACAAGTGTAGTTCCTTCGTTCACTCTGATGGTGAAATTACCATCAAAGTCGGTGATAGTACCTTTCTGGGGATTACCCTTTTCGACGACAGAAGCACCGATAACGGCGTCGCCATTGTCGTCAACCACAGTGCCCGAGATTCCCTGGGCCCAAGATGTCATTGTCACCATAAGTGCCAACAGCATCGTAATCAACCTGCTTTTCTTCATACTTTGGTTTTATTAAATGTTAAATTATAAGTTAGAATATACCACTTAGGTTTTTCCGTTTGCAAAATTAGCCAAAAATTTCCTTCATATCGCGCGTAGTAATGGAAAAAGTGGATGGTTACAGGGGCCCGATTTTCGTAACCCACTGATAACCACCACCTTAACATTTTTAACAACTCAAAAAAGAGTGGACGAAATATAGAGGTGTAATACGTACATTTTTGCTAAATAACTGCCACACTGCCACGCGCCACGCGCTTTTTCTTGTTTACATTCAGCGGTGTGCTGTGGGGGAAGGCTATGCTGTAGGCTGCATCCAGAGCCTTCAGGTCTATGCGATAGTAGCTGATGCCTGTGCGGGCGGCTACTATGGCTCGCAGCAGTTCGCGATGCGGTCGTGGATAGAGGCTCGGCTTTTGCAGCTCGTTCCATCCCTCCTGTTCGCACATGTGGCATACCTGCCAGATAAATTCATCGTTGGCCTCAGTATCAAACCACGCTTTCAATATATTGCGGATGCAAAAACGCTTGCAGTGGCCAGCCAACAGTCGCCTTGTGCGCTCCATCATTCGCCAGAGCAGCACAAACGTTTCCAAATTATTTTCTATTTCCATCTTTCTTTTTGTTTTTTTACCTACGGATTATACGGATTTTACAGATTTTTTTATTCCATCTTTGTTCTTGAAATAATTATTCCGTATAATCCGTAAAATCCGTAGGCCTATATTATTATTCCTGACTCCCAATTTTGTTTTTTTACCTACGGATTATACGGATTTTACAGATTTTTTTATCCCATCTTTGTTCTTGAAATAATTATTCCGTATAATCCGTAAAATCCGTAGGCCTATATTATTATTCCTGACTCCCAAACTTTAGTTTATACTGTTCGGTCTTGCAGTATCGGCCGCTCACCTCATCATACACTATGTGGCTGCGCTTTACCCAACTGCGCAGGGTGCTGTCGCCATCGCCGCTCTTGCCCTGACTCTGGCGCATCTGGCGGTACTGGTCCTTGGTAAACTCGTCGGGCAACAGCTCCAGCAGATTCTGCGGACCTGACTGGCGCTGAATCTCCACCTCCTCGCGCAGTTCCTTCTCCAGTTGGCGTCCGAAGTAAAGCATCTTGCACCACAGATTGTACTGCTCGCTCCAGCGCACAAAGTCGGCTATGGTCTTGTCCCATCGGTAGCCGTGGGCCACATACAGTAGCATACCCTTCAGCCACGCTATCACGTTGGCACGATACGACAGCACTCGATAGGCCTCGCTCTCATACAGCTTGGCAGCATCGCTGTTTTCGCGCTTCATATCCAGTGCCAGTTTCTTGGCCTGAGGGCACTCTATCAGTCCGCTAGCAGCCTCCAGTCGGTCGATGTAAGGCTTTAGTTCGGCAGCAAACAGGTGGTCGTAGATTCCCATAATGGGCGCCTCGTCGTCATCATCGTCGCGGCGGATGATGGTAGCCACATCCAGTCGGCCCACGGTGCCGTCGTTCACCATCTTAAAGAAGAACTTGCGCGCGTTGGGCGGCGTGGTGCTGGCGTTGAAGTTCCAGCGCAGCGGGGCGATACCGCTCACGCTGTCGGCACCCACGCGCTCCTGACCGGCCATCGAGTTGTCGAACGCCTTACGGATGAGCAGTCCCACCTCGTCGACAGAGCCCTTCGACGTCACCTTCTTCAGCGCTTCAATCTCGTCTACGATTGTAAAAATGTAGCGCTCGCCGTTGTTGTTGGCGTCCACTATGCGCTGGTTGAACACGGCGTCGGTCAGGTTGTCTATCAGCATCTGTATGCAGATGTCGGTGGGGCGCGGGTCCTTCTTCTGCTTGCCGCTGGGGTTCTTCTGTTTCCACTCGGCCTCGCGCTGGCGGTTGGGCAGGTCGCGCTGGCGTATGTCCTCCATTATATACTCGATAGGCTTTTTTATCGAGCCCTTACCTATAGACTGCCTACCGATGAGCAGATTCATAAACGTGGCCTCGTGGTCCACGTTGTCCCAATAGCGGAATTTCACTCCGTGCAGATGTGCGCCCAAGGCAGGAAACACGGCACTGGCCACGGCGGGCTTGTAGTACCAGGGCACGTTCTTGGTCAGCAGCTTTATCAGCGGCGGCAGTTTCTTCGGCATCGGTGGCGGTGTGGTCATAGTGCCGCCACAGGCCTTTACGCCCGCCTGCGATTTCAGCGCCTGCAGCACCTGCTTTAGTCTGTACGACATACCCTTGCGCGGCTCCTTCAGAGCGTTCTCCAGCGTTTGGCGATACTCGGCCATATCGGCCTCGGTGCAAGTGCCATCTGGTTTTACCCAGTAGTTGGGCACCACCTGCATCATCTGCTCCATCTGGTAGCCGCAGATACTACGGATGGTGACAGCCAGTTCGAAGGTTAGCGCATTGCGGTCCCCCTCGGTAGGCGCCTTGCCGCTATTAAACATCTCCCAGTACTTGGCAATAATCTCCTCGTAAGGCGTGCCGTTGTAGCTTCTGCCAGGGGACAGGTTCCTGGCAGCCACCAGCGCTTCTTTGTTTCTGCCAGGAACCTGTCCCCTGGCAGAACTGGCAGCCATGTCGAGCGCCCCACCACCCATTGTCATTCCGAGCGTAGTCGAGGAATCTCTTGACATAGTAGGCGCCTCTTCAATCTCAAAGATCGCATCATCCAGGTAGATCAGCTGGTCGGCGGATGTCGTGAAGAACACTCGGGTGATATCCTTGGCCTGCTTGTCGAAAGCGACTCCGAGCAGGTCGCTGGCCCACTTTAAGTTGCCCTCTTGGTCGAGTTCTGGGCGGCGGGCGAATGCCAGATGATAGCCACAGCCACGGGCGCTCTCTTCCAGCATTCCGAGCCCCAACTCTTCCTTCTTGGCCAGGATTCGGTCGCGCACAGCAGGCATCTCCTCGGGCGAAAGGTGGTCGATATCCATCCCCACGGTGGTGCTCATGCGCTTGCTACCCTTCAGCGTGCCGTCGTCGTTGGGCAGACACGAGTAGTTCATCTGCACCAGTTCCGATTTCAGTCGCTCCTCGCCTGCGCGGATGCGCCTCATGTAATCCACCTGGCTGCCACCATTGCGCAGCGCCAGATACTCCTCTCTAGTGTGGACGGGCCGCATCATTTTCACCCCGTCCTTCATAAATATAAAATGTGTGCTCATAGTTTTGTTTGTTTCTACCCTCCCCCATTTGTCATCTCGAGCGCCCCACACCACCCATTGTCATCTCGAGCGCCCCACCACCCATTGTCATTCCGAGCGTAGTCGAGGAATCTCCTAAAGGAGATCGTGAGATCTCTCCATGCGCTACGCTTAGTCGAGATGACATTGGGTAGGGGAAGGCCTCGCTTAGTCGAGATGACATGAGGGAGGATAATGTTTAATGTATCAGACTCTGTCGATTATTTCGTCATCGGTTGGGTAACTAGGAGCGAAGAATCGCTCAGCTTCCCATTCGCGGCGGAGCACTAGGCCGGGCAACTTGCGGTCGCCAGCATATACCCAACGTTTAAACTCGCGCTGGATGGCCGCTCGCGAACCGCCCTGCCTGATGACCTTCAGCAGCGTGGAGCGCGACAGTCGACCGAAGCCCATGTTGAATGCAAACGACGTGAGCGCCTCCATCTGTGCCTCGGTGCGTGCCACGTGCAGCGTGCGCACCTGTCGCATCACCTCCTCGGCGTCCTGCCGCAACCACTGGCGCGCCTGTGTTGCCGATATCCGGTCGCCCATGCGTACGCCGGCTGTGTGTCCATACCCGATGGTGGGTATGCCGGCCGCATCGCGATAAGCCACCAGTCGGCATCCCTCCATCTCCATCAACTTCTCCAATAGTGTGTCTGTTACTTTCATAGTGTTATTTAGATTAAGTTTTTACCGTCCCTCCCCCGTTTGTCATCTCGAGCGCACCAACGCACCGTTTGTCATCTCGACTAAGCGTAGCGCATGGAGAGATCTCATGAGATGTCTCGACTACGCTCGACATGACAGGGAGAGAGGGGAAGATTAATCAAAAGTTGGGGTAACCAAGTCTAGAATTGAGGAATCGCAGGCCAGCCATCGTCCACGTCATATAGACCTTGATCTTCTTTTTGCCCTTCAGACTATAGGTCGGAATCGTGCGCTCGGCGGTGTAGCCTCGGCCTTGCAGATCGTCGCTCAGGTACCAACGTCCGTGTGCTCGGTACTGTATACCCTTTTCGCACAATTTTGCGTTGAACTCGCGTACGGTCATGTTGAACGTCTTGGCCACCTGGGTAGCGGTCAGAGTGTCCTCGGCTGGCTCGTTCAGCATTCGCAGTCCCTTGCCGATGATGTCGTCTGCCATTGCCAGGATCTCCTTCGGACTGGGCAGTGCCAACTGCTGTGGCTGCTTAGCCAGTCGTTCGCGCTCCAAGAACTCCCAACGCAGCACCAGCTTGGCTCGCGCCTCGTCATTAAACTTAGTGGCGATGTAAAGGCTCTCAGTCTTAGTGAGCAAGTAGCAGGGATCTTGGCGCACAGCACCATGGCCGATTTCAACCTCTCGGAACATCAGCTGAAATTTCAGCCCATGTACTTTCTCCCACGCTGGCTCCATCTTTCGGATGGCCTGCATCACATTCTTGTGCTGCTTACCAGTAACCTCTGCAATCTCTAGCGAAGTCATCATCTGCTTCTCTGTGTTGTTGGTTGTTGTGTGTGTAATAACTAATGTTTTCATAATAATAAAATGTGTGTTTAAATTGTTAATAACTAAAGATTTAAAAATATCCGTGCGGCCGTTCCGTACGGGTTTGTGTAGCAACATGTAGAAGATCGCTTTGTCTTATCGACGATGCAAAAGTAGGCACTTTTTCTGAATGAAGGATGGCTTTATGAAAGGCCTTCTCCAACATTCTCCAACATTCTCTGCATTTCCCGATTATTCTCCGTTTTGCTCCGTTGAGGGCATAAAAAAAGCACCAGAACCGGATAGATTCTGATGCTAATACTGATAATGCGACCTAGTGTGAAACGTTTATCTCTTATAGTATTTCGTAAACGTCTTCAGGCTGTATCCATCGCCATCGGGCATTCCCAGGCGCACAAGTTCATTATACGCCTTCTCGGCGTTCTGCGGAAGCAGCACCTTTTTTGATTCACTCAGTTGCGACAGATACTTGCATATCTCCTGTATGCCCTGACGGGTCACCAGGCGCACTATCTCGTCGTGAATCTGCCACTCCTCATCGGCACTAACCGACGGATTTACGAAGACCGTTGGTTTCCCCTCTCTTTTCACTGGCGCAGTAGCCTCCCCCTTCTGCTTCACCTGCAGCTCTATGCCCAACTGCTTCAGGATATCGGCCTGATACAGATGCTCCACGTTCTGGATGTTGATGCCTCCTGGCTGAACATCCACCTGTGTGTAATGCGTTACACTCGAAAAATCTGCACCCTCCTTCATTTCGATACCGTGTTAGCTTGTTGCACATTGATACCACCTGGCTGAACCGTCACCGTGTTGCTCACATAAGTGGGGCTGGCCACCTCCTCGTCGTCCAGACTGTCGATAACCGCTGCAAATTCCTCGGGCAGCGTCAAGCCGTTGGCATTGGCCATCTCCAGCACCATCTCCTTTACGGCGATGCGCTTCTCCAGCTTCTTGCGCTTCGACTTGTTCACAAACACACGCAGGGCCGGTAGCAACTCCTCTTGCGAGGCCTTCTTGGCCACGCCTACCGACAGCTTGCTCATCTCGCCCAACTGCATCTCTGCCTTGGTGCGCAGCTCTCTCTCCGTCAGCAGTTGGGTCTGTAGAGTATCATTCTCCGCATTCAGGCTCTCGTTTTCTGCTTTCAATCTCTCGTTCTCGGCCAGTATATCATCTACAGCCTCCATGGCGCGTGCCATTCCGTTTATCAGTTCTACACGCTCCATCATCTTCTCGCGCTCCCTTTCGAGCGCACGACTGGCGCTTTCGCTCCAGTCCTTAAGTTCGGGTTTCATAATATAATTTTATAAATAATAAATAATTAATTAGTACTTTCTGCCCCAGCATAGCATCCTGCCAGAAGCATTTTTCAGGGCGCAAATATAAGCAGGGGGGTGTTGCAAAACTTGATGCACCCCCCTGGCTATTAATATCTTTTAAGAAAAATCCCCCTTGTTTTATCTTTTATTCAGCATTTCCCCACTGCCATGTCGACTAAGCGTCCTCCTCCCCCACTGTCATCTCGACTAAGCGTCCTCCTCCCCCCACTGTCATCTCGACTAAGCGCAGCGCATGGAGAGATCTCTCGACTACGCTCGAGATGACAGAAGGCCTACGCCCTTGACGACAGGTCGGTGGTGGTGGGGATGTAGCCGAATTGATCGTCCCAGCCACGGGTGGGGTCACTACCGCAGAGCAGCGATGGGCGCTGCTTCAGTTCATATACCTCCATCGAGGGTTTTATATATTGCTTTTTCATCTTGCTTCTGTAATTTCGCTCGGCTTCGCCGCTTGGCTCCGCCAAGAATGTTTAACGTATCACGGTTTTGAACTTCGTTCGAGCTCGCTCACGTTCGGAAATGTGAGCAAGCTCTCATTTCTCTCACTTAATCGCGACCTTCTTTCCGTCATGGATATACAGTCCCTTCTTGGTGGGCTTGCCTGCAAGCTTAGTGCCACTGAGGGTGTACCAACCGTCGGTGACGATTTCGCCGGTCTGGGTGTTCAGAGTGCCGATGGCGGTCACTTCGCCACGCGTATCAACAAACCTTACTGTGATGGTCTGTGGCAGATTCTCGTCAGCGCGAGTCATGCCGCGGGCGCCTGCTCCGGTAAACTGCTGTCCGTCTTTATACTTCAGATAGCAGCGCATAGATGGCACACTTGCGCCAGACTTGGCATGAACAAACTCGCCAGCCTGTACTTCGCCCTCGTCTCCCACAGTCTTCGTTGTCGAGGCAAATCCATACACATAGCCGCTAAATGGCTCCGTGCCGTATATCAATTTGCTATACGTACCCTTAAATGTCCAGTCGCCACTAGTGGTTGTCAGCATGCTGGGGTCGTAAGCAGCTGGAATCGTGGTGGTAACTCCGTTGAATGTCACCTCGCCTGTGGCAGCAGGCATAAACACATGGGGGGTGCTGGCAGTAAGTGCCCCCTCTGCCGTGTTGGCTTCTTCCATCGTGGCCACATATTTGTTGCCATCTTTCTTGATGCCCGCAAATGTATAATATGTACCCTCGCTTGATGTAGGCTGATATTCGAACGGCAGGCAGATGGTTGAAGCCTTGTCGGCTGTGAATGAACGTTTAAATTCTACAGGTACCTCCTCGCCTTGCAGGTAAGTAGTAAGATAGCTTATGCCATTCTCCTGGCTCAGGGGGATGGTGCCCAGGTAGTACTTATTGTCGAAGCCCAGACCGTATGTGTCGTAGATCTTTACAATGCCTTCTCCAGAGCCGTTATCTAGCAGATCGGGCTTGGCCGAGAGTTCGTAGGCCTTAGTGCCCTGCGCGTCGCCGAGCGTGCGGGTGTAGTAGCTGTTGGTGATGGTGACCGTAGTGTTTGTGCTGCGTAGGAAGGTCATGCTCTCGCTGGTTGGCTCTGTCTCTGAGCCGACGAGAGCAGCAGGGGCGTAGAGTGAGTTGGTGATGTTGACGGCGGTGCCGTTCTTGTGGGAATAACCTACGAAGCCGCCGCATTTGGTCGTGGCACCGCTTCCAATAGAGAGCAGCTTGCCGGTGAAGGCGCAGCCCGTGATGTTGAGCGTGCCGCCGTCGAAGACACCTACTAAGCCGCCGTGGGTACCGTCGCCGTTGACACTGCTGTTGATGGTAACATCGACGAGGCAGTTGGTGATGTTCACCACATTTGCGCAGCCACCCGCGATGCCGGCGGCGAACTTGTCAGAGCCGGTGACGGTTCCACTCACCTTCAGGTTCTGGATGGTGGCGGGGTGGTCGTTGTCCAGCGATTTGACGTAAAAGAAGGGTGCAACGTATTGGGCGCCGTTAAGGTTGACGTTCAGCGTATGACCCTGGCCGCCGAACGTGCCGCAGAAGTCATGTTTGTCGCTGCCAGCCATGCGTGTGATGGGATCCTGCGCCGTGCCGATGTCGCCGCCCAACTTCACGGTCTTGCCGCTGAAGCCGTTCCACGTGTCGTTGTCCTGCAGGGCATCGCAGAACACATCCCAGCCCGTGGCAGTCTTGATGGTGTAGGTGCCGTCGCCATTGTCGGCGAAGTGTGCAGGGTCTGGTGTCCATGTCGTCGTGACCGTCACGTCGCTGGCAGGCATGGTGAACGCGCCATTGCTGATAGTCACGTCGCTGCTCTGATAGCCGCACACATAGCCTGGGCGGTCGGTGTGGCCGAGGGTAACGGTGGCATTCTCTGCGTAGTAGGCCTTGTTGCCGCATGCGAAGGCAGGGCTGGCAGCAGTAATGCCCTCGCCGAGGGTTACCTGATACACCTGTTGGTTGCCGCCACCGTCGGTGTAGGTGTTTTCTGCAATGCCGCGACCGTCAGGGGCGTAATAGATGCAGTCCTTGATGGTCTGCTGGCTGTTGGCAAAACCGATAATTATTCCGTTTTGTACTGAGGTGCCGATGACCGTGCATCCTTCGATAGTGGCGGTATAGCTGGCGTTACTGCCCACGATGCCACCAGACTTTCCATTACCAGTACGGGTTATGGAACCGCCCAGCACGGTGCAGTTGCGGATGGTGGCACCATTTCTTATCACTCCGGCGATGCCTCCGCAGCCCAAATTCGTCCCGCTTATCTGAGGGTCGATAAGGATAACGCGCTCCACGACGGCACTGCTACCATCCACTCTCTTGAACAGGCCGACTTGTGCGTTGTTGATTGTGCCCGCAGCTAAATTGTTGATGTAGCGCAGGGCCTTGATGGTGTGGTTCTGCCCGTCGAAGTGGCCGCTGAAACAGCCGTCGAAGCTGGCATCCTCCACGAGGCCGATGGGGTGGAAGTTGCCGCTGTTGCCATTCACGCTTCTGGTCGGCATGTTGGTGAAGTCGAGGTCGGCGGTCATCTTGAACGTCAAGCCCTCACAGTTGTTCGCCGCGTTGGAGGCTATGAAGTCGCCGAGGTCGATGAGGTCCTGCTCATCGTTGATTTCGTAGTAGCTGCCGGATGTGAAGTAAGTGTTGCCGAGAATGTCAAAAGTGCTGCCGTGATAGGTGAGTCCGCTGATGTCGGCATAGGGATAGACCACAACAGCAGTAACATTGGCATCGCAGCTGATAGTAAACTCATTGCCGCTGATGTAATCACCGTTGACGGCGTACTTCACGATGCCGCCTGTAGGCACCGTGCCGCTGTAACCAAGGGTAACTGTGCCGTAGTAGTAGGTGGTAGAGTTGTATTCTTTGGTGGAGCCACTGGCGGTAACGTTCGTACCAAGGGCAAGAACACGTATGCCTATGGCACCATTATCAGTCGTTACGTCGGCACCATTGCAGCCCACATTGCTGGCGTTCTCCGTGCCAGCCACGGTGCAGCCAGTATAGTAGTTATTCGTCATGGTACCATCATTGTTCCGTCCAGCAATTGCACCATGACTATTGCCCTTGGCTGCGGGAAAGGTGGCACCTGAGACAAAGTTTTTTCTTAATTTGCCAGACGTGCTGTTATGCCCCACAATGCCGCCGTAACAATATCCTGCGGTAACACCCTCCTTAACGGTTAGCTTGGCAGAGCTGGTGCAATTAGTGATAATACCGGTGGAATTAGAATTCTCGCCTGCAACGCCACCGTGGTAGTCGTTAACAACAGATATAAATGTATGGATGCAGACGGTATTGGTAACGTGGCAGCTGTCAATCTTGCCGAAGTTCCTTCCTGCGATGCCGCCAGTATAGGTATAGCCTGTGATGCGGGCATTGCTGAGCGTGAGGTTCTTCACCGTGCCGCCGCTACCAATTCTTCCAAAAAGCCCCCTTTGTTTGTCAGTGTTGTCGGTGCCGCCGCTATAGATGCGGATGCCGCTGATGGTCTTGTTGTTACCATTGAAGGTGCCGTTAAAAGTGCGGTTTGCGGTGTTGTACCCACCAATGCCAGGGAAGTTTTGCTCCGTGCTTGTGTCGTCGTACCATACCGTCGTAGGCTTCCGCAAAGCATCGTCGTTAAAGTCGATGTTGTTCATCAGCTTGAAGAAGAAGCCCTCGTAGGTTGTGCCACCATTTACATCAGTCGCCAACTGTATAAGGTCGTCTACAGTCGAAATTTGGTACGGACTGCCCTCGTTGCCTTCGCCGCTCCATGCCCACGCCGTTTGCGCGGTTAGGGGCATGACTAGGGTAATCAGCGCTACGCTTAGGCGCTGGAGGTTGCCCCTGAATGATAGTAGCCTCAGGCTGCTGGAGGGGGCAAGTTTTTTAAGTTTTCTCATTGCTATTTTTTATTTGTTTCTATGCCTATTTAGAGCAGAATGCGTGTCGCAAAGACACAGCATACCATAACAGCGTGCAAAATTACAAAAATATTCCAAAAACGAATAAACTTTTTCGATTTTTCTTCAATAAGCTCTATTTTCCTAATATTTATTTGGAAGTTTGGATTATTCGACGTATATTTGCAGCAGATTAATGATTCATTAGAATGGAAAAGATAATTCAACCAGAAGGAGGAAAAGATATGAAGACAGGTGACAGCGTACTGATCTCGCCCGAGGTTACGCATAAGAGCGACTGGATTCAGGGCACGGTAATTGACGTGGAGGATAATCCGTTTGTAGGTACAGTTATCTCAGCAGAGACAACGAATGGAGATATCTTCTTCGAGAAAGAATGTCTTTTTAAACCTGCAATGTAATCTATGTACGCACTTAGTTTTGATATGAACATTGCCGAACTCGAAAAGAGTTACGGTAATCCTTATAACGGTGCTTACTTCGAGATAAAGCGCACATTGGTTAAGCATGGGTTCTACTGGATTCAAGGTAGTACGTATATGACTAACGCTGACAATCTACTAAATCTTTTCAATGCAGTAAACGCCTTGAAAGAAATCGATTGGTTTAGGGAGTCGGTTCGTGACATTCGCGGCTATCGTGTTGAAGAATGGTCGGACTTTACCGAAATAGTAAAGAGCAAAAAGTAATCATCCTAATAAGGACAGAATGGGTGCGCTCGACACGACAAGAGGGGTGTAATGAAAAAAGTATCGCAAGCCGTGACGGGCCTGCGAAGTTCACTGGGAAAGCATAGTAATCGCAATATATTGGGATTTCACCATACTCGAGCAAGAAATTAAGAAAAAAGAATTCCAAAATCGCATTTTATTGTGATTTTTGCATTTGGTTTGAGAATTAATTGCTATATTTGCACCAAAATCGCAATATAATGAGATTATGACGCAGCAAGAAATTGGTAATTCCATTAAGGAAAGACGCAAGAAACTCGGAATCAACCAACAAACGTTGGCTGATCTGTCGGGTGTTGCCGTTAATACTGTGGTAGCAATCGAGCGTGGCGAGGGCAACCCTCAACTCGCCACCATGCTCACGATACTTGACACATTGGGACTACAAATAGACATTAACATCAAGCAACTTGACTATGAGACAGTGTAAAGTTTACGTTCACGACGTGGAGGCGGGCATACTGCAAGAGACTGATGCCAGAGAATACGTGTTTACCTATGATGAGAATTATCACGGTGAACCGGTCTGCCTGTCAATGCCTGTACGAAAAGAGCCTTATCGCTCGGCTCATCTATTCCCTTATTTCTTTAACATGCTGTCTGAAGGTGCCAACCGACAGATGCAATCAATGTTGCTACACATCGATGAAAACGATGATTTTGGAATAATGCTGGCTACAGCACAGTACGACACCATAGGAGCAGTAACCATTAAACCCCTTTGAGTATGATAGAAATAAACATGACCTCATTAATACCAGCCTGCATCTGAGCATGCCTCGCATCTTTGCAATTGACAAAGGATTATTCAAGGAGGGCATGAACTTGTCGGACACCAAAAACGTAGGGCGCAAGGACTTTGAGGAATTTGGGCGCCGCATAGGATTATCGGAACGACTGATAAAGCGGGAACTGGATTTCTTTGCCACAGAGCATCCTTTGGCAAAGGAACTGATTGACAGGTCATTCCTGTCAGAATCGTTGAAACGCAGTTATTGGCTTTCGTACAAATATCGAAGAGCAACATTGACTTTCGCCTAGCGGTTGCGCGGAAAAATACCTCGCGTCGGAATATCAAAGTTTCTCCTTAATACAAAAATCCGAGCATCCACAGGGGTAGCTTGGCTCCATCGGGCATGTCCCAATCGTCGGCAAAGACATACGAGTCTTTTATTCCTGCAATCTGCGAGAAGTCCTTGCTACGGCCGCCAATCTCGAAGGTATATTTCCCGTCCACCTTGAAGTCGCCTTGTTCCTTACCGTATTCTACATTGTGCGACTCAGCTAGACTACCTATAGCGAAAGTCTCACGCAAGGTACCGATTTCCACTTTTGTAGGAGCCAAAGCATAAAGAATGTTGGGATTCTCCAGATACACCTTGTCGGGTTTGCTTAGCTTACCTATCTTCTTCTTGTCAGAATACAGCAGGTTCAGCACTTTTGCATCGCCAAGGTATTTTAGGTACTCCACCACAGTGTCGCGACCTATCTCGAGAGCAGCAGCAATCCTGTTGGCATTCAGTTCGAAGGGCACCTCGCTGCATATCATATTTATGAGTGCCTGAAGCTTTCTGACGTTGGCCACATCAACCTTACAAATTCTGGGCAATTCTGTTTCGATAATATAGTTCACAACCTGTTCGATTTTGGTATGATATTCGCCTTCTCCTTCTAGTAAGAAGGGGTAATAGCCTTTTTCAAGATACTCCTTGAACAGACCAACAGGTTTGCACTTTTCTGAAACCAACTGCCACAAGTCGTAGGGATGAGCTAGAATATCTTCTAACGACCATTTAGGGAACGACAAACCATGATAGAATCTGAGTGACTCACGGAACGACAGACCAGGCATCGTGTATTTTATGGCACGACGAGATAAGTCTGCATCGCCCTCCCTGAGCTGAAGTAGCGATGACCCGCTAACAATAATCTTCAAATCGGGAAACAGTTCATATATCTCCTTGATTTCACGACTCCAATCTGCGGTGCCAGAATGGTATTTGTGAATCTCATCAATTACCAGCAACTCGCCACCACGCATAACAAATTCCTCGGCTAGCCCCACCAAGGTGCGTACAGAGAAATCTACGGTGTCAGCCGAACAATACAGTACACGGCGGTCGCCCAATGCATAGTTTTGTTTCAGATACTGCTTGATGAGTGTAGATTTACCGACGCCCTTTGCGCCCATAATACTGATTAGCTGGGCGTTCCAATGAATCTCGTCCATCTTATCGCGGATGATTTCTGTCCGCGTGTTGGCCAAAAGCCTGTCACTTTTTCTAAATAATGCGTCCATAATAATTCGTTTACGCTGTTTGACGGTGCAAATATAATAAAAATGTTGCACACAAACAACACTTTTTTGAAAAAATGTTGTCTTAGCGATACATTTTTAATAAAAACCGAAAGATCACTGGGAGAGATCACTGGGACAGGTCTTTGATTTTTATGGAGCTCGCTCGCTGTTGCGCGTGGCAGTGTTGCAGTTAGAAATCAGAGTGGTGTGAAAGTGGAAAATTATCTCTATATTTATATATAAATATAGAAGTATTTTTAGGGTATGAAGTAGACGAAAAACAACCGCAACGGTGCAACGCTGCAACAGCGAGAGCGCCTACCCCACCGTTGTCATGTCGAGCGTAGTCCTTCTGTCATCTCGAGCGTAGTCGAGAGATCTCTCCATGCGCTGCGCTTAGTCGAGATGACATTGGGTAGGGGAAGGCCTCGCTTAGTCGAGATGACAAGGGAGAAGCGGAAACTTTTCAGTGCAAGTATTCGTGAACCGCAATCAAAATATCGTACCTTTGCATCGTCAAAATGAATGAGGAAGGGAGCGCCCGCACGAGGAAAAATTATTTCTCACGTGCACTAGGAAATTCTGCCACGTGCGACAGCAAACTTACGTCAGACATTAAAGATTAAACATCAAACATTAAACATTTAAATTTTTATTTACAAATTATCAATTATCAATTATCAATTAAAGAACTATGGCACTAAAGGTAAAGGCACAGGAAAAGCTGCAGAAGATCGGCAAGTATGAGGGCACTTATCGCTACATCATGATGCCCGAGTTGTACACATCACTCTCGCAGGACAAGGTGATTAAGGAGGCTGCGCTGCGCAGCGGAGTAAGCAAGGGTATCATGCAGGCATGCTGGGATGCTGCCGGCGAGGTGATCAAGGCATGGGCCACTGAGGGCCACTCGGTAGCGCTGCCAGGACTGGGAACCATGCGATTCGGCATCCGCGCCAAGAGTGTGGCCAAGGTAGACGAGGTAAAGGCCGGACTGGTAACTAGCCGTCGCATCATCTTCACTCCCGCGGTGGATCTGAAGGACGAGCTGGCAAGCACCGCCATCCAGATTACCTGCTACGACCGCAACGGTCAGGAGGTGAAGCGTGTTACCAGCACCGACCCAGGCACCATCGAGGACAACGACCAGCCCAGCAATGGCGGCAGTCAGAATCAGGGAGGTGGCAGTCAGAATCAGGGAGGCAACCAAGGTGGCAACACCAGCGGAGGTGGTAACACCGGCGGCGGTGGCGGCGGTGATGACGACGTAACCTACGATTAAACCACTCCCCCTCTGTCATCTCGACTAAGCGTAGCGCATGGAGAGATCTCATGATCTCATGTAGGAGATCTCTCGACTACGCTCGAGATGACAAGGAGGGTGGGCTCGAGATGACAAGGAGGGTGGGCTCGAGATGACAAGGAGGGTGGCTCGAGATGACAAAAGGAAAACAAAATCAGTATAATCCGTAAAATCCGTAGAAAAACAAAAAGCTTATGACCAAGAAGGAGACCATTAAATTCATCGTTCAGCTCATCGCATCGATTGCATCGGCGATACTGACAGCATTGGGCGCCACATCGTGCGTCGGCGCGTAAAAGGAAAAGAGGCTTGCATTTGATTGCAAGCCTCATTTCTTTTTTTATTTCTTAGCAGCAGCGGCGCCGCCTATTACTTTCGAGATGTCCATCATCATGCCACCGTTGCCGGCCATGATCTGCGGCATCTTGCCGTCCCACTTCTCGATCATATCCTCCTGCACGATCATCGGCGAGAGCGATGCGGCGATGGTGCGGTTGTAGTAAGCCTCAGCATCGGCCTTGATCTTCATGGCCTTGGCGTTACCCTCGGCCTTGGCTACGGCAATCTTGGCGTTGGCCTCAGCCTCCTTAACCTCGTTCTCGGCCTTCAGGGCGCTCTGGATGGCGGTGTTCTTGGCGTCGATCATCGACAGCAGCGACGATGGAGGGGTGATCTTAGAGGTGAACTCCTCAACCAGGAATCCCTCGCTCATCAGCGACTTCTCCAAGCGGGCACGTACATCGCGCTCGAAGTTGGCACGGTTTGACATCAGCGAGTCGCTGGTGTACTGGTTGGCACAGGTGCGGTAGGCCTCGTAGATACAGGTGCGGATGTAGCCCTCCTCAAGGTCCTTCACGCCTACACGATACTTAGTGAAGATGTCGCAGGCCTTATCGGGATTGATGCGATAGGCGATGGTTGGGTCCATCTCGAAGAGCGAAGCGTCCTTAGCGTTGACAGAGAAGGTCTCGTACTGCTTGCGCTGGGTGAAGGTGGGATAGGTAAACACATTGGTGGTGATGGGATTGTAGAACACCCATCCCTTGCAGGTGCCCTCTACTCCACCGTAGTCCTGCTCGTTGAGCGACCACTTGTGGAAACGGATGCCAACCTCACCAGAGTCGACCACGGTGCAACAGGTGGCAAACAGAATCATTACCAACACGAATGCGCTGATGCCATAGGCCAGCACACGATAATAGGGTTTGATAGAATTGATCATAATGCTATAATATGTATTTTGTTATTATTTTCCTCCATAAATCTGCTGCAGGTTTACCCACTCGCCCTTTCGACCATTGTAGAGTATGCGGGCACGCTCTACGAGCATGATTCTGGGCAGGTCGCCTATCACGCCATTGGGCAGATACGAGGCATCGAAGAATCCCTTTTTGCCGCCAGGCAGCACCACGCATATCATAAAGGTGGAAATCTTGCGCAGCGAGGGGAAGTTGTAGGGCAGCAGACCCAAGTCGCGTGTGCGAAGCATGACGGGGGCTGAGATGATGCCCACATCGGCCAGCGACTGGATGAGCAGCAGGTTGATGTCGGCATTGGTGCCCTCGCCCTTCTTCAGTGTCTCGGCCGTGGGGGCTGGACACAGGGCGTACTTGCCGTTCCACTTTACATGCTTCATAACCAACTGGGCCACAGCCGACACGCGCTCGCGCTGGTCGGCTATATCCTTTATGCCGGCAGCCTTGAGTTCGTCGGCCAGCGGACTCTGGTCGGTGAGTCGCTTGCCAAGCTCCTCGCTATCCAGTATCATCTGGTCTACCTTATCCCACGAGCTGGCGTAGTCCATCTGGTTCATGCCAGGCAGGCGGTACGACTTGAGCTCGGTGGTGATACCTGCACAGAGGTCGAGCACGTTCCAATCATAGCCTTGATTGGTTACAGCCTTGAGGTCGCGACCTACGTAGACGTAGTGGTTGGTGTTGACATACATAGGATTGGCCAGCGGGTCGCTCTCGATCTTGTACTTCAGACTGCCCTTGGTTACGGTGTAAGTGAGGCGCTGTGTGCCCTGATCCTCGATATTGAAGATGAGGTAGTTGGGGATGTTCATGTCGAGCTTGGCATAGACCACAGGTATCTCGCGCTGGGCGTACCAGTCGTGCAGCTGCCAGAACACCGAACTGTGCACACGATACTCGTACTCTATCACTGTGCCCTGCTTTACCTCGGGCACGGTGAACTCTATCTGATAGTTGTTGTCGTCGATCTTGGTCTTGACGATAGCGCTCTTCTTCATAGCGGTCTTTACCACCTTGCCACCTACCAGATTGAAGGCTGTGGCCTTGATGTCCTCGACCGACTCGTCGCCCTCGAAACCAGTCACACCGTCCGACATCGGTCCGTCCTGCTCCTGGAACGCAGAGTTGCCGCTGATGCGGTTCATTGGGATGGTCATGAACGATGAGCGCAGGCCGCCCATATCGCCACCTACCGACATGTTGACGAGATAAGGCACAACGACCTTAGCAAAACGGGTGCCGCTGGGCTGGAGCACTTTTATGCGCACCCTTTCGCGGTAGTCGGCCAGAAAACTGCTGGTCTGAACAGTGTACTCTACATCGGTGAGACGGCACAGCACCACAGCGTCGGCCAGCGGGTCGGCATCGTATTTGGTCATCTGCATCTCCTCCTGAGTGGGTTTGCCGAACTTCATGTTCACGTCGGCAGCGCTTGCCGTGAGGAATGGACAGGCAAGCAGCGCGAATAGTTTAATTACTCTTAGTTTCATACATTCTAACTTGTTATGATTGACAATACTGGGTGCAAAAATACAAATAATTTGTGAAAGCAATCGCACTTTTTGATTTTTTTTATATCTTTGCAAACGATTATGGAAGCAGTAACTAAGATACCACAGGAGTGGAACAAGTTTTACCTGAAGGACGTGTCGTTTGTTAACCTGATGACACGACGCATCTTCAACGTGCTTATCGTGGCCAACCCCTACGACGCATTTATGCTGGAGGACGACGGCCGTGTGGACGAGAAAATCTTCGACGAGTATATGGAGCTGGGTATGCGATACCCACCCACGTTTACCCAGGTGTCGACCACCGAAGAGGCCAACAAGGTGCTGCATACCACCGACATCGACCTGGTGATATGTATGCCTGGTAATGCCGACAACGACGCTTTCACCGTGGCGCGCGAGATAAAGGTGGAACATCCCAACATACCATGCGTGGTGCTTACCCCATTCTCGCACGGTATCACCAAGCGAATACAGGACGAGGACATGAGCGTGTTCGACTACGTGTTCTGCTGGCTGGGCAACACCAACCTCATCATGTCGATAATCAAGCTGATTGAGGACAAGATGAACATAGAGCACGACATAAAGGAGGCCGGCGTGCAGATGATAATGCTGGTGGAGGATAACATCCGATTCTACTCTTCAGTGCTGCCTAACCTATATAATTATATACTGGCGCAGAGCAAGCGATTCTCGACCGAGGCGCTGAACCCGCACGCTGCCGCACAGCGCAAGCGCGGACGCCCCAAGGTGGTGCTGGCCACTACCTACGAGGAGGCCATGCAGCTGTATGAGAAGTATCACGAAAACACGCTGGGTGTGATCAGCGATACCCGATTTCCCATGCAGGTGCACGAGGGCCGGTTGAGCCACGTGGAGGAGGGCGACCCTGAGGCAGGACTGAAACTGCTGCGCGAGATACGCCGCCGCGATGAGTACGTGCCACTGATACTCGACTCATCAGAGATAGCCAACAAGGCCAAGGCCGAGGCAGAGGGCTTCCACTTTATCGACAAGAACTCGACCAAGATGAACGTAGACCTGCACCACCTGATGGAGGAGCACATGGGATTCGGCGACTTCATATTCCGCGACCCGAAGACCAAGGAAGAGGTGGCCCGAGTGACATCGCTGAAGGAGCTGCAGGACAACATCTTCAAGATACCAAACGACTCGATGCTGTATCACGTATCGCGCAACCACATGAGCCGCTGGCTGTGCGCACGTGCCATTTTCCCTGTATCGGCATTCCTGAAACACGTGACATGGCACAAGCTGCAGGACGTGGACGCCCACCGACAGATTATCTTCGACGCCATAGTGCAGTACCGACGGATGAAGAACATAGGTGTGGTAGCTGTGTTCGACCGACTGAAGTTTGACCGCTACGCCCACTTTGCCCGTATCGGCGAGGGCTCGCTGGGAGGTAAGGGCCGTGGTCTGGCATTCCTCGACCAGGTGATAAAGCGCCACCCTGAACTGAACCAGTTTGAGCAGGCGCAGGTGCAGATACCGAAGACAGTGGTGCTGTGTACCGACTTCTTCGACGAGTTTATGGAGAAGAACAACCTGTGGACAATAGCACTGAGCGACGCCAGCGACGAAGAGATACTGCAGCACTTTATGCGTGCACAGCTGCCCGACTCGCTGATAGCCGACTTCTTCACGTTCTTCGACGCCGTGAAGAGTCCTATCGCCGTGCGTTCGAGTTCGCTGCTTGAGGACAGCCACTATCAGCCGTTTGCAGGCATCTACTCTACCTACATGATACCTTATCTGGAGGATAAGTACGAGATGCTACGCATGCTGGCCTGTGCCATCAAGGGTGTGTATGCATCGGTGTACTACAAAGACTCGAAGGCATACATGCTGGCCACGCAGAACGTGATAGACCAGGAGAAGATGGCTGTGATACTGCAGGAGGTGGTAGGAAAGCAGTATGGCGACCTGTACTACCCCAACTTCAGCGGTGTGCTGCGATCGCTTAACTACTACCCCATCGGCGACGAGACTGCCGAGGAGGGTATAGCATCGCTGGCCGTAGGACTGGGAAAATACATCGTCGACGGCGGACAGACACTGCGTGTGTCGCCTTATCACCCCAAGCAGGTGCTGCAGACATCGGAGATGGAGACGGCACTGAGCGAGACGCAGACGCGATTCTACGCGCTTGACATGGCCCACGTGGGCGACGACTTCAAGGTGGACGACGGCTTTAATATAAAGAAGGTACGCGTAAAACAGGCCGCCGAGGACGGTGCGCTGACATATCTGGCATCGACCTACGACCCGACCGACAACATCATCCGCGACGGAATATACGAGGGCGGACGCAAGGTGATATCGTTCTGCGGAGTGCTGCAGCACGATGTGTTCCCGCTGCCCGAGCTGCTGCAGATGTCGCAGAAGCTGGGTGCCGAGGAGATGAAGCGCCCAGTGGAGATAGAGTTTGCGTGCAACCTGAACGACGACCGCACGGGCGAGTTCTACCTGCTGCAGATACGTCCTATCGTAGACGCCAAGCAGGTGCTCGACGAGGACCTGCAACAGATACCCGACAGCGACTGCTTGCTGCGCTCGAACAACTCGTTGGGACACGGCATATCGGAGGATGTGGTGGACGTGGTGTACGTAAAGACCGACGACGACTTTACGGCAGTGAACAATCCCGCCATAGCCAACGAGATAGAGGAGATAAACCGCAAGTTCCTGCAGGAGGAAAAAAACTACGTGCTGATAGGCCCGGGCCGCTGGGGATCGAGCGACTACTGGCTGGGCATACCCGTGAAGTGGCCACACATATCGGCCGCCCGCGTGATAGTAGAGGTGGGACTGAAGAACTATCGTGTAGACCCATCGCAGGGCACACACTTCTTCCAGAACCTGACATCGTTCGGTGTGGGATACTTCACCATCAACACCTACACTGGCGAGGGCGTGTTCCAGAAAGAAATACTGGACAGCATGCCAGCCATCGAGGAGACACAATACGTGCGACACGTGAGATTTGACCACCCTCTTAAGATAATGATGGACGGCAAGAAGCAGTCGGGTGTGGTATTACTGTAAAAAAAATAATCAACAAACATATTAAGACAGATGACTAAGAAATTAAGACAAGGTACGCTGTGTGTACAGGCCGGATACAAGGCCAAGAACGGAGAACCAATAGAGTTGCCCATCATCCAGAGCACTACGTTTAAGTATGACGACTCTGACGAGATGGCAAAGTTGTTTGACCTGGAGAAGGAGGGATACTTCTACACCCGCCTGCAGAACCCCACCAACGATGCTGTGGCAGCCAAGATTTGCGCGCTGGAAGGCGGTGTGGGTGCTGTACTGACATCGAGCGGTCAGGCAGCTAACTTCTACGCTGTGTTCAACATCTGCGAGGCCGGCGACCATATCGTGACATCAAACGAGATTTACGGCGGAACATTCAATCTGTTCGGCGTAACACTGAAGAAGCTTGGCATAGAGTGCACATTCGTATCGCCCGAGGCTAGCGAGGAGGAGATTCAGGCAGCATTCCGTCCGAACACCAAGGCACTGTTTGGCGAGACTATCTCAAACCCAGGCTGCGCAGTGCTCGACATCGAGAAGTTTGCACGCATAGCTCATAAGAACGGTGTGCCCCTGATTGTTGACAACACATTTGCCACACCGGTAAACTGTCGCCCATTTGAGTGGGGTGCTGATATCGTAACACACAGCACAACCAAATACATGGACGGAATGGCAACGCAGGTAGGCGGCGTGGTAGTAGACAGCGGCAACTTCGACTGGCTGGCTCACGCCGAGAAATTCCCAGGACTGTGCACTCCCGATGAGAGCTATCACGGACTGACATACGTTAAGGCATTCGGCAAGATGGGTTACACCACCAAGCTGATAGCACAGCTGATGCGCGACCTGGGTTCGATACCAGCTCCACAGAACTCGTTCCTGCTGAACATGGGACTGCAGACTCTGCACCTGCGTATGGCTCAGCACTGCAAGAACGCACAGAAGGTGGCCGAGTTCCTGAACGCCAACGACAAGGTGGCTTGGGTGCACTACTGCGGACTGCCCACCGACGCCAACTACGAGCGCGGACAGAAGTATCTGCCCAACGGCAGCTGCGGCGTAATCGCATTCGGACTGAAGGGCGATCGCGAGACAGCCATCAAGTGGATGGACTCGCTCGAGATGATAAACATCGTGACCCACGTGGCCGATGCCCGCACCTGCGTGCTGCATCCTGCCAGCCACACCCATCGCCAGCTGAGCGATGAGCAGTTGCGCGTTGCAGGCGTTGCACCTGATTTGATACGTCTGTCGGTAGGTATCGAGGACGTTGAGGATATACTCGACGACATCAAGCAGGCACTCGAAAAGATATAATCGAGGGTAAACGTCGAAACACATGGGGGTAAACGTCGAAAGTAATTTCACGTTTGCCTCCTTTTTTCATATCTTTGCAACGTCAATTTTGATAAAAAGAACAAAAGAACATAAATATAATAAAGGTATGAAAAAGATTAAGTTTTTACTGGCAACAATGATGCTGATGACATCGGCAGTAGTAATGGCACAAACAGAGCAGAATGACACCGTAATCTACAAAGAAAGCGACGAAATGCTGAAGGAGGTAGAGATAGTGGCACAGAAACCTCTGGTGAAGATGAAGGTTGACAAGATGACCTACAACGTGGCTCAGGACGAGGACTCGAAATCGAGCACCGTACTCGACATGCTGCGCAAGGTGCCCATGGTGACAGTAGACGGACAGGACAACATCACCGTAAACGGCAGCTCATCGTTCAAGGTTTACGTAGACGGCCTGCCCAACGTGATGTTCTCGAGCAATCCATCGATGGTATTCAAGAGCATGCCCGCATCGGCCGTAAAGAGCATCGAGGTGATAACCAATCCTGGTGCAAAGTATGATGCCGAGGGTGCAGCAGGTGTGCTTAACATCGTGATGAACAAGCAGAACACTCAGGCTGCACAGAGCATGAACGGATATAATGGAACAGTGCGCGCTTCGGCCGGCACTAAGCAGCTGGGCGCAAGCGTATTCCTGAACGGACAGCAGGGCAAGCTGAGCTACAGCGCCAACGTGATGACCAGCTACAACAAGCCTGGCAACACCACCACCGAGATGGAGCAGATACAGGACAATGGCGTGAGCCAGATTCTGACATCGGACAACAATCTGAAGACTCCATTCACCATGGGTAGCCTGTCGCTGGGATACCAGATAGACGACATGAGCGCACTGAACCTGACTGCACAGGTGAACTCGATGAACACCAAGACCACTGGTACCACTTACACCACAATGGGCGGAGCAGCCTACGGCAGCGGATTCAGCTACGGCAGTACTACTGATATGAAG
>JAEEGL010450877.1_pt1 | contig 28799 bp, 22 predicted proteins | sample 9134231 | NCBI WGS metagenome assembly JAEEGL01 (sample SAMN16246548, study PRJNA631951) | gut metagenome | biome: gut microbiome; feature: rumen; material: fiber-attached | host: Bos | place: Iran: Karaj | collected 2018-10 | reverse complement strand
CACACCAGCTTCCTTGAAAGCCTCTTCGGCAACAGGGAAACCATAGGTGAATGAGGCTACCATGCCAATGACCTCGACACCATACTGGCGCAGGGCCTCGACAGCCTTCAGCGAAGAACCGCCCGTAGAAATCAGGTCTTCTACGACTATGACTTTGGCGCCTTTCTTCAGCTCGCCTTCAACCTGGTTGCCCATGCCGTGGTCTTTCGGCTTTGGGCGTACGTAGACATAAGGCAGACCTAACTGGTCGGCAACCAAGGCTCCTTGTGCAATGGCTCCTGTGGCTACACCAGCCACAGCCTCTGCCTCAGGGAAGTTTGCCTGAATGAGGTGACATAGTTCTAACTTCACAAACGAACGGACATCGGTATAGCCCAGTGTCTTGCGGTTGTCGGTATAGATGGGTGAATGCCAACCAGATGCCCATGTGAACGGCTCGTTGGGCTGCAGTTTGATGGCCTTGATGTCCATCAGCTTCTGTGCGAATTGTTTCTTGATCGTATCCATTTCCAAAAATTTTGCTGCAAAATTACTAAAAAACGAGGGAAAAGCCAAGGAAAAACTGCTTTTGTTTTGTGAATCCTACGTTTTCACTTCGTCCGTAGGCCGTTTTCACGTCGTCATTAGGCCGTTTTCACGTCGCGAGAACTGTGTTAGTGCAATGGTACACTGTGTACACGAGCATGTCTTTTTGGGTGTTAGGCGAGAGAAAAGTGAGGAATCCTTTGGGAACTTAATTTTTTTGTTGTAATTTTGCAGCCGATTTAGCAAAGTGCTTATCAAGGGGTGCTCACGGTTGTGGGCTGAGATGATACCCTCTAAACCTGATTCGGATAATGCCGACGTAGGGATGATAGAGTAACAGACGCCCCTTATTTTGGTCATATTAAATAAGGTAAAAAAGATGAAACATGTGATGATTTGGATCCTGTTGCTGATGATGACAGGAGTGAGTGCGCAGAATCGTAAGGTTTTGTATGATTCTACGGAGGTAGAGCGTCTTCAGGAAGTGGTAGTGAAGGGCGTACGTGGACAGAAGAATGCCCCGTTTGCTACGACAAATGTCACTAAAAAGCAGCTGAACGAATTTTCGAATACGGGCAAGGAGTTGCCCCTCCTCTTTTCACAAACACCAGGTATCATCGCCTGGAGTGAGAACGGACTAGGCACTGGTACCACCTATATGCGTATTCGTGGTGCTGGCGACTCGCGTATCAACGTCACGCTGGACGGTGTACCCCTTAACTCGCCTGAAGACCAGTGTGTGTTCTGGGCAAACATGAACTCGTATGGCTCGCTGCTGGGCAGTGTCCAGATACAGCGTGGCGTGGGAACATCTACCAATGGCGATGGTGCTTTCGGGGGTACGGTAGCCCTCTCGTCGGCTATACCCCAGCAGACGATGGGTGGCGAGGTGAACTTCTCGTACGGATCTTTCAACACCTACAACTTCGGAGGTAAGTTCTCGACAGGACTACTGGGCCAGCATTGGATACTGGACGGCGCCTATCACGAGACACATACCGACGGCTTCATACATGGCACCAGCGGACGTTCGGGCAGCTATTACGGCGGTCTGACCTACATCAGCGACAACCTCCAGGTTCGCTATAAGAACATCGGCAACTTCGAGCGTACAGGTCAGGCGTGGAACGGTGTGACGGCAGGCAACGGCGACTATTCGCTGATGGACGGTTGCTACGACGACGGCTCGTGGAGCTATAGCGCCACGACGGGTATCAAGGACTACGCAGACCTGCGCAACGTCGGTCTGGGCCAGTATAACGACCTCTACGAGCGACTGGTGACTGGCGACGACGGGCTGTTTGTGAAGAATGCCGACGGCAGCTATCAGACGGAGCGCTACAAGATGGCTGACGGTAGCCTGTGGGACAAGACGACCGACAACTTCTGGCAGAACCACAACATTCTGTCGGCTGCTTGGAACATCAACAGCCACTGGAGCACCACCGCCTCGCTGCACTATACCTATGGCTACGGCTACTACGAGGAGTTCCGCTATAACAACAAGCTGGCCAAATATGGCCTGACCTTCAAGGACAGCCAAGGCAACAAGGTGAAGAAGACCGACTTCGTGCGCAAGAAGGGACTGACACAGCATACCTACGGCGCCATCTGGAACATCAGCTATAAGGACGACGCGTGGGACATCATCGGCGGACTCTCTCTGCAGAACTACGACGGCAGCCACTTTGGCTATCTGACCTACGTGAAGCATGCCGAGCTGAGCCAGACGCTGCTGGCCAATGGCGACTACAAATACTATGACTCGCCTGCGCACAAACTGGACGGCAACGCCTTTGTCAAGGCGGCCTACCACATCAACGAGCACTGGGATGTGTTTGCAGACCTGCAATATCGCCACGTGGGTTTCAAGACGGATGGATACAACGACAAGTACTATACGGACAAGACAACGGGTGAGCTGATGAAGCACTACCTTGACGTCAACGAGAAATATGACTTCCTGAACCCGAAGGCGGGCTTCTCGTGGCAGCAGGACGGCCATCGCGTATATGGCTCTGTAGCCATGAGCCATCGTGAGCCTGAGCGCAACAACTTTACCGACAATGGCCATCGCGGCTATCCGAAGGCAGAGCAGTTGACAGACTTCGAACTCGGCTATACCTACAATGGCGCCATCTGGCGGGCAGGCATCAACGGATACTACATGAAATATAAGGACCAGTTTGTGCAGACTGGTGAGGTCAGCGACATTGGTGAGAACCTGACCACGAACATCAGAGATTCCTATCGCCTGGGCGTAGAGTTGCAGGCAGCTGTTGACCCCACCTCGTGGCTCACCATCGAGGGAAATGCAGCACTGAGCAAGAACAAGATCAAGGACTTCGACGAGCAGGTGCAGATTGACTGGGACGACGAAAAGTGGGAGACCATACACTACGACAATTCAACGCTGGCATTCTCGCCCTCGACCATCCTGAACGGATTTGTCAACTTCCACTATAAGGGACTGCAAGCGGTCTGGCACACCAACTACGTCAGTCGGCAGTATCTGGACAATACGGAGTGTAAGGACCGCTCGTTGGCAGGCTACAGCGTGTCGAACATCAGCATTAGCTACAGTTGGAAACCCAGGAAGGTGGTGAAGGAAGCCGTCTTCGGACTGAACCTGAACAATGTGTTCGACAAACATTATGCGGCCAGCGGATGGGTTTACTCGGCAATAGTGAGCGACAGTCATCCCAAGGAAAACCGCTACTACCAGATAGGATATGTCCCTATGGCAGGATTCACCATCATGGGTAATGTCACACTGAAATTCTGATGGCACTCGACTGGCTTGACATACTGACCACGATACTCGGCCTGATATATATCTGGCTGGAGTATCGTGCTCATATCGCCCTGTGGGTGATAGGTGTCATCATGCCGGCACTCGACATCTACCTCTATTGGAGTCATGGACTGTATGGCGATGCAGGTATGGCCTGCTACTATACCCTTGCAGCCTGCTATGGCTTCTTTGTTTGGAAGTTCAAGAAGACACGCAAGAAGAAAGAGGCGCTGCCCATTATCTATATGCCCCACCGCCAGTATCTCCCTGCGGTAGTGTTCTTTTTCGTGGCGTGGGGGACTGTCTACTTTGTGCTGACCACATGGACCGATTCTACCGTTCCTATGCTCGACTCGTTTACCAATGCCTTGTCGTTTGTCGGCTTGTGGGCGTTGGCTCGTAAGTATGTCGAGCAGTGGCTTTTCTGGTTGGCGGTCGATGTTGTGTGCACCTATTTATATATACAAAAGGGTATACCCTTCAAAGCCATACTCTATGGTCTGTATGTGGTGATTGCCTTTGCTGGCTATAGGAAGTGGAAGAGTGTAGCAAAAACGGTAAAGAGTGATCAGCGCTGAGCGAAAGACCATACTATTTTATGCAAAAAACCAGGGGAATTCTTTCTGTTTTGATTTTTTTTTGTATCTTTGCAGTTAGAAATCTAACACATAAAAAAACACTGAACCACTATGAAAATGTATCAGAAAACTTTGATGATCCTGTCTGTAGGACTGCTGTTATGCGGTTCATTACAGGCCAAAAAGACCAAACTGCCAGTCATCAGCAATGATACTGTGTATGTAAAAAGCCACGAGATGCCTAATGCCGGCTATTTCCTGCCGGCACCTCCCGATACTGCCAGCATGGATTTCGTTGACGATATGTTGCAATGGCAGTGGGGAAAGACTCAACGTAACACGCCACGTGGCAGGCAGGCAGACAGAGAGTCACCTTGGGAACCTTATATCATGGAGTCGGTGATGTCACAGTGCTTGGGACTTGATACCATTTGTGCCGAGAAGACTCCTGCATTGGCACGATTCCTGAAGCGTGCATACAACACTGGTAACAAGAGTACGGCTGCTGCCAAGGCATTGTATATGCGTACTCGTCCTTTTGTACAAATGGGTGAAGACACCTGGGCATCGCGCGATACTGACTTCCTGCGTACCAATGGCAGCTATCCTTCCGGACATACTTCCCTCGGGTGGGGTACGGCGCTGGCCTTTGCCGAGATGTGGCCTGAACTGCAAGACACCATCCTGCGACGTGGCTTCCAGTTTGGTGAGAACCGTATGATTACCGGTGCCCACTATCAGAGTGATGTCACTGCCGGTTACCTCTGTGCTTCCGCAGCCGTTGCACGTGCTCACCAGAATCCTGAATATCTGCAGGATATTGAGGCTGCCCGTGCTGAATACAGGCGGTTGAAAGGCCTGCCCGCTGATTATGACCCAGCAGCAAAGGTGGGGCTGCCTCAGGGTGTAAAGATTCTCAATGCTCCTGTGGACACGACGAGCTATCGCTACGAAGGCGACCTGTTCAGATATTGGAAAGCCCGATCGCTGTGTCGTGGCCATCGCCAGAAGTTGGCCGTACAGAATGCCAATCTTAGCGACGAATATCTGATGAGTATCTTTGGCAAAGCCATGGGCGTCAAGCTGACAAAAGAGAGCACGCCGGCTATTGCCGAGCTGATGAAGACGGTATTCAAACAGAGTCGGGCTGCGGCAAAAGCGTTAAAGAGTGTCTATTTCCGCAAGCGTCCCTATGTGCAGTTGGGAGAGAAAACACCCATTCCTGAGTGGGAGGCTGAGTCGCGCAACTCCAGCAGTTATGCTTCGTCACATGCGAACTTAGGCTGGTGCCTGGCATTGGTGTTGGCTGAAGTGGCTCCTGACTGGCAGGACGAAATACTGCGCATTGGCTATAACTACGGATATGACCGTGTTATTGTCGGCTATCATTGGGCCAGTGACGTCGATGCTGGCCGACTGCTGGCTTGTGGCGTGGTCTCTCGTCTGCATAGTGACGCGTCCTTCCAGAAACTGCTGAAAAAAGCCAAAGAAGAATACAAGAAGGTGGCAGGACGGTAAAAAAGCATAATTAATTTGGAATTTCACTCACTTATTCGTACCTTTGCAGCCGCTTAACGTTAAGAGTATGAAGATTGAACAGCAGATAATGGCAGCAGCACAGGCTGCGGTAAAGGCACTCTATGGACAGGATGTGCCCGAAAAGATGGTGCAACTGCAGAAGACGCGCAGTGAGTTTGAGGGTAACTTGACGCTGGTGGTATTCCCCTTTGTGAAGATGGCTCGTAAGAGTCCTGAACAGACTGGCCAGGAGATTGGTCAGTACTTAGTAGACAATTGTGACGCTATCAGTAAGTTCAACGTCGTAAAAGGCTTCTTGAATCTCAGCATCAGCGATGCGTCGTGGCTCTCGCTTCTCGCTGACATAGACAAGGACGACCACTATGGCGAAAAGCTCGCTGACGAGGGTTCACCGCTCGTCATGATTGAGTACTCGTCACCCAACACCAATAAACCCTTACACCTCGGTCATGTCCGCAACAACCTGCTGGGTTGGTCACTGGCTCAGATTATGGAGGCCAACGGCAACAAGGTGGTGAAGACGAATATTGTCAATGACCGCGGCATCCACATCTGTAAGTCGATGCTCGCTTGGCTGAAGTACGGCAATGGCGAGACGCCAGAGTCAAGCGGAAAGAAGGGCGACCATCTGATAGGCGACTACTATGTCGCCTTCGACAAGCACTACCGCGAGGAAGTGAAGCAACTGGCTGCACAACTCGCTCTCAGCGGTTTACCCGCTGAGCAGGCTGAGGAGCAGGCCAAGCAGGAGGCCCCGCTCATCAAGGAAGCTCACGAGATGCTCGTGAAATGGGAGCAAAACGATCCTGAGGTGCGCGCTCTGTGGGAGAAGATGAACTCATGGGTGTATGCCGGCTTCGACGAGACCTACAAGAAGATGGGCGTCTCGTTCGACAAGATATATTACGAATCACAGACCTATCTCAAGGGTAAGGCTAAGGTAGAGGAAGGACTCGCCAAGGGTCTCTTCGAGCGCCACGACGACGGCTCCGTATGGGCCGACCTCACCAACGAGGGCCTCGACCAGAAGCTGCTGCTGCGCTCCGACGGCACCTCCGTCTACATGACGCAGGACATCGGCACCGCCGAGATGCGCTTCCAGGACTACCCCATCGACAAGATGATCTACGTCGTGGGCACCGAGCAGAACTACAACTTCCAGGTGCTCTCTATCCTGCTCGCCCGCCTCGGCTTCAAATGGGGCAAGGAGCTCACACACTTCTCTTACGGTATGGTAGAGCTGCCCAACGGCAAGATGAAGAGTCGCGAGGGAACGGTTGTCGATGCCGACGACTTGATGGCACTGATGGTCGAGGATGCCTATAAGACATCGATGGAGTTAGGCAAGTTCGATGATATGACTGAGAATGAGCGCCGCGAGATTGCCCGTATCGTGGGTATGGGTGCCCTGAAGTACTTTATCCTGAAGGTGGATGCCCGCAAGAACATGCTGTTTAATCCTGAAGAGAGCATCGACTTTAACGGAAATACTGGTCCCTTCATCCAGTATACCTATGCGCGTATCCGCTCAATACTGCGCAAAAGCGAAGAGGAGCAAGGAGCAAGGGGCAAGGAGCAAGAGAATACCTCAAGCTCAGACATTTCTCTTGCCCCCTGCCCCCTTACCCTTGCCCCCAAAGAAATCGAGCTGATCCAGAAGATGAGCGAATACGGTGCTGCCGTTGAACAGGCTGGCAAGGACTACTCGCCCTCTGGCATTGCCAACTACTGCTATGAGTTGACGAAGGTATTCAACCAGTTCTATCATGACTATTCAATCCTCAATGAGCCCGACGAGCAGAAGAAGGCTGTACGCTTGATGCTGGCCAAGAACGTCGCCAAGATTATCAAGAATGCTATGGCTCTGCTGGGTATTGAGGTGCCTGAAAGAATGTAATGGTTAATCCTCCTGATTATAGACACGACACGGCTCTGCCCTTGCCTATGGAGGTGAGGGCAGACGCGTGGGCTGTGGATGCTGCATGTAGTGGTAATCCCGGGCCTATGGAATATCAGGCCATCGACTTGGCGACGGGTGCCCGCGTATTTCATTTCGGCCCCATGAAGGGCACAAACAATATTGGGGAGTTCTTAGCCATTGTGCATGCTTTGGCACTTTGTTGGCAACAGGGACTGCACGACAAGACGATTTATTCCGATTCTTATAATGCCATACTTTGGGTTAACAAGCGTAAATGCAAGACCAAGTTGGAACGTACTCCAGAGACCGAGAAATTGTTCCAGATCATCGTGCGTGCAGAAAATTGGTTGAATACGCACAATTACCGCAATCCCATCATTAAGTGGGAGACCCAAAAATGGGGTGAGGTGCCTGCCGACTTTGGTAGGAAGTGAATCCTCCCCAATCCCCTCCATAGGAGGGGCTAATTATCTCGTACATAGGTTATAATCATGTTTTGACCATATATCTGTTGAGAAAGGACTTCAACCTCGGCAGGTAGCTTGGGTGCCAATGTCCCGTCGGTCACGGTAATTGGGGCTGTCTCAACGCGTATCTCGTCCCACAGTCCGGCTGCGATAAACGATTCATGTGTTTGCCGGCCTCCCTCGACAATGAGCGATTGGATGCCGTGTTGATAGAGGTCGTCAATCAGCAGCATGATTGGCCTGTCATGCGTCAGAATGATGCGCTTGGGGTCAGGACCGTACCAATGGCGCACGGTCAGCTGAGGCTGGTCGCGGTCGTACGTGGTATGACCCACAAGTATTGCGTCTTCTTCAGCTCGTAGCTGGTGAGAGAGCATCTGTGTCTGTTCGTTGCTGATGGTCAAGGGTCGGAAGTGGTCATCGATAAAACCGTTGGCAGTCTGCGCCCACTTCAGGATGATATACGGCCGATGCTCGCGGTGAAAGGTGAAGAAACGCCGGTTCAGCCATTGGCATTCTTTCTCCAGCACGCCTACCGTCACCTCGATACCAGCCTCACGCAGTTTCTTAATGCCGCGTCCCTGTACCTCGGCGAACTCATCGATACAACCTACGACAACCCGTCGTACACCTTTCTTGATTATTAGGTCAGCACAGGGTGGCGTCTTGCCATAATGTGAGCAGGGTTCTAACGACACGTAGATGATAGCATCTTTCAATAACACTTCGTCTTCAGGGCGTACACTTGCAAAGGCATTCACTTCTGCGTGCCCCTCTCCGCAGCGCACATGATAGCCCTCACCGATTATTTTAGAGGTAAGAGGTGAGAGGTGAGAGGTAAGAGGTGCTACGATGACTGCACCCACCATTGGGTTTGGTCGTGCTCCCTGAATACCATTTGTCGCCAGTTGCAGGCAGCGTCGCATATATTTTTCGTCGTTCATGGTGCAAAGATACAATTTTTTTGGCACGGATGATACGGATTACACGTTTTTTTTGTAATTTTGCAGTGTTATGACTTACAAAGAATTGTGGCAATGTCTGACAAAAGCATACGACGAGGGCGAGGCCAAGGCCATTGCCCGTATGACGTATGAGGAGCGCTTTGGGCTTACGTTGTCAGACATTTATCTCGGCAAAGACATACAATTATCTTCAGACTGTCAAACAGAATTGGAGGAAATCGTCAAGCGACTATTACAAGGCGAGCCTATCCAGTATGTTTTGGGACAGGCCGACTTCTGTGGACGTAAGTTTTTGGTCAACAAGCACGTGCTGATTCCACGACCTGAAACGGAAGAACTCTGCCAATGGATAGCTGGAAGTGAAAAACGAAAAGTGATAAGTGATAAGTGTTCTATCCTTGATATTGGAACGGGCAGCGGTTGTATCGCCATCACATTGGCTGCTATGTATCCAGAAGCTGAGGTGACGGCATGGGATATCTGCACAGAAGCCTTGGAGGTGGCGCGTGAAAACGCCAAACGTACCAATGTCCACGTGTCGTTCGAACAGGTGGACGTTCTTAACATCCCTCATTTCTCATCTCTCATTTCTCATTTCTCATTGATTATAAGCAATCCCCCTTATATATGTAATAAGGAACGTGCGAAGATGGAAGCCAACGTGCTGAAGCACGAACCGCATACGGCACTTTTTGTACCTGATGACAACCCGTTGCTGTTTTACCGGGCTATCGCCCAATACGGACAGACTGCCTTGAAGGAAGGTGGCTGGCTCTACTTCGAAATAAACCCACTTTACGCAGAGTCCCTCAGCCTCATGTTGAATAAGATGTCATATCACGACATCGAAATAAAAGTAGACCAATACGGCAAACAACGAATGATAAGAGCACTAAAGTGAAAAATGAAAAGTGATAATTGAAAGATGAAAACGGAACAAGATGCCTATTTGACACTGGCGGCACTTTGTGCACATGCCGAGCACTGTCAATACGAGATGTTGGAGAAGATGCGGCGCTGGGAACTTCCTGAGGATGCGCAGGCTCGTGTCATGCAGCAGCTGGTCAGCGAGCTCTATGTCGATGACGAACGATATACCCGAGCCTTTATTAAGGACAAGATACGCTATAACAAGTGGGGGCGTCGCAAGGTGGAGCAGGCCCTCTGGCAGAAACGTATTGATGAGGATATCCGTCAACGTGTACTCGATGAGGTGGATGATGATGAATACCTCAGCGTGTTACGTCCCTTGTTAAAACAGAAACGTAAGTCAATAAAGGCATCAAACGACTACGAGTTGAACCAAAAGCTGATGCGTTTTGCCTTGGGGCGTGGTTTCACCTTCGACATCATCCGTCAGTGTATTGACGTTGAAGAAGAACCAGACGACGAACATTAATTATCAATTCTCCATTTTCAATTAAATCATGAACTGGTGGTCGCGTTTCCTTGATTTCGTCTCGCCGCGTCTTTGTGTGGTCTGTGGCCGTCGGCTGTCACCCACCGAGCGAAGCCTTTGTTCAGTCTGCCAGCTCCATTTGCCTCGTACGGCTTACCAGTTCTCGCCAGACGACAACCCGATGGCTCAGCTCTTCTGGCATCTGACGCCCATCGAGCGTGCTGCTGCTTTCATCTACTATCAGCCCCGTTCCGAGATGGCCCGTATGGTGTATCAGTTGAAGTACGGAAACAGTCCTGATGTAGGCGAGGATTTGGGACGGCTGATGGCGACGGATATGCAACTGGCTCACTATTTCGACGGTATCGACCTATTGGTGCCAGTCCCGCTGACCAAGAAGCGCCAGCGTCAGCGAGGCTACAACCAGAGCGAGATGCTGGCTCGAGGTATTAGTGATATCACGCATCTGCCCATTGCTGCCAAGGCACTGAAGCGTCAGGCTTTCCATGAAAGTCAAACGCATCTGAGCCGTCGTGAACGCCAAGAGAATGTCAACGATGTCTTTGTTGTTGCGGATGCCGAGACGCTGAAGGGTCGCCATGTACTCCTCATTGACGATGTCTGTACGACGGGTGCCACACTGACTGCTTGTGCCCAAGCAATAGTCCCTATTGAGGGCATTCGCATCAGTGTGCTTACCCTTGGTCTTACCAAGGATTGACACTTTGCAACCGAGTTGCAACAGCTATTGCGTACCTTTGCAAAAAATTTGCGAAACTCGGATATTATAAATTACTTTATGGCACATCATCACGAACACCATCATTGCGAAGAATGTTCGCATGAACATCATCACGAACACGAGCATAGTTTGAAAAAACAGGTATGGCTCATCGCCATTACCGGCATTCTTCTCGTTATTGCCGTCCTCATCGAGCACGGCGTATTTTTCACTTTTCACTTTTCACTTTTCACTTTATTGTTGGTCTACCTCGTTCCTTATCTCCTGATTGGTCACAAGACGCTACATGAAGCGTGGGAAGGTATCACGCATGGCGATATATTCAACGAACATTTCCTGATGTCGGTTGCTACCATCGGTGCGCTCTGCATCGGTTTCCTTCCCGGAGCCGAGACGGAATTCACTGAGGCTGTCTTTGTCATGCTGTTCTTTCAGGTTGGCGAACTTTTCGAGGGTTATGCCGAGGGAAAGAGTCGTGACAGTATTGCCCACTTGATGAATATCCGACCTGATGTGGCAAATTTAGAGGTAAGAGGTGAGAGGGAAGAAGTAAGAGAAAAGACAGTAAGACCGGAAGAGGTCGAGGTTGGTTCTACCATCGTCATCCGTCCTGGCGAGAAAGTACCATTAGACGGTGTGATCATCGAGGGTACTTCCTCGCTGAATACTGTAGCTCTGACGGGCGAGACCTTGCCACGTGACGTGACTGTTGGCGATGAGGTCATCTCAGGTTGTGTGAACCAGTCGGGTGTCCTTCGTGTTCGTACCACGAAGGCCTTTGGCGAGAGTACGGTATCGAAGATTATCCGTTTGGTGGAACGTGCTGGCGAACACAAGTCGCATAGCGAGACCTTCATCACCCGCTTTGCGCGCATCTATACGCCTATCGTCGTGTTTGCCGCCATTGCTCTGGCAATACTCCCGCCTATAATCATATCTCTCACTTCTCACCTCTCGCCCCTCACCTCTTTTTCTATTTGGCTCTATCGTGCCTTGATGTTTTTGGTCGTTTCCTGTCCTTGTGCATTGGTCATCAGCGTACCGTTGACATTTTTCGGTGGCATTGGTGGAGCATCGCGCCAAGGCATTTTGGTTAAAGGCGCCAACTACCTTGATGTGTTGGCAAAGGTCGATACGGTGGTGTTCGACAAGACGGGAACACTGACGCATGGCCAGTTTGCCGTTACTGCCGTCCATCCAAACACCTGCGACGAACATCAGCTCTTACATCTGGCTGCTCATGTCGAGCATTTCACTACACACCCCATAGGTGCTGCTCTTCGCGATGCCTTCCCCGATGAGGCTACCGACGGTTGTCAGGTCAGCGATGTTGAAGAGGTTGCCGGCGAAGGCATCCGTGCCCGCATTGGCGACAAGACGGTATGTGTGGGTAATACAAAGATGATGGATCGTATTGGCGCCCGTTGGCACGACTGTCACCACGTGGGCACAATAATCCATGTGGCCATCGATGGCGTTTATGCGGGACACATTGTCATCAATGATAAGATTAAGACGGATAGTGCTGAGACCATCCAGCGCCTGCATGCCTTAGGTGTTAAGAAGACAGTGATGCTGACAGGCGACCGCCGTGAAGTGGCCGAACATGTCGCCCAGCAACTTGGCATCACCGAATATCATGCCGAACTCCTTCCTGCCGACAAGGTCGCTCAGGTAAAGCATTTACTCCGACGTTCAGACTCCGCTTCTCTAAACTCTAAACGTTCATCTCTAAACTATCTCGCTTTTGTCGGCGACGGCATCAACGATGCGCCTGTCTTAGCGCGTGCCGATATAGGTATTGCTATGGGTGGTTTGGGCAGCGACGCAGCCATTGAGGCTGCTGATGTGGTGCTGATGGATGACCAGCCCTCAAAGATAGCCCTTGCCATCCGGATAGCCCGTCGCACCTTGGTGATTGCCCGTCAGAATGTCATCTTTGCCATAGGCATTAAGGTGGCCGTACTTCTCTTGGCCACCTGCGGTATTGCTACCATGTGGATGGCCGTCTTTGCTGACGTTGGTGTCACGGTACTTGCAGTTCTCAACGCCATGCGTGCCTTACGTACGGTTCATTGAGATGGTATTCTTACTTTATCATGACCTTGCGACCTTTCTGGATATAGACACCCTTTTTGGGAGTGCTGACCTGCCGTCCTTGCAAATCGAATGTCTTGACAGAAGTTGCGGCAGTACGGGCTGTGACAGTCCTGATGCCCACAGGCGAGTCGTCGAACTCTACTGATAGGTCATCAACAGCCGATTGTAATGTCATGAATGCATGTTCCGACGGTATGGCAATGGCGGTATGAGGTGTGAAGACACACTTGCCGTTTTGACTACCCAACGAATAGGGGTACTTGTAGGTAGACGTCTTGATGTCGTTGTCGTTACCCCTCAGGATGTTGTTGGCAATGATAGCCTTCACATCGTCATCGGGAGCATAGGTGGTGCGGCTCAACTGCAGATCACCGGCATTGTCGCTGACAAGGATAACGGCACAGCCATTCGGAATCACGTTGCCAATAGCGTGAAGCGTCAGTGTTGTACCATCGCGTGTGGCGATATAAGCCGTAGCACCAGTCGGCAGTTGGTAGGGGCAGACAGAACAGTAGAAGGTAGCCCAGTAGTGTCCGTCGATAGCCTGAGTGGATAAAGTCGCACTGCTGAAGTCGCCAAAGTATTCCAGCCGGAAGTTGTCGAAGATGGTCCAGTCAGAGCCCACGGCCTCTGTTTTCTTGACACCTACAGTCACTGCCGCACTTTTCTTGACTATAAAATTCAGGCAATTATCATAGAGCCCGGCAGTAAAGAAGTCTGAAGCGTTGTCCATCGAGTCAGGGAACTTTCCGCTGATACCTGGTGTTGTCTTTCCGACATTCAGCTTACCCGCCTCAGTGAATATTGACTGAAGAGGCAGGGTGGCAGTTCCTGCATAGAACATAGCGTTCAGACTCTCGGTACCATTGTTATGCTTCGTGGCGGCATCAGCATATCCGCCATTACGGTAGAATCCCTGTAACGACAGACGGTAGCGACCTTCTGGAAGTATCGATGAAGTATTCTGGAATACGTCAAAGGTTGTATTGTATTTTTCAGCGCAACGGTTCTCCGACTTACCACCAAGAACGGGACTTCCCTGCCAGTTTCCATTACGCCTGTCGTAGATGCTAAACGAAGCCCCAGGAATAAGGAAGGTGGCATCAACGGGCTTTGCCCCTGTGGCGTTTACGAGCATGCTCAGGCGTTCGCTTTCAGACACCTTCAACCACTGGGCATTGGCATCCGTACTCGTGCCAAATACCAATGCACTACCTGAACCATCGTATTGCAGATTCTGGCCGTTCATCGAAAACGTGTAAGCCTGGTGTCCGTCAATGTCGGCTACCGCTGTGACTTTCCACTTTCCTGATGCCTGATCTACCCATGCCGACGTACCATCAACATTGAGATAGTGATTATTGGCATCGCGATTGATGCCCGTCTCTATGACGCTGTTGCCACCGTTATCGGTAAGCATGGTAACATTAAGGCCGCCATACGGTGTAAGCGAAGCTTTCGTACCATAGCTGTTAGCACCGGTAAGCCACTGTTCAGCACCGACGTTATAGAGATACACCTTTTCGTTCTTCAGGAGCGAACAAACGTCAGAGTAGACATCCCTGCCGTTAAAGTCGACGATATGCACGCGGTAGTCGCAGCCGTATCCGCTCTCTGTATCGGTATAGCTGAAGGTCGCGGGATTCTCGCTGGTGTCGAAAGTTGCCAGTACCGTCCATTCCGGCACTGCCGTCGTGCGTCGCTCCAAAGTCATCTGCTTGGTCAGCTCGCCACCATATTCGCGCCACGAGAGTTTCGTCGTACCAGTTGACTCCGTAAACTGCGCCATGAGCACAGGTACACGCACCACCGCATTGGGCACGTAGGCGTATTTATTGTTGTAGCCAACCCCGGAGTTGATGGTCGTATAGTACTTTCCCGCTTCAGTGAGCGAGCCGTTCTTGTAGATCCTTGACGGATCGCGTTCGGAATTCCAATAGTAGTAGCGCTCCACATAGTCCAAACTGTTCATTTTTTCGCAGATTCGCTTGATGGCAGCGGCATTCTGTGCCTCCGTCACTCCGTTGGCAAAGGCACCGTTGTTGTTCCACGATGCACCCCAAACCCATTCCGACACCCATATGGGACGTCCTACGGCGTTGTGCCAGTTCGGAATGTTGTTGCCGAACGATCCTTCCTCCCAGTAGCCGTGAAGGTCGATAATGTCGCAGCGCCAGCCGCGGGCATCAATCTCGTTGAAAAAGTCGCGCAGGAAACCAGTTCCGTTCCAATAGTCACTACCGTCCCACGACGATGGTGAACAAAGACGCATACCTGTGGCCATCAAGTCCTCCCAGTTGTTGAGGATGGCATTCAGGTCGCACGGCGAGTCGTCAGCAGGGTTGCGGGGCTCGTTGTTGGTCTTCATGTGCGGCGACCAGGTGGCGCTGCCCAGTTCGGAAGGCGAGGGCCAGTTCTCCTTGATGTGATGGGGCACACTCTCCACGTCGGGTCCCATGTTGCTGCCCACACCCCATCCGTAGGTGCTCGTGACGTTCAGGGCGCTACAGGCAGTGTAATCATTGTCAGCGGCAGCCAACTGCTGCTTACCCGTATCATACCATTTGAAGATGCGATACGATGAAATCTTGCAGTCCAGCTCGTTGGGCAGCTCAGGCATCTCCAAATCGGCATTGTCGGCAATAAAGCAACGGCTGTAACCGTAACCTCCGGCACGTAGTGAGAAGGTTACCATATAGCCGCGTTTCAGCTTAAACGAGCGTATCTTGTTGTTCAGCTTCGATTCCGTCAGCGTGTTCATGAATCCCCCCGAGTTCTCCAGTCCGAAACGGTCAACAGCCGTACCGCCAAAATACTTTTCTGAATAGACGGTCAGCGGTCTGGTAGTGTCGCCGTAAGGCAGGATGATACATCCCCGGTTGTATAGCTTCACCTGACAGTTCTTGCCGTTGTTGGCGGTCGTACCGGCAATCTTCACGTGGGCTGACAGCAGTTTTACGGCAGCCGATGGTTTCACGGCAGCAAGGATAAGCACAGCCTCGTCGGTATTCTCGATATTGACCAGGCCGTTATCACCGAAAGGTGTGGCTGATGTCACCGTAAAGTCGGTGGCAGTGTTGATGGTAACGGTATCGTTAACCTGAATCACACTCTTCTTGTTGTTGGCAGCGTGGGCACTGATGCCGACAGTGAGTAAAGCTGTCCAAAAAGTAGCTTTTAAGAATTGTAATCGTTTTAGTGTCATTGTATTGTGGGTTAGTAATTCGATAGTACCCCGACCGCGAATCGAACGCGGAACTAAGTCTTAGGAGGACCTTGTTATATCCATTTAACTATCAGGGCGACCTTTTCGGGTGCAAAGGTAATGTAAAAAATCGATTAAACGAAAAGAAAACTGATAAATTTGCTCTCTTGGGTGTGAGAAAGTTGAAAGAAAAAACTTTTTTCTTTTCAAATCCCGATAAAATTACTTTTTGCACAGTTCCCAGAAGGCGACGGCGGCTGCGGCTGCGACGTTGAGGGAGTCAACACAATGGGCCATGGGGATGCGTACGACATAATCAGACTGGGCAATAGTGGTATGGGGCAGTCCGTCACCTTCTGTGCCCATGATGATGGCGAGGCGTGGCTCTGCTTTCAGCTGCGTGTCATCGAGGGCTATGCTGTTGTCAGTCAATGCCATTGCAGCTGTTCGGAAACCGATGTCGTGCATACTGGTGGCAGGTGTGTCGAGCCATGTCCAGGGCACGAGGAATACGGAACCCATTGAGACGCGGACGGCACGACGGTTCAAGGGGTCGCATGAGTCACGGGTAAGCAGGACGGCATCGATGCCGAGTGCTGCTGCCGAACGGAAGATGGCACCGATATTGGTGGCGTCTACCACACCTTGTATGACCACCACGCGTCGTGCATCTTTACAGACATCGGCTACTGGGCGCTCCGGCTTGCGTCGCATGGCGCACAGTACGCCTCGCGTCAGTGTATAGCCCGTAAGTCGGGCTAACAGGTCGCGGCTACCGGTGTAGACGGGAATGTTAGGACAATGTGCAATGATATCCTTGGCATCGCCCTCAATATGCCGGTGCTCGCAGAGCAGGGCCATCGGTTCATAGCCTGCTTGTAAAGCTACCCTGATGACTTTTGGACTCTCAGCAATGAAGATGCCCCGCTGCGGATCTAAGCGATTGCGCAGCTGGGCTTCAGTCAGTGTGCTGAACACCTCGACACCGGGATGGTCGAGCGATGTTATCTCAATAATGTTCAATCTTCTATCTCAATAATAACGAAATCGGAAACGCCCCAGAACTTATCGGGCTTGATGATGGAAAGTACTGAGTTCTTGTAGACCTTTTCGATGCGGTAGGAATCCTCAGGCTGTGGTGTTAGCACCTTCGCCTCTTTGGCAGGAATCTCAATCTTCTCTGTTTTGCGGATGTCGACACTTTTGAAGAGCGACTTGTCAATCTTTGAGAAGTCCACTTTGCTCTTCTTCAGGAAACCGCCTGTGAGCAGCCCCAACTCCTTCAGTTCCTTCTTGGTGCCAAGCTTGATATAGGCCGTATGCATGGTAGCGTCCTGCGAGAGAATGGTCTCCTGCTGGCTGACAATCAGACCAGCCTGCATATCATTACGTTGCTGTAGAGTGCTAACATTCTGCTTCAGTTGATCGATGTCCATATTCTTGTCATCCACCAGTTTGCGCAGATTGGTAATCTCTTCGTCTTTTTGTGCCAGCTGTTGCTCCAGTGAGGCGATGATGCTTTTCAGATGGGTAGAATAATTCTGGTTCGTCTGTAGTTTCTTTTCCAGTGCGGCAATACGCTGACGCTGGCTGTCTAACGTCTGCTTATAGGCATCCAGATTCTTCTTGATCTGTTCACGGTTCAATGTAGGGCTCTCGTCTGATTTCAGGATCTGTCCTTCCTGAAGAGCAATGCTGTCCAGTCCGTTAGCAATCACTCCCAGATACTCGTTCAATTCGTTATAGTCAGCATTACGCTGCTCATAAGCCGTCTGCAGTGAGTCGAGCTGTTCTTTCATAGAGGCACTGCCTCCGTTACACGATGTTGCCATCACGATGATGGTGGCAGCGATGACGTAATAAGCTATTTTCTTCATCTTTCTAACTATTTAAGTATGATGTTTATGGCTGCAAAGATAATAAATAATTCTGAATTCCGAATTCCGAATTAGGAATAATTAAAAAAAATGGGAATTTGTAATTTGTAGTTCGTAATTATTTTTGTAATTTTGCACGCAAAATCTCCAAAATTGTCAAAAAGTAAATCGTCATATAGTAAATAGAAATGGCTATTCGTTATACGCATCGTGAAGAATTGTGGAATTCCTGGAGTCATGCGGGTGGCATTGTGATAGGTGTCGTGTTTGGCATTGTCTTCCTGTGGATGTCATTCCGTGGTGATGACCCGTGGACGCGTCTTGGCGTGTGCCTTTATCTGTTTGGCATGTTAGGCTCATACGTGGCCTCTACCGTCTATCATGCCCTGCCTCGTCGCTCTAAGTGGAAAGAGCATCTGCGTCGTTGGGATCATGCTGCCATCTATTGGCACATAGCCGGATCGTATTCGCCCCTGACACTGACCGCCTTGCTCCAACAAAGCAATCACTTTTCACTTTTTTCTTTTCACTTTTCACTTAATTGGGGCTGGAGTCTGTTCTTCTTTGTATGGGCGTGTGCCATAGCTGGTACTATTGTTAGTTTTATACACTTAAAAGAGCATTCTAATCTCGAAACGTTCTGTTTCATAGGTATGGGACTCAGTGTGCTTGTAGCATTCAAGCCGCTTCTGAATAGTGTTTCCACCACAGCTGTCGTGTGGATCATCGCCGAGGGTGTTAGCTACATTACGGGTGCGGTATTCTATTCCTTTCATAAAAAGCGCTATATGCACTCCGTATTCCACTTCTTTGTCCTCGCAGGTTCGCTATGTCACATCATTGCCGTCTGGGATGTCCTCATGCAACAGCTCTAATGAGAAATTTTTCACTTTGTCACACTTGCAATCTCTTCAGGACTAATATAGCCTAGGGCAATGGCTTTGACGATGAGACCGGCCATATTGTGAGCATGTAGTTTGCGAAAGAGGCTCTTTCTATGATTCTCCACTGTGTTCTCTGATATGAAGAGCTGACTGGCAATCTCCTTGGTGGAATATCCGCAGGCAATGCCTTTCAATACTTCAATCTCACGAAGGCTGGGAATGTCGTTCTGTAGCTGGAGTTTCTGCTGTGACTTTCTGAACTTAGTGCAGAAATACTGCTGTCCCTCGTATACGGCCTTGATAGCCTCTAACAGCTGTTCCAATTGAGCAGTCTTATAGAGTACGCCGTCAACATGTTTCTCCGTCATCTTGCCGACAACCCACATTTCTTCATGCATTGTGTGGACAATAATCTTGGATTCCGGCTGTTGCTGTCTGATTTTGTCTATCAGTTGCGTAGCTTCTATATCAGGCAATTCAACATCAACAATGAATATGTCGAAGCAATGAGTACGGCTCCTGTCAAGTAAGTCGTTGGCACGGGTAAAGCCCTCCACATGGCCGATACCGCTTTTCTCCATGAAACTCCTGAAGCCTTCGAGCACCACGGCGTGATCATCTATGATGGCTACTGAAATATTGCCCAGTTTGTATTTGTCAATATCTGTCATATTCTATCCGTTGTTCCTAACACGAAAAAGGCGTGAACCCACAGAGTCCTACTTAACCAGTTGATAGGCTCTCGACAGCCTGGAATCTGATAAGAGAACGGCTCACGCCCCATGAGTTGAATATACTGTTCCGTATATATCAAAACTGGGGAGAACGCCTGCCATTACTCCTGATTCCTTAGCATGATGAGTTGTCGAGATTCATCAACTTGGAGATAAGCGTTTGCGCTTCCTTCAAAAAGAGTGCAGTTCTTCCATTACTGGAGAATGCGACTGCAAAGTTAATGAATTCTGCTCAAATAACGCTCATTTCGTGAGCCTTTTTCTCTTTTTTGGCGCAAAAATAGTGGAAATAATGGAATTTGCAATGACGGTTTCCCGTCATTTTGCATTTTCCGGCATTAAAAAGAAAGATTATTTCGCAATTCTGACGATAAGCTTTAGCGTTTTACCAAATTGGTGGCGGTGGAAGGTCAGTGTGCCGCCAATCAGTGCCGCTCTCTGTTGCATCGTGCTCAGGCCGATACCTTGACTGCTCGTTTCTGGCTCTGTTGTTCCGTCGTCACTGACTGTCAGGGTCAGTATGTGGTCTTCATTCAAGTGCAGGCCGATGGAAATAGTCGTTGCCTTGGCATGTTTCAGTACATTTCCAATAGCTTCTTGTGCTATGCGATAGATTTCCAGGGCGGTCTTTGGACTTACATTGTTCCAGTCGGCATTGTCGGGTGTAATGGTGCAACTGACATTGTATGCGTTCAGGCCGTTCATGCTTTCGGCGTATGCTGTGATAACTTGATCAAGGGTGGTATGGGTAAACTCTGGGGGTAGCAGTTCGTGCGATACCCGTCGCACCTGTTCGCGACTTTCGTTGAGCAGTTGCATGGTTTGTGGTGTCAGGCCGTCTGTACTCAGTTTCATTTCTATAGCTAACAGTTGGTTGCTTACGCCGTCGTGCAGCTCTTTGGCCAAACGGCTTCGTTCCTGTTCTTGCCCCTCATGGAAGCTTTCTTCTGCTTGACGTTGAGCCTGTAGTCTCATGTTATTTCGCTTGTGCCATAGCCATAATATATAAATAAGGAATGAGAAAAGAACCACACCAAGCAGAATGACGATTGTCATCGGAAATTTGCTTTTAGGCACGACATACTGAATACGGGTTCTGGTCGGTTCCTGAGATATAGTGTCGGGAGATGAGTGCTCTTTGTGTGGCGAAACGTCAGAGTCGAGTGGAGCCTTTTGTGTTGGCTGTTGGGATTCGCTTTTTGCTATGTGGACTGTCTCTTCTGTTTGTATCACCGTCACATTGCCTTCATGCTTTACCAACATTTCCATTAATATACTTGTAGGAAACGCTATAGTCTTCTTGTCGTTACATTGTTTTGTCCATTCCAGTCCGGTCTTTGCATAATCAATGCATTTCCGCTCATATCCTAACTCGTCACAAAGCAGGGATAACTGAGCGTAGGCGGGAATCATGGTCTCATAGAGAAAATTGAATTGTGGCTTGCTGGCCGTTTTCAGCATGTTGTATTTGTCGGCAATCTCTGCTCCTTTGGCAAATTCCATCATGGCTGCCTGCTTTTCTCCCTTATCGCTGTGCAGAGTGCCTTGCATCAGGTGCAGCAAGGCCTGTGCTTCATGGTCATTCTGGGCTACTGCTATGGTCATCAGTTGCAAGGCGGAAGTCTGTGCTGAATCTTTCAGCCCTTTTTTGAACATAAATCCGAGGTTGCTGATACCCTGCCACAATAGGCTATCACGTGCCGCCACCAGATTTGTGGAAGCAAGTATGAACAGGGATAGCAGGATGGATCTGAACATATTGGGGGCAAAATTACGAATAATTGTTGAGATAGGCAATAGAGAAGCCATAAAAATGACGGAAAACCGCTATTGCATGGTTCGGGAATAACTCCTATCTTTGTACCCAAATTGTGCAATAACTTTTAACAATAAAATTATGATAAAAAAAATTAGTATTAGTCTTTATCGCAGTTGCCTGTATGTCAATGAGTACACAGGCAAAGATTCTCAGAGTGAATAATGTGAGCGGTATGGCTCCATACCAGACTATTCGTGCCGCTGTGGATGCCGCTCAGGAGGGTGACACCATCATGGTGGACGGATCATCTGTCAACTATCCCAACGACACCATCAGCAAGCGCATCGCGCTGATAGGCCCTGGTTACTTTTTGAGGGAAAATGACATCGGGGTGGAAACAGTAGTGCCTGCACGAATCAACGGATTGGTTATTGATGCCGAAGGATGTACTGTGGCAGGTATGGACATCCATGACGGGAAGTTATGGATTAACGCCCCGAAAACCATCATCACTCGCTGTAAAATTACTGGATGGACTGGTGTAGAGTTCACGAAGGGAGCCGATGGATGCGTTTTCCATCAAAACTACATTACTTGCGGCATTGGTGGAAATGTTGCCCATCCCGACAACACCTATAACCATCAGTTCACGAATAATATCATGATTATGAAGTTTACCGCCATCCATAACTCATATATAGCATATAATACTTCAGGCCATGACACGGAAGTCCTAAATCAATTCTTCAGTGCTGGCAACATTGTGGAGCGTAATATGACAGAGGTCTATGAAGGCACTGCGGATGGCAATACTTATCGTGACAACTACAAGGTAAATCGCTTCTACTACAGCACCGACAAGCAGGTGTTGGAGAAACTCAGTGATGTTCCAGACGAAGTGATGGCCCAGTACGGTGCTTTTGCCGGTGATGACCCATACGTCATCTCGGGCATTCCTGCCGGCCCTGTCATCGAGCGTCTGACGGTACCTGTCAGTGTGGAGGAGGGAAGCAAACTGAATGTTACCATCAAATTAGGTTTGCAGAAATGAAAAGGCTGAGAATTGTATTGTCCCTGTTGGCAGCCGCCATGAGTACAATGATGGATGCTCAAGGCGTGATGCGAGCAGAGTACTTCATCGACACAGATCCTGGCTTTGGCTCTGCGACTGCTATAGAGAATGTCGGATTGGGTGAGAAAGGCTATGTGCTCTCTCTTGACGGCGTAAAGGCTGGTACACATATCCTCTATATCCGTGCTCAGGATGAACAGGGCCACTGGTCACCTACGGTGGCTCGTCCACTGTATGTGGAGTATGTCGGGCCAGTGGAAAAGGGTAATTTAGAGTATTTCCTCGATAACGATCCAGGTTATGGTCAAGGGTGGTCTGTTGCTGCTACAACGGGGGTCAACCATCTGGCTCTTGACATCGGCGGTGTCAGTGCCGGTGCTCACATATTATATATAAGATGTAAGGATGAACAGGGTCGTTGGTCACCAACGGTCAGCCATCCTTTGTATGTCTGCCGTTATCCCGACATGGTGGCTATTGAATACTATTTTGATCAGGCTGATCCCGGTGAAGGGCGTGCTATACAGGTCGCCCTGCCCAATGACAAGTCTGCCGATCTTGCATTCGATGTATCTCTTGATGGGCTGTCGTTGGGACAGCATCAGCTGAACATCCGTGCCAAGGACAGTTTTGGCCGCTGGATGCTCATCGGCAGTGAGCCATTCACGATTGTACAGAAAGAAACAGGCATCCGTGATGTCGTGTCTGACTTCGCATTCAATATCCGTACTGTCGGTTCTCGGTGCTTGATTACCGCTCAAGGCGAGAACAATCGGGGAGAATGTCAGGTGGAAGTTTACAGCATATCTGGCCATCGTGTAGCCCAGTCGCTCTGGAAGGCGACAGAGCCGCAACTCGAACTGCCTCTCAGCTCCAAGACAGGAAATGTCATACTGATTAAAATCATCGACAGAAAAGACCAGCGCCAGTTTGTCAGGCGACTGATTGTAGATTAAATCACAAACATATCATTTGTTATGAAGAAAACACTTATCTCATTTGCTGCTGTGGCCTTGATGGGGCTGACGGCACAAGCACAATCGACGGATGCTACTTATCCCATGGGCATCTGGCAGACTCCTGACAGCGAAGAGACCGAGACATCTCAGGCTGATGATTTCTTTGTATCCTTGGACATAAGCCGCGAGAATAAACCCATAGACAGGATGGGCGGACGAGTGGGGTGCGGCTATTTCTCGATTACTGACAACAAAACCAACAAGGATGTCTATGAGGCTACCTTAACCTACATGGGTAAGGATTTAAAAGACGGGGTGTCCACGGGTACCTACTTCTTCACGGCAACGACAAAGGCAGGCAAGACGTGTACCCTCTGCGTCAATGCAGGAAAGAAGCCCATGATTGTTGCTATCGGGGAGTTGAAAGGCCACCCGGCACTGAAACAGGAACTCCAAATGGTATTCAGTAATAGTGGCGGAGTAGAGACATACGGCTTGTATTGCGACACCGAAAAGGAACTGCTTGACGACTTGCGCTTGGCAGCCAAAGACCGTCGTGCCAAGACACCTGGCTTCGGCAACCTGCAGCAATATATCAATGCCCATGCCAAGCTTGACCCAAGCAAGCCGAAGTTTGCCAAGCCTAAGGGCGCGAGTGCCATTAACGTACGTCAGAATCCGAATGCTACGGCACCCAAGATTGCCGAGCTTAAGCCAGGTGAAACGCTCTTCGTGTATGATGAATTTGACGGATGGTGCAAGCTGACGCTCGGAGATGGCAAATTTGGCTGGGTGAGCCTCAGTGTTGTGACGCTGACCAATACAGAGGGGAAGAAACCTGCTATCGGCACGGCCTCCCAAACGGCAAAGCAGAATACTACACCGGCAACACCTGCTGCCGCTCCGGCAGAGACTACCTGCCCGCTTGTTGGCAACTGGTATGGTACATTAGGTAATGGCGACGGTAGCGGATGGGGGGAGACCACTGTGTTCCTACAGGCTGGCAAAAAAGTGGGCGTGAACCCCAAGATGGCCAAGCGGCAGAGTAATGGTGCCATCGACATGACCGATGAGGCATACGTCCGCGAGTGGAACTATAACTTGGTATTCAATCGAACTGTGTCTGACAATGTCTATGAGTTCACCGTGCAGCGTCAGGTTGGCAAACAGTTGAAGTCAGGCAAGGTGCAGATACGTTGCAATGGCGACAACATCACCATGACTGGCCTTGATGCCTGGACCAGACAGCAACCTTTTCACGGGAAGACTATAGGGAAGCCTTAAGGAAAATGAGAGTTGAACAATAAAAGCAAGAAGAAATGATGAAGAAACTATATTTATTGATGGTGTCGGCAACCGCAGTTCTGCTGACAGCGTGCGGAGAGAAAAAAGATGCTGCGATAAATTCCGAGGCCGAAGCCAGTGTCGAGGCCGTGCGAAATGGATTCATGGGTGAGGTCGGTGCTGAGATCATGGAGTACTACGCCAAGATGGATACTGTCGGAGCCGGATTTGCTGAATTCTTTAAAGAAATTGATAAAAAGGAAAAGGCAAAAACACTTACTGCTGCCGACGAATTAAGGGCAGAGCAAGCAATAAAAGACATCATGTCTCGGCGTGAAGAACTAAAGATGCAGTGGGATTCCCGCCGTAAGGAAGTTTATAAGCAGGCAATGGGACTGGAAGTACAAACAGAAATTGATGAGAATGTGCCGTTGGAATTGGTGAAGCCTTTTGCCGTCACGTGGACCAGTGAACACCATCTCACATTGACAGCACACGTGAAAGTGACGACAGACAGACCCGCTATTGGTAACAGTGCAGTAAAGGCACAGCCAGACGGATATTATTCCCCGAAGGTTGTTCTGATAGACAACAAAGGAACTGCACTCGATACATTACCTGTGACTTTGCAGGATAAAGAAGACTACATCTACTATTCGCAAAACAGTTATCAAGCACTGAAAGCTGGTGCAGAACAAGTTCTTGGACTCTCTACCCTCTTTGAAGAAGATTTTTTCAACGCCAAGCGCCAGTACCACGACAAATGCATGAGAACAGTAAGAGTGATGTCGGCCAAGAAGTTCCGCATTATCTGGGAACATCCTGTAGAGGAAGTAAATCTGTCACCTGGTCGTGGTGACTTAGGCGGCTACGACCTGCGTGGCCCGGTAAAGTCTGTGAAGTGCGATGATTGGAACTGTACCTTCAATGAGCAGGGACAACTGATGACAGAGAATGGGCAGAGTTTGAAGCGTATGTTTACAGGCGGTGTGAAGCGCGACAAGGACGGAAGACTCACTGAGTGCAATGCCGACGGCTATGGCAGCCGCTACTACACCTACAACGACAAGGGACTGCCCACTGAGATTGCTGAGGACGGTGGTGGCCGTACCTTCACCTACGATGCCGACGGCTATGTGAAGACGGAATCTATGACCGTTGCACCTGACATGGGCGATGAGGAAGGTGAACCAGAGGTCATTACGTTGACCTATACCATCGTTGAGAAGGATAGCTATGGCAACTGGGTTAAGCGCAAGGACCAGAACGGTAACATCACCACGCGCACTATTACCTATTTTCAATAACCTACAAACTTTAAGAAGAGAGAAATGAAAAAGACTTTGATTCTAATGACTGCAATGCTGCTCTTTGGCAGTGTGCAGCAGGCAGATGCGCAGAAGCGTAAGACCACAACACGAAGGACAACAACGACTCATAAGACGACTGTTCGAAGAACTACAACTTTACAGAAACCTGCAGCTCCTGTTCAAAAGTTTATCAAGGAAGTTGCATTTTACGATGTCAAAGCTAAGAGTGGTTGCATCGCTGTCGATAAAGATTATCTTTACTATGTAGAGAACAGCAACAACAATGCAGTGATAGGGATTGACCGTAAAACGGGCGAGTTGAAAACCATTATTAATGGTATTGCCAATGTCTATGAAGGTCGTCGACCATATATCAATGGCATAGCTATGGCAGGAGGTAGGATGATGTTGAAATATGACCAAAGTAATCCATACATTTGGAAAATAACAGGTGACAATAATAAATGGATAACTAAGGAATGGGAGCGTGTTGAAGCTACGAATGAAAAGTATGCGGTAATAGTTCTGCAAAGTGAAGACAAAGAACTCTGGGATATGGAAGCAATGAAGTTTATTGCTCGTCCAGGGTTACCTCTTGGTATGGAAACGCGCTACATTATCGATTCTAACGGTTGTGTTTGGTGGAAGGTAAGTGGCAGTTATTCTGCGAGAGATTTTGGGGTCAATTGCTTTAACCCAGGAACGGGCAAAAAAGTTTTTTACAGTTTGTCAAAAGAGTCATATGTAGCCAGCGAGGGTATATATAGTATCAATTGGATTCGCCAGTCTGGCGATAGCCTCTATGTAGCCTGTAAACGGCGTATCTACCGCATGAATATGTTGCAGCCTGGGAAATGGGAAGAGTATGCCAAGGTGCCACCTACAGTTGGTAACGTGTTCGAACGATTTTGGGTTACTTCCAAAGGCAATTTGCTGACTTATAGCGACACTAACAGCCAAAGGAACGTGGAGTTCTATCGAGTAGGGTCGTTCGATAATCCACAAGTGTTAGGACGTAAGGCCATTGAGACGGGGATGAATCAGTTCGGTTATGATGAGATATGGCCAAGCCATAATGTCGTATTGGTTGATGCAGATGACAATTTCATCGTGCTTGATAGCGGTGGCACCATCAATATCTATAATCCTGACGGCGTAGTGGGCTACGAGAAAGCCCGCGGTAGGATTATCAAACTATAACTATTATCATACAAAAACAATAGTGCAATGAATATTAAAAACTGGTTAAAGAAGAATGTACACTTCTGTCGTGAAGAAAAGGAAGTGCGTGATTTCAAAGGGTATGGTTATACATTAGCCGCAGGTGGCATTTCCGTCGGTTTGTTAACTGGACTTGTCGTGATGATTCTACAGATGGCGGTTAAGGACTCTGATACAGTGCAAACACTGTCAAGTACAGCCTTCGTCATTTTAGGTGTTGGCGCATTAGCCTATATGGTTTGGCTTATCCTGCCCATGTTTCAAGACCCAGAACGGAGCGTGGGGAACAAGGTGGTAACGGCTTTGTTCTCACTAGCATGTACCATCATCCCTTTCATCTTAGGCATTTATGCATTTATATTGATGATGCTTGTCGTGATAGGCTTAGTTGCCTTCTTTGTGTTCGGGAAGATAATGTTTCCTTCGAAGAAGAAATCAAAAAAGAGTGGCATTTTCGACAGCATTGTGGGACCTGATGGCGGTGAATTGTATGGCGATCGCGTTGACAAAGACACATTCTATGCCAACGGAACCACTTATAAACGTACCTATGATGGCTTCGCGGAGGTATGGAAAGAGGAATAAAGAAAATTAAAAAATATGGAAATTGTTTTGTAGTCACGCTGAAAATGATTAATTTTGCAGGCAAAATTTGCAAATTTAATTATTAGTATGGCTTATACACGTATGACCGCTGCAGAGGCTGCAGCACTGATTAAGAATGGCGACCATATCGCCATGAGTGGTTTTACTCCCGCTGGTGTGGCAAAGGCTACCACCAAGGAGTTAGCAAAGATTGCCGTTGCCGAGCATGAGGCAGGGCGCGAGTTTAAGGTGGCTATCTTCACAGGAGCCTCCACAGGACAGTCGACAGACGGTGACCTGGCTAATGCCCAGGCTATCCTCTATCGTGCTCCCTACACCACGAACCCCGATTTCCGCAAGCATGTGAATGCTGGTGAGATTCCTTACAACGACCTGCACCTAAGTCACATGGCACAGGAGTTGCGCTATGGGTTCTATGGCGATGTGGATTGGGCTATTCTCGAGGTGTGCGACATCGAAGAGGTGGGCAATGACTATCATGTCTACCTGACTGCTGCCGGGGGGATCACTCCCACGGCTGCCCGTCCGGCCCCGCAGAAAATTCTGGAGCTGAACTCGTTCCACAACCCCAATGCCAAGTACATCCACGACGTCTATGAGCCGTTGGATCCCCCTTATCGTAAGCCCATCCCCATCTTCAACGTGAGCGACCGTATTGGTGTACCTTACGTGAGCATTCCCAAGGAGAAGGTGGTGGGTGTTGTGGAGTGCAACATTCCCGATGAGGCCCGTGCCTTCAAGGATAGCGACCCCGTAACTGATAAGATCGGATTCCTGACCGCTGAGTTCCTCGTAGACGAGCTGCACAAGGGACGTATCCCCAAGGAGTTCCTGCCGTTGCAGAGTGGTGTGGGTTCT
>JAEEGL016921849.1_pt1 | contig 28805 bp, 27 predicted proteins | sample 9134231 | NCBI WGS metagenome assembly JAEEGL01 (sample SAMN16246548, study PRJNA631951) | gut metagenome | biome: gut microbiome; feature: rumen; material: fiber-attached | host: Bos | place: Iran: Karaj | collected 2018-10 | reverse complement strand
GTACGTTTTCACTGCAAATTTCCCCATTTTTTATCAAAATAGCAACTTTTTTAGGGAAAAAGATGATTTTTTTACGAATTTTTGAACACAATTTAATTTTTTTTCTTACCTTTGCACAAGATTATGGCTAATTAGCGACAAAAAAATAATTCATATATGAAGAAGAAAATACTAATACTTGACGACAAAGAGACCATCGCAAAGGTGCTCTCTATTTACTTGATGAGCGATTACGACGTACAGTGGTTGCCCGATGGTCTTCAGGGTGTAAAATGGCTCCAAGCCGGTAACACTCCTGACTTGATTATCTCCGACATCCGTATGCCAGGTATGCGTGGTGACGACTTTTTGGAGTGGATTAAGCAAAACGAGTTGTTTAAGCATATTCCAGTCATTATGTTGTCGAGTGAAGATTCAACCAGCGAACGCATTCGCCTGCTTGAGATAGGAGCCGAAGACTATATCGTCAAGCCCTTTAACCCGATGGAGTTAAAAATTCGAGTTAAGAAGATTGTTCCCTAATACATATTATATATATGATAGGTGTAGTTTACTTAGGTAACAGCAAAGAAACCGAAGAGCGGTTGAAATACATTCCTGGACGCCTTGTACAATTCGCCAAGAACTACAAGGAAGCGGCATCTGTGTGTGTGTCCCATGTCCGCAATGAGCATTTCATCCTTTTCTTCGAACAAACTATCCGTAATGAAGACATTACGGCAATCACCTATCTTAGGAAGAAATGTAAGAACGTCTATGTCATCCTGCTCACTCACGAGCTGTCGATTGAGGATCGCGAGGTCTATCAGAAGTGTGGTATCAACGACACGATCTCAATAGATGCTTCTGTGACGGAACTGAACAAGAAGATTCAGTTCATTTCTGATCGTGAGGGCATGCTATTTGATGAGCAGACTGCCAAGCACCGCATCTTGAAGTTCAAGATTCCTATTTGGAAGCGTCTGTTTGACATCGTCGTTTCATTTATTGCTATCATTATCCTCTCGCCGGTCTTTATCATTACCGCCATTGCTATTCGCATGGAAAGCAAAGGACCGGTATTGTTCAAGTCAAAGCGAGTCGGAACCAACTATACCATCTTCAACTTCTTGAAATTCCGTTCAATGTATATTGATGCTGAAGAGAGGCTAAAAGAAGTAGCTAAAGAAGCAGGAAATCAATATGCAGAGCAGAACAAGGATGGTGATGAAAACGACAAGGCCGTTATCACAGCGCCCCTTGGTGTGGAGGCTGAAATGATGATGATGGATATGGGCGTGGAGTCCGACATGATGATCAGTGACGATGAGGTGATGCTTGTCGGCGATGATTTCGTGGTAGCTGAAAGTGACTTTAACAAGGAGAAGCAGGAAGAAATCGAGAATGCGTTTGTAAAGATTGAGAACGATCCACGTGTTACAAAGGTGGGTAAGTTCATCCGCAAGACAAGCATCGATGAGCTTCCCCAGCTATTCAATATTCTCAAAGGCGATATGTCTATTGTTGGCAATCGTCCTCTCCCACTCTACGAAGCAGAAAAGCTCACAGCCGATGCCAGCATCGACCGTTTCATGGCACCTGCTGGACTCACTGGTCTCTGGCAAGTCGAAGAACGTGGTAAGGGCGGCATGATGTCGGCTGAGGAGCGTAAACAATTAGATATTATCTACGGACAGACCTATAACTTCATGCTCGACATGAAGATCATCTTCCGGACCCTAACCTCAATGATTCAAAAAGGAAATGTATAAAAAGAAAGATAAAAACATGAACAGGTTCAGACGTTTGTTATTCTGCGTAGCCATAGCAGGTGTAAGCAGTGCTTCGTACGCACAGTCGTTCGATGACAGTGGAATAGCAGCAGGATTCTTTGACTCCAGTACAGAGAAGACTATTAATTTCTCAGAATTCCACTTGCCGCCATTGGCTGTATTATTCGAAAATGCTAAGGCCACTCCACAGGTGATGTCATTGCAAAAGGCTCAGGAAATAGCCGAGGCAGAGGTAGCCAAGCAAAAGCGGCACATTTTCTCCTATATACATGGTCACGCAAGCTATAGTTATGGCAAATCTGACATGTGGGGACAAAGTTCATCCAGTACCTATTCATTGCAGTTAATGCAGTTTAGTGGGTCTGAGCAAAATTATTGGAATGTTGGAGTAAGTTTAGCAGTTCCTTTAGAAGACATTTTGGATTTAGGAGCAGCAGTTAAACGTAAAAAATTAGAAGTTGATCAAGCTGTCTATAGTAAGGATCATCAATATGATCAATTAAAATTGCAAATAGCATCTCTATATACAGAAATCACAACTGGACTAATTGTATTGAAAACAGCTAGTGAGAATGCCGCCATGTATCAAGGAGCTGGTGCCTTGAATTTAGAAGAATTTCATAATGGAAATATGTCTATTGAAGACTTTGCTTATACGAAAGCGCATGAAGACGGTGCTGTAAGTTCTTATCAAACTAAACAAGCTCAAATTATCAAAGATATTTTGACTTTGGAAATAATAACCCATACTCCCATCATTACCAATTCAACCACAGAAATCACTTTGGATAAGAACGTCCAAAAGTCTGAAAAGCAATTAGCAAAGGAGAATAAGGCGGTTGAAAAACGTATTAAGAAAGCGGCAACAGAAGAAGAGAAAAAGTTAAAAGCATTGGAAAAAGCCGAAGCTAAAGCCCAGAAAGCGGCTAAAAAAGCAGCTAATAAATAAGTATTAACATTAAAGAGATTATATTATGGATTTGTTCAGATATATTGTCAGGTTTCTTTATAAGATTCGTTGGTATTTAGTTATTTTACCACTGATAGCTTTGATTGTAGCATGGTTTCTGACTCGTAATATGCCACGTATCTACGATGCTAACACAACCATTTATACAGGTATGATTACCGGTTATAACTTGGAGGGTGGTTCTGGTGCAGCAGGTGGCAACAATCAGGCAAACATTACCAACTTGATGTTGTTGATGACAACAGATGTCACCATTCATGAGGTTTCCCTCCGCCTTTTTGCCCGATGTATGATGTATGGTAATCCAAGTAAGGATAACAATTACATTTCCTCAGAGCATTTCCGCCAATTAAGTGCAACGGTACCTGCTGATGTCAAAGCACTCATTAATCATAATAGTGAGCAGGCTACCTATGCCAATTTAAAGGCATACGAGAAACCATCCCAAGATAATTTCATCTTTGGTTTATTAAATTATCATCCTTGGTTTGGACTCAATAGCATCACGAGTCGCTTAAAGGTTATGCAGTTGAATCGAAGTGATATTATTGATGTTGCATATTCTGCAAACGATGCCGGTATCGTATATAACACTTTAGATATTTTAAATGAAGTTTTTGCTCGCCAATATCAACAATTACGTTTTGGTGAAACAAATGACGTGATTAAGTTCTTTGAGCGTGAGGTGGCTCGTTTATACAAGATTCTGACAGGAGCAGAAGATGATTTGATTCGTTATAACGTTTCCAAGCGAATCATTAATTATGGAGAACAAACAAAAGTTGTTGCAGGTATGGATGCTGCCCAACAAACTTCTGACAATAATGACCTCTTGAATTATACAACAGCAAAATCGCTAATGGATTATTTAGAGCGCCAATTGGGTGATCGTGCAAAAATTATACGCGCAAATCGTGAATTTACTGACCAAATCACAGACATCTCAAGGATTCAATCACGTATTTCAAACCTTCGCCTGATGAATAGCGAAGGTGGCGAAGGCAATGTAGAGTCTCAGTTAGAATTAGCGAAGGCAGAGAAGATGCTTCAAGATCGTACAGCACGTATGAAAGAATTGACCCGTGATATTGAAGCGGGTTCATACAGCACGGAGACAGGCGTCAAAGCCAACGACATGATTTCCAGGTGGTTAGACCAAGTCCTTTTATTGGAAAGAACAAAAGCAGAAATGAGTGCACGAGATATTTTCCGCGAAAAATTGGACAAGCAAATTCTGTATTATGCACCAATCGGTGCTACTTTGAGCCGTAAGGATCGACACATTTCCTTTATTGAAGGCAACTATATGGAAATGCTGAAGGCTTTGAACTCTGCACGATTGCGTCAACGTAACCTTCAGATGACAACAGCAAAACTCCGCGTGCTAAATCCGCCAATGTTCCCGATGAATGCCCAGCCTACGAATCGTATGATGATTCTGCTCAGCGCATTCCTCCTGACATTTGCATTAACAGCACTATATTTCTTCCTTATTGAATTGTTAGATCGTACGCTTCGTGACCGTATGCGTTCAGAGCGCATTACCAAGGTGCCTGTCATGGGTTGTTTCCCAAAAGAAAGTACTTTGCGCTACCGCCGCTTCAACAAGACGATTGCCGATATGGCGCTTCGTCAGTTGAGCAAATCTCTCCTTCCCCACTTTAAGGAAGGTAAGCAGAATGTACTCAATCTGATTTCTACGGATGCCGGCAATGGCAAGAGCTATATTGCTCAGGAATTGGAGAATTATTGGATTTCTATTGGTTTACAAGTTCGTCGCCTTACCTACGATGAGGACTATTTGGCAGAGGATAGCCGTTTCATCATGGCCAAGGACATCAAAGATATATGTCCGGACATACTGCCTAACGAGATCGCGATTATCGAATATCCAAACTTGGACGACAACTCTGTTCCTCCAGCATTGTTGAATATGGGTACCATCAATCTGTTGGTTACCCGTGCTAACCGCACTTGGAAAGATGTGGACCAGAAAGCATTAAAAGAACTGCAATCACAGTTAGAAGATCAAAACACACTCTATATGTACCTCACTGAGGCACAGCGTTATGCGGTAGAAGAGTTTGTTGGTCAGTTACCGCCATATACCAAGTTCAACAACTTTGTATATCGCATCTCTCAGATGGGTCTGACAGCAGTCGAAAACGGTCATGCAAAATAGTGATATGACGAGTACGTTTATGACATATTCTCGCAATAACGGAGGAAGAGTATTATTACTCTTTCTCCTCTTTTTGCTTAGTCTGTACTCTTTAAAATCATCTGGGATTCAGGGTATGGCAATGATTACGGCCATACCATTTATAGTTCTATATGTTTATCTTGCATATTCATATAGAATGTTTACTTTCTGGCTATTATTTTTAGTCAACTACTTTGTTATGTTCTTAAGCAAAGAGAACATGCTACCCTTACCGGCATCATTACCCAACGAAATGTTAGAATTGGTGCTCATTGCTATAGCAATCAGTGATTTAAGAGAATCTCATTTTGAGTATTTAGCGAACCTAATGATAGTTGCTTTATTAGGTTGGTGTGCGTTTTGTATCATTGAAGTTTTGAATGACACATGTGGTCTTGGGATTAATGTAAACGCATGGTTTACAGGTATACGCCTTATGGCATTCCAACTATTATATGCCGCTGTAGTTTTTGCACTATATATAACAACATCCAAGCGGTTATATCATTTATTAATTGTATGGGCTTGTTGCGCCCTCTTTGCAGTATTCTGGTGTTGGAAACAAAAGAACATTGGATGGACTGAAGCAGAAAGACATTGGCTATTTGTTCAAGGGCACGCTAGGCAACATATGGTTAATGGTATCATACGCTATTTTAGTACATTTACTGATGCTGCTAATTTCGGCATACACATGGCTGCAGTTTCTGTAACTTTTTATATTGTTGCTTTAACAAACAAGATTTTAAAATATAGATTGTTCTTTGGTATTGTTGCGACTCTATGTACATGGGCCATGTTCCAGTCAGGAACAAGAACGGCTATTTTTTGTATGATTGCAGGTTTCATGGTATTCATCGTACTATCAAAATCTGCTAAAATGATAGCAACTGTTTCTGTTGTGTTTGGATTATTCATAGCAATGTTGATGTTCACAAACATTGGTCAAGGTAACAACCAAATTCGCCGTATGCGGTCTGCATTTAATCCTGAAGACGCATCTGCCAATGTTCGAGATATCAATAAGGATGCTATTTCAAAGTACATGAAAGATGCTCCGTGGGGAATAGGAATTGGTATATTTGACAAAGATTTACCTGCTTGGAATAAATTTAAAAAGTTATCTCAGATTCCACCTGATTCTGAATATGTCTTTATTTGGGTAAGAACAGGCAAGATCGGAGTCACATGGTTTGTCATATGCAATTTGATTATGCTTTTAGGAGCTTGTTGCACCGTATTCTTCAGAATCAAGAACCATTCACTTAGGGGTATGGGAGCTGCATGGTGTTCTGCATTTGTTGCAATGCATTTAGGAGGCTATGCCAACCAAATATTAATGCAATTCCCAAATATTGTCGTCTTCTATGGTGGTTTGACAATAGTCTACCTCATGCCAAGAATGGAAAAAGAATTTGAGGCCTACGAAGCAAATGAATTAGCGAAACAAGCAGAAAAGAAACGATTAAAATTGGAGAAGAAACTTGCCTCAAGAGTGTAAATTGTCTATCATTACAGTCAATTATAATGGGCTAAACGATACATGCGCATTGATTGATAGCATCCCCTTCAATGAAGACATGGAGGTGATTGTGGTAGACAATGGTTCTCGAGAGGATGAAGCAAGTATGCTTCAAACACGATATCCTCACATTAAAGTAATTCGCAGTGACCAGAATTTGGGCTTTGCGGGAGGTAATAACCTTGGGATAAAAGTGGCCAAAGGTAAATACTTCTACCTTATTAACAATGACACAGTTTTTAAGTATTTCAATCCACAAGTTTTAATCAAACGATTGGAAACTTCTCCAAAAATCGGAATGGTCTGTCCCAAGATACGCTTTGCCTGGAATAATAATCCGATTCAATTTGCAGGCTACACTCCACTCTCTTCCATTACTGTTCGCAATCACGCCATAGGTTTTGGCGAAGAAGATAAGGGGCAATATGACACGCCGCATCAAACCCCATACGCCCATGGGGCAGCCATGATGCTTAAACGCGAGGTCATCGACAAAGTGGGACTCATGCCCGAATGCTATTTCCTCTACTATGAGGAATTAGATTGGTCTATGATGATAAACCATGCTGGATATGAGATTTGGTATGAACCTGCCAGTACCATCTATCATAAAGAAAGTCAAAGTACAGGACAAAACAGTCCTTTACGCACTTATTACATCACCCGCAATAGACTTTTGCTAGTAAAACGAAACTTTGTAGGTTTATCGAAATATATAGCTTATGCTTATTTACAAATATTAGTTGCAACACGAGATATAATCAAGTTTTTAGTTAAAGGACGAACAGATCTCATCAAAGCAACCTTTAAAGGTTTGCAAGATTTCAGAAATTCTCATTTTTCAATTCTCAACTCTCAACTAGCATAATATGAATTTTTGGGACTTATTATATATTGTTGACTGGTTTTTCTTCATTATTGTCGCAGGTACAGTGTTATACTTGGGCATCTTTTCTATTGCATCCCTATTTAAAAGAACGACCAATATCAATGAGGCCAAGATAAAACGTCGCTTCATCATCTTAATTCCAGCCTATAAACAAGATCATGTTATCGAGCAGACCATCTTATCCATCTTGGCACAATCCTACCCTCAGCGTCTCTTTGATGTCACTGTCATTTCTGACCACCAAAGTGAAATTACCAATATGCGCTTGGCGCAATATCCTATAACTTTACTCACGCCCAACTTCGCAGAAAGTTCAAGAGCGAAATCCCTTCAATATGCCATCCTGAATCTCCCTGAATTTAAAATATATGATGTCGCATTGGTATTAGATGCAGATAATATAATAGATCAGGATTTCTTGACACAAATGAATGATGCATACGAATCGGCTGCCACCAAAGCTATTCAGGCCCATACAGTTTCAAGAAACAGAGATACATCCGCAGCCCGCTTGGATGCCATCTTTGAAGAGATAAACAACTCCATTTTCCGCAAAGGACAAATCAATCTGGGATTGTCCGCTTCGTTGGCTGATGCCGGAACAGCGTTTGACTTCAAATGGTTTAAAGAAAATGTCATGAAGACGAAGACTTCTGCAGAAGTCAAAGAATTAGAGTCCATGCTCTTACGCAATCAGATATACATAGACTATTTCCATGACATCCTCATTTATGGTGAAAAAGTCAGGACGACGGAAAAACTCAATATTCAGCATGGTCGCTGGGCAGCCAAACAATTTAGAAATCTGTTCCGCAACATCAAATATCTGCCAGGTGCTATCTTTAATAAGCAACGTGATTTGGCCAACAAAATCATTCAATGGTTATTAGTTCCCAGAACGATCTTGGTGGCTATCATTATGATTATGAGTTTAGTCTTGCCGTTTATCTATTTTACCTTAGTCATCAAATGGTGGTGCATAGGAGCTATCTGCCTGTTCTTCTTCGCATTGGCTACGCCAGACTACTTGGTCGATGAGATGTGGGACAAGACTTTCTTGCGCTCTCCCATTGTCAGCCTATGGGCCATATTCAATCTCAAATTCTTGGGGAAGACCAAATTAGCTAAATATTTTCTTAAAAAAGGGAACAAATAAAAACTATGACGATTTGGGAGATTATACATATTTTAGAGATTATTCTCTGGTTCGTCATAGCAGGATCAGTTGTCTACGTGGTATTCTTTGCCATTATCTCCCTCTTTTATGAAAAAGAAGACCGTATCGCCATCCACGCAGCAGCCCTCAGCAACCGGATGACTAAATTTCTGATCCTCTATCCTGCATACAAAGAGGATTCGGTGATTATCAATGCTGTGGAGCAATTCCTTCTGCAGGATTATCCAAAAGATTTATATACAGTCATTGTGATTTCCGACCACATGGAGCCAGAGACCAATGAAAGATTAAAAAAATTACCTATTACCCTACTCCAGCCCACATTTGATAAAAGCTCGAAGGCCAAGGCCATGCAGTTTGCAATAGAGAATGTTAATAGTGATTATGACAACGTGGTTATTTTGGATGCAGATAATGTCGTCCGTCCGGAGTTTCTTTCTCAACTCAATATACTATGTAGCGTTTATGATGCTATTCAATGTCATCGTTGTGCAAAAAACGCCAACAATGATGTGGCAGTACTTGACGGCGCAAGCGAAGAAATCAACAACACCCTTTTCCGTAAAGCTCATAACCGTTTGGGACTTTCTTCTGCACTGATCGGCTCTGGCATGTGTTTCAATTATAACTTATTCAAAGAAAACGTCTTTAAGTTAACCACAGCAGGTGAAGATCGTGAAATGGAAGCCCTATTGCTTCATCAGGGAGTTTTTATAAAATACGCACCAGACATTCATGTCTTCGATGAGAAAGTCAGCAATCAGGATAATTTCCAGCGCCAACGTATGCGATGGATGACAGCCCAAGTCCAAAGCCTATTCTCGCAGTTGCCTAGAGTCCCCAAAGCACTAATTCATGGCAACATCAATTTTGTCGATAAAGTTATCCAGCAGGCGCTTATTCCCAGATCCATTCTCATAGTTCTCCTTGGGGGGATTTCTGTGCTTATGACACTCACTGTTCCGGACTGGTGCGAAAAGTGGTGGATACTTCTTGGCATTCTGGCTATTTCTCTTTTCATTGCCATTCCAAATCAATTGCGAAAGCGTTCATTCAGTAAAGTATTAGCTATTCCCGGACTGGTTTTAAGAATGTTCAAGAACATATTGCATATTGACAGAAAGAATACTGACTTTATACATACTCAACACGGATAGCCTATGAAAACGATTAAGATATTTATCTGCGCTCATAAAGAAGTAGAGTTGCCAAAACATCCCTTTTTCCTACCTATTCAGGCGGGGGCAGTTCTTCATCAACCCATATTGGGATACCAACCCGACAATGAGGGTGACAATATATCCATCAAAAATCCACATTTTTGTGAATTAACCTGCCACTATTGGGCATGGAAAAACCTGAAGAATGTAGATATCGTTGGTTTGAACCATTATCGTCGCTATTTCGACTTCAAGAAGAAATGGCCTCAGTTCTCTGCCGACAAACATTTTATTCCAACAGAAGTCTTTCTCAAACAGGGATATCAGTTCCCTGATTTAGAGACTATATTAAAAAAATACGATATCATCCTCCCAATAGCCAGACATTGGCGTGTAAGCAATACCAAGCAATATGCAGATTATCATATCGCAAAGGATTGGGAGATGTTGCGTCAGATTATCAAGGATCGCAGTCCAGAATACATCCCTGCCTTCGAGAAGACAATGGACCATAGCAATAAGGCCGTTGGCTACAATATGTTCATCACACATTGGGAGCACTTTGATGCCTATTCTAAATGGCTTTTTGATATTCTTTTTGAGGTAGAACGCCGTGTCCCACCCATTGACGATCCAGTCCAAAGTCGCATCTATGGCTATATGAGCGAACGCCTCATCAATGTGTTCTGTGAAAAGCATCATCTGAGAATCAAGCACGTGCCTTTAATCATGCCACTTGATGATGTCAATATGGGAATCAACATTGACAATTTACATGCTACATTCCGCAGAATTAAAAATGATATAATCTATAAAATAAGAAAATAATCATGTCAAAAGATTGGGATATAATAATTTCTAATAAAAGTAATCTGCTAAGTATTGATCTTGCTGAGGTTTGGCGGTATCGTGACCTCTTGAATATGTACGTTAAGAGAGACATCATTACGTTTTATAAACAAACTATCCTTGGACCTCTTTGGTTTGTAATACAGCCGTTATTCACCACGATCATGTTTATGTTTGTGTTTGGTGGCATTGCTGGTATTTCTACAGATGGAATTCCACAAGCTGTATTTTATTTAGCAGGTCTTGTTTGTTGGAACTACTTCCAAGACTGTCTCAGTAAATGCTCAGACACATTCAATGCGAACCAGGCTATCTTTGGGAAAGTGTACTTCCCACGGTTGGTAGTTCCCCTATCAATCATCATATCAAACCTGATTAAGATGGCGATTCAATTCACACTTTTTCTAACTGTATATGCCTACTATTATGCATCAGGTGTGGGTTTTCATCTGAATGTAGCCATTCTTCTTGTGCCGGTTCTCGTCATGATGTTAGGATGTCTTGGGTTAGGCTTCGGTATGATTATCTCGTCTATGACAACAAAATACCGTGACTTACGTTTCATGATTACTTTCGGTGTCCAATTGTGGATGTATGCCACACCTGTCATCTATCCGCTTTCAGTAATGAAGGACACCTATCCTAAGTATATCTGGATATTGGTTGCAAATCCGTTGACTGCTATCCTTGAGACTTTCAAGTATGCATTCACTGGCGTTGGTGAATTCAATTGGCTTTACCTTTCTTATAGTATAGCATTTACAATTCTAATACTGCTCATTGGTGTGATTATATTTAACAGAGTGCAACGTAATTTCATGGATGTTATTTAGTATTCTCAATGGATAACAATAGAATTAATATAGATTTGTGTAAAGAAAGGGTCTTTGGAAAAGAAGAAAGATCCTATTTGATGGGGATTGCAATTATTACTATTGTATTCCTACATTTCTATTGTTGGTATAAAGGTACACGTCCATGGTGGATATATTTCTTCAGTGAAGGCCAAACAGGAGTTGATCTTTTCCTCTTTCTTAGTGCCTACGGGCTTGAAGCATCTATAAGAAAAAATGGATGGAGACAATTTTATATTAACAGAATGAAACGTATCCTTCCTGTTTATTTTCTTTTTTTATTAACTTTATTCTCTATATTCCAAAACTCCATACCATTTGAACGAATTATTATTCAATCAATTGGACAGTTGACAGGATTCTCTCTATTTCAAAAAGACGATTTCTTTTCAACAAACTTTGAATTTGACTGGTTCACCCCTGCACTAATAATAGTGTATTTATTGTTTCCACTCATATCAAACGGTTTAAACAGATTATTAAAAAAATCCATTTGGTGTGAATCAGTGCTACTATTCTTTCTTATTTTAATCAGTTTAATTGACCTCAGAATGATACACCTCCCTATTAAATTCTTATTATATCGCACACCAATCATTATGTTAGGCGCTGTTACATACATACATTTGAAAAAAGGGGAAGTAAATCGTCTCTTAACAATGTATACTATTTTTTTCATGTCGGGACTCTTTAGCAACCAGCATTGGTTTTTAGCATCTTCTACGATTCCTGTCTTTTTAACAATATATGCCATGATACATGGGGAACGTCCTTTTAACAATACATTCACTTTTCTGGGACGACATTCATATGAGATATACCTTGCTCACATTTTCCCCGTAACAAATTTTCTTATGCTTAGGGTTTTTGATAACATCTACCTTCATATCCTTATAACGATATTATGGACAATTGTTGTAGCAACTATATATAGTTTATTTCAGAAATACTCTCTGATGTTTTTAAATAATAAAATGATTAGAAAATGAGCAATGACATTATCGTATTCAACAACGTCGGAAAGCAATATATACTCGGCACCATAGGTACTGGCACCCTTAGTCAGGATTTGAACCGTTGGTGGGCACGCATTCGGGGTAAGGAAGATCCCTTCCTGAAAATCGGTGACACCAACGACCGTACTCAAAAAGGTGACAGTCGCTTTGTATGGGCTCTCCGAGACATTAGTTTCAAAGTTGAGCAGGGCGATGTGGTTGGTATCGTTGGAAAGAACGGTGCAGGAAAATCCACCCTACTCAAAATTCTCTCCCGCGTCACCTCACCTACGATAGGTGATATTAAAATAAAAGGACGAATTGCGTCATTACTCGAGGTCGGTACAGGTTTTCATCCAGAAATGACAGGACGCGAGAATATCTTTATGAACGGCTCAATCATGGGCATGACTAAGACTGAGATAAAGAGCAAGTTTGATGAGATAGTTGATTTTGCAGGCGTTGCCAAATATGTAGATACGCCTGTCAAACGATACTCATCTGGTATGATGGTACGTCTTGGCTTTGCTATCGCAGCCCATCTTGAGCCAGAGATTTTGGTGGTAGATGAAGTCTTGGCAGTCGGTGATGCCGAATTCCAAAAGAAAGCCATCGGCAAAATGCAAGATGTCAGTAAGGGGGAAGGACGCACAGTTCTCTTTGTCAGCCACAACATGGCAGCAGTCCGCAGTCTCTGCACCCGTGGTGTTATGTTGAAAAATGGTATGGTGGATTTTATTGGCAATATCCCAGATACCCTCGACCATTATCTCAAGAATAGCGATTCTGTCAAACAGTCAAAAATTGTCGGTAACATCAAATGGACGAAAAATACTTTGCACATTGATGCCATTACTATCAATGGAACCGAAGAGGCTATCTCAACTATACGTAACGGTCAGACCTCATTAGACATAACCATTGACGGTTATGCAGAAGAAGACATGAGTTATGATGTCATGATGACCTTAAAGAGTAAAGAAGGGGTACCTTTTGCTACCTATGCTATTGGTCACTATATGGGTGAAATACAACACCTGAAGAAAGGACCGTTCTCCCTTAAACGTTCTATTGAATTACCCAAGATCCTCAGTAAAGGAATCATTAAGGTAGATCTTTACATCCACCACCCGATGGTAGAATATATGATGAAGGCACCCGATTGCTGTTCCCTCGAGAGCGAAGGATTCCAAAAGGGTTATGGCAGGGCTTTAGCTCAGGAGCCTAACGGTTTTATGGGACTTAACAATGTTGAATAATTATGGATAACGTCGATATATACAAGCAATTGAATGAGAGCTACAATCGAAAACTCATTCATCACTTTGGGACTGGGAACGGTTTCTATTCCGAGTTGAATTCACTTCTGTTTTCCACGCTTTTTTGTCTCCAAAACAAGCTACGACTGGAACTTTATTCCAAAGATGCAGCATTTACTTTTGGCAATGGCTGGAGTGAATTCTTTAAACCATTCTGCCCTGAATTCAAAAACGATCTTATTGGCAAGCGCATATCCAGAGACTATATCAATAATCATCGAGACAAACATATCTGTTATCTATATAAGATTATCACCAGGAATGATATATTAAACGATATCTATTGGTATTGCCGAAGTGGCTGGTTTGAGCATAACCATTTCCGTATACCCGAATTAGGCATTGATGGTGACATCCGACAAGCAATGAAGATCATCATTCCGATTGTGTATCGATTTAATGACAGATATACATCCGTTATAGATAAGTATATCAGAGATCTGAACCTACCTAACGATTATATCAGTCTGCATGTGAGGGCTGGCGATAAGATCACTGAAAGGGATTTGATTACGCCCCAAAACTATTTGGAAAAAGCCAAAATGAATTCGGAATGTCGCAATATCTTTGTTGCAACCGATGATTATCGTATCTTTGAAATGCTCAGAGATAATAATCCACAATATTCATTTTATACATTAACCTCTCCAGAGGAAAATGGCTACGACCAAGATAAATTTGTACAATCATCGAAAGAATCTATCCGACATAATCTGATAGAGATGTTTTCTTCTATAAGAATTATCCTTCAATCAGTTCTTTTTGTTGGAACCTACAGTTCAAATCCTGGTATGTTTGTTGGAATGCAGCTTGACAACAAAATGATTGGCATGGATTTTGACAGATGGTTAATCCTATAGGAAACCAATAGCAAATCGGGAAAGACCATCATGATATCAAAAAAAACAACATATACCATAATACTGACAAGTTGTTCTGTTATCTTTGCAACTATAGGCTTATTTTATTATATCACTAACCCTGCTCAAAAAACCGTACCGTCATTGTCTGACTGCAGATACTTTGTTGCTCATGCAACAGGCAGCATTGAAGGATACACCTATTTAAATAGTAAAGAATCACTACTTCGTTCTTTGAACAATGGATACAAATATGTAGAATTCGATCTACAATACACATCAGACAGTACCATTGTATGCGTACATAACTGGGAACAATTTAACAAATCAACGATTCCTAGTATTACTGAGAATGATTCTAGTCAATATATGACGATCCCATCTTATGCAGAATTTAAGGCAAGGAAAATATATGGAAAATATACTCCTTTATCATTGCAAGATGTGATATCTATGCAAAGACAAACACATTTCACAATCGTAACAGATATCATCTGCGATGCAGAAGCACTAAATAAATATTTTGAGAAGGACATTCGTAGAAATGTTATGGTTGAAGCCTTTTCAGAAAAAGACTATGAATTGTTGAAGTCTTCAGGTTACACCCCTATGCTTTCTTTAGGGTGTTTAAGTATATTTAACGGGGGAATCATATTCCTTATTTCACAAATCTTTAAGAAGGATTGCGACTGGATAGTCGTTGAGCAACACAGCAGTAAAAGAACTTTAAGACTATTAAGAAAACTATTAGGTGTAAAGATAGCATTATACACAGTTAATTCCTCATCGTTTTTCAGTTGGCATCTTGGCAATGACGACGTAGATCTCATATACACAGACAATTGGAATCTAAAAAAACAATTAAATGATTATCAGGACAATAGCACTCGATAATATTTTTAATCTAGCGATTTATATGTCGTTTATCAACACCATTTTCTTCATTTCCATAAATCTTTCTGAGCAAAAAAATATGGTAAGTATTTGACACAAAATTTAATTGTTGGCAAGGATAGTAATATGATAACCACAAATACTGCTATATTTATATCAATTCTATTGTCTTGAGATATTCGCGCCTGATACAAAACATTTCGTATTATAAACAAAAACAACAAATGAGTTAATAAGACGACTATACTATATCTACCAATATAGGAAATGATAGGCAAATGGCCAAAGAACTTTGAAAATAGAAGCACAAACAAAGTTCCTGCTATTCCTCCCAAATACAGCGACAATAAGTGAACGTTATATTCATTTCGAGCAAAACCTATGACATCTGTCCTGCATAACTCATTAAAATAATAAACAAGAAGCAACATAACAAATGAAACTACAAATAAGAGTAAATCCCTTCTGGAAAAATTCTCATTCAATACTGAGGAGTGTTTCCTCAATATATAACCAAGCATAAAAAAAGGCATAGCTGTTAATGCAGAGTCCATCCATACAAGCAAAAACTGATTATACACATTCAACAGATAGCCTGTAATGCCACAAATACATGAAAGGATAACAATAACTATCAAATCCCGTTTGCTCAACAGGAAAATAACATAAAAGAATATATTAATAAAAAACAAACACAGCAGAAACCAGATCGTACCGTCTATTCCTAAATTCAACTTGCCATTATCATCTAAAAAAACACTTCTCCATGTTATTTTTGTACCAGTTTTTAAATCAAAAAAAATGGTTGTGGGCACAACAATAAAGAAATATACAAATAAAAAAGGAATTAGCAGTTTATTCGTTTTCTTCTTAAAAAATGGTACAAAGCCATCATAAGTTTTAAAAAACAAACCTGACAAGACAAAATAGAGAGGCATACGAAATAAACTCATAATCTTAATAACCATTCCAGACATATCTCCAAAGACATGCAGTAAAACAACCAACATAATGCAGATTCCTTTAGCCAAATCTACAAACTCAATTCTTTTTGTCATTCAAATATCCACTTTTGATTATCCATTCTGATATATTCCATTTATTGTCTGTCAGAGAGCCTTTATAGACAGGTGATAACAACGAGTACCCCAATCCCCTCCATGTTGACTTAATATCCAACAAATCCATTATTGTTGTGTAAACATCAAGTTGGTTACATTCACCTTTCCATGCATTTTTCATATCATTACCTCCATTAACAATAAATAAAGGCAACAATCGATCCTCTATGCTATCCGGCAACTCCAAAGCGCCACTTCCAACGTGATGATCTGATGCTATAACAATAAGGCTTTGGTCATATAAGCCTTGTTTTTTAAGCCCATCAAAAAATCTTTGTAACTGTCTGTCTGTAAAATGACAGGCATTCAGATATTGATTCAGAGATACAGAAAAACTCTCTTCATAAACATTAAATAAAGAATCTATCTCATTGACATAAGGTTGATGCATGGAAAAAGTCAATACCATTGAAAAAAATGGCTGTTTGGATATTCTATTGACAGAATCCGCTAAATCCACAACTTGGTCATCCGAAAGATACATACTGTGTGGTTTTTTATAGTCACTCGTAGAATAAAGACTCTCTACTCCATACCGCTCACACATCACGTCCTGATTCCACATAGAAGGTGCCGTCGGAATCACCATTTGTGTATGCATTCTTTTTGCCATAGTCAGTTGTTTAGGTAAAGCAGGATATGAATGCTTTTTTGCTTTGGTAACAGTAATCGCTGAACGAAGAGGTAATAAACCCGTCATATATATAAATTGCCCATCAGAAGATTCACCCAATGTTATATTTGGTATCATTTGTCCATTATAATATACAGTTGAGTCACGATATAAAGAGTTTAAGAAAGGAGTAACTTCTTTACCTTTGACCTTCATATTTACAGTAAACGACATATAAGATTCTACAAGAACAAAAATGACATTACGAATATTGGGATGATATTTAGAACAATTTTGTAAAGGCTTCAGAGTTTCTATTTCTTCTGCAATCTCTTTCTTTTGAATATCTGTCAATACCATTGTTCCAGAAAGGTTCTCCATAATACCATATCCTAAGGTGCGTACACATCCCCTTTGAAAACTTGCATAGACAGGTTGTGCAGAATAACATTGTTGTGACAACAACTCCAAAGAAAGCCTATGCTTAATATAACTGAAATAACGCATAGAAGGTGAAGAAACGCAATAGGTAACGTGCCCGGCAACAATTATCACGAACATAATTACCATTATGAGAACTCCCCATTTGAAATCCAACAGTTTCAACTTATCAACTGGACCCTTTCGATAAAAATAAAAGGAAAACAATAAACTGCCTAAATAGTATAAATCCGTCCAACGGACCCCATCTACTAAACATTTAAAGATGAAAGGGTCAAACAAGTTACCACTTTCTCCTATCGCTGAGGCAGATATATAATGGAAGAAGAAACGAGCATATACAACATTAGAGAAGCTCCACAACAAAGTAATAAGCGAAGAAAAAAGAGCTGCCAAACGTACATTTCTTTTTGTAAAAACAGACAAAATAAAAAAAAGAATTAAGACTTCACATATAACTACGCATAAATTATCGACATATATTGTTTTATCTATCTGACGTTCAACATCGCACGATAGAAATATGCTGTAATGCATGAACAGCAAATTAAAAAGCGATAATACCAACAAAAAAATATAGCTTCTGATATTCTTCATATTCATATATCTTACTCAATGCAAAAGACTCTTTAGTGACATCTTAAAGAATCTACGATAATTATAAAAGAATGACAGCCAAAAATCCTTCAGTTTCTCAGAAGCCGAATCTTGAATCAACGCTCGCTCAAAGAAAACCTTAGAGATGGTATCTTTAATCGGTCTAGGATTAACTATTGGAAAGTTTTCCTTTAATGTCATAAAATGGCCAGGATTATTCATCGTACAACGTATCAAGGCCTTTTTATTATAAGTCAGTCCTTCACCTTGAATGCGATATACAGACATCTGCTCATGCATTCCACGAATCTTTCCAACCATGGCACAAGAAAGAATAATAAAAATATCGTAGTTCTGAATCTGTTCAGGATGTTTTAAGTTAGCATAAAAATCCATGGCTTCCTTTCTACAAAGAACAGAAGCTGTTGGAACAGTCCAATTAATAAAGATATCTGTGGCATCATAATCCTTATCTTGAATATTCTCACAGTCTATCCATGCACGAGCATCAGTTTCATATTTCTTCTTCGCACTATGGAAACACATCGAGTAATCGGGATTACTCTCTAAAAAATCTACCTGACGTTGCAACTTATTAGGATCAATCCAATAATCATCACCCTCACAAAAAGCGATGTACTTCCCACGACGATGTTGCTCATTCATGATACTGATGATATGCTTGAGTCCTCCCTTCTGCCACTGGTTTTCCGTTTCAACCATAGGTTTGATTATCTCCGGATAACGCTCAGCATATTCCATAACGATATCAGTCGTTCCGTCTGTTGAAGCATCATCATGGACAACTACTTCGAATGGAAAGTTGGTCTGCTGCATCACAAAACCATCCAACGCATCTCGGATAAAACCTTTCTGGTTATATGTCAAACACCATACTATTACAGTCGGTTGCATACTTGTTTCCATTTCCATATTCATATTTTTTATTTATACTCATGAAAATACACTCTGGGCAATTGGTAATACTTCGATTTGTTATCTTTAGTCACACATCCGCCATGTGCACAAAATGCAATATCAAAGCGCAATTCTTCAGTCAGCCGGAGTTCTCTTTCTCCAACCTCATTAGGGGTTCCATAAGGATATGCAAAATACGAAACTGGTTGAGAAATCTTTTGTTCTATTATCTTTCTTCCCTCACTGATTTCACAAAGAGCCTCATCCATATTAAGTTTACTAAGTGCCGGATGCGACATCGTATGTCCCCCGATCGTACAAAGAGGATGGTTTGCTAATGATATAACATGTTCCCATGACATACCTTTCTTTCTTATAGGCTCATACCAATCAATCTCATAGTCTGCAAACATCTTTTTCAGTTCATGTTCAAGATTCTTTTGGTCAAGATTAAGAATACGTTCCCGTAGATAGCGGAAGGTATTCCAGCGATCTTGATAAGATTCACAGGAATATCGTTTTCCGTCACTTGTCACAATACTCTTATGAGTCATAATCAGATCTTCAATACAGTCCCACCATAAAATGGCCTTTTTGTCAATAAAGTCGGTAGCAACAAAGATTGCGAAAGGCACCTTCTGACGTTCAAAAACAGGAAGTGCTTTCGTATAATTATCCAAATAGCCATCGTCTATAGTAAATGCAACAAAAGGACGTTCAGGAATAATATCAGACTTAATAATATCATTATTCAACTGATCAAGCGAAATGAAATCAAATCCTTTGGCTTTATATTTCAAAATGATCTTTTCCAGAAATTCTGGTGACACTTTCAGGTCTTCATTTGTCGGTATGCGCCTCGAATCCTTCCCAGTAATATGATGAAGCATAAAAACCAGTCCGATAGCTCCGTCTGCTTGTCGTTTATTTCTATCAAAAAATGATAGCATCGGATACTGTTCACAGGCAATTTTCTGCTTGTAAACCCTATCAGCAAAAAGTTTCATTTTTCTGATTATCTTCATCCACCTAACATATTTTCTGCAAAAATACAACTTTTTTAGAAATAAATCACTATCTTTGCCGAAGAAATCAATAAAAAGCATGAAACTTTCTATCATTACAGTCAATTATAACAACGCCTCAGGACTTGAACGCACCATAAAGAGTGTCATTTCACAGTCTTTCCAAGATTATGAGTTTATAATCATTGATGGTGGGTCAGTAGACAACAGCGTTGATGTTATTCATAGATATGAGCAGCATATTGACTATTGGGTATCAGAACACGATGGAGGTATATACCAAGGAATGAACAAAGGCCTTCTCCATGCCAAGGGAGAATATGTCAATTTCATGAATAGTGGAGATTGTTTTCACGCAGCCGATGTTTTATACAAGATTTTTTCTTTAGATTCAGCAGCTGATATCATCACAGGAGCTCATGCTGGTAGCCTCCACCCCAATGTAGGTCCCAAAGGCGTCACTATGTATTCTTTAATCACAGGTGCTGTCGACCATCAAGCATCATTTATTCGACGTGAAGTGGCACTCCGTCACCCTTATGACGAGAAATATAAGATTGTATCAGACTGGAAATTTTTTATTCAGGCACTAGTTCTCGATAATTGCACCTTCTTTTATACAGAAATAATCGTCGTAGATGTAGATATGACAGGAATTAGCAATACAAACATAGCATTAGACCATCAAGAACGCGAATCTGTACTTAAAGAACTGTTTCCAGAACGTATCCTAAAAGATTATCATTTACTTGCTTCTATACATCCTGATTTACTTGAAATAGCCCCCCGTATAAGTAAATCACAACACATCCGAAGAGCAATCATAAAGTTAGCTTGCCAACTATTAAAGATCAGAGGCGTCTGATTGTGTGTTGTATCTTCAACATTCTTTGAAAACAACGAGCCATTGTGAACATATTATGAGCAGCAAGCCAGAGTTCAACTCTCCGTTTCCAACTGAATTGTTTATACTTCCAGATAAAAGAATGAGTTTCTGGAAATAGATTCAGCCATTCTTTATTATAAGCACTATTCTTAAAATCTGTCACCAAGGCACATTTCATTGAGAACTTGCGAAATAATATTTCCTGTTCGTATTTCTCATAATTACCAGTATCTTTCATCAGCGTCTCTATTCTTCGAGCCACTTCAATCACACTCTTGATACTCTTTTCCGTATGTTGGAAAGACCCAGAATCCTCCGTATGTCTATAATGATATGAAGCATTTTCAATACCAACGACCTCATTAGCATGTAAATATAGCTGGAGATTGAACAGAAGATCCTCTCCTGTATCTAAGCCCTGTGGGAATGTAATACAATTGTCTCTAATAATACTTGTTCGCGTCAAAGACGTACAGAGAGAGGGGAACAGTTTCCCGTTAAGCAATCTTCTGATGTCTTCTTCTACATTTCCTGAATAACTCTGTCTAAAAACACGCTGTTTTGTTCTATATTCATGAGTAACATTACATCCCACAATATCCGCTTCCGTTTCCTTTGCCTTCGAATAGAGCAGTTCCAGCATATCAGAATCAACCCAGTCATCACTATCCACGTGAATCACATATTCGCCTTTTACATGATCAATACCCGTCTGACGAGCCACAGCTCTACCGGCATTTTTCTCTAAACAAATCAGATTTACTAGAGGTTTTCTGTCAGGATAATCATCCAACACACTATTTAGTATTGAAAGACTCGCATCAGTTGATGCATCATCAACAACTACGATTTCTACATTATCCAATGTCTGTTCTAATAAAGAGCGGACACATTGCTCTATATATTTTTCTCGATTATAGATAGTTAAAATTACAGAGACCTTAGGGAAATCCATCATAAGTTCATCAAATTATATTCGAACAAAAAACACCAGTTACTATATTGTCTTTGGGAATCACGCAGATTACCACGAGGACCTCGATTCCTTCCACCTTTAAGGTATTCACCATTAATGCCATAACGGATCTTGCAGTTCTCTGGTGACTCTTTACACTTTAATACAACAGTGTTCCCATCAATACAAACAGACGATATAATATCTATATTATCTTTTCGGATAACATTAAAACCATAATTATCCGCCTTTCTTACATTGATGGTATCTATGCACAAAGGAGGCTTTGGAACATTGAAAAGGATTCGAATTTCCTTATCGTCAACTTCATACGATAATGGAACAAGGCCCTTGTTACGTTCGCTATTCTTAAGTATTCCCAAGGCTGATTTTGCAGCAAGGAAACCAATACTCCGTTGTCCAACAGCATCAATGTGGAGAGATTCATTCACAAAGTCATATGGGTAAGTGGGACCACTTGCCCATAAAAGCGAATCGTCTCGTATCAATTCCATCTGAGCTGTCGGTGTACACGGTTCTATCGCATCATAATTGTTTGGCTTATAGCGAAGACCTTTCGTTATCGTTGAAGACTGATAACAGATAATTCGAATGTTCCCTTCTTGATGGGTGATGTTTCTAACATCGGTATTCAAGTCTTTATACATACGGTGGAAATATTCCTTATAATCATAATCCGGATATTCCACTATATCAGACTCTCCTTGCATCCAGCATACAGCAGGCACAAAGAACTCCCATCCTCGTGATTGTGCTTTTTCGTAAGCACTGGCTATTTCTTTGATAAACTTTTTATATGGATCAACAGGTTTCATCAGTTCCTGAATGGTGTTCATGCCATGTCCACCCGGAAAAATACAAATCAACGTATCTTCACCCAATTCTCGAGCCAGCACTTCAGCCATGCTATAGACAGACAGTTCAAAGGCTTTCTTATTGTAATGCAAAATGCGCTTAACCCATTGTTTAAACAGGCTGCTATGGTCAAAATATCCAAAGGTGTAGTCTAATTTCTCAGTTAAAATCCTACCATTGTATTTGATCCTAAGTGAATCAAAATCAGTGATTCTTATTGCTTCTTCTCCCAATGCATAACTCTGACCGTATACAGGAATGCATACTACGACTTTATGGCCATAATTGCTGGAACACACCTTATTATATATACAATAAGATAACACTGATAGGACGATAACAACTATCAGTATCAAAAGATACATATGATTCGTTCTCTTCATATTTAAAACACCGCAAAAATAATATATTTTTATAATATATCCAAAGAAAAGCTAAGTTTTTTAGCTTTGTTCTCAACAATTATGGTTATTTGGAGACACATTTTTCAAAATAATCTCCTTCTATTATCATTTGGGAAATATCGTAGGCATGCTTATCTGTAGAGACACTATATTTTGATGAAAGGAGCGTGTGCCCCAAACCTCTCCATTCTTGCTTTATATCTAACAGATCAAGTAATGTAGTAAACACATCTAACTGATGAAACTCACCTTTCCACACATTTGTTTTATCCACATCACCATTAACAATAAACAATGGAGTATAATCAGAAACAGAACCTGTCATCTTTAACATACCTAAATGGGCATAATGATCAGAAGCTATCACAATCAATGAATTTTCATATAGACCTTTAGATTTTAATCTTTGGAAATAGTTCATTACCTGTTTGTCTGTATAATGGCATGTATTCAAATAGTTCTTATACTCTTCAGATAATGATTTATCTTTCAGAAACAAATTTTCACCGAAAAACCTGTCATATGGATGATGAGCAGACACACTTAATATTAAAGAAAAGAAAGGGGGTTTTGATTCACTAAGAGATTGTGCAGCATAATCAAAAACAACCTCATCATCTATCTCTTTCCAATTATCACCTGTTATATCAACTAACGAATATGAATGGTCTATCCCATAGACCACATTCATATCAGCTTGCTGCCAGAAATTTGGTGAAGTTGGAATAACTATTTCTGCATTATTAATGCCTAATTCGTTTCTAAGAGCCTTGGGCAATGAAGGGAAAGTTTTGTCTTTCACCTGGCCGACTGTCATTTTGTATTTCAATGGCATAATGCCTGTCATATATATAAACTGTCCGTCTGCCGACTCACCACAGCCAATATCAGAAATCATATTACCATTATAATATACATCAGAATCCCTTTTTAAAGAATTTAAAAAAGGTGTTATCTCTTTTCCGTCAACTTTCAGATCTATAGGAGCAGAAAGAAAAGACTCTAAAAGAATGAAAATAACATTCCTAATTTGGGGATTACGTTTGTGATGGGTTACACGTTGCGAATGATCCAAATAAAAAACTTCTATCTGTTTTCTCTGTTCTGGAGTAAGTTCTAAAACATAATATTTATCGAACAACTCACAAAAAAAGACGCGAACGCAACCAGTTTGGAAATGAGCTAAATTAGGCGTACCTCCACGATATAAATCATACAATAGTTCCAAAGAATGAAGTTTATAAGATTCCCAACCATATCTATAATAATATTTATGATATGCCGTAAACGTCACAATTGTTAATAAGACAGAAAGAACAGGTATTACAAGCAATTTCAATATAATTTTACTTGAATATCTGATAGATTGGGTATTTCTATATATTATAATAAAGCATATTCCAGATATCAAGTAAAACAAATCGTACCAATAAAAAGCAGACATTATGCTATTGATTACTAAGCCATTTCCTAATCCATGTGCCTCGCCAATAGCAGATAATGACATGTATTGAAAAAAGAATTTCCCATACATCACATTAACAAATGACCATATTAACGTCAAGGCTTGAACTATAGCAATTGCAGGTTTAAAACGACCACGGAATAATGTGAGAAATAAAACCAAAAGGAAAAGGACATCAAATGTCACTCCATATATATTTATTATCACAGAATACTTCCATGTCCATTCCAATATCCCATTAAAATAGAAATAATAATGCATGAATAATAGATTCAGCATTGGAAAAGCAATCAGTAAATAATTATTCGTTTTAATAACTGATTTGGAATGCATAGAATTATTTAAATAATTAATTTTGCAAATATAGTTATTTTTTGAGACAAGTCCAAAGAAAAGCATAGTTTTTTGTATCTATATAAAAAAAAGATAAGAAAAGATCTATATTATTTGTATTATAGCTTTTTTTTTCATACTTTTGCAAAAAATATGGCTATATGAATACAAATAAAAAATACGACCTATTAATTGTTGGTGCGGGCATATACGGTGCCACATCTGCTTACAAAGCAAAACAAGAAGGCAAACGTTGCCTGGTAATTGACATTCGCCCACATCTTGGGGGCAACATCTACTGCGAAAGCATAGAAGGTATCAACGTGCACAAATATGGGGCACATATCTTCCATACAAACAACAAAAAATTGTGGGAGTTTGTCAATAGTATCGTTGAATTCAACCGCTATACAAACTCTCCTATCGCCAATTACAAAGGGCGCCAGTATAATCTCCCATTCAACATGAACACCTTCTATCAAATGTGGGAAGTTCTTACGCCTGAGGAAGCACGCAAGAAAATTGATGAGCAGCGTCAGGAGGCATTGGAACGGATGAAAGCAGATGGCGTTAGTGAGCCACGAAATCTAGAGGAGCAGGCCCTATTATTAATAGGTAAAGATATTTACGAGACATTGATCAAAGGTTATACCGAAAAACAATGGGGGCGTAATTGTACAGAATTGCCAGCTTTTATCATTAAACGACTGCCGGTTCGTTTTGTCCATGATAATAATTATTTTAGCGACCGATTCCAGGGTATCCCCATGGGTGGATTTAACAAACTGATCGATGGACTCCTCGAAGGTATCGAAACCCGGGTCAACATCAACTTCTTTGACGATCGTCAGTATTGGGAGAATATTGCAGAGCATATCTTATATACAGGCAAAATTGATGAATACTTTGATTATCAGTTTGGACAATTAGAGTGGCGTAGCGTACGATTCGAACAAGAAACGCTCGATATGCCAAACTATCAGGGCAATGCTGTTATGAACTTCACTGATTCTGAAACGCCCTATACTCGGATTATCGAGCATAAGCATTTCGAAATGTTTGGCGACGATGTATACAAATGCCCAAAGACTGTCATATCGCGTGAATATTCTTCAGAGTGGCACCCTGGCATTGAGCCTTTCTATACTGTTAACGATGAGCGAAATAATAATCTTTATAAGAAATACAAGGAATTAGCAGATCAGGAACAGCATGTCACCTTTGGTGGCCGCCTGGCAGAATACAAGTATTATGACATCGCTCCGATTATTGAAAAGGTAATGGGGTTCTAATCTCTGCCAGTTCTATACAGTCTGCCGTTAAGTTATTATTGAAGAATGAGTACAGACTTTCAAAAACACTAGTCAAACTGACAGTACGGCACATTCTTCACTATAGTACGCCAGTAGGAATACTATAGTACAGACATAGGAATACTGGGGTGCAAATGGTTTGAACTGAATAAAGAGATGTAGTTCGTATCAATCTTCCCAGTTATATCGCTGCTCATAAGCATCGAAACTTAGGTGCTGAAGGCCGAGATCCGTCAAGACTGCCTCTACAGTTTTGATATCTTTAGGCGAACAAAGCCTATCACCTCGCCTACGTTCAAAGTAACCCGTACGTCCAAACACAGACTGTAGACGACTCATGAACACTTTATACTGACGTGGCAACATCTCTTCTTTCATCACAGCGAAGCCTCGAGCATATACTTGAGGTTCATCAGAGCGATAGAATTCACACTGCTCTGAAGGCTGGGTCAGTAGAGGATTCACTATTCTTACAATCTTGTGCTGTTTAGTAAGCACTTGCATGGCCAATTGGCGCAGGCAGTTGTTTGCCAATGGACAATTGGCTTTTATGCAGACTGTATATCCGTTTGGAACCTCTTTGAAACTGATCTTATTCATGCATATAATTATAAAATTTAAAATTTAATTAAGCCCCTTTATAGGGGCTATAAATTTAATTAATATTATTCCGTCACGACAAAGGTACGAAACGGCAAAAAACAATTGTCTGACTTTGTCCGGTTACAATCCCAAAATTACAGAAATATAACGTTTTTAACTTTCATATACACGGTATTATTCTCAAAAAGGTGACAATATAGAAAAATGGCACTCGACTCAAATCATCGAATGAGCCGACTCAAATGATTAAATGAATCGACTCATTCGATGATTTGAGTCGAGTGAAGAATTTTATGGGTGTAGTTCAAGCTATTTCGGAAAATATTCGTACCTTTGCAGCGCAATGAAACAATATATCCAACTTCTCAGGCCATTGCAATGGATTAAGAATGCATTCGTATTTGCACCGGCTTTCTTCAGCACCAATCTGCTGAAGCCTGAATATTTTTGGCCAACATTTATCGTATTTATTTCGTTCTGTCTGATTTCGAGTTCCATTTATTGTTTTAATGATTTAAAAGATGTTGAGGCTGATCGCCAACATCCCAAGAAATGTAAGCGACCGATAGCGTCAGGTGCAATTTCATCAAAAGTAGGTTATGTGATGATGCTACTTTGTATGATGGGGGCATTTACACTTTTACCATTGGCACAGAGTGTGAATACACCTTATTTATATATAATAATAGGTGGCTACTGGCTGATGAACATCGCATACTGTCTACGGCTTAAGCAGATTGCCATCCTTGATGTAACGATTATCGCCATCGGATTTGTGATGCGCGTGCTTGTTGGCGGTATTGCGACAGACATCTGGATTTCGCATTGGCTGGTGCTGATGACTTTCCTCGTTACACTATTTCTGGCTTTCACGAAGCGTAATGATGACTATCGGCTCTATGAACAGACAGGACAGAAACCTCGTATTTCCATCACAGGCTACAACAAGACGTTTATAAACGAGGCAACCGCCATCATTGCATCCATTACGTTGGTATGCTATATTATGTACACCATGTCGCCAGAAGTCATTGAGAGAATGGGGACCCGCTATGTTTACCTAACCAGCGGTTGGGTATTGGCAGGTTTGCTCCGCTATCTGCAGAACATGATTGTTTTCGGCCTCAGCGGCAGTCCCACGAAATCATTGGTAAAGGATCATTTTATCCAGATTTGCATCATCGGCTGGATTGCTTCATTCTTCGCGATTATCTACCTTTGAGACTTCATCGGTCACTTCTCCCGAAAAATCGTACATAATGGAATATCCCTCAAAAACGATGGTATTGGTGTATCCCAATTCATTGAAGAATCCTTGGATTGACTCTTGCTGTTCTGGCGTCAACAGTTTGTCACCATGCACATAACCATAACAGGCAACAGGTCCCCCCAGATAATTTATCACCTTTGCCTTCAAGATAGATGCATCTGCCTTTGCCACATTTTTATAAAGATTACGGAATCCCCAGGCGCCATGAATGACACGCGTCTGCTTGAAATAGGGACAGACGCCATCCGTCAGGGAATTTGGATAGATCGAGGGTCCGCTCATCAACGTTGAAGGCACATGCTGACCTGCCAGGAAACGGATACAATCATCCCTCCTTGGGCATTGCCCATTAAAACAGAGCTTATAGCCTGCAGGAACCTCACGAAAGTTGAACAATTTAGCCATGGTTGTTATATTTGACTGCAAAGTTACGAAATAAAATCGAAAAAACGAAGTATATCAAGGAAAAATTAATATTTCACGCCAAACAAATAATGTCCTAAGAATGGACTGAGGCGAAT
>JAEEGL013559283.1_pt1 | contig 28805 bp, 21 predicted proteins | sample 9134231 | NCBI WGS metagenome assembly JAEEGL01 (sample SAMN16246548, study PRJNA631951) | gut metagenome | biome: gut microbiome; feature: rumen; material: fiber-attached | host: Bos | place: Iran: Karaj | collected 2018-10 | reverse complement strand
CTGGTACTGATCGCTCTTTCGGCTTTCTTTTCAAGCGTTGAGACCGCTTTTTCGTCGGTCACAAAGGCAAAGGTGAGAGCCATGGAGGAAGAGGGGCTTAAGCACGCGCGGACTCTTTCAAAGGTTCTTGAGAACTACGATGTCATGCTGACCACGATCCTGGTGGGAAACAACATCGTTAACTTAAGTGCGTCCGCATTGGCAACGGCCTTTACCATAAGGCTTTTCGGAAATGTATATATTTCACTTGCAACCGGAATATTGACGCTTCTTGTTCTGATTTTCGGCGAGATCGTGCCCAAGACATACGCACGTCACAATGCGGAGAAGATGTCGAGAAATTTTGCTCCGGCTGTAAGATTTCTGATGATAGTCTTAAGGCCCTTTGTTTTTATCATCGATCATCTGGCGGGAGGAGTGCTTAAGCTTCTGGGCCGTGACAAATGGGATGACCGTGTGATCACGGAATCGGAGCTTCGTTCTTATGTGGATGTAAGCCACGAGGACGGAGTCATCGAATCGGATGAGAAGGAGATCATCAACAATGTCTTTGACTTTTCGGATTCCATCGCAAAGGACATAATGATCCCCCGTATCGATATCGTCTCGATCCCCGTGACAGCCTCCTACAGAGAGGTCATGAAGGTCTTCAGGGAGACCATGTATACTCGTCTTCCGGTCTATCGTGACGAGAAGGATCAGATCATTGGATTTATCAATATCAAGGATCTTATAAGACTTAAGGAAACTTCGACCTTTTCCGTGACCAAGTTCTTAAGGGAAGGCTATTATACCTACGAGTATAAGAAGACCAACGATCTTTTGCTTGAGATGAGGGCCGCTTCTCAGAACCTGGCATTCATCAACGACGAGTACGGCTCCACCGTGGGAATGGTCACCCTTGAGGACCTCCTTGAGGAGATCGTGGGTGAGATCAGGGACGAGTACGATCAGGAAGAAGAATTAAACATCCAGGAAGTGGACGGCGGTTACCTCATTGAGGCGGGAATGAAGCTTGAGGATGTCAACGATGCCATCGGAACGGATTTCAAGTCCGAGGATTACGATTCCATCGGAGGACTTGTTCTGGATCAGCTTGACCGTATCCCCGAGGATAAGGAAGAAGTTGTGCTGGAGGACGGAACGAAGCTTGCGGTACGGGGCATGAAACAGAGCCGTATCGCCAAAGTATTTGTTGAACTTCCTCCCCGGAAAGAAGAAAATACGGAAGAGGATAAAGAAAAATAGTTTTTCTTTTATTCCGTGACCGATTATGTTATACTAATGTGGCTGTGGGCTTACACAGTCACATTTTTTGTTAACTGAGGAGAAAAAAAGATGAGCAAAGCAAAAGCATTTATCGCCATCGCTTTGGTTGTGCTCTGTACCGCATTCTTCGGATTCATGGATGTTTGCGGACTGGGTGCCGACAAAGCTGGCTCGGCAAAGGATATCATCCTTGGCCTTGATCTGGCAGGCGGTGTTTCCATCACCTATCAGGCAGTGGGAGAGGAGGCTCCTTCCCAGCAGGACATGGACGATACAATAAATAAGTTAAAGCAGAGGGTTGAGCAGTACTCCACCGAAGCTCAGGTTTACAAGGAGGGAACGGACCGTATCACCATCGAGATCCCCGGCGTATACGATGCAAACGAGATCCTTACGGAACTTGGCCGTCCCGGAACTCTTTACTTTATCAGACAGTATGCATCGGACGGAACTCCCAACTATTCCTATGATTCCGCAACGGATGATTATTATCTTAACTACACCATCGACGAGATCCAGGCAGACGGCAAGATCGTTTTGGTAGGTACCGATGTTAAGTCCGCAGATGCCGGAAGCGTCACCAACAGCCTCGGAAACTCCGAGATCATCGTACAGCTTGTTTTTAACGATGAAGGAACGGAGAAGTTCAGAAAAGCTACCGAGGAAGCTTATGCAAACGGCGAGACCATAGCTATTTACTATGACGGAAGTTTCGTAAGCGTTCCCAGAGTATCCGCAGTCATCAGCGAAGGTCGCGCACAGATCTCCGGTATGGAAGATTACGAGAAGGCCGAAAAGGTTGCATCCACCATCCGTATCGGCGGACTCAGCGTTGAGCTTGAAGAGTTAAGATCCAACGTTGTAGGTGCACAGCTCGGTTCCGAAGCCATCCGCACCAGTCTTATCGCAGGCGTTGTCGGTTTTGCGGTTGTTGTTATCTTCATGATCGCCGTTTACTATGTATGCGGTCTTACAAGTGCCATCGCACTTTCACTTTACGGCGTACTTGAGATCCTTCTCATCAACGGTTTCGGTATCACCCTTACCCTTCCGGGTATCGCAGGTATCATCCTTTCCATCGGTATGGCCGTTGACGCAAACGTTATCATATTCGCACGTTTACGCGAAGAATTAAGAACCGGCAAGACGGTTGAATCATCCATCAAGGTTGCATACAGCAAGGCACTTTCAGCAATCCTTGACGGTAACATCACGACACTTATCGCAGCTGCCGTTCTCTGGATCATGGGCTCGGGTTCCATTAAGGGATTTGCCCAGACTCTTGCACTCGGTATCTGCTTGTCAATGTTTACGGCTATCGTTATCACAAAGCTTCTGTTAAAGGCATTCGTTGCGGTAGGCCTTTCAGATCCCAAGTGGTACGGTGTTGCCAAGGAGCCTAAGAGGATCGATTTTGTCGGAAAGAGAAAGCCCTTCATCTTCGGTTCACTTGCGGTTATCGCCATCGGTATCGTTGTTCTTGTTCTTAACATGAACATGGCTTCAAGAGGACATTCCTTAAACTTCAGCCTTGACTTCCTCGGCGGTACACAGACCACCGTTGCTTTTGACAGGGATTACTCAATGGACGAGATCAACTCCCTTATGGTATCCGACATCGAGAAGATCGTAGACGATGCCAGCGTATCCGTTACAAAGGTACAGGGAAGCAACGAAGTTATCTTCAAGACCAAGACTCTTACGGCAGAGACCCGTGAGGAGATGGCCGAGTACTTTGAAAACAATTACGGCATTGACGCCCAGTCCATACAGGCTGAGTCCATCAGCTCCACCATCAGTGCAGAGGCTCAGAGAGAGACCATCATCGCAGTGCTTGTTGCATGCGTATGTATGCTGATCTACATCTGGTTCAGATTTAAGGATATCCGCTTCGGTGCAAGCTCGGTTCTCGCTCTTGCACACGACGTTCTTGTAACCCTTGCATTCTATGCCATCGCTTACATCAGCGTAGGTTCAACCTTCGTAGCATGTATGCTTACCATCGTAGGTTACTCCATCAACGCCACCATCGTTGTATTCGACCGTGTGCGTGAGAGCCTTAAGGAAGCAGAGCCCAGAACAAAGCTTGAGGATATCGTGAACGACAGTATTTCCGCTACGCTTTCACGAAGCATCTTTACATCACTCACAACCTTCATCATGGTAGTTTCGCTTTACATCTTCGGTGTAAGCTCCATCAAGGAATTCGCACTTCCTCTGATGGTAGGTATCCTTTGCGGTACTTATTCTTCGATCTGCCTTGCAGGTTCAATGTGGTATGTTTTCAAGACGAAGTTCACAAAGAAAGCAAAGTAATAAGATCTCTTGGCGGGCAGGCAACTGCCCGCTTTTTTGTATATTGAGGTGTGGCCGGGGCGGTTGTGAGATCTGCGAACGTAAACCGGTTGCGAATTACGGTACCATAATCGGCACTATTTATGGTGTATATTGTTTTTGTAAGCTCCTATAATGTTTTCATAACCGGCAACCACGGTATTTTAAGGAGGATTACATGGGAAATATATATCAGGAGAGACAGGAAGCCATCAGAGCGGGCGAAGCCGCTCTTGCAAGCCTTTACGACGCACGTGATTACTTAAACAGCGCAAGGGGCTGGGGCATCTGGGACATTCTTGGCGGAGGCTTTATCTCAACCTTCATCAAACATTCGAAGATCGACAGGGCCAAGAGTGCCATATGGAGCGCAAGGATGGCCCTTAAGAAATTTGATGACGAACTTGACGATGTTTATACTGAAGGCGTTGATCTCGGTATCGGAGATTTCGCAGTATTTGCAGACTGGTTCTTTGACGGCCTTTTTGCTGACATTTATGTTCAGAGCAAGATCGCCGAGGCCCAGAGGGATGTTGAGACCGCCATCGAAAGGGTTAATACGGTGCTTGGAAAGCTGAGATACTGATAAGCACCAAATGAGGTATTCATGAACGAACAATGGATCTTGGTCCGCAAAGGCGGAGATTATGTGAAGATGGGAAAAAACCTGGGGGTATCCCCGGTGGTAGCCCGTATAATGAAGAACAGAGGGCTGGAGGATGTGGAAGAAATGAAGCATTTCCTTGAGCCCTCACTTTGTGATATGCACAGCCCGAAACTCTTTAAGGGTATGAACATCCTTGTAAAGGTTATGACCGAAAGGATAAAGGCAGGTGCGAAGATAAGGATCATCGGCGACTACGATGTAGACGGCATTTCCTCCACTTATATCCTTTACAGAGGCCTGACCTTTCTTGGCGCAGACTGCGATTATCGCATACCCCATCGCGTCAACGACGGTTACGGTATAAACATAAGGCTCATAGATGAAGCCCATGCAGACGGCATCGATACCATAATCACCTGCGACAACGGTATCTCTGCAAGGGAGCAGACGGAGCATGCAAACGACCTTGGCATGACCATGGTGATAACCGATCACCACGAAGTTCCCTTTGAGATCATTGACGGCGAGAAACGTTTTCTTCTTCCGAACGCGGATGCGATCGTGGATCCCAAACTTCCGGGAGATACATATCCTTTCTCGGGGATCTGCGGAGCGGTGGTAGCCTATAAGGTCATCCTTGAACTGGCGGAGGCCATGGGCAGGGAAGGTGAACCGGAGTTTAAGGTTCTGATGTCGGAACTGACGGAAAATGCCGCCATTGCCACCGTCTGCGACGTTATGGAATTAAAGGATGAGAACAGGGCCATAGTCAGGGAAGGCTTAAAGCTTCTGAGACGTTCGAAGAATATGGGAATGCGTGCCCTTATAAAGGCCAACGGAATAGAAGATAAGGCCCTGACTCCCTATCATCTTGGATTTATCTTAGGACCATGTTTAAATGCCAGCGGACGCCTTGATACCGCACAGAAGGCCATGGAGCTTCTTCTTTGTAACGATCCGCAGCTTGCCGAGGCAAAGGCTGTGGAATTAAAGGAGATCAACGAAAAACGCAAGCAGATGACACTGGAAGAAACCGAGAAGGCCATCGATCAGGTGCTCTCGAAGGGCGAGATCGACAAAGTGCTTGTTGTTTTTCTGCCGGACTGTCATGAGAGCCTTGCGGGAATCATTGCAGGAAAGGTAAGGGAACGGTTTTCAAGGCCCTCCTTCGTGCTCACAAGGACCGAAAACGGTCTTAAGGGAAGCGGAAGGAGCATAGATGCCTACGACATGTATGAAGGGCTTACGGCGGTTTCGGAGGAACTGTCCAAGTTCGGAGGACATAAGCTGGCGGCGGGTATTTCCCTTTCTGAGGACAGGCTTGAAAGCTTTACAAAGAAGCTTAACGATAACTGCAGCCTCACGGAAGATGACTTTAAAGAGGTTGTGAAGATCGATATGGAGCTTCCGCTGCAATACGCAAATCTTGATCTTTGCAATGATCTTGAGAAGCTTGAGCCCTGCGGAACCGGAAACGAGAGACCGTTGTTTGCAAGGACGAATGTGACCTTCATATCGGGCCGGCGTATGGGAAGTAGCGGAAGGGCGGCGAAGTACAGGGTCACCGATGAAGGAAACAAGGTATATGAGGTCACATATTTCGGTGATACAGATGCTTTTGAGGAGTATGTAAAAAGCGTGTATGGAGAGGAAAAGGCAATTTTGCTTCATTCGGATATGCTTGTAAATATCTCTCTTGATATCTGCTTCCAGGTGGGCATAAATACATACAGAGGCACAGAATCCGCCCAGATCACCATGAAATATTTTCGGTAAAAATATAATTTGTTTAGTTTTTATTCACAAAATGAACACAATTATAGGATATATTATGTTCAGGATAGTTGGTAACACTCACTATCTCCCCCTCATAGTAGCAGGCCCCCGGGAATCCCGGGGGTTTGTGTGTTTTTAAGCTTTAGCGTAATTTTAAGGTATTTCCTTATGGGTTTGCACATCCGGTGAGATGTGCTTTTTGTTTGCCCGAATACTTTATCGGGTATATAATGATATAGTTACGGAGGAGAGCATGGAAAAGGGACGATTTGCGGAAATAATCATTAATATATCCCATGAGAATGTTGACCGTCCCTACACTTATAAAGTTCCGGAGGATATCCGGGATCTTTGTGAGATCGGGACTCCGGTCAATGTTCCCTTTGGCAACGCAAACAAGGTAAGAAAGGGCTTCATCGTGGGCTTTACGGATACTGCCGAAATAGCCGAGGATAAGCTTAAATACATAGAGTCGGTATGTGATAAGGATATTTCCTTATCCGATATGAGGATAAGGCTTGCGGTCTGGATAAAGAGAAATTACGGCGGCACTCTCATTGCTGCCTTAAAGACGGTGCTTCCCGTTAAGCAGAAGACCGGTCTTAGGATTACGAACTTAATCTGCAGGATCGTTTCAGAGGATAGGATCGATGAACTCATTGAGGAGACTCTTGCCACGAGAAAGGTGGCGCAGCTTCGCCTTCTTTATGCATTGAAGGAAGAAGAAAAGATCCCCCAGAAGATCGCTGCAGACAAGCTTCACATTTCAACCCAGGTCATTAAGAAACTGGCGGAAATGGGAGTGATCGAAGTCATTGAGGAAACAAGGAAGGATAAACGTGATACCGGACGGTTTGCCTCAAAACGCCCCGATCTTACAGAAGATCAGAAAAGGATCGTTGATTCCGTGAGAGAGGATTTCGAAAATAACGATCCGGGAGTTTATCTCATACACGGGGTGACAGGTTCCGGCAAGACCGAAGTCTATATGGGCATAATCGAGGATATGCTCAATAAGGGAAGACAGGCCATTGTTCTTATTCCCGAGATCGCCCTTACCTATCAGACACTTATGCGTTTTTACCACCGCTTCGGTGACAGGGTGGGCATCATCAATTCCACTCTCTCTGCGGGAGAGAAGTATGATGTCTTCAGCAAAGCCGAATCGGGAGAGATCGATATAGTCATCGGCCCCAGATCCGCGCTGTTTGTTCCTTTTCCGGCTCTCGGAGTCATAGTCATCGACGAGGAGCATGAATCCACCTATAAATCCGAGACCGTTCCCAAGTATCACGCAAGGGAGACTGCGGTTGCCCTTGCAAAGATGTATGGAGCAAGCGTGGTCTTAGGCTCCGCAACTCCTTCCATAGATGCTTATTACAGGGCGGAGACGGGAGAATACAGGCTCTTTGAACTGACGAAGCGTCCCACGGGTAATGAGCTTCCCAATGTGTATATCACGGATATGAGGGATGAACTAAGGGGAGGTAACCGTTCCATCATCTCAAAGAAGCTTGACGAACTATTAAAGGACCGGATAAGCCGTGGCGAGCAGTCGATGCTCTTTATCAACCGACGGGGTCTGGCGGGCTTCGTTTCTTGCAGGGCCTGCGGTTTTGTAGTAAAATGTCCACATTGCGACGTTTCCCTGACACTTCACCGAAACGGAAAGATGATGTGCCATTATTGCGGTTACACCATCGATAAGCCGACCCTTTGTCCCGAATGCGGATCGAAGTACATGCTTCCTTTAAATGCGGGAACGGAGGAGATCGAGGATACCATACAGAAGATGTATCCCGGTGTCCGCACCTTAAGGATGGACGCAGATACCACCAGGGAAAAAGAGAGCTATGAAAAGATCATATCCCGGTTCCTTGACGGTGAAGCGGATGTTCTTATCGGAACTCAGATGATCGTAAAGGGACACGATTTCAAGAACGTGACTCTTGTGGGTGTTCTTGCAGCGGATATGTCGCTTTTCGAATCGGATTTCAAAGCTTCCGAACGGACCTTTGATCTTCTTACACAGGCTGCGGGAAGGGCAGGCCGCGGAGAAATGCCCGGAGATGTGGTGATACAGACCTACAAACCCGATCATTACTGCATAAGATACGCTGCCGCCCAGGATTATAAGGGCTTTTACGAAGAAGAAGCCGGCTTAAGGGAAGTAATGGATTATCCCCCTGCGGGACACATGTTAAATATTCTTGTTACGGGAAAGAACGAGGCGGAGGCTTTAAAGCTAACGACTCAGATGTGTACCGCGGTAAGAAAATACTTTGATTCAATGGTTGTGGGTCCGGCCCCGGCTTATGTATCAAAGATCAACGATGTATACAGATTCGTCTGCTACATCAGGAACAAGGATTATGACAAACTTGTTGAGATCAAGGACTATCTTGAAGAAAGTCTTATGAAGATAAAGAACAAGAAGGCCTCTGTGACGTTTGATTTCGATCCACAGGGAATGCTATAGGAGGTTATCAATGGCTATCAGAAATATAAGAATAATGGGAGATGAAGTGCTTACAAAGCGATGCAAAGAGATTACCACCATGACTCCCAGACTTAAGATGTTGATCGAGGATATGGCGGAGACCATGTACGATGCAAACGGTGTGGGCCTTGCCGCATGCCAGGTAGGTGTATTAAAGAGGATCGTTGTCATTGATGTTTCCGAAGAAGGCAATGATCTCATGGTGTTCATCAACCCCGAGATCATAGAGACCGATGGCGAGCAGGAAGGTTATGAAGGCTGTCTTTCCGTACCGGATAAGTCAGGCTGGGTAAAGAGACCGAACCGTGTTGTTGTCAAGGCCTTAAACGAGGACCTTCAGCCCTTTACGCTTGAGGGAGAGGGACTTCTTGCAAGGGCTATCCTTCATGAGTGCGAGCATCTTGACGGACATCTCTATGTGGAGCATGTCGAGGGCGGTGAGCAGGGACTCATCTCCAATGAAAAATTAAGGACCGAAGAGGAATAAATGAAGATAGTATTTATGGGAACCCCGGATTTTGCAAAGACCATTCTTGAAGGCCTCTGCGAAGCGGGACATGAGATAACGGCTGTTTACACACAGCCCGACAGACCGAAGGGAAGAAGCGGAAAGCCCGTTCCTTCACCGGTAAAAGAATATGCGGAAAGCCGGGGACTTAAGGTATTCCAGCCCGAAAGAATAAAACGTCCCGAAGAAGTGGGGGCTTTACAGGCCGTCCCTGCGGACATTTTTGTTGTTGCGGCTTACGGACAGATCCTTTCCCGGGAGATACTTGACATACCCAAGTACGGATGCATCAATGCTCACGGATCTTTGCTTCCTAAGTTAAGGGGAGCCGCTCCCATTCAGAGAGCCATCGCAAACGGCGATGACAAAACGGGTATCACCGTTATGAGAATGGATGAGGGAATGGATTCCGGCGATATGATATTGCAGGAGGAGGTTGAGATAACCGATTCCGACGATGAAGCAAGCATGTATGAGAAACTTGCCAAGGTGGGCTCAAGGCTTACCCTTGAGGCATTAAGGCTCATTGAGGCGGGAACCGCCGTTTATAAGAAACAGGATCAAAGCAAGGTCACCTTTGCACCCATGCTTAAGAAAGAAGAAGGACTTCTTGATTTTTCCATGTCTGCAAGGCTTCTTGACTGCAAGGTCAGGGGATTCAAGGAATGGCCCACGGCATATACCTTTGTTTCGGGAAAGAGCCTTAAAGTCTTCGGAGCAAGGGAATACAAGGAGACTCCGAATTTTGAGGTGCCTTCTGAGGCAGGACTTTTTGTTGTTACGAAGAAACAGCTTTTTGTTACTACGGGAGCGGGACTTTTAGAACTTTTGGAGGTTCAGCCCGAGGGAAAGAAGCGTATGGGGGCCATGGATTTTGCCAGAGGCCAGCGTATTGAAACGGGAATGAAATTAGGTTAATGAGTGAGAACGTAAGGGAGATCGTATTTGACGCGCTTATGCTCATCGATGAGGAGGGAAGAAAGAGCCACCTTGTTGTGAGAGAAGTGCTTAACAAATACGATTATCTTGACAATGCGGACAAAAATTTCATAAAGAGGCTTACGGAAGGAACCGTGCAGAAGAGGATAACCCTTGACTATGTGCTGGACGGTTTTGCGGATCGGAAGATGGCGAAGTGCAAGCCTGCCGTCAGGGAGATACTGAGGATGGCGGCTTATCAGATCCTTTTTATGGAAAGGGTTCCCGACAGCGCCGCCTGCGACGAGGCGGTGAAGCTTTGCGGCAAGCGAAGCAGGAAAGAACTTTCGGGCTTTGTGAATGCTGTGCTCCGTAAGGTAAGTGAGAACAAAGACAGGGCACTGATCTTTGATGATATAGAGGATCCGGTTATTAAGCTGAGTGTTAAATATTCTCTTCCGGAGGAGCTTGTAAGGCTTCTTACGAAGGAATATGACGACGGGGAGGCACTGATCGCCGCATTGTCTTTGGAAAGGCCGACTGTGGTCCGTATAGTCGATCCCGCAAAGACGGATAAGATAGTAAATGCATGGAAAGAAAAGGGCATTTTATATAAAAAGAGCCCCATTATCGAAAATGCCTACAGGCTTGAAGGATTCCACGGAGCAGGTGAGCTTCCGGGATTTGACGAGGGACTTGTTTACATACAGGACGAAAGCTCAATGCTTTGTGTCCGCACAGCTTTGGAGGATGCTCCCCCGGATCCTGTGATACTGGATCTCTGTGCGGCTCCCGGCGGTAAGAGCGTGTATATGGCGGAGCTTTTAAAGGGTCGCGGCAGTATACACAGCTTTGACGTGAGCGAGGAGAAGGTCGCACTTCTTAAGATGAATATGGAGCGTCTTCAGTTTGAAAATGTTACCTGTGAAGAAAACGATGCTTCCCTCCGAAGGGAGGACCTTGTGGAAAGCGCTGATATTGTTGTTGCGGACGTTCCCTGTTCGGGTATCGGGGTCATCTCAAGAAAGAGCGATATCAAATACAATATAACCAATGAAGGAATGGCGGAACTTTGTGCTCTGCAGAAGAAGATAGCATTGAACGCTGCCGACTGCGTAAAGCCCGGCGGGCTCCTTGTTTATTCAACCTGCACCCTTCATAAGGCCGAAAACGAAAGAACTGTAAGATATATACTCAAAAACAGGCCGGAATTTTCTTTGGAAACGGAAAGGACCCTTCGTCCCGACAGAGATGATACCGACGGTTTTTTTGTGGCAAGATTAAGAAAAAACGGATGAAGAAAGACATTAAATCCTTAACCTTCGATCAATTGTCGGAGGAGATAAAAGAGCTTGGTCTTCCCGCCTTCAGAGCGGGTCAGATCTATGAATGGCTCCATAAAAAGCTGGCTGGCTCCTTTGATGAGATGACAAATCTTTCAAAGGATCTTCGGGAAAGCCTTAAGGAAGCGTACGATCTTACCTGCCTTGAGACCGAGACCATGCAGGAATCAAAGCTTGACGGAACAAGAAAGTACCTCTTCAGGCTTTCTGACGGAAATTACGTTGAAAGCGTCCTTATGAAGTACCATCATGGAAATTCCGTCTGCATATCATCACAGGTGGGCTGCCGCATGGGCTGTCGATTCTGTGCATCAACCCTTGACGGACTTACCAGAAACCTTGAGCCTTCTGAGATGCTTGACCAGATCTATCGCATTCAGAAGGATACCGGAGAAAGGGTATCAAACGTTGTTGTCATGGGAACCGGCGAACCCATGGATAATTATGACAATCTGCTTGTTTTTATAAAGATGCTGACGGACGGGAAGGGCCTTAACATCAGCCAGAGGAACATAACGGTTTCTTCATGCGGATTATGCGAAAATATACGAAGGCTGGCCGATGAGAAGCTTCAGATCACCTTTGCACTTTCTTTGCACAGCGTGACGGATGAAAAAAGAAGGAGCCTCATGCCCATCGCAAACAAGTATTCCATCGAGGAACTGATGGATACCTGTTCCTGCTATTTTGAAAAGACCGGAAGGCGTGTTACCTTTGAATATTCACTGGTCCGGGGGGTCAATGACACCGAGGAAGATGCCCAAGGACTCATCGGTCTTGCGGGCCGGGTAAAAGCCCATGTAAACCTTATCCCCGTAAACCCCATAAAAGAACGGGATTATAAGGAAACTGAGCATTCTGCGGTACTTGCGTTCAAAAATAAACTTGAAAAAAGCGGGATTAATGTTACTATTAGAAGGGAAATGGGCCGGGATATCGACGGCGCATGCGGACAGCTTCGTAAGAAGGTAATGACGAAGGCTTGAGAAAAGGAGACGGGGTGTTAAAAACATTTTCCATTACGGATATCGGGAAAAAAAGAACAATGAACCAGGACTATGTTTTCTCCTCCGAGAATCCCGTGGGCGGTCTTGCGAATCTGTTTATCGTAGCAGACGGCATGGGAGGACATAACGGAGGAGATTATGCGTCAAGGTATGCCGTTTCCGTTGTGACCGACGAGATCGAGCGCTCCGGGGAACCCATTTTCAACAGGGTGATCGAGCAGGCCATCGCAAGGGCCAACAAGGCTGTCAGAAAGAAGGCTGCCGAGAACGAGGACCTTTACGGAATGGGAACCACCATGGTGGTGGCAAGCGTTCAGGGGGACTGCCTCCATGTTGCAAACGTGGGTGACTCGCGGCTTTATATTATCGGAGACGATATAAGACAGGTAACTGTGGATCATTCCTATGTAGAGGAAATGGTCAGGATGGGAAGCCTGGACAGGGAGAGTGCACGGACCCATCCGAAGAAGAACATAATCACCAGGGCAATAGGTGCGGATGAGGAGGTCGTTCCCGATTTCTTCACGGTAAAGCTCCAGCCCGGCGAGATAGTACTCATGTGTTCCGACGGACTTTCAAACATGCTTGACGATGAGGAGATCAGGATGATCCTCTGCAGACAGCGTGACATTGTGGAGAAGGCCGAGGAACTTGTTAAAGAAGCCAACTTAAACGGCGGTAAGGACAATATCGCCGTGATCCTTATAGAGCCCTTCGGGGAAGACTGAATTTTCGGAGAAACAAATGATTAAGATCGGTATGATGATAGGCGACCGGTACGAGATCCTTGAAAAGATCGGTACCGGCGGAATGTCGGATGTATATAAAGCTAAAGATCATAAGTTAAACAGACCGGTGGCGGTGAAGGTACTAAAGCAGGAATTTTCGGAAAATGCCAATTTTGTTTCCAAATTCCGTACCGAGGCCCAGGCAGCTGCGGGACTTATGCATCCCAATATCGTTAATGTCTACGACGTAGGTGATGAAAACGGTATCTATTACATAGTAATGGAGCTTGTTGAAGGCATCACCCTTAAAAAATATATTGAGAAGAAGGCCAGACTTTCCGTTAAGGAAGCCGTTACCATTGCCATACAGATCTGTATGGGTATCGAGGCCGCTCACAACAACCATATCATTCACAGGGACATCAAGCCCCAGAATGTCATCATCTCAAAGGAAGGAAAGGTCAAGGTTACCGACTTCGGCATAGCCAAGGCCGCTACAAGCAACACCATTACCAGTAACGTAATGGGTTCCGTTCACTATACCTCTCCCGAGCAGGCAAGGGGCGGATTTTCCGATGAGAAGAGTGATGTCTATTCTCTTGGTATCACCCTTTTTGAAATGCTTACGGGACGTGTTCCTTTTAACGGAGACACCACCGTGGCCATCGCCATCAAGCAGATCCAGGAGGACATGCCCTCACCCAGAGATTTCGTTCCCGAGATCCCCGTAAGTGTTGAGCAGATAGTCTTAAAATGTACCCAGAAGTCTCCCGACAGGCGCTACCAGTCCATGGGAGAGCTTATCGACGATCTTAAGAGGTCCTTCACCAATCCCGATGAGGATTTTGTAAGGATCGCAAATGAAGATGAAATAACGCCTACAAGACCGGTTTCCAACGAGGAACTGGAAGTGATAAAGAAAGCAAAGTCCCCTTCGGGTGAGATCACCGGAGAACTTCCTTTGGGAGATCCGGCAGAAGAAGGAGAGGACGAATACGATCCCAAAATGGACAGGATCACCACGATCCTTGCCATTGTCATGGGCATAATAATCTGTGTCGTTGCCATACTTCTTATAGGTAAGACCATAGGTATCTTTAAGCTTGGCAAGGACAACACATCCGCTTCCGACAGCGGCTCTGCATCCACGGAAGTATCTGTTGAAATGGTACAGATGCCGAAGGTTACGGATATGAGCTATGAAGATGCGGCTGCAATGCTTACAAAGCTCGGCCTTAAGGCAAAGGCCGCTTACGAAGAATCCGATACCGTCGAGGCAGGCATCGTAATGTCTTCTTCGGTACGTGAGGGACTTAAGGTCGAAGTGGGCACCACCGTTGAACTGACCGTAAGTGCCGGTCAGACCACGGAAACCGTACCCGACGTTGTGGGAAAGACCTTAAGTGCGGCAAACAAGGATATCATGGACCTTGATTTCAAGGTTGAGATACAGGAAGATTACAGTGACACCATAATGGAAGGACATATAATCTCACAGAACCCCGAAGGCGGTTCCAAGGCTCCCGTTAATTCGACCATCACCATAGTTGTCAGCAAGGGAAGCAAGACCGAGACCTTTGAGATGCCAAGCGTCCTTGGACTTTCTCTTGAAGAAGCGGTTGCCAAGCTTATCGAAAGCGGCCTTGAAGTGGGCTCCACCGATGAGGTTTACAACAATGTCTACGGCGCAGGCTACGTATGCTATCAGAGCGTATCCTACGGAACCGATGTAACTAAGGGAACAAAGGTTGACATTCAGGTAAGTAAAGGTCCCGAACCCGAGATGATCAAGCATTACAGCTTCTCGGGAAACATCCTTGCACCCACAACGGGCGAGGATCCCGACTTTGAAAGCGGTACGGAAGTTCATGTTGAGATCGTTACAAGCGACGGAACCACCATCTTCGAGACAACCCTTACATCCTTCCCTCATCCTGTAAGCATTACAGGCATCACGGGTTCTTCTTCCGGTGTCATAAAGCTTACGTATCAGGTTAAGATCGAATCCGATGAAGATGTGGATCCCGATGAGGAGCCCGTTTACGAAACGGAGGAGAGGACCATAATCCGAGAAGTTGAATTCACATTGACAGAGGAATGATGCAGGGAAAGATAATCAAAGGCATAGCCGGATTTTATTATGTAAACATTGAAGGAAAGGGCATCTTTGAGTGTAACGCCAAAGGTGCCTTTCGTAATGCCAAAATAAAGCCCCTTGTTGGGGATGACGTCTTAATGGACGTGGTGGACGAAGAGAAGTTAAAGGGCAATGTGGCCAAGATCTTAGAGCGTAAGAGCGAGATGATCCGTCCCGCCTGCGCAAACGTGGATCAGGCCCTGGTGATCTTCAGTATCAGAACTCCGGACCCCAACTTTAACCTCCTTGACCGCTTTTTAGTCTACATGGAATCCTGCGAGATCCCCGCGATCATCTGCTTTAACAAGGACGATCTTGCAAACGCGGGGGACATCGAAATGATAAAGGAGGCTTATAAAAACAGCGGCTACGGTCTGTTGTTCGTAAGCGCCAAAAAGGGCGAGGGTATCAAAGATCTTGAAGCTCTTCTTGCAGGAAAAACAACGGTTGTGGCAGGACCCAGCGGCGTCGGCAAATCCTCCCTTATAAATCTCTTATGCGGCGAGACCGCCATGGAAACGGGCAACATCAGTGTCAAGACCGAACGAGGAAAGCATACCACCAGGCACAGCGAGCTTCTTCACATAGGCGAAGATACCTACATCATGGATACACCGGGCTTTACCTCCCTTGATGTATTCGGAGCAGGGCCCGACACGCTTAAGTACTACTACAACGAGTTTTCGGAGTATAACGACCTTTGCAGGTTCCGCACCTGCGTACATGTAAACGAACCCTCCTGCGCCGTGAAGCAGGCGGTGGAAGAGGGGACGATCTCAAAGATGAGATATGAGAATTATCTGGAACTTTACAAAGAACTTGCGGAAAAAGAAAGAACAAAATACCTATAAAAAATGACCCGTCGGTTTTACCCGACGGGCCTTTTTCGTTAAACCTTACTCGGTATATGCGCTGACGGTATCGGAATTTTTGCCTTCCGATGCATACCCGGTTATATCAAAGATGGTTCCGGCGGTTCCGGAAACCTTGGGAAGCTGTCCGTCCCATTTATCAATGAGCTGCTTTCTCAATACGTTCTCCGTTAAGGAAGCTTCCAAAAGCTTGTTGGCATCTGCCTCAGCCTGGGACTTGATCATTAAAGCATCTGCTTCAGCCTGAGCATTGGTCTTTTTAACCTGTGCATCTGCGGCTGCTTTCTCAACAGCGGTCTTGTTCTCGATCTGCTGAGTTTCGTAAGCCATCTGAGCCTGTTGCTTCTGAGCGATCTTGTTATTGTATTCCTCATCGAAGGTAGCGTTTGAAATTACGATCTTATTGATGGTAACGACTTCCTGTCCGTACTTTTCATTAAGTGAATCCTGAAGTTCCTGCTTTACCAAAGGCTCCAGGATGTTACGGCTTGTTACGTCCGTAGGTGAAAGAGTTTTGGATGAAGACTTAATGGCACTTGATACAAGACCTTCCGAAACCAGGTTGTTTCTGTAATCTGAAACGTTTGCATATATCCATGCGGATTTTGAAGAACTGATCTGATAGGTTACGGTTATATCGCTGAAGTAAACCTCGTTACGTTCGTTTGTTTCCGCCGATATCGTATTCTGGAAGGAAATGTCCTGCTGTTTGTTGTTCACCTGAACGATGTCCTGTACGAAGGGGATCTTGAAGTTGATACCGTTTTGAACCACCGTATTGGAGATCTGTCCGAAGGTGATCCTTACACCGGTGTATCCGGTAGGTACCACACTGAAGCAGTTGCCGATCACCAGTAATATAAGGGCTACCAGCACCACCCAGCCGATGAGCTTAGCGGTTTTCTTTCCCTTGGGATCGTAGGTTTCATCATAATCTTTTCTCATGTTTCTTTTTTTCTCCTTTTGACGATTGTGTTTTTGTTTTCCGTCATTGGGGTTATTGTATAGCATTTTCTCCCATATAGGAAGAACAAAATGTGCGAAATATCGTTTGCCTATTCGCAAGGGGGGAGTAATCGCGCTTATGTTAAATATTCAGGTTGTGCTAACGGGTCCTGTCATCAACATGTGTGGGAGTGAAGTTTTATTGATGACGGTCCGACCAAAGGCATGGGCTCGTCAGCTCGCTGTATCTACTAAACTCCCGAACTTTGTTCAGGGCGAAAACATCCGGCTCCAACTTCCGGCCGTAAAAAGCACGACCGGTTCGAACAAGTCCCCGAATGTTTTTTCACAAAGTCCGCTCGTTAAGGGCTACTGCGGGGCTGTCGAGACCCATGCCTTTGTCCGTCCCGTCTTGATATACGCTGTGAGCCCATGGCGATGTACATTTTCTCAGCTTAGATACGACGGGTGGCATCAAACATGTGTCACCAAGGGAGTTGAGAACGGTTGGTTTTCAAACCGTGAACTTGTCTGACCGACTGACACATGTTGATGACAGGACCCGTTTCAATAAACTACAAGGTGGCTCTTAATTGTCAGAAAAATCTTGCCTAGAAGTTGTATTGAATATATAGTAGATAGTGTATGGGCATCTCATACGATCGGTCATTGGGAATGAGGGGAGATTGATCGTAAGCGAGGAATATGATGAAGTACAGTGATGTTATTCACAATAAATATGTAGGACCCGCTGCCATTCTGTCTTATAAGGACGGAAGGGTGTCGATGGCCGACATAAATGAGGGTTTTCTTCCGGAACACTGGATGGATCTGTCATTGGACGAATTTGTGGACAGAGATCCGTACCGATGTTTTGACGAAGATAATTTGAAGATCCTTGTAAATGCTGTAAAGAAGTGCATCGAGACAGGAGAGGAGCAGAGGTTTGAAACCTGGAGAACGGTGATCTCCGGCTGCTGCAATTCCGACAGGATCTGCATAAGAAGCAGGATCGTTTTGCTGGAGAAGGGGGAGGATGAGTCCTTTATCTTCGAATCGGTCCTGAATGTAACCAACGAAAAAAGAACGGAACTGACTCTTGAAGATATCGAATACAGATATAAACAGGCCAGTGAACAGATAAATATCTATAACTGGGAATACGATGTTGCCACAAAGCAGATGCGTCCCTGTTACAGGTGCATGAGGGATCTGGGCCTTCCGGCAGTGGTAGATAACTATCCGGAGCCGGCTATTGATATGGGTATTTTTCCGCCGGATTATGCGGATATGTACCGTGAGATGATGAGAAAGATCCATGAGGGAGCAAAGACGCTTGAGGCGGATATTCCCCTTACGGTGGGAAGGATACCCTTCAGGGTCAAATATACGACGGAGTTTGATGAAAGCGGCAAACCCGTTAAAGCATTCGGTTCCGCTACTCTGATCTCTGAAAAGGAGATCGGTCATATCAAACTTGACAACCAGATCATAGCTACACTTTCAAGGGAATACTCCTGTATATATGTCGTTGATTTCATAAGCGATGAGCTTAAGGTGATCAAGCAGGAGGACTGCTTTTTGTTAAAGGAAGATGACGGCCCGAAAGCACTGTTTGAGGAAGTTGCTTCCAAATTCCCGGGAGCGGACAAGGAAAGGCTTATGCTTCTGGTTGATCGTGAGAGTATCAGGCATGAGATCTTTGCCGAATCCGAAAGAAGAGAGTTTTTGTACAAAAATGACGATCTTAACCGTTGGGTCAGGATCGATTATCATGTCATAGAAAGACGTGGGGGACCAATCGAGTCCGAAGCCATGACCGTTGACAGGATGCTGGTCACCGTAATGCCGGTGGACGATCTTGTGGCAAGAAGGCTTGATGACGAAAGGCTCATTGCCAGTCAGAACAAGGAACTTGAAGAAAGACAGAAGAAGCTGATAGCCGCCATTGAGGAAGTGCACAAGGCCAACAGAGCCAAGACCGTGTTCTTCTCAAACATGTCCCATGACATAAGAACTCCCATGAATGCCATTACGGGCTTTTCAAGGCTGGCACTTGAGGAACTGGATAACAGAGAGCATCTTAAGGATTATCTTGAAAAGATAGTTACTGCGGGAGATCATCTGTTAAACCTTATAAATAATATTCTTGATATGGGCCGCATTGAAAGCGGAAGGATGGAACTGTCCTTAAGTACTGCCTGCGTAAGCGATATACTTACAGGCTGCGCCGACATGGTCAGGGCAAATATGGCAGACGGAGGTCTTGAGTTTTCCGTTGATGTGGACGATATGGGAAAAGATATCGTTGAATGCGACAAACTCAGGTTACGACAGATCGTTTTAAACCTTCTTTCAAATGCCAACAAATTCACTCCCGAGGGAGGAAGGGTATCCCTTAAGGGCGAGAAGCTTTCTTACAAAGAGAGCATTACCTACAGGATCTCGGTAAAAGATAACGGCATAGGAATGTCGGAGGAATTTGCAAAGAACATCTTTAATGCGTATACCAGGGAAAAATCCGAGATAGTCCGTGAGACTCAGGGTACGGGCCTTGGAATGGCCATCGTTAAAAATATAGTGGATCTTATGGAAGGCTCCATCGAGGTCAAAACCGCTCCCGGAAAGGGTACGGAGTTTGTGATCGATCTTTCCATGAAACCCGCGGAAGAAAAACAGGAGGTTAAGGAACCCGACACCGGCCTTAACGAGGCACTTACAAAGCGCTATGACGGAAGGACGGTCCTGGTTGTTGATGATATCGCGGTGAACCTTAAGCTTGCGGAATGTATTCTTGTCAAGTTCGGGTTCAGAGTCATCACGGCCCTTAGCGGAGAGGAAGCGGTAAAGATCGTTAAGGCCTCAAAGGATCACGGAGCCATAGATGTTATTCTTATGGATGTGCTTATGCCCGAAATGGACGGACTTGAGGCAACAAGAAGGATAAGGGCACTGAAGGATCCCGGGCTTTCAGGCATACCGATCATCGCTATGACCGCAAATGCTTTCGCTTCGGATATTCAGGAAACACATAAGGCGGGCATGAACGCACATGTGTCCAAGCCGTTTTTGAAGGAAGAACTTATAACCAGGATAAACGAAAATCTTAAGTGATACAAAGGAGGGGAATGTAATGAGTAAGGACGAAAGAAGATCGCGCTTTTCAAACGGGTTTGCGCTCACCAAGTACACAATGCCGGTCATCAAGCAGATGGCCGAGGTAATTCCCGGCGGATTCTTTGTCTACAGCGAGGAGGGGGACAGAAAGCTTATCTATCAGAACAAAAAGGTTCTTGATATCTACGGCTGTGAAACCCTTGACGAATTTAAGGAGCTTACGGGCTACACCTTCGAGGGAATGGTTTATCCCGAGGATTTTGCAAAGATCCAGGCTTCAATTGATGAACAGATCGATCACGAAGAAAGCGAAGGTATCGACCATGTTATCTATCGCATAAAGCGCAAAGACGGAGAGATCCGCTGGATCGACGATTACGGGCGCTTCAGCCATTCTCCGGATTACGGTGATATCTACTATGTATTCATCAACGACATCACGGACACAATGAAGGATAAACAACAGGCAGATTAAGCCGCAGAAAGATCAATGATGCTGCTCACGTTTGTGGGCAGCATTTTTTGTAAAAAAGCATTTAAGGATTGTTTAATAATTTTGGGGTTAAGGTTATCCCGTAGTTAAGAACGGTCACCGCAGAAGAGGCTGCGGTGGAAAGTGAGGGATAAATGTTTTTCAGAATGTTAAAAAAGGATCTGTCAAGAAAGAAGACCATGAACATCATACTGGTGATCTTTGTTCTTCTTTCCGCCATGTTTGCATCAAGCAGCATGAACAACATGATCTCCGTTTACGGCGGCATCGATCACTTCTTTGAAAAAGCGGGACTTTCCGATTATGTGATGATAACCATCGTAAACAACGGCGAAGATCGGTCGGGCGAAGAGATCAAAAAGGCATCCTCCGTCAAAGAATGCAAAAAGGAAGAGATAATCTATTATTCCGCAGTAAATCTTTTCAAGGACGGAGAGAAGTATACGGTTTTTGAAAACCCCGGCGTTGCGATCTCGATAAGCGACGCGAAACTTAAGTATTTTGATAAGAACAACAAAGCAGTAAAGAACGTTGAAAAGGGCCACATATACCTTGCAGGTATCCTGGCGGACCCTGAGAAGACAACCATAGGAGACAGTATTACACTTGAGTTTGACAATGTAAAGCTTGATCTTGTGATCGACGGCTACATAAAGGATGCTTTCTTAGGTTCGCAGTTTATCGGAAATCCCAGAATGCTTATGAATGATGAGGATTATGAGACACTTATTGCGGATGAGGCAATTAGGGATCATTCCACCGGTTCCATCTATTACATAAACACCGATGACATGAAGGGACTGAAAAAAGACCTTTCGGAAGTGAAAAATGCACTGTTTTCGGTTCCGAAGTCAACAGTCAGGATAACATACATGCTTGACATGATCACGGCGGGAATACTGCTTATAGTCAGCATCTTCCTGATACTCATAGCCTTCGCGATGCTTTCTTTTACCATCAGATTTACATTAAGCGAGGACTTCAGAGAGATAGGTGTCATGAAGGCCATCGGTCTTAAGAACAGATCCATTAGGATGCTCTATATGGTGAAATACCTGTTCATATCGGTCATCGGAGCAACCATAGGTTATTTTGCCGGAGTACCCTTCGGAAAGATGATGTTGGCAAGCGTTTCCGACAGAGTCCTTCTTGAAAGCGACAACAGCACCCTTGTAGGCATATTGAGTTCGCTGGCGGTTGTTCTTATGATCCTTGCGTTTTGTTATTCCTGCACACGCAGCATAAATAAAACGTCGCCCATAGATGCGGTGCACAATGCTGAGACGGGAGAGAGATATCATAAGAGATCCGTTCTGTCGCTTTCAAAGAGCAGACTTTCCGGAGACTGTTTTATGGCGGTAAACGATGTGCTCAGCAAGCCAAAACAGTATATGAGCATGATAATAACCTTTACGCTGTGTCTGCTTCTTGTGATGATGCTTGCCAACACGGCAAACACACTTATGAGCGATAAGCTTTTGTTCTTCTTCGGAACAACAAAAAGCGATGTGTATTATTCATCCACGGATAAGATCATGGAGGTCATGGGAAGTCGGTCGGATGATGCCATGGCAAAGATCATAGAGGAGATGGAGACGGAGCTTAAAGAAAACGGTATGCCGGGAAAGGTACATTGTGAGCTTCAGTATAAGATTCCCACAACCTATAAGGATACGAAGCTTCTGGCAAATATGCAGCACTGTCCCGATACGAAGGCCGCCGACTACGGCTGCTATCTCGAAGGGGAAATACCGGAGTATGAAAACGAGATAGCCATGACACCTCAGCTTCTTGGTGAACTGGGAGCCAAAGTGGGAGATAAGGTAACCATGAACATAGATGGTGAAGATAAGGAATTCATCATCACCGCGACCCAGGTTTCCATGAACCAGATGGGATCCATAGGAAGATTCCATGAAGATCTTAAACTGGATGCTTCAGGGGCTTCATCGGCCATGGCGTTCCAGATCGACTTTGACGATCATCCGAATGAGGAGGTCATCGAAGAAAGGATAGAAAGATTAAAGAAGATATTTGACTCGGACAAGATCTACAACGTGACCGATTATGTGGACGTGTCCACCGGTTCGGCACAGACCATTGCTTTTGCCAAGAACATGGTGCTCATCATTTCTCTTATGATAGCGGCGCTTATCACGATCCTTATGGAGAGATCCTTCATAAGCCGTGAAACAACGGAGATAGCTCTTATGAAGGCCATCGGATTCAAAAGCGGCTCCATATCGGCACAGCACACATTAAGATTCCTGACAGTGGCGATCATTTCATACATCGTGGCAGCAGTACTGAGCATTCCCGTCACCAAGCTGGTGTCAGACCGTATCTTTGCGATAATGGGTGCCATAGCCGGAATCGAATATGAGATAAAGCCACTGGAAGTATTCGTTTTATACCCCGCCATACTTGCGGCAACGGCAGTGTTCTTTGCGTATATCACATCTCTTTACGCAAGGACCATACATGCGGATTCAATGGGGAACATAGAATAAAGCACAGATCTTTAGGAGGATATCATGAACAAGGTTATAGATGTAAAGGACTTATGTAAGACCTACGTAGTAAATAAAAAGCAGAACAATGTATTAAGAAACGTAAGCTTCAGTATAAACGAGGGAGAGATGGTGGCCATCATGGGTCCCTCGGGTTCAGGCAAATCCACCCTTCTTTATACTGTATCCGGTATGGACAGAATGACCGCCGGCGAAGTAACATTTAACAACAGGAACATGTCAAAGCTGTCCGAGGACGAGATGTCTTCGGTAAGGCTTGACGAGATGGGCTTCATCTTTCAGCAGATGTATATGATGAAGAGCCTTTCAATCCTTGATAACATCATACTTCCCGCGGTAAAATCAAAGAAGAACAAAGAGGATCGCAGGAGCATCGTTACCAGAGGCAGAAGCCTTATGAAGAAGTTAGGTATCGAAGATACTGCTGATAACGATATCAACGAGGTGTCCGGCGGACAGCTTCAGAGAGCCTGCATCTGCAGGAGCATGATCAACAATCCCAAGGTGATCTTTGCAGATGAACCCACAGGAGCTTTAAACAGAACATCATCCGATGAAGTGATGACGGAGCTTGTAAAGCTTAATAAGGAAGGAACGACCATCATGCTTGTTACCCACGATGTTAAAGTTGCGGCAAAGTGCACCCGTGTTCTTTATATAGTGGACGGTAACATTCAGGGCGAGAAGCAGCTTGGCACTTACGATAACAGCAGCGAATTAAGGGAAAGAGAACGGGAACTTAACGGCTGGCTCATGGAGATGGGCTGGTAGGAAGGACATATCACGGATGGTTGATATACTCATTGTCGAAGACAATAAGGAATTAAGCGGAGTGCTTGCGGATTTTCTCCGGGCGGAGGGCTATGTGGTCTCGGTTTCGGAGGACGGAGAGAAAGCCCTTAAGATCTACGAGATGTACGGGGCGAGGCTACTGATCCTGGATATCATGCTTCCGGGAATCGATGGTATGCGCATCTTAAACAAGGTCAGGGAGAACGCCAACACTCCCGTGATCATGGTAAGCGCAAAGATCGCCAAAGATGACAAACTGAGTGCCATAGTTTCCGGAGCGGACGATTACATCGAGAAGCCCTACGATATAGACATTCTTCTTGCCAAGATAAAGGGCATCTTCAAAAGGCGTCTTGCCACGGAGGAATTCACCGACGGAGACATCAAGCTTGACATAGCCCACGAGAAGATGTTTGTGGGAGGCGTGGAAAAAGAATGTACCCTCAAGGAATTCGAACTAATGAAACTCTTTATGGAAAACAAGGGGCACACACTTCTTAAACAGTATATCTTCGACACCGTCTGGGGCTGCGACAGCGAATCCGAGATCCAGACCCTGACGGTTCACGTGAAATATTTAAGAGAGAAGATCGAAAAGGACCCGTCAAACCCCGCTAAGATCATAACCGTCTGGGGCAAAGGTTACAGGTACGAGTAGTTGGAAAAAGAAAGAGGTATCAAAGAAGCCTATATAAGGCTTTGCATATCCGTGACGGCGATACTGCTGCTTATCTTCATGGCAGCAGTATTTGTCATGCATAAGAAGAACAAGGACGAAGATTACCTTTACAGGATAGAGATAAACAGGGTGGAAAACGAACTTAAGAATTCCCCCTTTATTCCGGATATTTCAGATTATCGTACCATAACGGCGGTTTCCGCCTTCGATCCCTCCTTTGAGGATATTTATGACTCCGAAGATCACTATGTGATAAAGAAAGTGAACGGAACCCTTTACCGCATAGATTATCGCACGGATCTCTCAAGGGAACGTGCGGAGGGCATAAGGCTGATCTGTATACTGATGATCGTGATCTTTGCAGCGCTGATGATCGTGTTGTTTTTCCTGTATTATGCTTTCGTAAGGGACCTGGGCAGGCTTTCCGAATATCCCTTTGAGCTGGCGAAGGGGCATATGGTTGTTCCGCTAAAGGAGAAGCGTTCAGGGTATTTCGGGCGGTTCCTCTGGGGACTGGACATGTTAAGGGAGAAACTGGAGAGCGAGAAAAGAAAGAATCTGGAACTTCAGAAGGAGAAGAATGTTTTTCTTCTTTCGCTGTCCCATGATATAAAGACGCCTCTGTCGGCCATAAAGCTTTACGCGGCTTCCCTTAAAAAGAATCTGTATACGGATCCCGATAAGGTGGCGGAGGTCTATGAAAAGATCGATGACAATGCCGGAGAGATCGAAAGATATGTGAGCAAACTGACGGCCTCGGCAAACGATGAGTTCCTTGATGTGGATGTGTCGGGAGGAGAGTTCTATCTGTCGGAGGCTCTGGATTATGTGAAGGGTTATTATTCCGACAAGCTGAAGGCGGCGGGAACGAAGCTTTCATTTGAGGAGGCTCCGGAGATCCTGGTCCACGGAGACAGAGAAAGATTTATCGAGGTTTTGCAGAACATATTTGAAAATGCAGTGAAATACGGGGACGGGAAGGAGATATCGGTAAGCTTCTTTGACGAAGAGGACTGTAAGCTGGTTACCGTATCAAACACGGGCTGTACCCTTCCGGAAGAAGAGATCGAGCATATCTTTGACAGTTTTTATCGCGGTTCCAATGCGGGATCAAAGCCCGGCAGCGGACTGGGATTGTTTATCTGCAGAAAGCTTATGCTTAAGATGAAAGGCGAGATATTTGCAACGAAGGACGGGGATGAAATGAAGGTTACCCTGGTCTGCCGGAAAATGTAATATCGGAAAACAGCGGTTTATAAAGCGTGATCGTCATTACCGGGCGGTCATGCTTTTTATTTTTGTACAAATATGCACAAGAAAAATTGGATAAATGTTACTAAAATAGTAAAAGTGCTTAAAAGTTGTTGAATAATGAAGTGAAAAAGGATATAGTATAGTAAAACGATTTAATAAAACGTTTTACCGGTCATGGAAAGGGTTATGAGATATGAGTAAAAAGAAATGGCGTTCTTTTAGAGAGTTTTTGTATATCCTTCCGTTCGTTCTTATTGTTCTTATGGTTTCCTATTATCCCCTTTACGGATGGGTATACGCATTCTTCGATTACAAACCCCCGGCACCCCTTACTCCGGATAAGTTCGTAGGGCTTAAATGGTTTAAGTATATGGTGGAAAATCCGGTGAAGATCAAACAGATCTTACAGGTTTTGAGAAACACCTTTGCCATCAGCGGACTGAGCCTTCTGTTTTCATGGTTCCCCATGATGTTTGCGGTATTTCTTAATGAGATCAAATGCGTTCCCTTTAAGAAATTTGTACAGACGGTAACCACCATCCCAAATTTCATAAGCTGGGTACTTGTATTCTCCATAGCATATTCCGTACTTAACAGCACAGGTGTTGTTAACTCGATCCTGTTGAACCTGCACCTGATAGACCGCCCCATAGACTTTCTAAAGTCCACGGAGCATATCTATTTCAAGCAATGGCTGTGGCTGACGTGGAAGAATGCGGGATGGGCGGCCATCATGTATATAGCCGCTATCACCGGTATAGATGAGCAGATGATTGAAGCGGCCAAGGTGGACGGTGCCAGCCGTATGCAGATCATCCGTCACATTACGATCCCGAGCATACTTCCTACCTATTTCGTAATCGTAATGCTCAACCTTGCCAACTTCCTTACAAACGGTATGGAACAGTTCTACGTGTTCCAGAACTCCTTTAACAAGGACTACATCCAGGTACTGGACCTCTACGTATACAATCTGGCAATGGGCAGCGGCGGATATTCTCTTTCCGTAGCCGTAAGTATCCTTAAGACCATAGTCAGCATCGTACTGCTGTCACTCACAAACGGCTTCTCGAAGCTTGTGCGTGGCGAAGGCTTTATTTAGGAGGTGACCGGTATGGCTAAGAAAGAAAAAGAGATCGTGTCATCGGGGGTACATTACAAGCCTTCCTTCGGTGACAGGATGATAAGCATCATCACATATATTGTTTATTCCATATTTGCTTTTGTTTGTGTTTATCCTTTTTATTACATCTTTATCAACTCCATAAGCTCTAACCAGCTCAGTGAGAGAGGTAAGATAATATTTGTTCCGAAGGAGATCCATTTTACAAACTACATTTCGGTCATGAGACTGGAAGGTCTGTTTGACGCAGCAAAGATCTCCATATTAAGAACAACAATAGGAACGCTGGTAGTAGTGTTTACTTCCGCTTTCTTAGGATACATGTTCACCAGCAAGACGATGTGGGCAAGAAAGTTCTGGTACAGATTTATAGCGGCAACAATGTACTTCAACGCAGGTATCATTCCGTTGTATATCACCATGAACAACTTAAAGCTTACAAATAACTTCTGGATCTACATCCTTCCCACTGCCATCAGTCCCTTCTATCTGATCCTTTGTAAGACATTTATAGAGGCGACTCCGGCGGAGTTAAGGGATGCGGCGATGATCGACGGTGCGGGAACCCTGACCATATTCTTCAGGATCATGCTTCCGGTCATTAAGCCAATACTTGCCACCGTAGCCATATTCACGGCGGTAAACCAGTGGAATGCTTTCCAGGATACGCTGATCTATGTAACGGACAAGAAGCTTAATACACTGCAGTATGTGCTGTATCAGTACATAACCCAGTCCAGTTCCATAAAGGCACTGTTAAACGGCAGTTCCTCATCTGCAAACATAGCGGCTTCCATGGCCAAGATGCAGACAGCGACTTCCGTACGAATGACGGTTACCATAGTGGTGGTTACCCCCATCCTTCTGGTATATCCGTTCTTCCAGAAATACTTTACCAAGGGCATCATGATCGGTGCGGTAAAGGGCTGATGCTACGATATTTAACGGGGGGAGACCGTTAGATATAGAATCCAATTCATTCATAATCTTAAAAGGAGGGTTTTATGAAGAAGAGAGTAGTTGCACTATTACTTTCGTTGGCTATGGTTGCGGCATCTTTGAGCGGCTGCGGCGGAAAGACCGCTGATTCCGGCAAGGATACACCCACATCACAGGCTTCAACGGAAAAGAAGGACGACGGAGGAGAAGCTTCCGGTTCTTCAGACGAACTCCTCGTTATCGAGATCTACGACGAGGCAGCTAACTACCAGGGAACACAGACCGGCTGGTTTGCAAAGGTTGTTAAGGATCGTTTCAATATCGAACTTAACATCATCGCTCCTCAGGTAGCAGGCGATGCCGTTTATCAGACAAGAACGGCAACAGGTAACTTAGGTGACATCGTTGTGCTTGATCCCACACACTTCAGTGATTGTGTAAAGGCAGGACTTATCAAGGACATTTCTGCCGAGATCAAGAACTGCAGCAACCTTATGGCATTTGACGATCAGATCACCACTTATAACTCAGGACTTACCGATGGCGGACAGATCTACGGAATCCCTTGTGAGATGGTTAATACATCTCCCACATCTTTCTCGGATGACGTTATCTATTCAAGCCCCATGCTTCGCTGGGATCTTTACGCAGGAATCGGTTCTCCCGATATCGCAGATCTTGACGGACTTCTTGATGTTATCAAGCAGATCCAGGATGCAAATCCTACCAACGAAAACGGCGATCCCGCTTACGGCTTCTCACTGTGGCCCGACTGGGATAACAATGACGGTATGATCGGTATCGCAAACGTTGTTCAGCTTACAACATGGTACGGCGAGAAGATCAAAGGTTCAGCCATCCTTACAGCTGACGATAAGTTCGTTCCTCTTACAGACAAGAACGCTACATACTACAAGATGCTTAAGTTCTTAT
>JAEEGL013456975.1_pt1 | contig 28805 bp, 20 predicted proteins | sample 9134231 | NCBI WGS metagenome assembly JAEEGL01 (sample SAMN16246548, study PRJNA631951) | gut metagenome | biome: gut microbiome; feature: rumen; material: fiber-attached | host: Bos | place: Iran: Karaj | collected 2018-10 | reverse complement strand
CATATAAATATCTATTCCAAATTCTAGAATACATTAAATGACCTACAGCATGTTCAGGTCCACCGATATATAAATCAACTGGCATCCAGTGCTTTAATAATTCTTTATTGGCTAATTCTTTATCATTCTTAGGATCAATATATCTTAAGAAATACCAGCTTGAACCAGCAGAACCAGGCATTGTTGATGTTTCTCTTACACCCTTAATACCATTCTTATTATAATTTTTCCATTCTGTTGCATTTTCAAGTGGAGCTTTACCATTTCTTCCTTTATAATCATCTAATTCAGGTAAAACCAAAGGTAATTCATCATCAGGAAGTACATATACACCATTTTCTGTATGAACAACAGGAACTGGTTCACCCCAATATCTTTGACGAGCAAATATCCATTCTCTAAAACGATAATTTACTGTACGCTTTGCAACACCCATCTTTTCAAGCTTTGATGTAATTGCTTCTTTTGCTTCTTCAACTGTTAAGCCACTAAATTCTTCTGAATTAATAAGCTTGCAGCCTTTTCCTAGATAATCTTGCTTTTCAAAAGCACATTTAGAAACATCTCTTCCTTCAATTACTTGAATCATTGGAATATTATGAACTGTTGCATATTCAAAATCTCTTTGGTCATGTGAAGGAACAGCCATTACAGCACCTGTACCATAGCTTGCTAAAACGAAATCGCCTAAGAAAATAGGAACTTCTTTACCATTAACAGGGTTTATAGCATAAATCCCTTTCATAATGCAGCCTGATTTTCCTTTATTTAATTCAGTTCTATCTAATTCACTCTTTTTAGAAGTTTCTTCTATATAAGCTAAAACCTCATCTTTATTTTCAACCTTATCAAGTAATGATTTAGCAATTTCTCCATCTGGAGCAATTACCATAAAAGTAATACCATAGATTGTTTCAATACATGTTGTGAAGATTGAGAATTTTCCACCACCAACGATTTTAAATTCAACCTCAACACCTGTAGATTTACCAATCCAGTTTCTTTGCATTTCCTTAGTTGATTCAGGCCAATCAATTTCATTTAAGCCTTCTAATAATTTTTCAGCAAAGGCAGGTTGATCAATAACCCATTGCTTCATATTCTTTCTAATAACTGGATAGCCACCACGTTCACTCTTACCATCGATAACCTCATCGTTTGATAAAACTGTACCTAGCTCTTCGCACCAGTTAACTGGCATATCTATATATTTAGCATAGCCATCCTTATATAAATTTTTAAAAATCCATTGTGTCCATTTATAAAAGCTTGGATCTGATGTAGCAATACATTTGCTCCAATCATAATCGAATCCTAATTCCTTTAATTGCTTTGTAAATGTTTCAATATTCTTCTTTGTAAATCCTTCAGGATGATTACCTGTTGTAATTGCATATTGCTCTGCAGGTAAACCAAATGAATCATATCCCATAGGGTGTAATACATTATATCCTTGCATTCTTTTCATTCTAGAAATGATATCTGTTGCAGTATAGCCTTCAGGATGTCCTGCATGAAGTCCTACTCCTGATGGATATGGAAACATATCTAAAGCATAAAATTTTGGTTTTGAAAAATCCCAAACATCAGTTTTGAATGTTTCATTTTCTTCCCAATATTTTTGCCACTTTTTTTCTACTATTTTATGATTATATTCGCTCATGTAACTAACCTCCAAACTTAAAAAAGACGTTCATATTATTTTATCATAAAAAATTATGATTTTATAGTGATTATTAAATATTATTTAATAATATATTCAAATTATTTATTTACAATAAACTTTGGCTTATCACTTTTCTTATTTTTACCATTAAAATAATTCAAAATTGGAAAAATGATTGAAGGTAATATAAAAGCCAAAGAAATAAATATCCAAAGCATTATACTATGTTCTTTAAATGGAATATTATTTTGTTTAAAATAAAAACCAATATAATAAACTAATACAGCTAAAAATGTATGAAATACACACATTATAGTTGTAAATTTTTTTGAATCATAACTTAAAATACTAGCTTCTCTTATCAAAATAAATGCAAAATTAATAATTCCAAATATTGCAATTAAAAAACAAATCTCATTAAATATAAAAGATTCTTCTTTATTCAATAAGCCAATAATCAAACCAACAATTAGTTCAATTACAATTGATGCGACATTTAAAATATTAATTATTAACAATCTCTTGTTTTTCATTTTATTCACCATTTAATACCTTTAATGCACTATTTCTATATTGCTTAAAAGGACAATCCTTTAATTCATTTGCATATTCTTTTGCCTTATTTATATTTCCTCTAGAATTATAATATTCCATCAAACTAACCCTATTACTTAATTGAGTTAAAGGAATTGGGGCATTTACATTAAAAAAATCTTCTACATTAAGAATTTCACAATTTGAATTATAAATTTCCCATGTTGCTTTACAAATCTCTATATTTTTTTGAGCAACTTTAGATAAATTATTTAAAATATATAAAGCATCATCAAAGCCTTTTTTATTATGAGTCATAGCTGAAAAATTACATCTAACAATTGCATAATGTAATAAATAAACTCTATTAGATACACTGCCAACATTTTCATAATATTTAATAGCTTCTTCTTTATCATCTACTAACATATAATTTGCTCTAACAATTTCTAAATAAGTTCTAGATTCTTGATTTAAATTATTAGGAACAAGCTTATCAATCATCTTAGTAAAAGAATCATAATCCAATTTATTATTGATTGTTTTTAAAGTTTTTATTAAAGGATTTGATTTTATTAAAGTTATAAGTAAAATAAAAAAAGCTACAGGTATTAATAGTAATAAATATGCTAAATGAATATGATTTTTTTCAAAAATTAAAAAGCATGAAACACCTATACCTATTAAAAGTAAAATAGCTATATAGCAAATATAAAAATGAGATTTACTATAAAAGCCTAAAGGTAATAAATTATTATATTTATCATTTATTAATTTAATGTAAGAAATAGTTGCTAAAATAGCATTTACAATACCAAATAACATTATCATAGTATTAGCTAAAATATAATCATTTTGAATAAATGTTACACCACACATCAATAACTCACCAAAATAAATTCCAGCTAAATATTTATATGCTCCTTCTTTTAATATAAAATCAGCAATAAATAAAGCTAAGAATATACCATATAAAGTACCTGGCAAAAACAATAAGTTATTTGATAATATAAATCCTGCCTCTTTATCATTTATAGCCAAAAAAATCAAGCAAAATGTAATAATTGCTATAACAATTTGGCAAATCTTTAATGTTTTAATAATTTTTTCCTTCATCCAAAACACTCCCTTTAAAAAGCAAATTAAAGCCTACTGTTGTAGGCTTTAATTATATTAATTTAATTAATTAAAATCCGAAGAATTCCTTAGCATTATTGTAGCAAATATCTTCTACAATCTTACCTAAAGTATCAATTTCTTCTGCTGGATATTGACCAGATTCAACTAAATTACCAAGCATTTGGCAAAGTATTCTTCTGTAATATTCATGACGTGGATATGCTAAGAATGAACGAGAATCTGTTAACATACCTACAGTTTGAGATAAAACTGTAACTTGCATTGCAGTTTCTAAGTTTTGTCTCATACCATCTTGTTGATCTAAGAACCACCAAGCAGTACCTACTTGAACTCTATTCTTAACGCCTTCTTTTTGGAAGCAGCCTGCTAATACCATTAAAGCATAATTATCACGAGGATTTAAGTTATATAAAATAGTCTTAGGAAGATTACCAGCTGCATCTAATGCACCTAATAATAATGATAACTTTTCCATATAAACTTGGTCTTCAATAGCATCAAATCCTGTATCAGGACCAATCTTAGCTAGCATAGATTTAGAGTTGTTTCTTAATGCGCCAATATGATATTGTTGAGTCCAACCATGCTTTGTATATTCAGCACCTAAGAATAATAAAATATATCCTTTATATTGGTCTTGTTCAAAATCAGAAACATGTTCATGATTCATACCCTTATGGAATACTTTATTTGCTTCTTCATAAGTTGCAGGAGCATAGTGAACAACGTCTAATGCGTGGTCAGAAAGTCTAGAACCCATTTCATGGAAGAAATCAATTCTTTGGCTCAATGCTTTTTCTAAATCCTTTAATTCCTTAATTTCGAATCCAACAACCTTAGCTAATTGTTTAACCCATGATTCGAACCAATCTAATTCAACATTAATTGCCTTATCAGGTCTAAATGCTGGTCTAACTTTAACCTTTAAAGTCTTATCTGCATTCATTTGCTTATGCCAATGTAGGTCATCAACTGGGTCATCTGTAGTACAAACTGTATCTACATTGAACTTATAAAGCATTTCTCTTGCTGTTAAAGTTTCAAGCTTCTTATTAGCTTCATCCCAAATCTTTTTAGCATTTTTAGCATTAATAATATCATTAATACCAAAATATCTTCTTAATTCAAGATGAGACCAATGGTAAAGTGGATTACCAACAAAATATGGCATAGATTCAACGAATTGCATATATTTTTTGTAATCACTTTCTTCTAATGATAATCCTGGGAAATTACCAGAAATAGAATCTTCTTGATATCCTCTAGCACGTAATGCTCTCCACTTATAGTGGTCGCCATATCTATCGCCAGCACCCAACCATGCTTCAGCTAAATTTCTAAATTTCTTATCTTCAGCAATTTCTTTTGGTTGTAAATGACAGTGATAATCAATAATTGGCATATGTTCAGCATGTTCATGATATAACTTCTTTGCTGTTTCTGTTGTTAACAAGAAATCCTTGTCCATAAATTCTTTCATTATATTTTTCCCTCTTTTTTCTAATTAAATATTATAAGAATACTCCATCTTTAAAGATAGAAATTTCTCTAAAGTTGTTAATTTCGTTTTTAGCTTGCTTCTTACCAGATGCAACATCACAAATAAGATCAATGAAATCTTCTAATAATTGATTCATATCCTTCTTATCAACTAAATCACCGGCATTGTAATCAATCCAGTTTTGCTTTTTAGTTGCCATAGTTGTGTTTGTAGCAATCTTCATTGTAGGAACAAATCCACCATATGGAGTTCCACGTCCAGTTGTAAATAATACAATTTGGCATCCTGCTGCTGCAAGTAAAGTAACAGCTGCTAAGTCGTTACCAGGTGTACATAATAAGCTTAATCCCTTAGACTTAATTCTATCACCCATACCTAAAACATCATTAACTTTAGAAGCACCACCTTTTTGAACGCATCCTAAAGATTTATCTTCTAATGTTGTGATACCACCAGCTTTATTACCTGGAGATGGATTGTCATAAATAACTTGATTATGCTTCTTAAAATATCCTTTAAAGTTATTGATTAAATCAACAACCTTACTATATGTTGCTTCATCCTTTGCTCTAGCCATTAATAGCTTTTCAGCACCAAACATTTCAGGTACTTCGCCTAAAACTGTTGAAGCATCATTAAGTGATAAGAAATCAGAAAATCTTCCTAATAATGGGTTAGCTGTAATACCTGACATACCATCAGAACCACCGCACTTTAAACCAATTCTTAAAACAGAAAGTGGTCTTGTAACTCTCTTATCATCTTTCATTTGGTCATATAATTCTTTTAAAAGCTTAACGCCTTCTTCAACTTCATCTTCAACATCTTGAGCAACTAAAAATCTAGTTCTAGATTTATCATAATCGCCTAAAGTCTTTTCAAATACAGATGGAATATTTTCTTCACAGCCTAAGCCTAAAACTAAAACACCACCAGCATTTGGATGCTTAACCATATCTTGTAATAGCTTTCTTGTTAAAGATAAGTCATCACCCATTTGTGAACAACCAAATGGATGTGTAAATGTGTAAACACCATCAATTTTTGATGTGTCATATTTTGCTTTAAATTTTTCAACGATGTCATGAGCCATACCAGATACACAACCTACTGTTTGCACAATCCAAAGCTCATTTCTAACACCATATTCACCGCTAGAACGTTCATAAACTTCAACTGTTCTATCAGATTTATAGCCTAAAACCTCTGGGTAATTAGGCTTATATTCATATGATATTACATCATCTAAATTTGTAGCTACATTGTGAGTGTGAACCCACATACCAGGAACGATATCAGATGTGGCATGTCCGATAGGATTGCCATATTTGATAATATCATTACCCTTTTTTATTTCCTTTAAAGCAACCTTGTGTGCTTGTGGAATATCCTCTAATAAAGTTACGCCTTCTACGACCTCACCTTTTGTATGAGGACGTAGACAAACTGCAACATTATCAATAGGATTAATTACAATGTAATCTTTCATAAAGTCACCTATTGTTCTTATATTTTTTATTAAAACTACTTAATAATTTCAGCAATAGCTTCTCTCATTGGCTTATTTAAGATTGCTACTAATGATTTAGTTACAAATTCAGTAACACCTGCGAAAGTATTTAAATCTACTCCCCAGTGATCCTTTAATCCTAAAACTGTCTTAACGATTGTAGCTTCATCAATCTTCTTTGCATCATACTTAGCCCATAAATCCTTTAATAAATCAAGGAATGGAGTATTAGTATCTTGTAAAGCAATTGCTGCATTGTTATCGCAAGGTCTAACGCCTCTATAGAATGTAATTAAAGCTGCTAAGCTAAATAATGCATGCTTAGGTAGGTTATTTAAATTTTGGATGTTTTGAAGTACTGTTGGTAATACTCTTTCTTTATATTTAGTTGAAGAGTTTAACGCAATACTCATTAATAAATGATGTACATATGGGTTCATATATCTTTCTAATACTGAATTAGAATATGCAACCATTTGATCTCTTGGAATATCAATTGTTGGAATAACTTCATCAAAGATGAATTCCTTAACGAATTTTCCTAAAACAGGATCTTCAATAGTTTCTTTAACTGCATCAATACCAGCTAAATATGAAACTGGAACTAAAGTTGTATGAGAACCATTTAAGATTTTAACCTTTCTTTGCTTATAAGGTACAATTGATTCAACGAATAATACATTTAATCCAGCCTTTTCAGTTGGTAATGTTTCCTTTAATGCTGCTAAGTTCTTAGCTGCAACTGCCTTATCTTCAACTGTTTGAGCATCGATGCACCATAAGTGGAAAATTTCACCTACTACCATATTTTGATCTTGGTAGCCTAATTGTTGTTGGAATTCAACAGCATTATCTCTTGGATAACCTGGAACGATTCTATCAACTAATGTGTTGTAGAACTTGTTTTCAGTTTCAATCCAGTTGATGAAATCAGCGCTCATATTATTATGCTTAGCTAATTTAACTAAAACTTCTCTTAAAGTTGCACCATTGTGATCAATTAATTCGCAAGGAATAATGAATAATCCCTTCTTGTTTGTTTTATATCTTCTTTCTAAGAATGCTAAAAGCTTACCAGGGTAGCTATTAGGAGTTACAGTTAAATCTGTATCATTTGGATCAAAAGCGATACCTGCTTCTGTTGTATTAGAAATAACAAATTGTAAATCCTCTGATTCAGCATACTTTAAATACTTATCATAATCTAAATATGGGTTTAATGTATCTTGAATACATTTAATAACCTCACTTTGTCTTACAGCCTTACCATCTTGTAAGCCTTGTAAATATAATGTGTAAAGACCATCAGCTTCGCCTAATTCCTTAACACGTCCAAATTCCTTAATTGGTTGTACTACTGCTACACCACCATTAAAATCTGTTGCTTTATTAACTGAGTTAATAATCCAATCAACGAAAGCACGAAGGAAATTACCTTCACCAAATTGTAAAACCTTTACTGGCTTGTTCTCCTTTTTGTTTACTTCGTTAATCTTTGGTAAATTTTGAATATCCATCCTTTTAACCTCCAAAATGTGCTTTTTAATTAACACACAATATTCTAGTATATTTTATCATTTTATAAATAGATAGTCAACAAAATGGGGAGGTATATAAAAACAAAAATGAGCCTTCATTCAGGCTCACCTTAAAATATAATTTTAATTCTGTTATTTATGATACGTTTCATTGTTATTAATTTTAAAGGCTCTATATACTTGCTCTAATAAAATCACTTGCATTAATTGATGTGGAAAAGTCATTTTAGAAAAACATAAATGATAATCCATCATATTTAATATTTCATCACCTAACCCCAATGATCCACCAATAACAAATACAATATGAGAATTATTATAAGAATAAATATCTAGCATTTTTTCTGCTAATTCTTCACTTGAAAGCATCTTACCTTTCAAATTTAATGCTATCTTATAGCTGTTGCTAGGAAGCTTTTTAATTAGCTTTGCTGCTTCCTTATTTTTTACTATTTCAATTTCCTTTAAAGAAGCATTATCCTTAATAGGCTCATCCTCAACACTAACAAATTCTATATCTGAATATTTAGATATTCTTTTAGAATATTCTAAAATTGCATCTTTTAAATACTTTTCTTTAATATTTCCAACACTTAAAATTGTTATTTTCATATCTCATAATCCTCTGATTTGTAATCATGCAAAACTACAAATTCAATACCATCTGTAGCTATACCATAATCATCAAAAACAGCCTTTCTTGTCAATTCAACAATTTCGGATAAATTACATTCTTTTGAAATATGAGCATGCATAACAAGCTTAGTTTTATCACCCATAATTTTAACTAAAGTAGCCATGGAATCCCGGTTTGATAAATGACCATGATCGGATAAAATTCTTTGCTTTAAATAATATGGTCTTGATGAGGCCATAAGCATTTCAGGATCATGATTTGATTCTAAAATATAACAATTTAAATTCATTAAATAAGGTATTACATTTTGATGAACATAGCCAGTATCTGTTAATAATGCTAAGCTCTTATCATTAGATTTAATTACATATCCAACACATTCAGCTGCATCATGAAATGCAGCAATAGGTTTTATCTTTATGCCCAAATAATCAATTTCTTCATAATCAAAATTATCCAACCTATTTAATAATACGATTCTCCCCTCATCAAAGGCTTCTTTATATAACCTATTTGTGGTTGCTTTTGATTCACTATCCTTAACCAAAGAAAAGTATGTACCTCTAGACATAAAAGTCTTAATATTGGTATATTTTAGTAAGGAAACTAACGATTTTACGTGGTCTGAATGTTCATGCGTAATAAGCAAAACATCAATATCATTCAACGTTAAATCGTAATCTAAGAGGTTTTCATCTAGCTGTTTTTTTGTTATTCCAGCATCTATTAATATATTTAAATTATTTGTTCTAATTAGCTCACAATTTCCACTTGAGCCACTTGAAAAAACTGTAATTTTCATATCATTTCACCAACACAAAAGATTATATCATAATAATAATTCATTTCAAACAATAAAATCATTTTAAATCACATTGCAAAAACAGCCCATAAAATGGGCCTTATTATAATATAATTATAATACAAAATACTAAATTTTATTGCTTTTTAATCTTAATAATGGTATGATATTACTTGCTATGATTATTTAAAGAAAAGGAGTAAATTGTTAATGAAAAACAAAAAAACGCTTAAAAGAATAATGTCCGTCGCATTATCTGGCGCGTTATTTATATCGCTAGCGTCTTGTTCTAATAAAAATACAGTCTATGGTGGATTAGATCAAGATGCTAAGTATTTAACAAGTGGAGATTACAGCGTTACAAAGGGAGACATTTGGAATGAGCTTCAATGGAGCGCTTCTTCAGAGTTAGAATCTCAATCTGAGGTTGTTGTATTAAATAGATACATCAGCAAGATTGAAGCAGCGATAAAAAATAACTACGACGGTTTATCTGATAGTGAAAAGGCACTATTTGGTGAAAAAGAATATGATGTATTCTACAATACATGCAATCAAAGATTGGTTGATTATGTTGTACAAGACATCTATAACTTCGCATATGATACAGAAGATTATTGGGATGAATTCAAAGAATTAGAGGATGACGATTTACAAACATTAGTCTTAGGTTACATTGATGAAATGTTTATGAACTATCGTTATAAGTTAAATTATGATGAGATTGTTAATGCTTCTAACGAAAAGAATTATTCTTTCTTCTTAAAGATTGCTAAGGATTTATCAGAAGTATATTATGTTAAATATGCTAAAGAATTATTTGCAGAAGGAAAAATTTCAGACGATGCTATTAAAGCTGATGCTGAAGATACAGATTCTGAAGATAATAAGATTGGTTCTTTCACAAGAAGTGAATATGTAACTCAATTTAAGAAGCATTATTTAGCTGATTACAATATTAATTTAGTTCTTCTACGTTTTTCAAACACAGATGAATATAATGAAACATTAAGAGCATTTGGTATTAAAGTATCAAATAATAAGTTATATTTTGTTGGTACTAACATTGATACTGGTTCTATGACTTATAATGAATATTGTGATTATTATGATGACTTATCTACAACACAAGTTAGAAAAGCTCCAGCTATCAGTGAAAACTATTCAAAAGCTATTTTAGGTATCTACATTGAAATGTATAACTACATTTATGGTGGTTATAGACAATCACTTCCAACTGCATTACCTAAGACTGATGGATTTATTTCTAGTGCTAGTGAAGTTACTGAATTAAATGATTTAAGAAAATTAACTTCTTATATCCTAGATAATTTCTCTGATGAAGAATATGATGCAACAATTGAATTATTAAAAGGAAATGATGCAACAATCTATTCATCAAAAGAATTAGAAGATATTTCAGCTACTTTCAAAAGCTATGCTTATGACACATTAGATTTAAATGGTGTAAATTATTCTACTTCAAGCCAATCAGCAAATAGCTCATATTATATCGCTTATAAATTTGCTGAAGATGAGCATGATGAAAGCTTTAAAGATTACACAGATGATGAAATCATTGATTATATTACTAAAGATGAAAATAAAGAAATGTATAATACATTACGTTATTATTTAATCAGAAGCAATATTACATCAACAAAGCTTGATTCATATGTTTCAGATGAAGTTAAGACTTGTAAATATAAGATTTATAATGAAGCAATTGAAATCACTTATTTATCAGGACATACAGATTATTCAAAAACATTCGGTAAGGGTCCTAATTCAAATGTTTTAGCAACTATTACTTATAATGATAAAACATACAACTTAAATGTTGTTGCTGATAAGAATGATGAATCTTCAATTAAGGTTGCTGGTAAAACTGGTGATGATGCATACTATGGAGTATGGAACAAATTAGAAGTTTCAAATGGTCAAACTACTGCTGTTGATTTATTATCTAAGCAAATGATTAAGAAAACTGATGCATATGCTAAGACTAACAAGGATAGAAACACATATGCTGATTATGTTGAAGCTTTATTATATAATTTCTCTAATGGTTCTACTTCTTACAGTGCTTCATTAGGTAAATATAATTATTTAATGTTAAGATTCCACACTGCATCAATTGATGATATTATTGATAATTATTATAGAGTACAATTCGCATCAATTAATTTATTAGTAGATTATTCAAGCGATTCAGTATTAGATTTCGTATATGATTATGCATCACTTGCATATGACAATTATTTCTCAATGACTGGTAAGAGATTAGTTGTATATCTAGATTGTGATGACAACGGTAAAGCTGATGAAATTCCTTCTGATGGAAGCTCATATGATTATTTAAAGTGGACTGACACACCTTATCTTGATATAGATTTAAATGGTGATAAAAATCCTGATAATGTAACTTATGAAGAAATTGCTAAGCAATTAATTTATGATGTATATAATGAATTATCAGCTTCTGCTAACACACACGTTGATACAATTACAACTATCGTTGATGAAATTAATAAGAGTGCTAGAGTAGAATTCGACTCTAACCCAATTTTATCTGAAAATAAATGGGCTAAGTATCGTAGAGTTGGTTTAAATGTTAAACTTGAAGACTATACAATTACTAACACTTCTAAAGATTGTGATTTTGCATTAAAGCAAAGATTATATGACTATAGCCGTGGCTATAGCACTGATGCATCTGGTGATAAGACTTCTTCTTACCAATACTTCATTGGTGATTCTACTCCTTCTGAATATATCGAACCATTAACTGCAAATTGCGTTCTTGCTGATGATTCACAAATTGTTTTAACAAAAGATGGTTACAATTTAATTATCGTTACTGAAGGTACTAACCAACCTTCTGCAAAGTGGTCAAGCACAGATAACGATGATAATTTATTCGAAAACCTAGTTATTAAATATAATGATAATGCAATTATTATCCCTGACATTTATAATGATGGCGAAAACGATGTTTATAAATTAACTAAAAATCAAATTAAGGTTTACTTATTAGAAAATGTAACATTAGGTACTTCTAATTTATTACCTTCTGACCTTTCTAGTGCATTAAGCACATTCTTAGCACCTGTTGTAACTAGATTTACAGGCGATGCTACTCAATTAGAAATTATATTAGAATACATTAAGGAAGTTAATGGTTCTTATACATTCAATGTTGATTCTTCAGATACAGTTGATCACAATGCAATATTCGATCAAATAAGAGAAATTAACAAGAATAAAGCTGATGATTATCTATACATATTCGAAGAATTAGATACAACTGGCACATGCAACAATTTCCCTCAATGGTGGACTAAGCTTGCAACAGTTAGAAAGGGGAAATAGGCAATGAATAAGAAAAAATTATTATTTCCTGCTTTCCTTCTAACAGCTACTTTAGCTTTAGCTTCTTGTAGTGAAGGAAGCAGAAACACATCTGTTCCTTATGGAAGCCTTGATGCAAATAAAACAATTGCTTCAAGCGACAATGGTAAAGATATCACTCTATCATTAAACACTTATTATAATAAATTAAGAAATGCTGGTTATAACCTAGTTGTAGACCAAATTAAGACTTCTTTATATACTGATTATATTAAAGCTGTTAATGATTTAATATTTAAAGATTATCAAGCATTATCAGAAGATGAAAAGAAAGCTTTATCTTTCTCAGATAAGGCTATCTCTTCTGATAGATTTGATGAATTACAAGAAAAATATATCAAATCACTTTCTGATTCTCTTGCTAATTCAATTATTTCTACTACTACTTATGAAGGATATATTGATTTAAAGCCAGCTGAAGATGATTCAAATTATGAAAAAGCTGTTTATAAATATATTCAATCACAAAATAAATTAGGATATGATTTAGATTCTACATACATTACATTCTCTCAAGATGCAAATGATGAAGACCATATTCTTTTAGATTTAAACAAATTCAATAAAAAAGCATCTGGAATTGTTGATTCATACATTTTAGATTATGCTGAAGACTTCTACGTTGGTAATGAATTATATAAAATTGCTAACGAAGAATATATCTATACTGATGATGAAAAGACAACAAAATCTAAAAACCAATTCTATCTATTTAGAGATGAAAAGGTAGAATCAACATTCGATACATATTTTAAGACTTATGGTACATACAATGCTGTAATTATTTCTTTTGCTTCAAGAAAAGAAGCCATGGAAACAATTAAGGATGTATTTGGTTCTCAAGATTATGATATTAAGTCATTAGATGATTATTTAAAATTATATAATCATTATTACAAAGCTAATCAAAAGAACAATGAAGAATTTGTTATTTCTGATGATGTATTCAATTTCACAGTAGATAAAGATAATGTTGGTTTCACAGGCCTTGATAGCTCTGTAAAATCATTAATTACTGATACATTAAAGGATGGCGAATTCTTAACTGAACCTCGTAATATTTCAGGTAATTATGTATTAGTTTATAGAAATTCAACAATTTATGAAGCATCTGGAAATTCAACACAATATAAGTATGCTGATTTAACAGATGATTTAAAGGCAGCTTATAAAGAAAGAATTGAAAACAAATTAATTGAAGATTCAATTGCTTCTTATTCTACTACTGCATTTAAAGAATTATTAAAGAAATCAAATTTAAAGATTTATGATCCTATATTTGAAACTAAGTTCTACAATTCATATACAGATCAATATACTTTAATTGATAAGAATGATTTTAATAAAGATTTAATCTTCAAATTAAATGATGCTGAATATAAAGTAGATGATTTCTATCAATTAGCTTCAAAAAGATTAGGCTTATCTATCATCAATGAATATTTTGAACAAGTATATGCTTCAAAATATGTTGAAGATTATGTTGATTCAGATACACAATCTTCTAACTCAACTACATTAAAGGATGCTATTGAAGCTTGGAAGAAGGGTGAAAACTCTACTTACGCTAAAACAATTGGTTTAGAAAACTTCTTAGTTGCAAACTATGGCTGGGCTACTGAAGATGAAGTATTAAAATATTATTACAATGCTAAATCAGCTTTATCAACTTATTTAGGAAAAACAATTTTCGATGAATGGGCTGTTAAAGATGAAGAAAATGAATCATTATATACAATGAGTGATGATGCTAGACATCTTATGAGCCAATTATTACAAACTGGTAATTCTACTTATTCAAAGATTTTCTCAGTTAATATTGACCATATCTTAATCTCAATTGATTTTGATAATGATGGTACTCCTGATGATCCAGCTAAATATTTAGTTAAACATCCTGAATTAGAAAATGAATTTAAAGCTGCAGTTTCTGCCTTAGCAAAAGCAATTTATGCTGAAGCAACTCAAGAAGCTTATGAAGGAAATTCATTATATAGCATCTTATCTTATATCTCAGCACAATATGTTAAAGGTGCTTCTTTAAGAGCTGGTGATGTAAATGGTGATGGCGTAAATGATACTTGGGATGATTACAAAACAATCTTCCGCTTCAGTCTAAAGGCTGAACAATTATCATCAAGCTCAGATGTTACTCAATCAAGTGTTTCTAATTTCGTTGTTCCATTTGCTGATTATGTAAAAGAATTATATGCTAAAGCAAAAGAAACAAATCCAACAATTGATAAATCTTATGGTGTTTTCTTCACACCAACTGATGGTGTATTAAAGAATGCTGAAGATATTTCAAAAGTTTCTATTGATACATTATGCGAAACAGTATATGGTTACCATTTATTAGTATTAAATTCATATAGTGGTGCTGATTCATTAGTATATTCTGCTGAAAAGGATGACCCTAATGGATATCAAGCTCAAATTAAATTATTAATTAAAGAAGATACAGATAATTCAGATAATAATATTTATATTACTATCAATTCATACAATGAAAATTCATCTGATGCTGCTACAATTAATCAATTATTCATCTACTATATTGAAAGCCAAAGAGGTTCTTCTACTTCTTTAGATTCTAAGATTAATACAATGCTAAAGACATTATTCTCTGATACAATTTCAACTTATACTTCATCTAATTTCCAAACATTAGTTCTATTAGATGAAATTAAGATTAAATCAGATGATGCAACAATTACATCTATGCTAAATGTTAATCGTGAATATTTAACAGATGTAATTTGTAATTATGGCGAAAATGATGATTTATATGCTTCATGGTGTGATGTTTCAAATCATGCTATCTTTGTAAGACCAAATCAAAAATAAGCATAATAAAAGCTCTTCAATCGAAGAGCTTTTTTTCATGTATTAATTTTGATACGCCTCATCTGATAATGTAGGAACAATTGGTTGATATGTTATTCCATAAGTTAAACCATAAGGAACATGATCTTCTGCCATCTTAGATTTTGAACATAAGAAATATTGGTCTGCAACAGGTGAATCATTCCATGTAACATCCATACCGTACCAATTATCACCTAAATTTACATAATTCCATGCGTGAGCTTCCAGCTTTTTAACTGTATTACCATAAACAGATAATGTATTTAATCCATAATAATCAGATAATAGCTTAAAGCATTTTGTATAGCATTCACAAACGCCTTTATTATAATTTAATAATCCAATTATATTATGTGCCCAATATGAATCTTCAGGTGTAACTCCATCCTTCTTATAGGCATATTCTAAATTATTCTTTAAATAATTATTTATTTCAACTACCTTATCATAATTATTTTCTTTTAAATTAATATCTTTTGTTGAATCAAACATCTTAACAATTTTTTTATTAATTGCATCTCTTTCGCTAAATTTAGAAAAATTATCATATGCAACTAAAATAAATGAATATTCTATTTCTTCTTTTTGGCTAACAATCTCACCATTTTTTGTTTCTGTTGTAGTTGATTTTTGAGTACGAGTTAATGAACCATTTGATAAGAAATAAAATATAGGATTTTCAGCAACAAACACGCTCCAAGCACTCTTATAATAATCAATTAAACTGCTATCCTCAAACCATGGTGTTTGATATATATTAACAAAATTAACTGTTTCTGTTTCAGTTTTAGATGAATCTAATTCTATATTCTCTTTAGAATTTAATACATTTAATGATGATTCATAAAAGCTTTTATATGCATCCTGCATAAATGTGCCATGTTCTAAATCATTTGCTAAAGCTTTATAACCATAATTATCCTTATAATCTTTTACATATAAATTCATATCATATTCAATATCTATTACTTCTTCATTTTCTTTTGGTTTATCTTCTTTAGTTTCTTGTTCCTTTGGTTTATCTTCTTTAGTTTCATTTTCTTTTTCGTTATTAATTTCCTTTTGTCCTGTATTTGTTCTTGAAGAATCTTTTAAAATCATCGATAAATCACAAGATGTAAGAGGCAATAAGATTAAAAGTGATAAAATTAAATAAAATAATCTAAATTTTTTCATAAGAAAATCCCGCCTTTATAAATTAATTATAACACGGGATTTTTTAAATTTCTATTTAATCTTCTTTTATTAAAGATAATGACAATTTAGAATTAATATAGTCTACACCAATTACGTAGCAGTGTACCTTGTCACCCTCTAATAATACATCATATGGGCTTGATATACGTTCTTTGCTCATTTTAGAGATATGAATTAGACCATTAGTCTTAACACCACAATCAACAAATGCACCATATTCAGTAATTCTTTTTACGATGCCATCTAGTTCATCGCCAACCTTTAGATCATCTAATGTTTTACCTAAATCTAAAGCTTTAATCATTGATAAAGCTAGCTTATGATTATCATAATCAATATCTGATACATAGACATGAACCTTATCTCCAACCTTAACGATATCAGCTGGATTTTCAACCTTCTTTAAGCTCATTCTTGATATATGACATAAACCATAAGGCTTAAATCCACAATCGATAAAGCATCCAAAATTAGTTAATTGCTTAACCTCACCATCAAATTCATCACCAATTTTAACATCCTTAAAATGAATAATTGAATTTCTGATTTCTTCTTTTTTCTTATCAATATCTTCAACAAGGGATAAAGATAATTTATGGTTTTCAAAATCTACATCATATACATAGCATGTAACCTCATCTCCTACCTTATATAAAAGATTAGGATTTTCTACACGTTCAAGACTCATTCTTGATATATGACATAATCCAGGATATTTTAAATTACAATCAATAAAAATACCATAATCAGCAATTGATTTAACCTTACCAGTTAGCTTTTCTCCAACCTTTAAATCATTGAAATCTTTATAATATTCCTTTTCCTCATGAGCCATCTTTTTAATTAATTCTTCCTTATCATAAAGCTCAATATCCTTTACCATTGATAATTCTAATTTATGCTTTTCATAATCAATACCGATAACATAAACATGAACTGAATCACCAACAGCTAATATATCTGTAGGATGATTTATCTTTTTTAAGCTCATTTTAGATATATGAACTAATCCATCATATTTAACACCACAGTCAACGAAGGCACCGAAATCTACAACATTTCTTACTGTACCATCTAATTCATCACCTATTTTGATATCCTCAAAATGCATTATATCGCTTCTTAATTTTAATCCATCATATGAATCTCTAATATCTCTTAAAGGAGCCTTAAATGCGTCAATAATGTCATCTAATGTATATGAATCAATATCAAGTGATGCCATTAATTCTTCTTTATTTACATTATCTAATTTTTCATTCATTACTGATGAACCTAAATCGTCTACTGTTAATCCTAATATATCTAAAAGCTTCAATGCCTTATCATAGCTTTCAGGGTGAATAGATGTCATATCTAATTTATTATCACCTTCTAAAACTCTTAAGAAGCCAACACATTGTTCATATGTTTTAGGTCCAAGCTTAGCTACTTTCTTTAGATCTTCTCTTGAATTAAATTTACCATGTTCTTCACGATAAGAAATAATATTTTTAGATATTGTTTTAGATAAGCCTGATACATAAGAAAGTAAAGCAACAGATGCAGTATTTAAATTAACACCTACATGGTTTACAGCATCTGATACAACATCATCTAGACTCTTATTTAATTTATTTTGAGCAACATCATGCTGATATTGACCTACACCAATTGATTTAGGATCAATCTTAACAAGTTCAGCAAGAGGATCTTGAATACGACGAGCAATTGAAATTGCTGATCTTTGTTCTACATGTAAGTCTGGGAATTCTTCAATACCTAATTGTGATGCAGAGTAAACTGAGGCACCAGCTTCTGATACAATTACATATTTTGTATCAAGTCCATTTTCTTTTATAACATCAGCAATGAAGCTTTCTGTTTCACGTGATGCTGTACCATTACCGATTGCGATAATTTCAACATTGTATTTTTTAATTAAATTAACAATTGTCTTTTTAGATTCATTAACTAAAGCCTCATCAACTGTAGCACCTTTTGATTTTTCATTAGGATATATAACACCTATTTCTAGCACATTTGATGATGGTGATATAACAGCTAATTTACAGCCTGTTCTAAAGGCAGGGTCAACACCTAAAACTACATGTCCTTTCATTGGAGGTTGCATAAGTAAATTCTTTAAATTAAGTGAAAAAATATTAATAGCTTGTTCTTCTGCCTCTTCATTTTTAGAAGCTCTAATTTCACGACCAATTGCAGGTGAAATTAATCTCTTATATGAATCTAAGATAGCATCTTCAATTTCTTCTTTAAAAATAGTATTAGTGTTTTTAATAACTTCATTATTTAAATAATTAATATCAAATTCAGGATCTAATACTAAATTAACACTTATAACATTTTCATCTTCAGCTCTATTTATAGCAAGCATTCTATGTGGTTTAATTTTATTAATTTGTTCTTTTGAATCATAATAATTTAAATATTTTTCTTCTTGATCTAAATCATTATTTTTCTTTTTTGTAACAATAAAACCAAATTTAAATGCATGTTCTCTAATAACCTTACGGTATTCAGCATTATCAGATACTATTTCAGCAATTATATATTTAGCTTGTTCATAAGCAAATTCAGCTGTTTCTACCTTATCATTTAAATAAGGCTTTGCAATTTCAGCCTTATCCCCTTCTAAAGGTAAGCTTAGCATATATTTAGCAAGTGGTTCTAAGCCTAAAGCGATAGCATCGCTTGCCTTAGTTTTCTTCTTTTCCTTAAATGGACGATACAAATCTTCAATTTCAACAAGCTTTGTTGCTGAATCAATGGCATTTTTTAATTCATCAGTTAAAAGACCTTTTTCATTAATTAATCTTTTAACATCTTCTTTTCTTTTTAATAAATTAACACCATATTCATATTCATCTGCGATTGCTCTAATTTGTTCTTCATCTAAGCCACCTGTTGCTTCCTTACGGTATCTAGCGATGAAGGCAACAGTCTTATCATCCTCAAGCATTTCTAAAACTGCGTTTGCTTGCTTTTCTTTAATATTTAATTTTTCACATAATTCTTTTAATACATTTTCATTTAATTCCATATTTTCCTCTAAAAAATAAGGCCTCATAAGAGGCCTATTTTAATTATTTTTCTTTACCCATAAAATCTTTAATAAATACAGTTATTCTGTTAAATAAAGTATTATTAATATAAGCTTCAGTTAATCCATTGCTTTCAGTAGAATTTGAAGAAATATAAACATCTACATCTTCTTTTGTATCATCATAATCATATGCATTATAGCTTTCTTTATATTCTCCATTTTCAATATAAACTAGCATTGGGCTAAAGCTTGAAGAATCATCAGAATATAAGCTTCCAAATAAGCTTTCAGTATATGCATTTACATTCCATGAATATTTAGTATCAACAATGTATAATTCAACATCCTTACCAGAATTTTTAGCTTCATTTACAGTTTTTTGTAAATCAATCATTCTATCAAAAAGATTCTTATCTTCTTCTTTATAGCTTGATTCATTATCAGACTTTGAAGGATAGAAATTTGAAGAATCATAAACTAAAACAAAGATATGATCCTTTTTAATATTTTTTCCTGTTTGAGGATCGTTAAATTCAGGGTTAGCATAATTTGCTATACCATCATAAGAAGCATATTGGAATTCAACAGCATCTGTTTTTCTAAAATAATCAACGCTTTCTTCATTCTTCTTATTCATAAAATATATTACTAATCCAATTGTTACACCAGCAACGATTAATGCTGCTAAAATTGAACTACATATAATCCAAAATTTTTTTGACCAAAGGAACTTCTTGCCTTCCTTCTGTACAGAAGGAGCATGATGTCCACCTACTCTTTTTATACGTGCCAAATTAATCATCTCCTAAAATGCGATTGCTATTAAATTTTATCATAAATAAATAGCGTTTACAATATTATTTTAATCCTTTTTAGCGTGTTCAATCGCTAATTCCTTAAGCTTTCTAAATCTATGATTTAGGCCTGACTTTGTAAGCTTAGGATCATATTCATCATGAATGATATCTAAAAGCTGAGCTAATGAATGCTCAGGATGCTCTTTTCTTACCTTCATTACCATTAATAATTTAGAATCCATTTCACCTAAAGGATAATTATATTCTAAATATTTAATATATTTTAATTGTTCTAAGGCTGATGCATTAGTTTTATCCTGATTAGCTATATCTAAATTAACACTTCTTTTAGCATTTGCAGCAATTTCTTTTGTAATTAGGATATCTTGATAATAATTCATCGTTGATGTAGCACCTAATCTATATAATAAATCACCAATTGCTTCTCTTGATTTTATATAGCATACTGTATATGTTTTTCTTTTAGTAACTCTAGCATTAAGCTCAAATTCGTTTAATAATCTTTGAACAAATAATATTTCTGCTTGATTAGTTGAAGATATCTCAAAATGACCGTTTTTACTCTTAGGATCATTTACGCTACCTCTTGCTAAAAAAGCACCTCTTAAATAAGAAATCATATATTCTTCATTTGATATTATTTCTTCTTTAGAAATATCTTTTGCAAGCTCCATTTCATCAACAATTTGTCCTGCTCCAATAATTAAAGCTCGATAAGTAATAGAATTATCAAATCTTTCAATTTTTCTTTGTTCTATTTCATATTCAAATTCATAATACTTTTTTAAATTTTTGATTAAATAAGTAACTATATTTAAGCTATTTGAAGAAAATGTAAGCTTTAATGGATTTGATATAATTATTTCTCCTGCAAATCTAAGCATTGCTTCTAAAGTTAATTTCATAGCTTTAGAATCAGCATTATTAATTTTTAATACATCTTCTTTTACATTTGTTGAAAAGCTCATATATTACTCCACACAAATCTTTAAGATATCATCTAATCTCTTTATTACAAAATCAGGACTAGCATCAATAATCTTATCAGGGTTTTTAACATATAAGCATCCACATGTTTTAACATTAGCAGCCTTACCTGCAGCTATATCACTTGGAGTATCACCTACATATAAAGCATTTTTGCTTTCTAATGTTTCAATAGCCTTTAAAATTCCATCTGGTGCTGGTTTTGGATTTTTTACCTCATCAAAGCCTAAAATTACATCCATATAATCCTTAACGCCAATTACCTCAAGTCCTCTTTTAACTAAATCAGTTTTCTTAGATGATACAACACCAAGCTTATAGCCCTTTTGATGTAAGGTCTTAATTAAAGCTTTAGCACCATAAATAGGCTTAACAATCTCATCATGGTGAGATACATTATATTCTCTATATGTTTTTATCATTTCATCTATTTCAGCTTGATCGTTAGAATATCTAGAAAAAGATTGTTGTAAAGTTGGTCCGAAGAATGATTCTAATTCATCATCAGTTAATTGATAATCTGGTCTGAATTTTTCAAATGTATAAACGAAGCTTGAAAAAATCAATTCTTTAGAATCTAAAATTGTACCATCTAAATCAAATAAAATAGTATCAAATTTATTTGAAGCTACTAAATTTAATATATCTTGATAATTGTTTTTAGGTCCAATAAATCTTTTAGCAACCAAAAAGCCAATACCTGCAATAATAAATAATACACTTACTAAGATAGAAACATGGATATTTCCAACCATTAATACTTCTTGAGCACCACTTTGACTTCTTAATGTTTCTGTGATGATTCTAACCATTCCATACCACACTAAATAAAAGCCCATCAAATCTCCACTTTGAAGCTTTTTTAATTTTCTTCTTGCAACAAGCATTAAAACGAAGCCAACTAAATTTAGTAATGATTCATATAAGAATGTAGGGTGACGATATGCACCATTTATATACATATTTTCAGCAAGCCATGGGAACCATTTAATCGCATTTGCATTTTCAATAATTGGTCCATATAATTCATGGTTACAGAAATTACCCCATCTACCACAAATTTGGCCAATTAAGAAGCCTGGAGCCACGATATCAAAAATCTTATATAAAGATACCTTTTTGCATCTACAATAGATATAAACGGTTATTAATGCAGCAATTAAGCCACCTTGAATAGCAAGACCTGCAAGACCTGATCCATCAAGCCCAAATATTTTAGCAAATGTCCAGCCTTCATCCAAATTAAATAAAACATACCATAATCTAGTACCTACTAAAGCAACAGGAACAGTAATAATTACGCCAGTATAAACAGTGTCAGAAGGTATACCTAATTTTTTACCTTCTCTTACACCCATAACAACTGCGATAATGATACCTACTAATATACAAATTGCGTACCAATGGATTTCCAAATTAAAAATTTTAAATGTTGGTTCTATCCATAAATTTGATTTATAACCCATAATTATTTTTCTCCCTTTGAAGCTTTCTCATCAACCTTATCAATGAATTCCTTTGCAGCAAAATGACCCATTAATTTTAATTTTTCATTCATAGCTGCAGATTCAACCAATAAAGAAACTGAACGTCCAGCTAAAACTGGAATTGTAACTTTAGTTATTTCTGTATTAAAATATTTAATTTTTTCGTCCTCAAGACCTAATCTATCATAATATTTATCATCATCCCAGTTTTCAAGCTCAACAACTAATCTAATTGATTTTTTATCACGATAAGCTGCTGCCCCAAACATTGTAACAACATCAACGATACCGATACCTCTAATTTCCATATAACGCTTTAAAATTTCAGGAGCTGCACCAATCAGGTTACCTGGCTCATGCTCAATGATTTCAACTAAATCATCGGCAATTAATTGATGTCCTCTTTTAATTAAATCTAAGGCTGTTTCAGATTTACCTATTCCACTTTTACCAATGATTAAAGTACCCATACCATTAATATCTAGCAATGTTCCATGAACAGATAATCTTTCAGCTAAATTTGATTGTAAATATGTAAATAATTTAGATGATGTTTGTGTTGTTTTTAAATTTGATTTGAAAACACAAATATTATATTTATCAGCTAATTCTAAGAATAAATTAGATACCTCAACATTTTTTGTAAAAACTAAGCATCTTGGCTTTAATGAAAAAATCTTTTCAACGTTTTTTCTTTTAACATCATCTGGTAATGATGATAAGAAATCAAAATCCTTAGAACCAATTAAAACGATTCTTCCGCTATCAAAATAATCAAAATAACCAGCAAATTCCAAGCCTGGTCTTTGAATATTTTCATCACTTATTTCTTCACTTAAGCCTTTTTCACCAGCTAAAAGTTTTAAATTATTTTCCTTTGCTAAATCACTAACTAAAATATGTTCCATAAATTCACCTACATTTTAAGCTTTCTTTTAAAGATTGTAATCATTAATAAATTATAAATAATCTCAATACATATTAAATAAATAATCCAAATGCTATCAAATCTAAATGTTGGAACAATTGAATTAAATATAAATGTTATAACAACTATTCCAAATAATGAAATAATATATGTATATAACCCTTTTTTAACAAACATCGAAGAAATAGATTCAGAAACTGATAATAAAAATGCTATTCCTAATGATATTAAAAATATATAATATCTATCAAGTAAAAATTCACTTAAGAAAAAGGCACTTGCGATTAAAGATACAACATATAAAATGATTAATTTTAAGATGAAGCTTGCCATTAAAGCAACAAAGCGTTCAGCTTTAGTTCCAAAAACTAATTCATCTATCATATTAGTTAATCTATCAGCATCCTCATTTGTTAATGAATCCTTAGTTGATAATTCTTTTAAATAATTTTTTAATTCTTCTTTGTTTTTATTTTTCTTTTTTTTCATTGATAAAAATTCACCACTTTCATCAGTGTATTATTATATAATAATAAAGTAAAAAACACAAATAAAAAGAAAAAGCACAAAAGTGCTTATTCAATAGTATCTAATAACTTATGTAAAATCTTATATAAGCATTGAGCTTCCTCAGCAGTTAGCTTAACACAGCTTCCAATACCAGCTGGTACATCTAAAGCCTTATCTCTTAAAGCTAATCCTTCAGAAGTTAATGTAACATCTAATGTTCTTTCATCTTCTTTAGATCTTTGTCTTGAAATATAGTGTTTTTGCTCAAGCTTCTTTAATAGTGGAGTCAATGTTCCAGAATCTAAATAAAGCTTTTCACCTAATTTAGTAACTGTTATACATCTTTCTTCCCACATAACCATCATAGTTATATATTGTGTATAAGTTAAATCTAAATTATCTAAAAATGGCTTATATTTTCTAACTATTTCCTTCGCAGCTGCATAAAGCGGAAAGCATATTTGATTTTCTAATTTTAATGAATCATATTTTTCCATAAAAACAAACCTCGCACGAAATAGTATAGCATAAAATTAAATAGCCTTCAAGAATAATTTATGCTTCTAATAAATGTTCAATTGCCTTTTCTACATCCTTCATAGGGGCTGTAGGTTCAAATCTTTCAACTGGCTTACCAGTTCTATCACATAAGAACTTTGTGAAGTTCCATCTAATATCCTTATCATCCTTAGTTGTTTTGCTCATTTTAGCAATAGCCTTAATTAATTTTGTTTTTAAAGGATGACCCTTAACACCTGTAAATGGTAATTCACCTTTTAAATATGTAAATATTGGTGCTGCTTCATCTCCATTAACATCAATCTTTTTAAAGATAGGGAATTTAACATCATATTTAGATGTACAGAATGCTTGAATTTCATCATCTGAACCAGGTGCTTGTTCAGCAAATTGGTTACAAGGGAAATCTAAAATCATAAAACCCTTATCTGCATATTTTTCATATAATGCTTCTAATTCTTTATATTGTGGAGTAAAGCCACAGCCAGTTGCTGAATTAATAACTAGGCAAACCTTACCTTCATAATCTTTTAAATTTACTGTTTCTTTCTTCTTATTTAATACTTCAAAATCAAAAATGCTCATTTCTTATTTCCTCCAATTTAATTGTATGCAATTTAATTTACAATTACATTCTACAACATAAAAATAATATTGTCAACATTTTTTTAAAATTAAATTGTATAAAATTGATTATAACAAAAAAAAGAGTCTTACTGACTCTTTTATAAATCACTTATGCCTCATATATTTTTGAATTTTTAAAATCTCTAAATATAGATCATGATCAACTTTTTTATTTAATTTATCAATACATATTTCTCTTAATTTTCTTTCATCTAATTTGCCATTAGCATTTAAAGGAAAGCTTGGCATATAAATGATATGTGTTGGAATTTTTATTGAAGGTAAAATTGAATGTAGGTCATTAATATAATATGATTCATTAAAATGACGAGGCTTCTTTTTTAATTCAACTGCCGCAATTACATATTCTCCATCAGTTAAGGTTTGAAATCCTAAAACTCTAACATTACTAAATTCTTTATACTTTTCAAATGCTTTTTCTATTTCAGCTGGAGAAATATTTTCACCATTTCTAATAATTATATCTTTTATTCTTCCAGTTAAAACCAAATAACCATCTTCATCAATATACCCCATATCACCTGTATGTAAATAACCATCTTCATCAAACGGTTGTTTATTCTTATCTAATTTATAATAACCATTACAAACCACATAACCTTTTAAAATAATTTCACCAGGGGTTTTTAAATTAGTTATATCTTTTTTATTATCAACATCTATGATTTTAACATCTAAATCTTTTAAAATTTTACCTACTGTTGTTTTTTTCTTTATAGTAGGTGCATCAGGATAAACTAAAGATATTAATGGAGAACATTCAGTTTGACCATAGCCATTCATAAATTTTCCTTTACCATATCTTTTTTCTAAATATTCTAAATCCTTTTCTAATGTAAATCCTCCGCCTACAATACAATGCTTAACAAATTTTGAATGAGCTAAAGAAAATAAAGGAGTTTTGCACATACGCTCATAAATTACAGCAACGCTAGCATATTCACCACATTTTTCTTTAACAAATTCTTTATAAATATTTAAAGGATCAGTCATTTCATTAATACAAACAATACGCTTATAAGCTGCAAAGCCTAAAACAACTAATAAACCAAAACAATGATATAGTGGTAATAAACACATAAATTTATTTGAAAAAATAGAATCTAATTCATATAAATTATGATAAATAATATTTAAAATACCATATTGATTTAGCATAACAGCTTTTGGTTCACTAGTTGTACCTGTCGTATAAATAATATGAGATGTTCTTTTTGTTTCATTTATTCTATCAATTTTTGGCAATTCTATTTCTTTATAGTTTTCAATTGCTTCTTTAAAATTAATATCATCTATACATAAAATATTATTTTCATTAATATTAGTATCTTTTAATAATTCATTAAATTCATTTTCATCTTTTATATAAGCAACATATTTACCATATAAAATATAATTAGAATCAGAGTTTTTTATAGCGTTAACTAAATCCTCATGGCGTAAAAAATAATTTTGTAATACAGCAACAGCACCAATTCTTACAATTGCGAAAAAAGAAATTATCCAAGCATAAGAATTGAATGATAATAATGATACATGATCATTTTTCTTAATGCCTTTTTTTATTAAAAGATTAGCTAAATAATTAACAGATAACTTAACATCTTTAAATGTGTAGCTTTCTCCTTTAAATCTAAAAGCTATTTTATTTAAATCTTTTGAATCTAAATTATAAATATCTTCAAATATATAATCATCGATTTCATTCATTAACGCATTCCTCCTTAATATTATTTTTTCTTTTTTTAATTAAATAATTAATTAATAAAGAAATTAAAATAAATAAAATTAAGGTCATAAATGTATAAGCAAAAGGTTGGAATGCACCTAATGTATAAAAATTTCTTTTAAATATAATTACATGAATATAAACTAAAAATATTGTATGAGTAATATATACATAAGAAACTCTTCTTCCAATATATGAAAAAAATACAGAAATTATTTTTATTTTATTTAATAATTTCATTAAATTATGAATTCCAATAACACCAGCTATAGCCATTGTGTAAACGATAATAGCATCAAAGCCTTTCATAATATAACTAAAAGCACCAACAACTAAAGCACCAACCAATTTAGCTCCAAATGCATAATAACAAGTTAGACTAATTCCTAAAATTATTATTTCTGATACAACAACTTTTGTTATCGCAATAATAACTGTTCTTTTATCATTAATTTCTCTTTCCAATAAATTGTTTTTAGAAAAATAAGCACCAGTTAGCATAATAGCTAGTATTAATGGATATGATTGAATTGAATAAGGAAGAATTGTTCCTACAAATTGCCCAATTATAAAAGATGAAATTACTAAAATAGATATAGTTATAATAAATCTTGGTAATTTAATTATAATTTTATCTACAATTAAATAAAAAATAATTGAAATGATATATAAAACATATAAATACCATAAAGCTGAAAAAGGTAAATAAAATTCATAATATGCTTTAGAAACATCTATATTCCATAATGCAGCTCCACCTTCTGATGCTATAAACCTTAAAAATGCTTGACCAGTAGATGTAAAATCATAATCTTTTATTATCAATTGAATAGATAAAGAAACTAATAAATCTACTAAAATTAAAATCATTAAAGGAATAATTAATTGTTTAGTTCTTCTTATTATATTTTCTTTTAATGTTCTTTTTCCAATTGTGTAATTATAGCCAGCATAAAAGAAAAAAACGCCAAGAACACAAGGAAATAAAGCTACTAAAACATTAAATTCTATTACTATATTAGGATCTCTAAATAAAGTTGCATGAAAAAATATAACTGCAATTATCAATGCCCCTTTAACCATATCTTGTACATTTGATCTTTTTTCCATAATAAACTACCTCTTTATAACTAACCCATATTTAATTATATAATATTTATTATATAAAATTAAGCATAAAAGTTTTTTAAAAATAACAATCCACCCGTTCAACGGGTGGTTTTTAGGCTCCGCTATAAGCGCCTATTACTTCACAGGACCCTCAAGGGTCATGTGAAAAGCCTGACAACCGTGTTTCACACTGGCAGCCGCTATATCAAGCGGCTATTT
>JAEEGL011858397.1_pt1 | contig 28805 bp, 9 predicted proteins | sample 9134231 | NCBI WGS metagenome assembly JAEEGL01 (sample SAMN16246548, study PRJNA631951) | gut metagenome | biome: gut microbiome; feature: rumen; material: fiber-attached | host: Bos | place: Iran: Karaj | collected 2018-10 | reverse complement strand
TCATTTCCTGACTCTGTTGGCTCAGTTGGTTCTTCTGTTGGTTCGTTTCCTGATTCGTTTCCAGACTCATTTCCTGACTCTGTTGGCTCAGTTGGTTCTTCTGTTGGTTCGTTTCCTGATTCATTACCAGATTCATTTCCTGACTCTGTTGGCTCAGTTGGTTCTTCTGTTGGTTCGTTTCCTGATTCGTTTCCAGACTCATTTCCTGACTCTGTTGGCTCAGTTGGTTCTTCTGTTGGTTCGTTTCCTGATTCATTACCAGACTCATTTCCTGACTCTGTTGGCTCAGTTGGTTCTTCTATTGGTCCTTCTCCTGATTCGTTACCAGACTCATTTCCAGACTCTGTTGGCTCAGTAGTTGGTTCTTCTACTGGATCATTACCAGATTCGTTACCTGACTCAGCAGGTGAGATTTCTGGTTCATCTTCCTTTGGTGATTCTTGCGGGTCACCAGAATCAGCTACTTTTTTAATTTCAATAAGTTTAGCTTCTTCTTTAAGATCAACTCTAGAAACACCAGCAACTTTTCTTGTATTAGTATCATCAGCAAGTGCCATTGCAGGAACTACAGCAAATAGCAATGAAAATGCTAATAACAAACTAAGTGAACGTTTTGTCAATTTCTTCATTTTACATAATACCTCCTCATAAACTTTTTTAGGAAAAACTTCCTATCCTTGAAAAAATTTACTATTAAATACTATACTAACGTTTTTTTATATTCAAGCGATTTTTTTATTTTCTTATAATAAAAAAGCCTTGGTTAACATTGTTAATCAACATAACAAAAACCTCTTTTCTTTTTCCCAATAATAATCTATTATATTTCAGTAACACTCTTTAACTTATTGTGATATAATCACGCGTGGAGGTGCTATAAATGAATAAATTCAAAGAAATAAGACCCCTAGCTCTAGGCATTGCTAGGAAGAATGGAAAAGTGCTAGTCACTGAAGGTACTGACACTGTCAAAGGAAATTTCTTCTACAGATGCTTAGGCGGTGGAATCGAATTCTTAGAAAAAGGCGCAGAGACTCTAAAGAGAGAGTTTCAAGAAGAAATAGGAATTAACATTGAAGTTAAAGACCTATTAGGTGTTTGCGAAAACATCTTTACCTTCGAAGGAAAAAACGCTCATGAACTGATTTTATTCTACGACATAGCGATAAGTGATTCAGACTACAAGGATGAGTACTATGTTACTAATGACAATAGTCCCGATACGAGAGCTGTTTGGATTGATGTTGAAAATTTCAAATCAAAAAAAGCAACTATTTATCCAGAAGAGATTTTGAAATACTTGTAAACTCCAAAAACACCGGAAAGAATTTCTTTCCGGTGTTTCTTTTATGCTATTACATTAGATATGTACGTCAAACTAATAAATGTTTTTATATTGATATCTATTTTCTTTGTAATTCTTTCTAAACAGTATCGCAAATAAAACTAATATGTATATTAGATATATCAATAACAACTATATATGTGCTTCCTAAGGCAATAACGCATAAAGCTGTGGCACATAATAATGCCACAGCTAAGGATAAACTATATAATAGAATACGTTTTATTCAATCTTCACGTCTCCTAAAAATTACCAGCCTGTAACCATGTTAGTAACTTTGTATGCTGGCTCTCCACCTTCATTTGGAACTAGAATAGCACTATTGTACTTTTCTTTAACCCAGCCAGACTCTTCATCATATACACCAGAACCTGCTGTGAAAACGATAGGATCAACACCTTCAGCTGGTTTAATCTCATAACGAACGTCAAATGCTAACTTGTCTGTACCTAAATCTTTAAGTACATCTATAGCTTGTTCTTCATCATATGAATAAATCTTTTCTACATAAATTCTTGCATCAAATATTTGATCTCCATAAGCTTCTTTTAAGTACTCTTGCATAGCAGATCTAATTTCTAGAACAGCTGCATCATAATTGTCTTTTAATGGAATATTGCTTCCTGCTGTACCTTCTTGCTCATTCTTTGGAACTTCAACATCTGTATCAGTATCTTGTATATCTTCGGTCTCTGGACCTGGAGCGATATCTTCCTCTTCATTTTCATTAGTTGAAGGCTCTACAATTGTGCTTTCTTCAACATTAGTTGACTCTGTTGGTTCATTTTGTTCTTCTGGCTCTCCACATGCTACTAATGCACAAAGAGCAAATACTAATAATAATACTAATAATAATTTTTTCATAATTAATCCTCCCTTAAATTAATATATCAGTGTAAATGTTAGCACACATTAAAACTTAAATCAAGCATTTTATACTTCGATTTCTGTAAACCTCTTTTTGCCATAATTAGACAAAATCGCCCATAAAACTACTAATAATAGGCCTAATAAAGCAATTTCTGCAATCATTGCCAAATCACCAAGTCCTGCCAAAATTAAAGTTAGGCTTCCAAAAAACATAGCAGCTAGAATTCCTACTAAAACCGAAATCATTGAGCTTGTACTTTGCTTTACTACTTCCGCATCAGATGAAGCATCCATTTTAGGATGCTTTAAATTAGCTAATAGTCCAAATACAGCTGATATAGATGGTGCAATAAATGAGGCAAGTAGTGTTACAAGAATGTCAACAATTGTTACGTCAAACGAACTGAAGAAAATGACATCACAAATAAGTATTACAGGGATAGTAACCATATCACTCATTAAAACCTTTGCTAATAATTGCTTATCTGGAGATATCGGTAAACTTTTAGAAATGTTAAAGCTTTTTCCCTCAAGAGATATTGATGAAGCCGTTATTGATGTTAGAAATGACACTCCTAAAACAACTACTAAAAATATCTTGGGTGCAAGCGACATCAAAAAGCTAACCTGCTCTTCGTCAAGATCTTCTGAGGATATATATAAAATCGTTTCTTGAAAGTTTGTGCAAAGTGCAATAGTTCCTATAATAAGTAGCAATAGGCCAAACATTGTATTAACCATATAAACTACTGATGATGTTAATCTCGTAAACTCTTTTTTTATTAAAGAGCTAAGCTGAGATTTCTTTTTAAAGCTATACTCTATAGCTTCGTGCTTAGTTGAAGACTGTGAGTTTTCCTTAGATTTAGAAACTACTTCAAAATACGTTTTACTACATATTAATACAAATACAACTACAAAAGCTATATTAATGAGAAGCCATAGCAATAAAGTAATAATATTAAATTCTTGCACTAGTTCTGTATATGCTTTTATTGGATAATAGATAAGTTTAATATTCCCATCTATTGTGGTAGCGTTTTCATTTATTGAGTTTATTAATCCTGTATTACCTGATGACAAAAACATTATCAAAAGGACAAGCGCAAAAGTGATTATTGTTTCGATTATCTTTTTAGATTTGAACTTAACCGAAAATCTCTTTATTATATATCCTAAAAATGCACCAACGACTGTTGGAATAATTGGTAATAAAACAAGCATCAAAGCAGTCATTACATAAAAGTATGCATCTGGCTTAGCAAATATCGCATATACTGCTACTCCTGGAATAGTAAATAGTAAGCTATATAAAAATTGAAAAACATAAAGTTTTATTAGTCTTGCAAGCACTACCATTCGCTTAGAAATTGGAAGTGAAAATAGTAAGTCTGAATCTTTAGCTTCAAATAATATACCTTGTGATTTATAAATTCCTTCAATTAATGAAAGTAGTGTTGGTGCTAAAATAGCTAGAGTTAAAAGCAAATATAGATTACCACTTTCGTTTAGTGCTTCAGCAAGGCCATAAAACATTGACCCAATACTAAACATTACTAATGCTGCTAAAAAGATTGGTACTAAAACTCTAGAAGACTTTGAAGCGTTTTTCTTTGAGCTATATATAAAGATATTCATATCTTGGCTCATAATGCCTTTTAGTAAAGAGAAAAACTTTTTCATGTTAATTTTCCTCCAATTCTAAAAATACTAGTTCTAGACTTTCATCGCCCTTAATCTCGTCCATCTTGCCAATCTTTACTATCTTTCCTTCTTTAATGATAGCCACTCTATCACAAAGCTTTTCAGCAACATCAAGAATATGAGTTGAGAAGAAAATCGTCTTTCCTTCTTTGCACATTTCTTTCATTACACTTTTCATATCAAAAACAGCTTTAGGATCAAGACCTACAAAAGGCTCATCCATTATTAAAATGCTTGGATTATGAACTAGTGCTGAAATTAATGCAATCTTCTGTTTCATACCATGTGAATAACTTGAAATTAAATCATTTAGATTCTCTTCAAAATTAAACATCTTAGCATACTTTAATGTGTTTTCTTTTCTAATATCTTCCGGCACTTCATACATATCGGCAATGAAGTTTATAAAATCGATGCCTTTCATATTTTCATATAAGTCTGGATTATCTGGTACATATGCCATTTCTTTTTTGCAATCAATTGGTTTTTCTTTAATTGATTTTCCATTTATTAATATTTCGCCACTATCAAAATCATTAATTCCTACTATTGATTTAATAGTTGTAGTTTTGCCGGCTCCATTGTGACCAATAAAAGCAAATATCTCGCCATCTTCTACATTAAAAGAAATGTCGTTAACAGCTACCTTGTCACCATATGATTTTACCAAGTTCTTAATTTCTACCATTTATATACATCCTTTCAAATCGTCAATCAGGGACGGTTCTAAACTTCTCATTTTTGATTATTATATCACATTGCTTTGCATCTTCAAAACGAATTATGGGTTTGTTGTAAGGGCGACAATGTGATTTAGTCCCGCACGAGGAATTTCAAAAGGCTTGTCCTTTTGAAATTCTCACCCTGGGCGGTTTTGGCGGAATCGCCCTGTGACAAACACATAATTCGTTTATTATATATCAAAATGACTGTTGACATATTTGAAAAATTATGTTAATATTGAAAATATATTAAGAGTGTGTATAACAAACGGAGCTACACAGCCAATCAAGGATTGGTACACTTTATCTGAAATCAATCTCATAAAGGAGTCTTAAAAAAGGCTATCTTTATGAGTTTTTTTGTATAAAGAAATAATTTTTAGCTTCAACGACAGAAAATCTACAGAAAGGAGAAAACACGATGGAAAAGGTTACATCTCGGCATGGAATTGACTTCTTCAAACGTAACTTGAGGCTCATTCAGTATGAAACCATTCTCTCAAGCATTGGTGTCGGGTTTGCAGTTTCTATTATGACCGTGTTCTGGAACTCCATCGGAATGAATCAAAACGACATTGGCATAACCCAGATGCTATTCACGATTGCAGTTTTGATTTTTGATATTCCAATGGGTTACGTTGCTGACAGGTTTAATAGAAAAATTGTAAACATCATCGGTGACCTCGGAACCGCACTTTCTTTTTTGTTCTATGCCTTTGCACAGAACATGCTGATGGCTGTAATCGGCGAATGTTTGCTTGGTCTTTTCATGGCTATGACCAATGGTGTTGATCAATCGTTCATCAAGTATAACTCGAACAAAATTGATCCAACTGGCAAGCTGTTTAAGATCATCAACATTCGCACCGAAGTGTTCAGATATATTGCACTATTCGCAACAGCATTAATGGGTGGATTCATAGCAAAGTATAGCTTGAGACTTGCTATCGCTCTTTCCTTTGCACCATACTTTGTTGCTGGAATACTTGCAATATTCATCAAAGATCACGACGTAAAGCTTCAGCAGAAAGCAAAGAATCCCGTGAAAGACCTTATAATTGCCATAAAAGAAATGCTCTCTAACAAGAAGACTAGAGTATATCTTATGGCAAAGGTCATCGGTAACGAAGTTACACATCCTCAGATTTGGGTGTTTACACCTCTTCTGATTTTGTGTGGCGTTCCACTTGAAATCGTGAGCTTTGGCTGGGTTTTAAACTTCTTGATGCAGATTATTGGCGGAAAACTTTCGGAAAAGCTCGCTAATTCAAAAGTATCAAAGATGTTTGCAATCCCTATGCTCATTGAATTTCTCTGGATGTTTGCACTGATTATAAAGGTCAACATTTTCACAGTATGGCTCTTCGCACTTAATGGATTTGTGCATGGCCTAATTCGTACCAACCTCACAACTGCACTTCAGGAAAGCACCAAAGACGAAGTCCAGACGAGCATACTGTCAATTGCTTCATCTTGCAGCAGAATCCTGTACATCTTTCTAGTGTGGTTTGTTAACTACCTAGGAAACATTAAGCTTATCTATGCTTTAGTCGGAAACTGCATCGTGTTTGTTCCGCTATTCATAGTAACTATCGTCAAGCTTTTAAGGCTTGAAAAAAATGAGGGCTAAAGTCGTAAGACTTTTAGCCCTCTTTTTTTTAATATACCCAACTTGAAACCCATTTTGTACTTTCTAAATATGTATTTGAAACTCTCATTCCACTAAATACTGGATAGAAATATATAAATACAAATAAGAATACTAGAGATAAGATTGGCATCAAAACACTAAACTTTGGAAACTTATCACATAGCTTAGAGATAACATATACTATCGTCAACATCATAATTACAGACGTTGGGAAATAATGATAGATATACATTTCTCGTGGGATCAATCCGAATAAAAGCCAAGTTGCTATAACCATTATTACTAAGAACCATCCGATTCGATCTTTCTTGACAATTGATAAAACAACTGTAATTGCAAATGTTAAAATTGATAACCACCAAATTGAAGGATTACCCATAGAAGCAATTGTACTCTTTGTGCCATCTCCATAATCTTTTAAATAAAACCACATTGGCTTATAAATAACTGGCCATGTATACCAATCGCTTGAATATGGATGTGGTTGATAATCAACACCTTTATTTACATTTGCGTGATAATTAAACATTCCAATTTGGAATTGTATAAAACCAGTAATCGAAGCAATAGATTCTGACTTTGTTTCTTCTGTGCCATCTTTATTTGTGATAGTATATGTTGCCTTTGTGTTTCCATTACCATATAAAGGTGCATATGAAGCTATATAAATCACAACTGGTAATAGTACAAAACTCAACAATCCCATAAGTATAGGTTTAATATTAAACTTATTCTTAATTCCTTTTACAACATAATCTATGAAGAATAATATGCCAAGACCTATTCCAACATAAGCAGATGTCCATTTTGTAGCCATTGCGCATCCCCACATAATTCCAGATGTAGCAAGCATAATATACTTTCTCTTAACATTATCATCTTTTGTCTTTAGATATTTAATAAAGAATAATATAGCAAGCATTGAGAATAACACTAAGAACGAATCTACTGTCGCTATACGTGTTTGTGCAAAATGCATACCATCAAGTGCCATAATAACTGCCGCGAAAAGGCCATATTTATCATGTTCAAATAATTCTTTTCCAATATGAAACATTACTAAAATCATAAATATGCCAGCTAGGTTTCCCATAAATCTAAATGTTAGCGGAGTCATACCGAATATTGCACATGGAATCCACATTATAATCTTTCCTAGTGGCGGGTGTGTAGATTCAAATACATAGTCACCATTGAATATTTCGAAGCTAGCTCTTGGAAAATAGATTTCATCAAAATACATATTTTCCATATAATTGGTGTCAGACTTAACTGTGTAATACTCATCACTTAAAAGTTCCGTGCCATCAACATGCTTAAAACGAATTGGCTCATCATTTGCATCTAAGAATGCAACCTCTCCAATCCTTGAATTGTCTTGATTTGATGCAAGCATAATATAACGGCAATGTTTTTCATCACAATTAAAAGATTCTTTTTTCCAACTAAATGTATTCAAATAATCAGAAGAAAAACCTATATCATATTCGAAGCCATCATTAGTTGCAGGATCATAGTCGTCTGCTATAAATACAGAAAGGCTTGTATCTTTGTTCCATAAAAACAACACAAGAGATGCAGGTACTTTGTCTTCTATTAACTCATAAATAACATATTGCCCATCATCTAGAGCAAAATAAGTCTTAGGAGTACGCATGCTTCCTAAATTAATAAACGAAACAATTGTATAAATAACTATAACAATTGTGAGCATTATTTTATATTTATTAAAATCTTTAAACAAAATTAAAAACCCCTCTCTTACTTATCTTTATAGAAAACATCTAAATCATATTTTAAACCATCATAATCTCGATATTTTTTTGTAGTAGTTAAATACTCAAATCCATGAGATAAACAAAGCTTTTGTGAAATCTTGTTTGTACTAAAAGTAGTATAAACAAATCGTTTAGCTTTAAGTAATTCGAACACCAACTTTTCCATGCAGTTTAATACTTCATGTCCTAGTCCTCTTCCTTGGTAATCATCTGATATACAAAGACCGATATCTTCATAAACATCTTCATCGGTTTTAATAACTCCACAAAAACCAATTGGCTCATCGGTATATTTTAAACAAATAAAGTATGAATAATGTGTCTTTTGAAATTCAATAATTCTTTCGATTCGAATTTTAGCTTCATCAAGTGTCTTTATTGGCTTCCAAAGCATTTTTTCAGCTAGGACTGGTCTTGACCAAACATTGTTAAACATAGCTTCAATATCATCTTCTCTAGCTTTTCTTAATTTAATTCTATCTGCTTCAATAACTTCGAACTCCAAGATTGACACCTCCAACTTTTGGGGACACGTTCCGAAAGTTCACGAACTTTTAGGGACACGTCCCAAAGGTTAACGATATTTGTGAGAAATACTAAATAACTCACACTATTACTTAATAATTACATTTTACCCTTTATTAATGAAAACATCAATGGCTTTGAAAAACCAAAAAAAGTCTCAACTTCTTTATAGGTAACATTACATTCTGACTTCAAAAATATAATTAGTTTACTTAATATATCTCTGCTAGATAAAATGTCAACTAAATCATAGCTATATCTTCTTCGAAATTCATTTATTCCGGAATAAATGTAATCTAAATCATTGCTGTCAGAACCGGTATCTATAAATCTACGGTCAAAAGCATCATTAAATAAAGTCTTATAATTACAATTCGGCCCATATAGTGATTTCAGTATTCTACTATCGGCTACTCCTGTATTATTAACATAATCATTATAAGATGAATATTTATAATCCTCACATTTATCAACAATATTGGCCTTGACAGGATTGTAATGGATATATTTTATGCAATTAATCAAATACCTTTCATTGTTAATTGGTTCTGCTTGGTATCTATTTCTAAATATAACCCCACATCTATTCTTATCTTCATTGTAATCTTGAGCAAACTTTTGATTGTTTTTATGCATATACTCACTAAACTTCGGAAAATCATCTACCCAGAATAAAAAGTGAGCATGATTATTCATCATACAATAAGCAAGCAGCTCAAAAGCTTGTGGATTAATACTATTAAGCATTAGATACAAGTATTTTTTTAAGTACTTTTCTTCATCAAAAATATACTCCTTGTTGATTCCTTGAACCATAACATGAATATATGGAGTCTCAATATCTTTTCTCGCAACACGTGGCATTATTTACCTCCTTAAAACAAAATGAGGGCTAGATTCTTAAAATCTAACCCCCATTAGAAACTATTTAGATAATATCACTATTTAAAACTTTTGCAAGTGATTTTTGTTATTAACCTTCGGAACGTGTCCCTAAAAGTTCGCGAACTCCCGGAACGTGTCCCCAAAAGTTACTTCCAGCTTTCGATACCATCTTCGATTTCGTAATCGTGAGTGCTTGTTGCTTCTACTATTCCATAGTATGCCCAGTGATCATCAATATCGTTAAATACATTAAGTGTCTTATCTCTATTAATCTTATCAATATCTCCAATCCTAATAAGCATTCTATTAATAATAGTAACTGCTTCCGCTCTTGTAATTGAATTATTAGGTCTAAATGTGCCATCTTCATAACCTGAAATCCAACCCATAATTCTAGCATAATTGATAGTATCATATGCCCAGTGATCTCTTGGAACATCTACAAAGTTTGTTTCAACCTCAAGAGTGCCAACTTTCTCAAATCTTGAAATCATTGTGGCAAACTCTGCTCTAGTAATCTGGCTTTCTGGTCTAAATGTTCTATCTTCATAACCTTTAACTATTCCCAGTTCGTTCATTATTAAGATGCATTCTTTAGCCCAGTGGTCGTCTATATCAGTAAATGGATTATCTAAATCATCAGCACTTGGTTTATTCTTTAGTAATCTTGTAAATATAGTAACAACCTCTGCTCTTGTCATACTCTTATCTGGTCTAAATGTTTGATCTTCATAACCAGTAATGTAGCTCTTATGATTTACTTTATCTAGTAATGAATCATCCTCAACTACTGGTGATGGTTCAGTAGGTTTTGGAGTAACTACAACCACCTTAGTTGAGCCTCCGCCAGACTTTTGTCTCATAATTGTATAAGTACCTGTTGCACTACCAACAAAATTATCAGATTTAGCATCAACTATTACTTCGTACTCACCAGGAGTTTTTGAGTTCTCCGGATATGTAACTTCATAGTCTGCCAAACTTAGCTTAATCCATTTTCCATCAGCAGTCTTAACTGATACATAAACCTCTGGTGTTAATTGAAGACTATTGTAAATCAATGTTTCTGGCTCACAAGTTACTTCAGCGTTTTCTATGCTTAATGGATTAATCTTGAAGTCCTTTGTAGCTGATCCTTGATAATCGCCAATCATTGTAACCTTACATGTTGCAGTTCCAACATTCTTATTGTTTGAATATGTTACTTGATAATCTTTTCCTTCTTCAAGAAGTCTTCCGCCACGTTTTACCTTAACTTCAGGTTTCTTTGCTGTGCCATCATATATATATGAAGTATCTGAAATTTCATTACCATCTTCATCAAATAGTTCAAGTTCAGTTTCTTCATCTGGACTAGATAGAATTGAGAAGTAAATCGTCTTGCTTCCTTTATAATTGCTATCTTTAGTCATTGTTATAACAGCACTAGCTGTATTAGTACCCATATCAGTATTGTTGTAATACTCAACTTCATATTCAGAAGAATCAACTATTGTAGAACCATCTTTTACAGTAACTTCAGGTGTCTTAGCATTTCCATCAAATACTTGATTTTCAATTTCTGAAACAGCTAAATCATCAATTGACTTCTTCAAGATAGTGAATGTTGTATCCATAGAAACTTGGTCATACTTGCCAAGACCATCAATCTTAACATAATACTTACCGCTGTTTGCTGGAGCTGAGCCAGAAGATTCTGCACCATCATCGGCATCAGTAGGATTTTCGAAGTTTGCATATTTATAGTAAGTAATACTATAATCAACGCCTTCTTCTAATACTTCGCCTTTAGGGTCTTTAACAACAACCTCAATTTCTTGTGGCTCCTTGCTATATTCTTTTGAATTATCTTTAATAGATAAATTTAAAGAATTAACAGTTAGTTCAGAAATTGTAAAGTCTGCTTCAAGCTCACCAGTATAGTTTCCTTGTAATGTAATTATTACTGTATATTCACCAACATCAATAATACTTGCTTTAGTAATATCATCGCCATCAGCTGTCTTATATGTAACTTCGTAATCAGTACCAGCAACCAATAGTATTGTACTTTCAGCAGATGAATAAGTAACAATCTCTGTAGGTACTTGATTTAATCCGTTGTACATATACTCTGTTTGGCTTAATGCTACACAAACATCTGTAGCAGGAGCACTTTCTATACTAAATGCAGTAGTCTCTTCAGAACCAGCATAATTTCCAATACCAATTACATAAGCTTGATAATTACCTACTTTTGTAGGAGGAACTGTGCCATCATAATCATTTCCTTCGAAGTCTGTTCCAGAATATGTAACTCTGTAATCTTTTCCCTCTTCTAAGTTTGTACCATTTAATCCTGTTACTGTAACAGCAAAATCAGCTGTTGTTCCGGTGAAAGTAATATCATCTATATCTTGAAGTTCAAATTCAGTAATTGGAGTTATAGTAAATTCTGCTGTTCCTAGAACGCCTTCAAACTCGCTATCTGTTTTACCAGAAACGATAATTGTATATGTACCAGCGTCCTTTGGAGAAGATTCTCCAAAGGATACATCAAAGCTTTCTGTTGCAAGTGGTGTATCAAGATTTGACTTAATAGTAATTTCACTTAAGATGTCGCTTATTGTATAAGCAGCATTCTTAAATGGTTTTTCAACGTCATCAACAACGATGCTTTCAACAAATATTACATATTCTCTTGTAGCTTTAGCATAAGTTCCAGCATAGTTATCTCCATTACCAGTAACTGTAACTTCGTAAGTTCCAGCGACATTTGTAAAGTCTCCGCTATATGAAACATCATATTCGCTAGGATCAAGTTCGTTACCATTTAAGTCTTTAACCTTTAATTGGCCTTCAAAAGTTTCTTTCGAAGTATCTTCACTAAATGTTGCCTTACCACCTGTGAATTCTAAGAACAATACTTCTCTTCCTATTAAACCATACTTATTAATAGTATACGTCTTTGCTACTTGTCCTTCATAATTGCTATCAGCTTTTGCTTTAATTAATACTTCATAATCACCGGCATCAATGAAATCGCCATTATAAGTAACAGTGTAATCAGTATCTTCTACTAATAGTACGTTATCACGTTTAACTTCTACGCTTGGCTTTTGAACTCCGCCTGTATATGAAACAGAATCACTTAATGTAATAACAGCTTGATTTAAATTGTATTTATTGATTGTAAAGTCTTTAGTCTTATTACCTATATAGTTACCTTTTAATGTGACAACAACTGTAGCTGTTCCGCTATTTACGTTGTTTTGGTAATTATACGTGTAATCAACTTCTTTGCCAAGTTCTTGAGTTCCTCTAAATACTTTAACTTCTGGAATCTTGGCGTTTCCGTCAAATGTATAAGTATCACCAGAAACTTCAATTCCGTTTTCATATAACTTAATTGCAAAATTCGTCTCTTCTGAATTAATATTAAATGCGACTGTTGTAGAGCCTGTGTAGTTTCCTTTACCTATTATTGTTACTGTAGCAACACCAGCAGACACGTTATTCTTATAAACCGTAGAATAATCATCGCTTCCAAGTGTTTCGCCACTATATGTAATAGTAAGTGCAGGAATGATTTCTTCACCAGTAAATACTTGGTCTGGGATATCTGCTATTTCTACATCATCATCTGCTATATTTTTTGCAGTAACTTCATAACTGCATGTAGCTTCTTGTAATAAATTAGAAACTTTATATACCTTTAGAGTAATTGTATAAGTACCAACATCTCTAATAGCATCAACCTCTCCAGTAGCATCACTAAACTCTAGTTCATAAGTTAAATCAGTTTCAGCTTCTAGCTCTGCAACGGTCTTATCACCGCTAACTATTACGTCTTCTTTAGTAATTGTAATCTCATTTGCTGTATATACATGAGGAGTACCCTCAACCGAAATGGTAATACCTTGTGCTCCACTAATTGTAAATGTTGCATAGCCACTTGCTAACTTATCATCTGAATAATAGTAATTTCTTGTAGCACTCTTTGCTTTAACCTCTACTGTGTAGCTACCAGTTGTTAAAGTAGCAGGTGTAAACTCAATATCTAAAGCTGAAGCACTTAAAGTGTCATTTCTATATGTAACAACTAAATCTCCTATAATTGTCTCTTCATCAACGCCATTTACATATGGATCTCCAGATACTCTTACGTTTAATGTACCTGTATATGGCTTAATGGTGTATGTAATATCTTTATATCCCATATAGTTTGATGCAGCTGTTGCATTAATTCTTATTGTATAAGTTCTAGCATCTTTATATACATTTGAACCGTTATCTACTGTATAGTCAACATCCTTTGTAAGCTTAATAATGCCATCAGATGTTTCGTAATAAATGTTCAATTCTGGATTTTGAACAGCTGTATTGTAAATAGTTTCATTGTTCATTACTTCCATCTTAATTTCACTGCTTGATAAATTTGTAGCTCTAACCGTAAATTCTTTTGAAACTGTTCCGGTATAATTTCCAGTACCAGTAACTGTAGCTGTGTAAGAACCAGCTTTAGTTGGTGGAACTGTACTTGAATAACTATTACCAGCTCTATCTTGACCTGTATATGTCAATGTATAGTCTTTTCCAAGAGCAACAACTTCATTATTTACACCTTCAATGCTCATTGTAGGAGCAACTGATTTACCAGTGTAATTAACATTAGAAATACTACTAAATGTAATTGTTGCAGGACTAATAGTAAATGTTGCCATTCCAGTTAATCCTTCAAAAGTACTTCCTTGTTCTCCTTTTACAACAACTGTATAGTTTCCTACATCTTTAGGTGTTGATGAACCAAATGAAATATCAAATATGTCATTTGGTAGTTCAGTACCTAAGTCAGATGTAATTGTAATTTGATTAAGTATATCGTCAATATCAAATTCAGCATTCTTATAAGTAGCTTCGCTATTTGTAACATTTAAGCTTTCTACAAATATACCAAACTCTCTTGTCGCTACATCATTTTGTCCAGCGTAGTTTCCTGTTCCAGTTCCTTCAACTTTTACAAAGTAGCTTCCAGCAACTGTTGGGAAGTCTCCGCTATATGTTGTTCCATCAGATGAATAAGTAACAACATAGTCTGTTGTTGATAAAGTATTTCTATTAAGGTCTCTAACTACTAAGTTGCTTTCAAATGTATCCTGTGAAGTTCTTTCTTTATATGTAGATTTGCCATTAGCAAAATCAAGAAGCAATGTATCTTCAGATTCGATACCATACTGATTAATTGTATAAATAGTAGACTTTGTACCACTGTAGTTTCCAGTTTCTACTGCATTAACCTTTATTTCATATTCACCAGCATTTTTCATTGTAGAAGGAATTGTTAATGTATAGTCTGTACCTTCACCTAATATTGTGTTTCCAACTTTAACTTTAACTTCAACGTTTTGATTTCTACCATTATATGTGTTTTCTACTGGAGTAACGATTATTTGAGCTCCATCTAAATCACATGCTGTGATTTCAAACGTTGTATCTTTTGAACCTGAATATTTATCTTTTAAAGTAACTGTAACAGTAGCTGTACCTTTATTAACGTTATTTAGGTATTGAACATCATACTCGTCGTCTGAAAGTGCAGTAGTTACATTATCTATTGTATATCTAATTGTAACTTCTGGTTCTTTAGCTAAACCATCATATACATAGCTATCTTCTGAAAGCTCTATTGTAATTATGCCTTCTGCGATAGGTACAATATTGAAGCTTTCTGTTCTGCTCTCACCATAGTTTCCGATACCAGTTATTGTGATTGTACTTGTTCCAACTTCAACATTGTTAGCATATGAAACTTCATAATCGGTATCTTCTACAAGTCCTACACCCCAAGCAAGGATTACTTGTGGTTCTATAGCAGAATCTGTATATGTTTGGTCTAGAATTGCTGTAAATTGAATATCATTATCTGAGATAGGTTTTGGAGTAATTACAAAGGTTGCTCTAGAAGAACTTCCTGTGTAGTTTCCAATACCTTCAACTTCTAAGTAATAAGTTCCAACATTTCTTGGAGCTCCACCTTCTTCTGTAGCACCACCAAGGTCTCCAGAAGTATTAGTCTTTGTTGTATAAGCACTATCTATGTAATATACAACTCTATAATCTCTGCCTTCTTCAAGTGTTGAAGAAGAACTTGTAACTTCTACTGAAGCTCTTTGAACTTGTTTATTATAAACTTTATTGTTATCTGTAACTATTGCAACGAAGTTAGTTACATATGAAGAAATAGCATATTCTTGTTCATATGTACCTGTGTAATTATTGATTCCAGTAATTACAACTTTATATTGTCCAACATCTATTAAGTAAGTATCGTTAGCAGCTTCTTCATAAGAATCGTTGGTTTCATCGTAGTAATAATACTTAACTGTAAAGTCTTGTCCTTCACTAAGTGCAAGAGTTCCAAATTTTTGAGATGCATATGTAATTATTGGTTTAGGTCTTACAGCTGAACCAGTATAAGTATATGAAGCATTAATATTTGTAACTTCAACGCCTGAGCTTTCAATATCTTTTGCTTCTATTTCAAAGTTAACTCCTTGAGTAAGAGTAACATCATAATTGTTTGCTGATAGGCCATTTTGTTTAATTTCATATAAGCCTACGTTTTCACCTTGGGTTCTAACAAGACGTCCAATAAACTCATCATCTTCATATAATAAGCTATCACCACTAGCTATGTCTGTAGTAAAGGTAAGTACAGGATCATTTTCTCCATAGTACTTGCTTTGGTTACTATCTGGAGTAACTAGTACTGGAGCACTTTGAATTCTGAATGTACCCGTGCTTTCTTCAACTAGGATTCCATCTTCTTTATATGCAGAAGTAATCAAGTATGAACCTACGTCTTTGTAGTTTCCTTCTCCATAATCAACACTGCAATCTTTTCCATCAGCAATCCAGCCTGCAATAGTCTTTTCTCCAACCATCATATCATCTAAACCTGGTTTTTGAACTTTACCATTATATGTAACTGTATCACCACTTGGGAAAGCTATTTGTGTTTGGTTAGCAGGAATAACTTTAAATCTAATCTCTGCTTTTGCCTTTTCATCACCATCAACGTAGTTAGCTCCCTTAGCTGTAATTGTTAATGTGTAGTTTCCAACGGCAGGAGTAAGTGATGTAGCAGGATATGTAACTAAATCGTACATATCTCTTGTAAATGTTTGGTTATTGTACTTAACAACAAGTCCGCTTTCGATTGTTTCTAATGTAGTTCCATAATTAAATGTTGTGGTAGACATAGTAGCTTGTAATGTTCCTGTATATGGAACAATTGTAAATACTACGTCGCCAGAATCACAATAATTACCAGGCTTTGCTGTTAGAACAATGTCGTAATCTCCAGCATCTGTATATTCTGTAGATGAAGAGATTAAATAATCAACATCTCCATTTAGATTAATTGAGTATGTACCTAAGTTATATATTGCATTTACCATAGCTTGTTTAGCCATGCCATTGTATTGTTGATTGTTATTTGAAACCGTGATTTCAATCTCAGTGTCACCTAAAGATTTTGGTAAAATCACGTAATCTACAGTATCAACTGAGCCTGCATAGTTTCTTCTACCTGTAACTGTAATTATATATTCACCAGCATCTCTTGGAGCTCTATTACTATCGTAATGGCTTCCTGCATTGGTTGTGCCAGTGTAAGTTATTCCATAATCAGCACCTTGTGTAAGTGTAGTATTGTTAATACCTTTAACAGTTACTTCAACATCTCTAGAAGTGCCATCAAACACCCTAGAATCTACATCATTTGCAGTTAATGTAGCAGGAGTAATTGTATAAGTAGTAGAACCTGTGGCTGTAGCAAAATCATTTTTACCAGTAATATAAATTGTGTAGTCCCCAGCATCTTTTACAGTAGCATCACCAAATGATACTTCGTAATCAGCTGTGTTTAATGTTTGTCCAAGTTGAGATTTAACAACTAAGTCACTATTTGAAATTGTATGAGTTGTTCCATCATAAGGAACTTCAATAGGATCAGCCGTTAAGTTTTCGGTGTAGATTACATATCCTCTAGTTCCTGTAGCATAAGTTCCTTCATAGTTTGTTCCTGCTTTACCAGTAACTTTAACTACGTATTTGCCAACTGCATTTTCAGGTATGTTTGAATATGTATCACCTGATTCTCTCTTATATGAAAGTGTGTAATCACCACTTGGAATTACATTACCATCAATATCTGTAACAGTGATATTTCCTACTAATAAAGCTTCACTAAAATCAGTATCTAAATATGAGGTTTTATCTAAATTAAAGTCTATATTTAGAACTTCATAGTTTTGTGTTCCATATGGAGTAATAGTGAATGTTTCAGTAATACTGCCATCAAAGTTTCCATCTGGAATTGCTGAAATTTTAATTGTATATGTACCAGCATTAATGTAATCGCCTGAACCATAGTTAACTGAGTAATCTGTGGTTGAGTCTAATAACATGTCATTATAAATTAATGTTATTGTTGGCTTTTGAACAGAACCATTATAGTCTGCAGTACTTGGTTCAATAGTTAATGTGGTATCACCAATATCTCTTGGAGCTATCAAGTATTTCTTTTCTATGCTTCCTGCAAAGTTTCCTGTTAATAGAATTGTAACTGGAACAAGTCCTGCATCAACTGTATTACCAAATGTTACGGCATAATCAGTGTTTTCTACAAGAGTTACCTCGTCACCATCTAAATCAACAACAACTTCTACAGTAGGTATATGAGATGTTCCATCATAAACATATGAGCTATTTGTCTCATCTACTTCATTATCAGAAGCATCCTTAAGAGTAACTAATATCTCACCAGAGCCATTTGCAATTATATTGAAGACTCCGCTTCTAACACCTTCGTAGTTACCAATACCAGTAACCTTGTATGTAGCTACACCAGCATTGGTATTAGATGTATATGAAACCGTATATTCTGTATTTGTTAGTAAGATTCCGTTCCAAGATACATTGACTGTAGGAGTAATCTCACTACCTGTATATACTTGGTCCATAACATCAGAAACTGAAATTTCATAATCGTTTCCGCTAATCTTATCTTGAATGTTCTTAGGAACAATTCTAAATTCTGATTCAGCAACACATCCAACGTAATTATTAATTCCTTGAACTCTTAAGTAATACTTACCAGCATTAACTGGAGCACCGCCTTCTTCAGAAGCACCAGAAACAGCATCTGTCAAAATTGAGTAAGAACTATCTGTGTAATATACATATATATAGTCTTCATTTAATGTAAGTACTCCAGAAACACTGCTTACTCTTACAGTAGGGTTTTGTGGATTTCTATTATAAGTCTTTGTTGTATCTGAGAATGAAGCATTGAAAGCTTTCATTGTCTCAATTTCGAAATCAGCATATCTCTCGCCTGTGTAATTTCCAATACCAATAATATGTATTCTATATTGGCCAACTTCTTGTGCTTGAGCAACTGCAACATAACGATCATTTTCTTCATCATATTTCTCATATGATTCAATTTCGAAATCAACGTCTCTACCTAATGCAATATTGCCTTTGCTAGATAGATAAGTAATAGCAACATCTGGAGTAACAGGTGAGCCATTATAAGTATATGTAGGTTGTACGCCACTTACTGAAACATTTCTATCAGCAATGTTTTTAGCAATAATTGCGTAATTAACATCACCAGAGAATGTAATATCATAGTTTTCTGCGCTTAATGTGTTTAATGAGATAGCATATTCTCCAACATCTTCGCCAGCCTCTCTTGCAAGAGCCCCTTCAAATGTATCATCAGCATATAGTCCGCTTTCTGTAGCTATGTTTGTTGTGAAGGTAATATCATTATCTAAAGAACCATATACTTTTGTTTGTCCTTCTACAGGAGTAACTATTAATCCTTTTGCTGTGATTCTATATGAAAGCTTCTTCTCAGTATTAGCATTTGTAATTACGATTTCGTATGTTGAAACATCTTTGTAATTACCCTCACCATAATCTACATCATAACTAGCTCCGCCTAATTCAAGTTGCTCTATTGATTGTTCGCCAATAAAGATTTCAGCTTTAGTAGGCTTTTGAACTTCGCCATTATATGTAACTTCTGGATTTTCAAGTCTAGCATCTAATGTAGCTGTATAAATACCGAAGTGAATTGTAACACTACCAATATAATTTCTAGTAATAGAAAGAGGTTCAATTACAAGTGTTGCTTCACCAACGTCAACATTGTCTGAATAGATGTATCTGTAATCAACACCTTCTTCAAGTGTAATTACGTTTGAACCTTTTAGCCAAGTTACTGCTGGCTTTGGTGTAATTGCGCTTCCTGTATAAACATAATCATCAACTAATTCTATTTCTAAGTCTTGAATACGAAGTGGATTAATAATGAATGAGTATTGTGAATCAAAGTCTTTGTATTTATCTAATCCTTGTATTCTAATGAAGTAATCTCCTGCATTAGCTGGAGCTCCTCCATTTGTAGCTGCACCATCTTGAGAATTTGTAACTTCAGTTAATGTGTAGTCTTTATAATATGTAACAACATATTGATCTCCAGAAAGAGCATACCCATCTTTATCAATTAGAACAATAGTAGCACTATGTACATCGCCATCATATGTATGTACTGTATTGCTAATGTCAATATTAACTGTTGTGCTTTGTTCTTCATTAATTGTAAATTCGCTTATTGCTGTTAGTCCAGCATAGTTAGTAGAAGTACCAACTACTTTTCTATAGTATGTACCACTATTTGCAGGAACTAGTCCATCACCACTTGCACCATCTTCTGTTGAAGTCTTTTCTGTGCATTCAGCATCAGTGTAATAGGTTAATGTGTATTCTTCTTGGCTTAGTACATGACTTAAACTATCAACTACAGTAATAATGTCATCTACTGGTTCATCAGTAAATTCAAATGTACTATTTCCTACTATAGATATAGTGTGATTCATTAATACATCAAATGTACCAGTTATTGTTCCAACATAATTACCTTTAGCTGTGATAGTATAGGTTGCTTCACCAACATTAATGTTGTTAGTGTAAGCTACATCATAATCTGTTCCAAGAACTAATGTCTTGCTAAGAGCTGTATCTACAATTGTAAAGTCTTGTGTGATAGCTGAACCAGTATATGGCTTATCATTAGCAGATGTTATTGTGTAGCCTTCATTAATTGTGCCATCGCCAATATTTCTCTTTTCAATTGTATATATGAATGATGTAACATCACTATAGTTGTTTTGTCCTACAATCATGGCAAATGCAGTTCCAGTATTAACGTTATTTGTATAACGCACATAATAATCTGTTCCTTCTTCAAGAACACGAACTGTATTAGCATCAATTCTATGCTCTACCCAAGCATCTCCTGAAGGGCCAAATGTTAAGGTTTGAGCAGAACCATTATATTCTTTAGAAACTGCACCCAAACTATTAACTACGATATCGCTATCTGAAAGTGGTTTAGCAACGATTGAGTAGTTAGCAAAGTTGTAGTTTCCTGCATATCTACCAATACCATTAACTTGAAGTGTATATCCTCCAACATTCTTAGAATTATCATTTACGATAACTGCATAGTCAGTGTTTTCTGTAAGAGAACTTAGATATACGTCAACGCCATCAAGTGATAGATATGATTCGTCAGTCTTGATTTGTGGATATTGAACTTCACCATTATATGTTAATGTATCCGTCTCTAAAACTAAGTGAATAGTACCAGTAAGAGGTGAAACTGTGTATGTAGTTGTTGTTTGAACTTCATCATAGTTTCCAATTCCCACAATGTATAATAGGTATTCACCAACTTCACTCGGAGGAACTCTATTTTCTGGAGTGTTATATCCAAGTACAAAGTCAGTGCCATATTCTAGTGGTTCGCCATCTGTTCCTCTAACAACAGTAAGAGCCTTCTTAATAGAACCTTCTAGCACAGATGAATTACCAGCATATGTATAAACATCTGGGTCTAGTGTAGCTATAATTCTTCCCTTATAGTTACCAACAACAAATTCTTTAATTTGTGTTCCTTCATAGTTATTGATACCAGTAATTACTGCTTCATAAGTTCCCTTATTAAATGGATATCCATTTTGTGAAATTTGAGCACCGTCATTAGCAGATTCTTTAACTCTATATGTAACTGTGTAATCAACTGTATCAACTAAGATTCTAGAAGTGTTATTTATCTTATCGATTACTGTAACTGTAGGAATAACCTCTGTTCCAGAGAATCCTGTTTGATAAATAGATATTGTAACGTTTTCGTTATTAGTAATATTTCTTGCATTAATATCGAATGGATAATCAATGCTTCCTGTATAATTTCCGTTTAACGCTGTAAATCTAAAGATTGGTTCATTACCAACGTTAATGTTATCTCCAATGATTGCTGTCATGTAATCTGTATCAGCAACTAATGGTGTGCCACCATTATCTCCACTAGTGTTTACACCATCGATTTGGATATCAACAATAGTAGGAGCAATAGATTTACCTGTGTAATAATAAGTGTCCTCTGCGAATGTGATATGTGTATTTGAACTATTAATTGCTTTTGCAACTATTGCAATGTTTTCAGCTATATAAACATTTGCATAATCGCCTATGCCTTGAATAATAACTGAATATGTTCCCGCATCTTTAACATTAGATGTACCAAACATTACTGTGTAATCAGAGCTATTTAAAGTAACTTCTGGATTTGATCCTTCTGCTCTTCTCTTAACAGTAATTGTTCCTAGCTCTGAAATAGTTCTTTCTTCACCATTATATGTAAGTGTATCATGTTCAAAAGTTACATCATAATGAGCACCTTCATCTGTAATAATGAATGCTGCTTCTGAAGATAATCCTTCTTGATAGTTGGTACTACCAGCTAAAACTGTAGCTATTACTTTATAAACACCAACTGCACTAGGCGATGAAACATCATCATACACACTAGTTTCAGGATTTAACTTTTGATACTTAATACTATAGTCTGTGGTATAAGTTAATGTTAAATCATTAACATCTGTAACAGTAGCTGTTGGTGTAGAACCATTAAATGATATATCAACTGGATTTCCTGTGAAGTTATATCTTAATTCAACACCATTAATATTAATGTGGTCATTGTATTTTCTAATAGTAAATTCTTTTAGAACTTGATTTTCATAGTTGCCTTTTCCTTCAACTACTATGTTGTATGAGCCAGCATTAACTAATGAACTTGGCATTGCAACTGTGTAATCGTCGCCTTCAACTAATTTATGTTCGCCATCATACACTTCAACTGCAACAGTTTGTTCTTGACCATTGTATTGTTTTTCACTTGTTACATAAACCGTATCAGAAAGTGTAGTTAAATCTTTCTCAACTATCTTGAATGTACCTTGACGTGCATTCCTTGATAGTAATGGACCTTTGTATCCATTTGTTTCATTACCATCATCTGTATAAGTATCATAAATTCCATCACCAACATACATACCAAAAATGTAGTAAGAAGAATCTGTAGCAGAAACAGATAAATCATCATTTAAGAATGAAGTTGTAGCAGTACCAGTTGCACTATCGATATCTGCAACAGCCACAGCATCTTGGAATCCATAATATCTAGAATTTGGATCAGATTGGTCCACTCTTCTAAACTCGTGTTGGTCTGGAGCATACATGTTATGCCAATCTCCATATTGATTAAATATGAAGAAGTATACTTTACCAGTAGCACCAACATATGGTTCTGTGGTACTTCCTGTCTTATATAAAGTAGCAGTAAGTGGTGTCTCACTTCTGTATGGATAAGTTGCTTGAGTCGTTGATGTATATAAATCGCCTGGCATTTCAATTAAGATGATTTCGTTTGAAGCATTTACAACCATCTCTTGAGTAGGTCTACCTTGTAAGTCAAAATGAACTCTAAAGTGCTTAATCATGTTAGGCATTCTGCTTGATTTTATGATTGGCTCGTTAGTTTCAATTTGTTCATCAAGATAAAGCTTAATCTTATTTTCGCTAGCTACTGAACCATCTCCAGAACAGTTATCTAGTGAATTTGCAACATTGATATATGCATCCTCAGCGATGAAGATTGAAGAAACATAGTTTTCTGAGTTAACACCATAAGTAGCAGGTGTTCCAAGTCCGCTTATATCAAATGAATTTTCTAATACAGAATTATTTTGATATACACCATATTTCTTACCATTGATATTACCGCCTGTAACAGTAAGTTTGCCATTGTTATAAATAGCAATACCATTAGTATCTTCGTGTTTAATGTTACCACCAGTAACACTAAGTGTTCCGTTATTTACTATCAATTTTTCTTCAGCGTTTTCGCCTGCATTCATTGTAATGGTTCCACTAACAACGTTAAGAGTACCATTATTTACTAGGTTATTTGCCACTCTATTGCTTCCGCCTGAAGAATTAAATAATATTCTACCTCCTGAAAGGCTATCTGTTATTTTAACTTTTGCATCTTCCTGAATTTCAAAAGCAAGAAGGTTCATATCTAATGTGTAACCTGCCAAATCAAGTTCAAAGTCTAATCCTCCATAAACTGTTGTCTTAATTGGTGCATACACATATCGAAGAAGTGTAATTCTCTTTCCAACCTTATCGTCTGGATTATCTTGCATTGTATTTAATGCTTCTTGTAAAGTAATAAACTCTTCTTCTGTTCCATCATTCCATAGAACTTTTGCAGCATAAACTGATTGTTCTTTGAATGTTGTGTAAACAGTAGCATCTGCAAGTGGCATGTTGAAGTAGAAGTATGTGTCAGTAAGTTTAACTACTTTTCCACCTTCTAATGAAAGTGAACTCTCAACACCATTTAAAGTATATTTAACTATAATGTTATCTACTTCGTATCCATCACCAGGAGCAGCAGTAAGCATGATTAATGTACCGCCTTGTGCTTCAGTAACGTTACTTGACATGCTTCCATTTACTGATGGAGCAATAGTAATGTTTAGCACATTTTCTCTATAGTCAGGAGTACCATTACGGTTTGCATCAATTGCCCATACTGCATAGAATGTAGTATCGGTAAAGATTGAATATGTATTATTATAAATAACTCCTTCAATTAATTCATTAGGATAATAAATCGTTAAAGCAAGCTCGCTTGCTGCAGAAGTGATTGGAACACTTGGAGTTGTGCTCCATCCTAGGAATACGTAACCGCCTCTTGTAACTGGATCATTCTCGTCGTTTTCTAGAGGAATTACGATATCACCACCACTATATGGTGTGCTATCAACTGGTAAAGTACCAGCTGTTGCATTATTTTTATGATAAACAACATCTATTGAATCATATACTAAGTAAAACTCCCCGCTTTCTTCTAATCCAACAATTTGTTGATTATCTATAACATCATATATTGATTTATTAGTTAGAGATACTGTCTCAATCGTCTCTGCTTCTTCGTGATCACTTGTATTTATTTTTGCAACTTTTGTTAGAATGGCATTAGATTCTGTGTGAATTGGAAGCGCATAGCTTGTAGTTAATGCAGCATCTATATAAATATAATCTCCAGATGTAATGTATATTGGGTTTTGATTCTTTACAACAATGTCATCAGATACGTGCAAATCTCCCTCTATGAAAATACCACGTCCTTGAGGATCTTCGTTGTATGTAGAAATAGTATTATCTAAAACCGTACCACCTGTTAAATTAGCAATACCAACAACATAAAGACCTGCACCATTACCTTCAATGGTTCTATTATTTCTAACAAGACCACCATTCATGGTGTAAGTACCATCAATGCCGATATATAGACCAGCACCATCATTATTTGCTGTGTTTTGATTTATATCACAATTATTGTCTATTACTGTGCCACCGCCAGCAACATATAAACCAGCACCATTAACATTTGCAGTGTTCTTAGTAATATCACCTTCTGTGATTGTAAGAGTACCACCATTAGCAACGTAAATACCACCACCATTATTGGCAGTATTGCTACTGATATGACCAGCATTAAATTGCATGTCACCAGCAACATAAACACCAGCACCATTATCTCCTGTAACGTTATACTTGATGTTTGCACCATTTAAAACGAATGAACCACCAGCTTTAACGTTTACACCAGCTCCGTTTATATTTGCTTTAACAGAGTTATTAGTAATGCCTGTGCCAGCATTAGCATATAAAGTACCACCATCTTCAATCGAAATAAGTGAACCATTTATAGCATGTCCAGAGTTTCCATCAAATGCAAGGTATCCGCCTTGAGAAATAGAAATTTCATCTTCAGCATATTCTGAATTTCCTAAACGAAGAATACCTCCATCTTCGATTATGAAACCTGACGAGTTATTATTGTTGTCTCCAAATACAGATGAAAGTGAAATTGTATAGTCTCCTAATGGTTGATATGAGAAATGTGTAAGTGTAGTACCATTATGGTCTTTAAAAGTTCCATCCAAAACGTTTGAATCATTTTTAGTTTTAGTAGTCTCTGCAACAATCGTTACATCTTTGTCTATATTGATTGTGTCAGTCAATGTTAAGTTGTTTATTACATAAATTGTGCCTCCATCTTCAACAGCATCAATTGCGTCCTCAAGTAATTCATATACTCTGTCTCCAATTCTTGCAACATAAGCTTCTGATGAAACACCTGAAAGTTCTTTTAATCTTAATGTACTTTGAGAAAGCATCTCTTCAAGAATGTATGCATTAGTATCAATAGAGAATTTATTTCCTTGAACCTCTAGTGCTCCGCCATCATCTCTTAAAAATTTAGCGACATCTAACACATTTTCACGTCCATTGCTGGTGCCAACGTATTGGTCATAGTTTTCAAGTTTAAGCATAGCAATAGTACCAGCAGAGTTTAAACGTCCTTTAACTAAAATAGGTACTTGGTGTCTTATAATATTTGATGTTGTACCATTTATTGTTTCTGTATCTTCAATAGAGTTTAATGTCTTAATGTATATTTCGTTGTTGGTATTAACACTAACTCCACCACTTAAGTGGATAAGGTGTGACATCAATTGTTCAACAGTAGGATTATCAATAGAACCGGTTTCATTTCTAATAGAAATACCCGCTCCTTTTGGAGCAATGTTGTTTGAAATTGTACCACCTCTTAAATCAAGGTATGATTTAACATAGTTGTAGTTACAAATACCACCACCTTCAACAGTTGCAGTATTGTTAATGATGTTACCATTAAGCATAACGAACTGAGCTTTATAGCCTCTACTTAGACCACCTGCAGAAACACCACCACCATATTCAGCAACGTTTTCTGAAATAGTAGCATCGTTATAAAGATAAATTTCGCATCCTTTATAGTCGCCATTTATCATTTCAAGTTTACAAGACATACCAGCGCCACCACCATAAATAGCACTGTTTCTTGTAATTAATCCACCAAACATATGGAATTTAGAATACCAAAGAGCAACAGCTCCTCCTAAACAACCTGTAAAGTTATTTGAAATTTCTCCTCCATACATATAGATTTCAGAGAAATTACGTCCAGAAATAGCACCTCCATTAGCGCCAGAACCACCTGAATTAGCATCGCCTGCTCTATTATTTGAGATTTTACCGCCTCTAATGTATAGTTTTGCTCTATCTACACCAATAGCACCACCATCGGCACTATTTCTACTACTTCCGCCAACACTAAGTGCAGTATTATAGCAAATTTGTCCTCCTTCAATAGTAGCTTGTGCTGCAACAAGATTACCATCACCATTTTGACCAACAAATAAGGCTGGGCCACAATTATCATCAACAACACCAGTGGCATTCCAAGAGATTTCTCCACCCTTCATATTGAAGGTGCCTTTTTTAGAAATTCTAACAGCAGAATTACTACCATTATAGTTAGTATTAGGTGCTTCATAATAGCCAAACATTCCGCCAAGTCTAGCATTATCATAAAGATTGATAGTACCAGTAGTATTATCAGTAGTTACAAGACCTGCAGTTGATCTAACACCTTCGATTTTATACCAGTGAGCAATTTTGTAATCTTCACCATCATTGAACAATACATATGGATAGCCATTATAACTTGTCTTAAAGTTTTTAGTGGTTTTTCTTTCGGTATCATAATTGTAAGTTAACGAATTATCTCTAGTGAATATTGCGCCACCATCAAGTTCAACAGTACCAGTCATTCCTTCAGTACCAATGTTAAACACAGCACCATTTGCAACAGTGAACATGTAAGCATTTGCGTTTGCACTTCCTTTAACAATCTTGATATGTCCAGATGTTGTTAAATCATATGTGCCTGTAATGTTCATAGGTGACGAGCCCGTATATGTTAAGACATATAGATTATCCGGATTACTATTTGCTGTAGCAATAGCAGTGTTTAGTTCTGCTAAAGATGCAATATCTCCAGACACAAACTCCCCTGTGTAATTATGGGCAAAAGGAATAACCTTGCCTTGACTATCGTATTCTAAGGCCTGAGCCTCGCTTTTGAAAGCGTTATATTTGGACAGGTTCGTGCCGGAATCTTAAATCTATACTCCTAATTGGAATCATTGGCATAATAAACGAGAACGCCAATACCAATGCGATTATTCTTTGATACAATTTGATCCTTGAATTCATAATTTTTCCACCTTATATAAAATTTGACATACTAATCAACTTTATTACAAATATTGCTTCTTATATTATATATAAAAGACGATTCAAATTACATTAAAATCGGCTCTTCCGTAAGATATTTAATCTAATTGTAATACTTTTGCAATATTTTTGTAATGTAATATTATGGTACCTTCATGCTTCATTTTTACGCCAAAAAAGCAAAAAAATAAAATCAATAAATTTACGTTATGTCTATTTAATTTTATATAAGAATAGATATTTATAAAAAACGACCATTCTCAAATAGAGAATGGTCGAATTATTTAATTTTTGTTTAAGACTAGTGTAGCAAACTCTATTGCTGATTCCTTGGTTTTTGCCAGCGCCATTATTCCATGAGGATGAATGAAGATAATATCTTTTAGTTCTTCATTCTTATCTCTATCTTCAGAATAACCGCACCATTCTTTAGGGAAATTAACCTTAAACTCCTTAGAATAGTCATTCTTTGATGTCGGACAAATCTTCCAAAAGCCATCTCTTGTAAGTAAGATTACAAAGCAAACTTTGCGGCCACCTGGCATCTTGGTTAAAAACTCTCCATAAGAAGTTTTCTGCTCAAGCACCAGAATCTTCTTATTTTCAGCTTCTTGTAATCCCTTTAAAATAAGGCTCTTAGCAGCAATCTTGTCTTGAATAATTTTTACCGTATGATTAAACATGACGTTAAAAACATCCGACAAATCATGTCTGGCAGTCGT
>JAEEGL011318230.1_pt1 | contig 28806 bp, 24 predicted proteins | sample 9134231 | NCBI WGS metagenome assembly JAEEGL01 (sample SAMN16246548, study PRJNA631951) | gut metagenome | biome: gut microbiome; feature: rumen; material: fiber-attached | host: Bos | place: Iran: Karaj | collected 2018-10 | reverse complement strand
TTATTACAGGTCATTCTTCTCAGCAAAACAGGCCGGCGAAACAGAAAGGATTGTACCAGTACAGTTTAGAGATGATACATTGTTACTGTTCTGGCAGAAATGCGCACTGTGCTGCACATTTCTTGAGAATATGATTCAGTAGTGAGCGCATCCCTTCGATGAAGTCGAACTTTTATGAATGCGCGAATACGTTATCGGAGCGAGCTGTCTTCTCTTTTCTCATGGGACGGTCAGGTTGATCCTGCTTGCGCTGGATTATATTGAATTTCAGTAACATATTGAAGCATCGGCCCTAAAAGTGAAAAAGTACACAGGACGAGAGCAAATGCTGTCGTACACCTGCAGTATGCATTGTCTGCAAATTAATGCGACTGAATTATATGCAGCCGATATTTTCACTTTCCTTAGGTGATTTTTTATACGTGAGTGGTTCTGCAGTGCTTTTCTGCAGAATTGATCCGAGGCGGGAACCCATGGGCGGTTCTTCGCGGGCCTCGGATCAAAACGGCCAGGCGAAGAAATTTAATACTCAACGATTGTTTTGATTGTTTATTTAGACATTCAAAATGTCATTATATAAAATCCAAATCTGCAGCATTTATGACTTTATACTTTTTTTATATTTGCATCAAATCTTCTTCATAATTCTATAGTAAACTTTTATAAATGATGATTTGTTTTGTAGAATGAAAAGGGGATTATAATATGGGATTACTTAAATCAGAAATAGCAGCTTTTGTTGGGAATTATTCAAGAAGGCGCGGATACCCGCCGACAGTTGAGGAGCTGATAATGCACTTCGGACCATACAAGATCATGGTCGCAATGCTCTACGTCCTAAGTCTTTACAGGATTGGTATGATACGAAACTCGCTGTTCTTCGGAGTTGGTGATCTGAAGCTCATACCGATAAAGGCAAAATAAAATCAAGGAGACATGCAGATCGTCTGCAATGTCTCCTTTTTTATATCATGCTTCATCAAAAGATTACCCGGCGATCAGTTGCCATACCAATCCTCTCCTTTTGGCTCATCCGGGTATACAGCCATCTCCGGACAAAGAGCTTTTAGAACAACACCCTGCAAAGGCTCATCACCTGTCTCAAGGGCTGTGTCATCCACAAGACATTCCCTCGGAAGGTTGTAGATATAGTGATAATAGTATATATTACCATCCTCTTTTTTGCTGTAGTTGATCACAATCTGACCATTGTCCCTGTAATAGATGCTGTCGATCACTCCATCTTTTGGGACAAGCTGCGCGATTATGTCTTTTCCGCACACCTCTTTTACAGTATCGTCATCAATCTCGATGCCGCCGTATTCCATGATCATACCATAAAGACTGTCATAATAAAAATAGTAATACTTCCAGGTGTGCCCCATCATGGCATTTATTTCCGTATCGTACATGCTGTCGTAGCTGCTGTCCATTATGCAGAAATGCTCCGTGTCATTTTCCCAAAAGACCACCTGCCCCTTCATTGAAAACTGCGCGTCAGCTGCTCTGCCGTTTGAGACATACCAGACATAGGTAAGGGCTCCCGTTGCGTAAATCTCATCAAACATCACGTAATCAGTATTGCCGATCCGCATGATTCTGTCCTTGGTCGCAGAGCCCATTCCATCAAAGTCGCGCAGCTTTTTGCATTCCTTGGGTGACACAAACCAGACTGATCCCTCAAGTAAAGGCTCATCGTAATCGTCCGTCACTGTCCCTATCAGAGCAAAAGCCTCCTGCTGCCCGTCGCCATCGAAATCGCCCTCATGGAAAAGAGCTATGTCATCCTTTTGGGCTCCGGCCTGATCTAAGAGTCTGCTCTCAAGTGTCTCACCGGGCTTCAGAGTTGTCGCCGCCTCAAGAGCATTCGCATAGTCATCAGGCAGTTTCACGGTTGATATCAGCTCCGCCTTGGGAAGCTCTACAGCGTCCTTATCCGGCACAATGTCTTCATACTCCTGCTCAGTTAGTTTCCCTGTCCAGTCACTAACCGCAGAATCACATTCTCCGCTGTTTCGGTATTCTTCAATGAGCGCCTCGCGTTCTTCTTCGTTTAACTTATAATAGCCTGAAGTGTAATATCCCTGACCATTCTCCTTATCGTACCTGTCCTGAAACACCGGAAAATAATCGCCTATGTCACAGTCGTATTTATACCAGGTGCTGCTGTAATAGTTCGCAGCTATTCCATAATCAAGTCTCAGCATCCCGTCAGGGAAAAGAGATGTCACTCCCCTGTAGGGCGTAGAAAACGCTAGTCTAGTCTTTTCACCGTCAAAGCCATAGATATCAATTATATCTTCATAGTAAGTTATGATGAGTTCCTCTTCTCCATCAGAGTCCAGGTCATAAAAAAGATATCCGGCATTGTCACCTGCTCCGGCATAAGGCCATCCATGCTGCACCAGCTCTGTGTCGAGCCCCATGTCCTCAACCTGGTCCATAGTATAGGCGCCGTCCTGTGCCTCCTTATACAGGTATAGGATGTCCTGGTACATATCCCTGCGGGACCCTGGTTTGTCCAAATCTTCAGACTGACCCGGAGTTTCATCTATACTCTTCGCCTCATCACTCTCATCACTCTTATCAGAAGCACTTATGTCATCATCTTTTTCGGAGACTTCAGCTGCCTCCTCTTTATAGGTGTCCTGTTCTTTCTCAGTTACAGTTTCCGTCACGCTCTGAACTTCAGGAGAGCCGCATCCGGAAAGATACTGCATGCACATTAAAAGAGCCATTGACGTCACTAATGCTTTTCTCATTTTCTTTTCCCATAGAAACTTAACAGCATTGTCTGATACATCTACAATTATCTGATAGTATGAATTTTAATGCAACATATTGGCGCACTCAAAAAAGGAACCACCCGCGTGGTTCCCTTGTATCAGAATTTAGATATTTACAGCTGTCTTATGCGAAATGTACCCTTGTAACTGTAGTTCCGAAAGGACAAAGCGAAAGCGATGCCAGCTTAAAGAACTGCTTTCCAAAAGGTATTCCGATTATTGTGATGCAGAGGATAACACCGAGAACAAAATTCACGAGCGCCATCTCAAGTCCGCCTCCCAAAAACCACAGTATGTTCAAAATGAATGAAAAAGCTCCGCCCTCGCTTCTGACATCCTTTCCGAAAGGATTAAGTGAAAGGCTTGCCATCTTAAAGCACTGAAGCCCAACAGGAATTCCTATTACTGTAATGCAGTATAAACAACCAAGGATTGCCCAAAGAACTGCACTTAAAAGCCCGCCACAGATTATCCAAATAGTATTTCCCAACACTCTCATCTTCTTTACCTCTTTTTTTAATCATTATGTTTTTGTTTACAGTTATTTATACGAAACAAAAAAAGAAGTGGCAAAAAAATTTGCACTTTCTTTTGGAGTGGCGGCTCAGTATGTTTACTGAGCCGCAGCGTGTTATGAAAAAATTATGTGTGGGGGGATAAGGAACTCATCTGTTCCTTATGATGTTATGATAATACGCTAACCTAAAAATAACCTTAAAGTAATAAATCTTTACTCACGGGAAAGCCTGAACATGGATTCAGCAAAAAACCTGTGTATCACATCAAGGATATTTTCCTTGGGTGAGGTTTTAAGAAGATATCCGTCAGGCTTGTACTCAAGAACATGGAATACGATATCCTTATTGTTGTTGCCTGTAAGGAGTATTATGGGAATCCTGGGATCAGTATAATCCGCGCGAATGATCTTCATAAGGTCAAAGCCGTCCATTTTGGGCATCTCCAGATCAAGGAGCAAAAGATCGGGAGTTACCGTGGACAGTCCCACAAGCATCTCGCTTCCGCTGTTAAAACACTGCACGTTATAAATGGGACTGAGCCAGTGATGGATAACGGCAAGATAACCGGGGTCATCATCAACTACAAAGACGATCTTTTTTCTGTGGAAGTCGGCTTCCAGTCCGGTGAAGAACCCCATATCTTTTACAAAAGCGCCAATATCAACGGGTCTTGGATAGGTTCTTGATACTCTGTGGGAGCCATTTGACGCCATAGCCTGATTGATATCGGTGATCTCTCCCGTCAGGCACAGTATCTTGGAATCATCCTGGCATATCTCTCCGAGAAGATTCATTGTTATACCGATACTGGATGAGTCGTTGGTCCCGGGATTGTAGATTACAATGTCAGCCTCGTTTCTTGCGGTAATGATCCTGTCTGGTTCATCAGGTATGGTAATGACGTTGAACTTAGCCTCTGTTAGGTTTTTCTCGATACCTTTTTTGACAATTCCCTCACCGCTCTGGATATAGAGGATCGAAGGCGGGTGGAAGGGATTATTCTCATTGGAAGCCTCTGGCGGTGACTGCTGAGATTCTTTTGCTCTATTGGCAAATATCTCTTCTTTCTCGATAGGAGCCAGAGAATTCTTGAACTCCCTGTAGGACTTAAGAAAGTCACCGGTCTCTCTTTTTATGAGACTGTAGTTGTCTTCTCTTGCAGCAGCTTCCAGCATTGCCGCAATTTTGCCGAGTTTCTTGGCACCGACCAGTCTTGCCATGCTCTTTAAGGAGTGGACTCTCAAGGCATACATTGTCCAGTCTTCATACTCGAGGAAGTTCTCAAGTTCGTCTGCTTTTTCATCCACAGAAGAGTAAAAGATGTATAAAGCGTCCAGATAGTCTTCGTGATCGCCACAGTTCGTAACCCCCGCATTCAGATCAAGCTGTGGGATAATCTTGATCCAAACAGGAAGTTTTTCTATTTCTTTTTTGATATTAAAATCATAGTCCACGGAGTCTTCGCTGCCTGCAGGTTCAGCATCAGATAATACGGAATCAAAAGAGGTGTCATCTTCCTGATCAGAGGAATCCCCTTCCTCCTTGAGGTACACCATGATGGCTTCAAAGAGCTCCCGTGGATCAATGGGCTTTATCAAAACATCAGCGAACCCTGCTGCCTTGTAAAGATTAACGTTGCTGCGCCCTTCCTCTGTGGTGTGACAGATAATTGGAATATCTCTGCCGCGCTCTTTAAACATCTCTTTTAACCTGACAAGGGTATCTACTCCGTCAAGTTCGGGCATACGGTGGTCTAAGAGAATCAGGTCGTAGTCATTATCCATGCACAGATCAATGCATTCAATGCCACTCTCTGCCTGATCGCAGTTGATTCCGTGGGTCGCCAGTATAGAGGCCAGCACTATTCTGTTTATGCGCATATCATCAACGATAAGCACTCGTGATTTTCTGTTTTCCATAGAATGATTATAACATGGATGCCTTCTCATTATTCATTTATATAACTGTAATGTACCTTAGCCGATATGTTTATGGAGTCGTATTCATCTGCCACTTATGCCTGATCAGATAATTACCGTCATCGAGATGTTCAAAAGTCACGCTAATTGATGCCTCTTCACCGGTATATATCAGCTCATTATCTGTTCCACCTGTCTTTGAAGGGGCATTTATCGAATACCATTCCATGAAAATGTCCTTGCTGATTATCAGATTGAATTCAGACTCAGTCTTCCCCTCGGCTATATCAGAATCAAGAATACTTTCTCCGGTTTCAAAATAAGTCCTGTAATCTGTAAACACCTCATCAGATGCAAGGTCATAACCGCTTAAATCCGCTTCACTCTTTTCAAGTCCGCTGTACTTTGTTCCATTGCAGGGCGGAAGGTATCTCGACTGGTACATGCGCGTGTGCATAAGATTCTGCTTATCACTTACATTGAAGTACTCATACATAGTAGGATCCTGATCGTCCCATGTGACATCGACGTTGTAGTAATCATCCTCAAGCTTGATGATGTCCCAGGCATGCATCTCGCCTCCCCAGCCAACAGTAAAGTAAGTCGGCACACCTAGCTGCTGCATAAGGTACTGAAAGGCTCTCGCATAACCTGCACATACCGTAAAGTCATTCGGGATCGAACTATAGGCGCTCTGATCCAGAGAGTTAAACTCGTAAGTAATCTTATCCGCAAGCAGATCATGTATATATTTTTCCTTCTCATAATCAGACGGCAGGTCTTTTGCACCGGTAAGTATTTCTTCAGCAGCTGCATTGAACTCACCTTTTGCCTTTTCGACATCAGGAATCTCTTTGTAAAAAACTATACCGATTTTAATGACTCTTCCTGTGTAGTCATATTCATAATATTTCTGCAAATCCAACCAAAACAGTTCAGGATGATCATTATAACAGCAGTCGAAGGCAGAGGCAAATTCACTCGGCGTGCAGTCCTCCACCGGCTTAAACTCACTAATCAGTGCATTTGAATTGGCATAGATCTGCTTATACAGGCGCTTGCCCCTGTCGTTGAGCATATGATAATAAGGGTAAAAGAGAGGATCAAACTCCTCATTTTCTCCCGTCTCTCCTACTCCTGTACTGTCTATTATCTCATTAGCTTCTTCCTCATCGGTGATATCGGTGACTTCAGGCTCTGTAACAGTATAGTCTGTCTTGTCTTTGACCAGGTCAAAAAAGCTGTCATCAAACAGTGAATCATCCGTCCCCTCTTCCACTACCTTCTGATAAGGATCTTCTTCGTCAGGCGAAATGTAATCCTGTACACTGTTTGGATCAACTATATCCTCTGGGAACCGCTTATCGACATAGTCGTTGTAATCCTGATGTTTTTCTTCAGGTTCCTCTTCCTTTTCTTCCTGTGATGTATCCAGCGAAGAAAGATCAATTGAAATATCCTCCGTCGCCTCTTCTTCGGTTTCCTCTTTCACGGGTACATTCTTTTTGACTATTTCAGAGACTGTGTTCGCTATATCCGGGTTAGCTGCGCACAGCAAAATAAAGGCACACATAAGAATTACAAGTGCCAGAATTGCATAAAGAATCTTAGCGATAATCTTCATTTCAACCTTCCTTCTTCCATGAATTCAGTCGATTATATTATCTTACCTTTATGATTCTATCACCGAAAAATAAAACACAAGTAAACGCACAATTAAAAATTCATAATAAAAGGAGCCTGCAATGCAGACTCCCGTAAACTTTATCATAACGTCATGGTTTTCTAGTGTGATAAGCCAGAAGATTGTAGCCCGTAGTACCTGATCCATCATCAACGACTTCAATTACAGCCTGGCCAATAGTATCAGTGCTCAGCGTGCCGCTCTTCTCCAGTTCCTGCGCCTTACTGTAGTCCATTGAATACAGCTCAGCGCCCAGGTCACTTACATCAGCATCCATATTCGGATGGTACTTAACAAACTTAACTTCATAATACCTGTAACTCTCATCTCCGTAGCTCATTACATCAGTAACAACAGTAAACGTATTATTTGTATCGACGCCTGCGTCACTCTCACTATTGACTGTAAGAAAAGTGCCAAGTTCCTCCTGAAGTGAAGGTGTTATCTCGGTTTTAGTACCATATTCCTCCTGCAGCCAGATCTCAGACATGTGCTCATTTGAAAGGTCCAGGAGTTCAAATTCATCATACCCTGTTATATGGTCAGGCCGAAAATCCATCCAAAGTGTTGCCATTTCATAATCAACAATCTGCATCGCACCTGATTTTGCTCCATAATCAATCAAGAGGTATATTTCATTTCCCATTTCTACCCCGGCAACATTGACGGAATACCCATCGTAGGGACTTCCTGTTTTCTCACTGACTTTCTGCTGCAGTTCTTTAGAATTGATGATACCATCCTTACCGATAATTGAATAGCATTTCCACTGCCCCGCAGCATTGGAATAAATCGAAGTGTCCCAAGCGCCCGGACCGGCGGTTCCATCTGTATAGTGGGTTATAAGGATCTCATCAACATTTCTGGAACCAAGATCCGCAAACTCTATGATTTCTCCCTCATTGGGGGATGCTGAATAATCGTCTGTTGTGATCGATTCTCCACTGGAGAACTCAATCACATAATGCTTGCCTTCTCTTCTGATCACGTCGTACTTACCATCACCGTCGAGATCTATATCCTTGTACTCAGGTATCACAGCTCCGATATCGCCCTCATATTCCGCATATTTCCCGCCATCAACAATATTAATACAGTATTTGTCCATAGCATCATATACTGACATATCATGAAAAAGACCATAGAGCTGATCGACCTTTGACTCTGCCTTCGAGTTGCCATTATCTTCGGAAGCGTCCTGGTTCTCCTTTTCAGCTTCCTGCACAGATTCATCTTCTTTCTGTGTGTCCGAAAATGCTTCCTGCGCAGTATCAGTTTGGGCCGGCTCAGTTGTTGTCTGCGTCGTTTCCTCAATCGCACTTTTCTCTCCACATCCTGCAAGCATCCCCATAAGCAGGATACAGGATCCCATTCTCCAAATCTTTTTTCCTAACACTGTTAAATCCTCCTTTTTGAAATCCTTACTCTATTATCCTCATACCGCTTGTAAATGCAAACGGATACATAAATATCCGCTCTGCTCCGCTGTCAAATTCCACGGTAAACTTGGTAGGGATCTCATCATCATCCCACGTCACATCCGTTATAACGCCATCCCCATATCTTGCCTGGGTGATACGCTCACCTATCACGAGATTTTCTGGCACACTCTCCTTAGATACTTCGTCCTTTTTCTTTTTCAGAAGCGGTGTCGGCTTTGTCAGGACGTTCTCTTTTATTTTGGCTCCTGCCTTTTTCTTGGCAGTCTCCTTCTTCTCCTTGGGGAATAATTCCCCAACAAATAAAGATGGCTCATCAGCATAGCGAAAAATTGCAAGTCTGTCTCTTGCCCTTGTCATGCCCACATAAAAGATTCGCCTCTCTTCCTCATACTCACTCTTTTCCTGAGGCGTAGCTGTCTTGAAATCCTTTATTATCCTGCTCGGAAAAACGCCGTTTATCACATCTATCAGAACCACGTTGTCGTACTCAAGTCCCTTGCTTGAATGGATGGTCGACAGAATGAATCTGCAGTCATAGTTCTCTTTATTACCAGCCAGAATGTTCTGAAGGCTCTCAAGTCTGTTAAGAAACCCGGAAATCGTTGTCTCACTTCCGGCGAGCATCTTAAGGATAAAGAGCTTGTTGTCATCGATATTGTTGTCCCTCAGATAATCCCCATAGCCCATATATTTATCTATACGCGCAAGCGCCTTGGAGGGAGTCTCTGATGCCATGTTTCTAAAGTGCGTGCGAAGCGCCCTCACATTTCCAAGGATGCGCCCGTTTATATCAATATGCTCAGCAGCATCAAGTATCCCAGTGTGCCTGCTATCCGCCACATAGCACATCTTTTCCGCATCAGGCTTTCGAAGGAACGTCTGGAACTTGAAGTAAATCTTCATGAAGATCTCCGGATCCATGGGACTTAAGCAAAACTTTAGTATGTTGGTAACATCGACCACCAACCTGTGGGTAAAAAATGCCATGTCCGCGCTCTTGATCCTGTATGGGATGCCATCGCGCTCTAGAAGATCTACGAGTGGAAGGATACTCTCGTTATCCCTGTAAAGGACTGCCGTCTGAGAATCGTTGTCTCTTGCAAGCTCTGCGAGGTACCTGTACTGTTTCTTTCTGCTGCTGATCTCAACGCAGTTTATCTGCGCCTCAGCTCCCCTCGTGGCGCACATATGCTTTTCGTGGCGACTTAAGTTTCTCTGGATAAATCTGTCCGCCATCTCGACGATCCCTGCACACGATCTGTAGTTCTTGTCCATCACAAGAACTCTGCCTGTGCGATATCTCTTTTCAAAATTTAGAAGTGCCTCGGGGTAAGCAGCCCTGAAGCCGTAGATGCTCTGGTCCTCATCGCCGACCATGAAGAGGTTGCCCTCATCACCTGCAAGGAGCTCAATTATCAGGTGCTGGATCCTGGAGGTATCCTGAGCCTCATCGACACAGATATATCTGTATTTCCGGCGGTAAAAATCAAGAAGCTCCCCAGAATTTTTGAGCATCCTGTAGGCATAGATCATCTGGTCGTCATAGTCCATCAGGCTCCTTGCCTTGAGCTCCTTATTGTACCTGTCATATATCTCAAAAAGCTCTATGCCCTCATCATCTCCGCGCTGCCTAATCTCTTTTTCCGTAAGGAGCATGTTTTTGCAATAAGTGATGAGGGTTCTGATATTCCTGATGTCACTCTCTGTGGGGTACTCCTCCATGACTTTGACATAGATGTCTGTCAGGATCCTGCCCGTAATCTTCTCATCGGTTACAAGGTCAAAGGACTTTTTTCCGATAAGCCTTCCATAGTGGCTGATGATCTTGGCGCAGATGCCGTTGATGGTTCGAAATTCGAGCTGCTGTGACATCTCTTTTCCAAAGAGAACTTCAAAGCGCCTCGCCATGTCCCTCGTGGCAGCGACCGTATATGTAAGTGTGAGGATATTGTCAGGTGAAATTCCGGAAACACAGAGCATGTATCCGAGCCTGTTCACAAGAACTGTTGTCTTGCCGCTTCCGGGAACCGCAAGAAGCAAAACAGGACCGTCAACAGATCTGACGGCCGCTTGCTGTTCATTATTCAGTTTTTGTCCGTATTTATCGATAAATTCCTGGTCAGTCATTCCTGTATTTATTCAGACCAACGCTTCAAGTTTTTTAACAAGTCTCTCCTTTGGAATTGCTCCGAGCTCATCTTCTACAACTCTGCCGCCTTTCACAAAAGCAAAGTAAGGAATGCTCATCACCCCAAACTTTGATGCAAGTTCCGGCTGCTCATCTACGTTGACCTTTCCAACTTTTATCTTACCATCATACTCTTTTGCGAGCTCTTCGACAACCGGTCCCATCATCCTGCACGGTCCGCACCAATCTGCATAGAAGTCGATCAGAACCAGCTTGTCACTTCCTGCTACCTCTGTCTCAAAGTTCTCTTTTGTAAATCTGTATTCCATAGTATTCACCTGTTCGTTCTCTTTAGGAACGCCTTTCCCTGATTGATCTGTACTCTGATAATTATTGTCCTCAGCTGATAATATAATTATATGTGGTACAGAAAATATATCAAGTACGCAGTTTATATTTACCTGGTATGGAAAAACATACCGCCAAAACGAATAATATGGCCGATACAGAAGGATATACTATCATTAGCCTGTTTGTTGTTCCGTAGATATCAAGAACTCCCCTGAATATACAGCCGACTGTAAGTGTAACAATCGCCATGTTTAAGACTGACAGCGCATGTCCTGTGACTCTCATCCCGGTGAACCTTAGAAGTACAAATGGTATAATAACTCCAAATATAAGCGGGATCGCAAATGCATATATCATAAAATATGAGTATACCTCATGGCTGAAGATCTCATATACAGCGCCAAACAGGCCACAGAAAAAAGCGAATAAGAGCTGTCCAAAAGCACTTTCAAACATTTCTTTACTTCTATCATCCAATGTAGACAATGTCATTCACCTTCCTTTCCTTAATAGAATTGCCTGAAGTAGTGGGGTTGTTGATGACCTCCCCCTTAAATACCATGGTAGATGAACCGCCGCCGTCCAGGTTATACGCAGTGGTCGCTCCAAGGCTCTCCATAAAAGTGGCGAGCTGATAAAGTGACAGGCCTTCGCTGCTGTCGGTTCTTCCGTCGGATACGACAAAGAGATAGTGCAGGTCAGAGATTATGCCAATGGCAGTCCGTGGGTTGCTTGCTTTTGCCTTGCCAACCTCATCGCTCTGCGTAACTGCTACGCTCCCATCCTCGATCAGTGAAGGTCCAAAAGAAAATGCCTGCCATACGCCTTTATCCACAAGTTCCTGCGCTGAGTACTTCGATGGATCAATGACCTCCATGCTTCCATCGGCATATATGCACAGAACATCATTTTTGCCCGCATCGTCCCTATAGACAACTCCGTTCCTTATTACATATCCAGCTTCCTGCGAACCATAGTTGTCCCCGTTGATCGCAAGGACTGCGCTGTTATCAGAAGCCATGGATGATGTTGTCTGTGTTATGTTTTTTCCGTAGGTTCCACTTGCAAAAGCCGTCTTCAAGTACTCTGCCGAGCTCAGGGTTACATCTGCCACATATACAGCAGTTCCCTCGTAGTCATACTTTGTAAGGCTGATCTTTGCATCGCCGGAAGTGAAGCTGTCTATCTCGCCGGTTTCCTTTTCTGCCGATGTCACCTGCTGCGAATCAGTATTTTGTGTCGCCGAGCCGGTTTCATCGTTGTCCCCTGTTTCAGAGCTGTCTGCCTTAGTTGAAGTCTTGCCTCGTCCCGAATGTTTCCTGCTCTTTCCGGTTCCGGTGCTCTTTCCTTCTCCTTTCGCAGTGTCTGCGGTATCGGTGTCTGTGCTTATTTCATCCGGGTTATCAGCGCTTTGGGAGTTTTCGCTCATGTCTTTTACCTGTTCATTTGTTGTATCCTCTTCCAGGTCCAGGCTCTTTACGCTGCCATCGGCAAACATCGATGTGTTGGGCCGGCCGGCATCAGATTGATATGCACTCGCCAGGACGAACGTATCAAGTGATATATATATTGTAAATGAGACCAGCATTATTCCATAAATAATTAAAAGTCTATGTCTTATCATAGGTGTTCCCTCCTTTAACAGAGATGATAAGACACAGACTTAAAAATTACTTAAAGATAAGATGGGTCCACAGTAAACACCCCGTCATCGCTGACGGTATAAAGGATCCCATAAAAAGAGTTGATGCTCAGAATAGCCGCGATCCCCGGCTGTATACCGGGACTGCGGCTTTTTCTTGTCATATCACTTTTTTACAAAATGAACCTGTATTGACGGATAGCATCCAAACATCGGGTCGATCGCATACCCTCCATTCATTAGCGCAGCTCCGCTGTAGGTCTGTCCCACAATATTCTCGCGGGCACCCGCCTCGTTTTCAGGGACTCTTTCGCAGGATGAGAGCACATTGTCGACCTCATACAGAGCGTCCGGATCCAGTCCTCTCATTTTCACATACATAACCTCCGGGTTGGCCCTCACATCAGTCACAACCAGACTTAGAAGCGCCTCTGACCTGTCCTCTGACACAAATCCCCAGGATGTGAAATACTCCTCATCAAGGTCATCTGAAAGACGAAGGTATCTTCCTCTCTGGATCAGATCATAGAACCTGTTGAAGGTCCTTATCTGCTCCCTGATCATCGCCTTGTCATCTGCGCTTAGCTGTCTTGGATCAAGCTCATAGCCAAAGGTTCCTGCCATCGCGATTATAGCCCTTGTCATAAGCGGTACCTCGCGTCCCGTCTGATGATTCGGAGATGCAGACACATGGCTACCGATCGTGCTGACAGGATAGGCGTAGGATGTGCCCTTTTGGATCCTGAGACGGTTTATGGCCTCGGTGTTGTCGGAGCACCATATCTGAGGGGAATAGAACATAATGCCGGCGTCAAACCTTCCGCCGCCTCCTGAACACCCCTCTATCATCACATCAGGAAAGCTCTCTCTTAGTCTCCCCATCAGATCATACGAGCCGAGGACAAATCTGTGAGGCACCTCACCCTGCCTGTCTGAAGGTACTCCCCTCGAAAAGACATTGGCCAGTGATCTGTTGAAGTCCCACTTAACATAAGAAATCTTCGCGCTCTGTAATATGGCCGAAATGCTCTCATACAGATAGTCCACAACTTCAGGCCTTGACATATCAAGTACAAGCTGGTCCCTTCCCATCACAGGCTTCCTGTCAGGGTCTGTAAGAGCCCAGTCGGGATGCGTCCTGTAGAGGTCTGAGTCCTCATTTACCATCTCAGGCTCAAACCAGAGTCCGAACTTCATTCCAAGGCTCTCCACATGATCAGCTATCCGGGCAAGACCGCTTCTTAGTTTATTTTTGTTCACCACCCAGTCGCCAAGTCCTGCATGGTCATCATTTCTTTTGCCAAACCAGCCGTCATCGAGCACAAGCATCTCACAGCCCGCCTCTGCAGCGCTGTCAGCAATCTCCATTATCTTCTCATCATCAAAGTCAAAGTAGGTGCCCTCCCAGTTATTCATAAGGACAGGGCGCTTTATACTGCGAAACTGCTCCGGGCAGATATTTTCACGGATTATCCTGTGGAAAAGGCAGCTTAGCTCGGACAGACCCTTGTCTGTAAATGCAAGCATTGCCTCAGGTGTGACAAACTCTTCGCCGGGTGTCAGCTTCCATCTGAAATGATCATCGGCGATTCCGGATACGACGCGGATCGATCCTGCCTGATCCTTTTCTATCTCCTGCGCGTGCTCCCCGGAATAAATGAGCATCACGCCATAGCTGTCCCCATGCCACTCACCGGTGTCCCTGTCGCAGAGTATCACAAAGGGATTGTTATGGTGACTGCTGGTGCCCCTCTTGGAGCTTATCCTGCTGATCTCATGTCCGACCCTTCTCCTCTCAGGCTGCCTCTCGAAGGCGTGGCGGCCGTGGAAGCTTATGAGGTCAAGCTCTTTTCCCACAATATCCATGCATGCGGAAGCAGCCTTGTCTATAAACAGCGCTTCCTCCGATTCATTCTTAATAACGGTATATCTTGAGATAATATCTTTCTCCTCAAATACCTGATAAGAGAGAGTTACAAGAAGTCCTGCGGTCTTATCCTCAAGGTAAAGCCGTAGTGTATCGACCCTATCTTCCTCTGCCCTTACATAGGGAAGACCTTTGAGCTCCTCCCTTCCGGAAAAGATGTCATGCCCCCTGTATCTTAGGTCGCAGGTTCCTGAGCCGTTTGAAAGACGTACCGACAGTGCGCTCACCCTGTAGTCTCCTGCCCCATCCGTTGAATACTCCTGGGGAAGAGTGTCGGAAGACATCCCCCTTTTATTCCTGCACTCATAAGGGTTTCCGGAAAAGCCTCTGTCCATCTCCCTATAGAGATAACTCATATCACAGCCGCCCACTCTTTTCCCATAGTAGGTGTGAAGTACAATCCCTATCTCATTGATCTTTATCTGATACTCAGTGTTCCTTGTTACCAGACAAAATACCTTACTCTTTTCATCAAATACTATTGACATATCAAAGCTTTCCTCCTGAGGTTGCTATACCCTCAACAAACTGTTTCTGGAATACTACGTAGATCACGATCATAGGTACGATCGCAAGAACTGCCGCTGCCATCATCGCAGGGTAATCGCTTCCGTACTGTCCCTGCATCTTGGCAAGGCCTGCACTTAAGGTAGTGGTGTTTGCATTTGTGCAGACGATCATCGGCCACATGAGATCTTTGAACGCGAAAAGCGCTGTAAATATTCCAAGTGAGACCATGGATGATCTGGTAAGTGGCAGCATTATAAAAAGAAATGTCTGTCCTATGTTACATCCGTCAATTGCAGCCGCTTCCTCAAGGTCCTTGGGCAGCGACTGATAGCCTGTCTTTAAGAGGTAAGTTCCAAATGCTGTCACAAGTCCGGGGAATACCAGTCCTGCAGTGGTATTTAGAAGATGGAGCTTGGACACCATAAGGTACTGGGGTATTACAAAGATCTGTGCAGGGATCATCATCTGGATAAGTACCAGTGAGAACATGATCTTTTTCCCGGGGAACTCAAGCCTTCCAAAGGCATAACCTGCCATTGTTGCCGTGAGGCAGGCGCAGATTACACGGAATATAATAAACAGGATCGTGTTTTTATAAAGTGTTATGAAGTTGTAACTCTTCCACACGGTTGCGAAGTTCTCAAAATGCCAGCCGTTGTGCGGAAAGATATAAAACGGGTCAACGCTTATAGCCTCCTGATTGGTCTTGATGGCCGTGAGTATCATCCATACAAACGGCACAAGCATGATAACCGCAAAAATGATGAGAACCGTATATGTTATGAATTTATTGATCTTGTATCTTGTACTGATGCTGTCCATAATTATACTCCTTTACAATCAGTTGTAATAAACGATCTTCTTTTCAAGCTTCTGAAGGAAGAACGTAACTATCATGATAAACACCACAAGAACCATAACTATGGCAGCGCCGTACCCTCTGTTGCCGTTGGTAAAGGCGTAGGTATAGAACAGATAAACAATGGACTGGGTCTTGTTAAGTGCAAGATTTGTCTTGTCCATTACCATGAACATCAGGTCGAATACCGTGAGTGCGCCGATGATCCTGGTCTGAACGATGAAGAAGGTTGTAGGGCTGAGCAGGGGAACTGTTATGGAAAAGAACTGTCGCACAGCTGAAGCGCCATCGATCTGGGCTGCCTCATAGTAGTCCTTTGGAATCTCCTGAAGTCCTCCGATAAACAGGACCATGTTGTAGCCTATGATGGACCAGACTCCGATTATTCCGACGCTGATCCATGCAATCTTTGGATCGGATATCCAGGCGACATTTGTGTGAAGAACATTGTTTAACAGTCCAAACTGCTGATTGTAGAGCCACTTCCATACCATGGCTACTGCTGCCGGGGCGCATACCATGGGAAGGAAGAACAATGTGCGGAAAAGAGTCTTTCCCGCAAGCTTCTTCTGCATAAGAACTGCCAGGATCAGCGCTATCACTATTCCCAGCGGAACCTCCACTATCGCATACTTCACAGTGTTCCAAAGTGACTGCCATACCTCCGCCGATCCAAGTACCGCCTTGTAGTTATTAAGTCCGACAAATATATTCCCTTTTCCAAAGTCTCCTGTCTTGCAAAGAGACTGATATACAGTGTTGATCGCGGGATAATAGTTGAGAACTATAAGCCCAAGCATCGTCGGCAGGATGAACGCCCATCCCCATATTGCCTATCTCTTCTGAGACGGGGTCATTTTTTTCTTAGCCATAAAACCCTCCATCCGGATAATGAATGCCGAGGCATTCCCCGGCATTCTCTTCTACTGTTTATTCTGCTGCAATTGCATCCTCAATGATCTTCTGAGCATTGTCACAGGCAGTTGCCATGAGTGCACTGTCCTCGGGATTCTGCCATGCATCAAGGAATCCACCCTGCTGCTGAAGAGCATCTTCCCAGACTGTAGTCTTTCTTGTATAAGGACGGAAGAACAGATCTCCCTCTTCCTCAGCTCTTACAAATGCTGATACATCCATTCCTTCGAAGGCACCTGAGAAATCCTCTGATACCCCCTTAAGTCCTCCCATCGTCACTCCGAGCTGTGCCTGCTTCTTCTGTCCTTCCTCTGAGCAGAAGTAAGAAATGAGATCATAGCATGCCTTGGGATCTGCTACACCGGCGTTTGCTGCCCAGCCAAGACCATTGTATGCGGAGTATCTCTCTCCTGCATCGCAGGAACCGTTTGCATTGGTATCAGCGTAAGGAAGCATTGCCCATGCATAGTCAGCATGGTTTTCTGCTGTGTAGAAGGCGTTGATCATCCATGATCCCTGTGTAATCATGGCAGCCTTGCCTGACATGAACAGTGAGTCTGTACCTGTCTCTGCAACCACTGACTGGGGAGCACCAACTGTAAGGAGCTTTCATACCATCTCCATTCCAGCCTTGCCCTCTGCTGATCCGATCGTTGTTCCCTTGTGGTCGTCTGTTATGACTTCTGCGCCATAATCATAAACAAGGTTGTACCAGCCGTCCTGGTTATTTGAGGTGTTCATTGCCATGCCGTAAACATCTCCGTTTGATCCTTCGGTAATTGCCCTGGCTGCCTCATACATATCATCCCAGGTCCATTCATCTGTGGGATAATCCACACCGTATTTGTCAAAAATTGCCTTGTTGTAGAGAAGTGCGATCGTGTCATGATCCTTGGGAAGTGCATACTGTTTTCCATTGCTGCTGTAAAGGTTCCATACTCCCTCATAGAAATTGTCTTTATTTACGGATGAATCAGCGGCGATGTAATCTGTGAGATCTAAGAGGATGTCATTTTCCATGTACATCTGTGCTGTGTTTGAATGCATCCAGAAAACGTCGGGCATCTCTCCGCCTGAAGCACCGGCCTCAAGAAGTGTCCAGTAGTTATCCCAGTCGATAACCTCGATGTTTACCTTTACTCCTGATTTTGCAGTCCAGTCATCTGCGATTGCCTGAAGGCCTGCCTGCTGGTTTGAATCCCAGATGTTGATAGTAACAGAGTCGACTGAATATCCGCCCTCTGCTGCGTTTGCGTCAGAAGCTGCCGTCTGGCCTGACTCAGTATTTGTTGCGGTTGCTGCAGGAGCTGCGCTCTCCCCGCATCCTGCAAGGCTTGCTGCCATGACTGATGATAATAACAGTGCAATTAATTTCTTATTCATTTCTTCCTCCCTTTTGGTGATCTGCGTTTTAATGTTTCATGTTCGAACCCCTCGAACAAAACCTATTCTAATTTTCCAAAGCCCCGGGTGGTATGATATTATGTTATTTGGATTTGTCATTTTGTGACATCGGAAGAAAACTTAAGGCTGACTGCTTAAGCAGATATGAGGTAAAACTGTTATGCAGATGAAAGAAAACGGCATCGGATTTGATTTTTGTGCATTCACCGATTACGACAACAGCGCGGAAGTAAGGCTTTATGAAATAGGTAACTACGCCTGTGAAGGCGGCTATTCCTATGGACCTATCATCCGCGCCAGAGGGATAATTCACTATGTTCTGTCGGGAAAGGGAATTCTTCGGATTGAGAAAAAGAGATATGAGGTGCATGAAAACCAGATATTTTACATCCCGGCAGGAGTATCTGCCTATTATGAAGCTGACAGGGATGATCCGTGGAGCTACAAGTGGCTCCATATCGGAGGAACTGAATTTCATGCAGCTTTAAAGGATATTGGATTTGATGAAAACAATCCCGTTCTCGATGTATCTTCACGCCCGGATGAAACTGGGTCTTTCAAAGCACTCATGGACGATATATTTAATAACTACGAGAGGGAATACTACTGTCTTGGAAAAATCTATGAGACTATGGATTATCTCAAGAGCAGATACGGACATACAAAAGATGCTTCGGCTGAGAGCCTTCAGCTCAAATATGTAAGGACTGTGATAAAATATATACAGTTCAAATTCTCTGAGCAGATCACAATGGAGAACATCGCGGGAATATGCGGACTTAACAGAAGCTACCTCACAAGGCTCTTTCATGATGCCACAGGCTATACGATAAAGGGGTATCTGCTCTCCTACCGCATGAGTACTGCACAGAAGATGCTGAAAGAAACCGACTACCCCATCCAGTATATAGGAAATGCTGTCGGCTATGCAGATATCTTCACCTTCTCCAAGGCTTTCAAAAAGCATACCGGCAGCACTCCCAGCGACTACAGGAATAAGGGCTCTGCCTAAATCACCTGATTTCAGATTACTGACTGTTATTGTAATAACACCCCGGAGGTATATCGATGCATAATAAAAAACTGCTCCCCTTTATTCTGATACTGTCTTTACTCTCAGGCTGCGCAGGTTCTGCGCCTAATCAAAGTGCTGACACAGAGCCTTCCCAGAATGATCCTGCCGTCACGGATTATGCTTCATCGGCAGAAGAGGCACCTGATGACGGAAAAGAAGATGCCACTGACATATCAGAAGGTTCATCTGCACCCGCCGAAGAAGAAAAAGAAGAAACACTTCCCCTTTCAGAAGAAGAACTTCAGGAATTTACACAGCTCTTTTCCACACCTGAGTACAACGGTTTTCTTATTGATCCCTTTAATGATCCGGATGACATTAACTGGGACACAGTTCTTGACTCAGGTGCAGGAATAAACGATAAAAATATCAGTGATGATGAGATCGCAGATTATCTCGCCAGGCTCAACCAGCGAAGGCTGTATACAGACCTCATCGTCATAAGAAACGATGTTCTCTCAGAGTTTGTCAGATCTCGCACCGGCACTGACTTTGATCCTGGTTCAGCTAAGGACTGGACTTATATCGCAAAGCACAACTCGTATTACAAAGAGCTCTGGACACCGCAGGAAAAGAATTTCACCTGCATTTCAGGTGAAAAGACAGGCGACATATATACTCTGCGCTTTAGCCTTGATTCTGATGTGCACTTTGGTGCTGACGCTGACAGAATACTCACATGCAGAAAAGAGGGTGATTTCTTCATCATGGAGTCAAATGCCATTCAATGGGAGGACTACTGTGATGAGACGCAGACTTTTGATGTTCAGCTGTCAGATGATGCTCCTTCGGTCCGCTTTATCACGTATCCCTCTGATCAGGACTATGGAGTAAAGATGGTCCTTGTAGATAATGGCAAGCTAATGGATACCCTTTACAGCGGTATGTACAAAGATCAGGTCACTTACGATCTGAAAAAAGTATCTGCAGCCGGATTCTTTGATTTCAGTGCCGATGGTATAAAAGACATTGTTATCATTGGTGAATCCGATTTAGGCGAGAATATCCTGATATATGAATCTTCACCTGCTGATAACAACTTCCGTTTTTGCTACAACTCACTGGGGATTTCAGAGGAACTGGAGGCAGCACTTGGTAAGGATTTCACTGTAAATAAGGTAAAAGAGCTTCTTCTTGGAGACAATACCGAATCCGTTTATGGAAGCTATAAAGATGCTTACGCACAGGTGGCAAAACTCAGTCATCTGATCAGTGAAGAAGTCCTCTATAGTCTGATTGATACAGACGGCGATGGCATTCCGGAACTCGTAGCCGATAATCCGGGCTACTATACCTCACTCTACACATATGAAGACGGCCACGCCCGCTGTCTTATGAACGGCTGGGCTTATGGTGCCATGGGTAACACAGGCTATGATTATGTTCCTGGGAAAGGTATTTTCTATAACCACAACAATGACTATGCAGGTCTTGTACAATACTTTAACTACATGTTCAAACATGAAGAAGGAGAGCTTAAGGCTGATTATGTAGTCGAGTCTCTGATGTTTGAGGATAAGGACGGGGATGGCTCTCCGTCTGAAGATGAGTACACAGGTTCAGATGAATTGAAAGTGTATGAAGAAAGATACTACAACGAGACGGGCATAGAAATGACTGAGGATGAACTCAGGGCAAAGGTGGATCTTCTTAAGAGCTATGAATATGAATCACTTGGAGGCGATATGGACTATGCTGCACTTCTAGAGGCTCTGGGAAAAGAGGGTTGAAATAAGGGCAGGATAAAATCAGGGAGACATGCAGAGCGTCTGCAATGTCTCCCTTTTTATTTTAAATATAATATTTCTATGCCCTCGATGTATCTGTCTTTACCCATACAGCTTTTATGGGAATCTGCGCAAGTATAACGGCGACGAAAATCAGAACGCAGCCTGCCGCTTCCCTTCCCGTCATGACCTGATGGAGTAAGAGCCAGCCAAATATGGAAGCAAAGACCGACTCAAGGCTCATGATAAGCGAAGCGATTGCCGGGCTTAGGTTCCTCTGTCCTACAGCCTGCAGTGTATATCCAACGGCGCTTGAAAATATCCCGGTATACAGGATCGCTATCCAGGAACCAGCCGATGACAGTGATGCTATCCACCCCGCCGGATCCGGAGCAAGCTCAAATATAAATGACGCGACGAGCGATATGATGCCGCTGACAAAGAACTGGACACAGGCCAGTGCCACCGGGCTCATCCTTGGCGCGTAGTAGGCTACACACAGGATCTGGACTGAGAACATGAGCGCGCACATAAGCAGTGCAGCATCGGCACCTGACAGGCGTATCCCCTCATCAATTGATGAAAAGCATAAGAGATAGAGTCCTAAAAGTGCTATCACGACAGCAGGCCATACCAGCAGCGAGCACTTTTTCCCTATAAAAATCCCAAGGATAGGCACAAGTACTATATAACATGCGGTGAGAAATCCCGCTTCACCTGCTGTGGCGCCTAGCGCAATCCCCATCTGCTGAAATGTCGATGCAAGGAAAAGCGCGCTTCCGCAGATAATGCCTCCTATCAGCTTTTTAGGCGGTATCCTGCCCGGCATAATATTGTGGCCTCTCAGCAGCGGCAACAGGCATATTCCACCGATAATGAAGCGAATGCCGTTAAATGTAAGCGTTCCTACCGTATTGCTTGCAAGTGACTGGGCGACGAACGCAGCGCCCCAGACAACCGATGCAAGTAGAAGCAGCAGTGAACTTTTGTATTGATTCGAAGTTGTTTTTTCCATAATGGAAACTATTATATCAGATTTCTCAAGCCATGGCACTTACAGTGCAACAAATTTCTGAGTTGTATCGCTGAGCTGTTCCGTAACCTCAGTATTCCTGTCAATCGCCTCAGAAATCCTCTTAATACCGCCAACAATCTCCTGTGAGCTCTCGGCGGACTGTGAAATAACTGCCGAGCTCTCAATTACAGAGTTGCTTATCATCTGAACGGATTCTACCCTCATATCGCTTATTCTTTTCCAAATAAGAAATGAACAGTAGCATAATAATCATATGCGAAAGCGATAGGTTTTTCTTGGTTTTCAGAACAATATAATAAAAACTTAATAATTTTTTGCCCCTTTTATTTTTTATTCGTATAAATGATCAGAAAACAAAATGTGAGGTGATGAATATGATGAGACTTATCAGCGAGACAAAAATGCTAATGAAGATGTCACTTGTGCGATTCATATCGAGAACTTTTGCAAATATGCTTGGACTATAACTTTAGAAAAGAAAAGGGGGATTTAACTATGGATACAATTACAGAAATGATCAAAGAGGCTACTAAAGTGATCGAATTCAGAGACCGCTTCAATATGAGTGAGGCTGATTACCAGAGGATCGAGGCTGCACTGATCAAATATGCCGATGAGCTTAGGATGGCAAACTGAAAGGGAGAGTCACTGGGGACGTTACAAACTCAAAACTGTAACGTCCCCAATGACTCATATTACATTGAAATCACATATGCCTCATAGGGCCTTACATTTCCTCTATCCGGATCATCATCGTAGTTGCCGATGAGCTTCTTACCTGTCTCAAACTCTTCCGGAACATCAAATTTCACATTCCCATCCGAGAAATTACATACGACCAGGAGCTTCTCATCTCCAAGAGTCCTTACATATGCAAAGATCTCTTCGCTGTCCGGAAGGAGAAGCCGGAAGTCACCATAAACGATCAGATCACTGCTCTTTCTAAGGCTGATGAGCTTCTTGTAGTAGTTATAAACCGAATCATCCCTGCCTACCTCATCCGCAGCGTTTATGTTCACATAGTTGGGATTTATGCGAAGCCACGGTTTTCCGGTTGTGAAGCCTGCATTATCTGTGGCATCCCACTGCATCGGAGTGCGGGCGTTGTCGCGGCTCTGATTCCTCATGATCGTAATGGCATCCTCTTCTCTGATGATTCCCTTTGCTATATTCTGGCGGACATTATTCAGAGACTCGATGTCGTTGATCTCATCGAGGCTGTCCCACGGGCAGTTGGTCATGCCAAGCTCTTCTCCCTGGAATACATAAGGAGTTCCCTCCATCATATGAAGACAGGTTCCAAGCATCTTGGCACTGAGCTCACGCACCTCTTCCGAGTCGTTGCCGAAGCGGGATACTGCGCGGGGCTGGTCATGGTTGTCCCAGTAGAGAGAATTCCATGCATAGCCTTCAAGACCAACTTCCCATTTGTTCAAAGCCTTCTTCAGTGCCGGAAGCTTGATCCGGTTGATACCATAGCGCCCTACACCATCTTCATACTCAGTCGACATGTGGTCAAACTGGAAGATCATGTTGAGCTCACTTCCGTCAAGGTTGGCATAATTCCTGGCTTCTTCCATCGGTACTCCGGGGCACTCTCCGACAGTTATCGTGTCGTATTTAAATAGTACTCTTGTATTCATCTCCCTCAGGTACTCGTGAAGGTGCGGTCCCGTAGCCGTAAGGTCAAAGCTCGCATACCCTGTAGCCAGTGCCTCTCCGTCGGGAAGACCCTCAGGTTTGGATATCAGGCTGATGACATCCATCCTAAAGCCGTCTACTCCCTTGTCAAGCCACCAGGTCATCATTGAAAAGACCTCGTCCCTCACCTTGGGATTGTCCCAGTTGAGGTCGGGTTGTCTTTTGGAAAAGAGATGCAGGAAGTACTGACCCGTTGTCTCGTCGTAAACCCAGGCGCTTCCGCCAAAGCATGATCCCCAGTTGTTGGGCTCAGCTCCCGGCTCTCCGCCCTTCATCCCGGGCTTGGGATCACGCCAGATATAATAATCGCGGTATGGATTATCCTTGGACTTTCTGGATTCCTTAAACCAGTTATGCTCATCTGAGGTATGATTCACAACAAGGTCCATCACTATCTTAAGTCCCAGCTCATGGGCCTTTGCAAGCATCTCATCAAAGTCCTCCATCGTGCCGAACTCAGGCATGATAGCCTGATAATCACTTATGTCATAGCCGTTGTCATCATTGGGCGATGCGTAGATCGGCGAGAGCCAGATAACATCCGCTCCAAGCCCTGCGATATAGGGAAGTCTCTTTGTGATTCCCTTAAGATCCCCAATACCATCTCCGTTACTGTCCTGAAAACTTCTCGGATATATCTGATAAACAACGCTTTTCTGCCACCACTTCTTATTCTCCATATTTGCTTTCCTTTCCGCATGAATTGCATCTAAGAACTGTTGTCCTTAGATTATAACATGAATGCCTGTGTCAGACAGTTCAAAAACTTCTGAATCATCTGATCGTCTTTTACGCAAAAAACACAATAATTTGTTCAAAGAATTCAGTCCATATTTTCCAAAACTCCTCTATAATCTTGTATTATGAATATTTTAAATGACAAAACCAAACGAAAACAATTTATACTAAGTTACTCTGTCTTTTTAACAAACGGAATGCTGGCGCTCTCCATCGGATCGCTCCTTCCGTTCCTTAGGGATGCCAACGGCCTTGATTACGCCTTCTGCGGTCTTATAGTAAGTCTTCACTCTGTTGGCAACCTGTTTGCAAGCTTCTTTTCCGGAGCACTTCCGATGCTGATCGGCAAAAAGAAAAGCATACTGCTGTTTGAGGTCTTCTTTCCGATTTCATTTTTGATAATGCTCTACGGAAACAGCCGCTTTCTTCTGGCATTTGCCTTCTTTGCAACGGGTCTTGCAAGAGGGGCTTCGAGCAATTACTGCAACACCAAGATCAACTCGATTGCCACCGGAGTTGCCTGGGCGCTCAACTGTCTGCATGCCTCCTTTGCGGTCGGCGCGTTCACCTTTCCTCTAATACTGATGCTGATTACAAGAAATGACAGCTCGCTATGGCGATATGCCTGCGGATTTCTGGTAGTGCTGGGACTCTTAACCTGCCTTATGTACTATATGATCCCTGAGGAGCCACTGGATGCGCAGCCCAAATCCGGGAAGGCGGATGAGAGGAAACGAAGCGATGTATTTGGATTTTTCAAAGAGCCGCTCTTTTATATCTGCACAGGCACACTCTTCTTTTATCTGTGTGCGGAGCAGGGTGTTATAGGATGGATGATAACCTATTTCAAGGACACCGGTCTTCTTCCCTCCAACCTCGCTCAGGTAACAGCCAGCATCCTCTGGGTGATGATCCTGCTTGGAAGGCTTTCAACCGCCTATCTCTCCACGAGGATTAAAAAAGAAAACCTCCTTCCGCTAATGGGTGTTGGAATTGTAGTATTCTTCATTCTCCTCATAATCAGCAGGAGTACGACACCGATCATCGTCGGGATCATGGGCTTTGGTTTTTCGATGGCAGGTATCTACGCAACGACAGTATCTTTTGCAGGTAATCTTATCAAAAAGTATTCGCTTGCCTGGAGCTTCATCCTTACAACAGCAAGTCTTGGCTCCATCATCATGCCGTCTATTGTGGGAATCCTGGCTGAGAACCTCGGAATTGCCACGGGCGTTGGTAGCATAGCGATTGTGCTGTTCATTGATATGGTCTTCATCATGGCACTTGTCATGTTTGTCAAAAAGAATAACAGGTAAAAACTCAGGAGCTGCCACACGAATAAGTGCGACAGCTCCTCTTAATTACATCATCTTCTTAATCTCATCATATACAAACTGAACCTTAGGTCCTACGATAACCTGAACCGTTGTCTTTGATGGACGGATTATTCCGGCGATCCCGGATTTCTTGATCGTCTTCTCATCAACCTGTGTGTAGTCCTTAACTTCTGTTCTTACTCTGGTCGCGCAGTAGTCGATCTCCTTGATGTTGTCTTTTCCGCCGAGGCCTTCAAGTATCATTGAGGCTATGGTTGTAAAGTCATCTCCTGCGAGCTCTATTCTGTTCTCTTCCTCCTCGTCGTCCTCTCTTCCGGGAGTCTTGAGATCAAATTTTGTGATCACAAATCTGAATGCGAAGTAATAAATTACTGCAAATACAGCTCCCACCGGGATAAGAAGGAACGGATTGACTGCCATAGGAGCCTTGAAGCTAAGGAACCAGTCAACAAAGCCTGCCGAGAAATTGAAGCCAAGTCTTAACGGAAGCAGCGCGCAGATAATTGCTGAAATACCTGTCAGTGCCGCGTGAACAAGATAAAGACCCGGTGCCATGAACATGAACGCGAACTCAAGCGGCTCTGTAATTCCTGTAAAGAATGATGCAAGAGCCCCTGCAAGAAGAAGTGAAGCTGCTGTTTTCTTTTTGCTGTCTTTTGCTGTGTGGTACATAGCGAGCGCGCCTGCGGGAAGGCCGAACATCATAACAGGGAAGAATCCTGTCATGTACTGACCTGTAACACCCTTAACAGCTCCCTCTGCTCCTGACCAGAAAAGTCCGAGGTCGTTGATACCTGCAGTGTCAAACCAGAATACGGCATTGAGCGCGTGGTGCAGTCCCAGGGGAATGAGTGCACGGTTGAGCATCGCATAGATGCCGGCACCTACAGGGCCAAGTCCTATGATCGCTGTTCCGAAAGCAACAAGTGCTGCGAATATAAGCGGCCATACGAAGTACAGCACAACAGCGGTAACTATTGAAGCGCATGCCGTCACAATGGCTACACACCTCTTGCCGCTAAAGAAAGCGAGCCAGTCGGGAAGCTTGGTATTCCTGAATCTGTTGTAGCAGCCGGAACCAATCATACCTGCGAGAATACCGATAAACGCGTTGCTGATCTTGCCAAAAGCTGCCGGAACCTCCGATGCATCAACACCCTTGTACATTGCGACAGCACCTGTGCTCAGGAGTGTTGTGATCATCAGAAAAGAAACCAGTCCCGAAAGAGCACTTGTACCGTCGTGGTCAGACGCCATTCCGACTGCTACACCTACCGCGAACAGGATCGGGATCTGGTCGATTATTGCCGATGCTGCCTTAATAAGAAATGCAGCAACTACGCTGTTTGCCCCCCAACCTGTAGGGTCAATCCAGTAGCCGATGCCGTACAGTATTCCCGCTGCGGGGAGCACTGCCACCGGCAGCATTAGGGATTTCCCTATCTTTTGTAAATACTTCATCATACTTTTGTCCTCCGTTTACATTATTTTTTTATTAAAAGGATGGCAGCTTCCCCTGCTGTCTTTTTTCCATCCTTTTTTTCAATACCAGAAAACTTATCCGGATTGGATATGATTACAGGTGTAACAACTTCATAGTTCTCAGATCTGACCCCCTCAAGATCCACGGTAACTATGAGGTCCCCCTTCCTGACCCGCTCGCCCTGAGTGGCCTTAATATCAAAGTGCCTCCCCTCGAGCTTGACTGTATCGATGCCTATGTGAACAAGTACCTCTGCGCCGTCATCCGAGCTTATGGCAAAGGCATGTCCCGTAGGGAAAAGAGAAACAAGCGTGCCGTCGCAGGGAGCGTAGAAATTCCCGTCATCCGGCATGATAGCAATTCCCTTACCTACCATTTCCTGCGCAAATACAGGGTCACTCACCGTTGTAATAGGAACGATTTCTCCCGATACAGGGGCAGCTATCTCAATCTGCGTTTTTCCCATCAGTTTATCCAAAAATCCCATGTTATCTATGCCTCCAAGTTAGTAATTTTTATGAGCGTTTCCATTATAATACAGGGCGGAAAAGAAATACATGTATATTTTTGGCATGTTTTGTTCATATAAGCAGATACCCCCGGAAGGTAAACAATTAACGCTATGGAATCATAAGAGAAAATCCCTTTGCAAGCATGCTTGCAGGAACTTCGTGCAACATAACATATAAGAGAAAATATCTCCCATCACTTTTCGCAAGCGAAAGTGATAGGAGATATTTTCTCTTATCATCCGTTGTCGTCAAGCTCTGCTCAACCCATCAGATCAAAAAGCCCCTTGGAAATACAAGGTGCTTTTTACAAATAAAGAAGGGAGTCCCTTTGCAAGCATGCTTGCAGGGACTCCCTTCTTTATTTGTAAACCACTTCGTTCCTCAGTGGTTTTGATCTGATGGGTTGTACGAGTTTGACTCGTTATCGCTCACATCATTCCGCCCATTCCGGCTCCGCCTGCGGGCATAGGAGGTACGGGCTCTTTGATTGTAGCTACGGCTGCCTCAGTTGTGAGGAAGCTTGATGCTACTGATGTTGCGTTCTGAAGAGCTGATCTTGTAACCTTGGCAGGATCGATGATTCCGTCCTTAACCATGTCTACATACTCCTCTGTGTAAGCGTTGAAGCCTACACCTGCCTTGGACTCCTTAACCTTGTTGACAATTACTGATCCGTCAAGACCTGCATTGGCAGCGATGTGGTAAAGAGGTGACTCAAGAGCCTTAAGAACAACATTGGCACCTGTCTTCTCATCTCCCTCAAGAGTTGAAGCAAGCTTCTCAACTTCCTTGGCAGCGTGGATGTATGCTGATCCACCACCGAAGATGATTCCCTCTTCAACAGCAGCTCTTGTTGCGTTGAGAGCATCCTCCATTCTGTACTTGGCTTCCTTCATCTCAGTCTCTGTAGCAGCGCCTACTCTGATAACTGCAACACCGCCTGCAAGCTTGGCAAGTCTCTCCTGAAGCTTCTCTTTATCGAAATCAGATGTTGTATCCTCGATCTGTTTCTTGATCTGTGAAATTCTGGCCTGGATGTCCTTCTTAACTCCGAGACCGTCAACGATTGTGGTCTTCTCCTTCTCAACCTTGATGCTCTTAGCTCTTCCAAG
>JAEEGL016266562.1_pt1 | contig 28807 bp, 23 predicted proteins | sample 9134231 | NCBI WGS metagenome assembly JAEEGL01 (sample SAMN16246548, study PRJNA631951) | gut metagenome | biome: gut microbiome; feature: rumen; material: fiber-attached | host: Bos | place: Iran: Karaj | collected 2018-10 | reverse complement strand
ATCTCTCCCGAACAGATCCTCGTGATCACCTTCACCCGGGAAGCCGCACTATCCATGCAGCTAAGAGCAGTTACGTCCTCCACTGATTCCTCCGCCGTCATCTTCGGCACCTTTCACTCCGTATTTTATTCCATGCTCCGGCAGTCCTTGCCGAATCAAACCTTCACTTTATTATCATCCCCGCAAAAACGAAAACTTATTTTGAATGTGCTAAAGCGCGAACAGACTCTGTCCGGGATCTTGTCCAAAGCAGCCCTGCAGGAAGCAGCCGAGGAATTCGCCAAAGCCATGGCCATAGCCAAGAATCTCTGCTCGGTGGAAAAGGGGGCAGAATGCATGAGCAGGCCCTATCGATCTGCCTTTGCCGGTTGGCTGGCGGCCTACGACCGGGACCGAAGAGAGGGACACTTTCTGGATTATGACGATATGGTAACGGATTTTCTGAGGCTCCTTCGGGAGGAGCCGGCCTTGCGAAAACAGTGGCAGGGACGCTTCCGTAAGATCCTCATTGACGAGTTCCAGGATATCAACCCGGCCCAGTATGAAGTGATCCGGCTTCTGGCGCCGAAGGAGGGTGGAGCGGATGTCTTCGCCGTGGGGGACGATGATCAGTCAATCTACGGATTTCGGGGATCGGAGCCGGAATGCCTGCGGCGATATGCTTCGGATTACGGGGCAGAGCAGATCTATCTGACGGAAAATTACCGGAGCCTTCCCGCCATCATCCATGCCTCCAACCGGGTCATTGCCGGCAACCGGGACCGGTTCCAAAAGGAAATGATCAGTGCCCGAGGGGGAGCGGAAGGCGGAAGCTGTTCCGTGGTATCCTTTGGCGGAAGCATCGAACAGTACGGGCATCTGGAGCAGGAACTGCGAAAAGCCCTGAAAGAGGGGCATTCCGTGGGAGTTCTCTTTCGGACGAACCTCAGCATGCAGGCCGCTGCTGCCTATCTGTCCGGAAAGGGCATCTCCTTTGGTATGAAGGAATCCGTGTCCTGTATCTATGATCTGGACTGCCTGCAGGTTCTGCTGGCATACCTTCGGGTGGCCTACGGAATGGGGAGCCGGGATGATCATTACCGGATCATCAACAGACCCCTCCGCTACATCAACCGGGAGGCTCTGGTGGGAGAGGGGGATCCCCTGAACAACGCGGAGCGCTATTACCTGACACACTCGGATCTCAAAAACCGCACCAGCCGGATCGCAAATCTGAACCAGCTTCGTGCGGATCTGAAATTTCTTCGTGAACATTCTTTATTTCTCGATATCCGATATCTCCTGAACAAATTACATCTGGAAGAAGAGTTTTTGAACGACAATCCCTTCGGTTCCCCGGAGGATCTGAAGCAGATCCTGAGCTGGTTTCTGGAGGATTCCAGGCGTTTTGACAGCCTGCCGGAATGGCTGGAAGCCCAGACCCAATACCGGAAAGCCCTTCAGACGGAACAGAAGTCCGGCTCCCGGATCTCCCTGATGACGGTCCACGCATCCAAGGGACTGGAATTTGACCAGGTCTTTTTGCCGGACTGCAACGAGGGTATGTATCCCCATGGGCGGATGCAGGAGCAGAAGATCATCGAGGAGGAACGGCGGGTCTTTTACGTGGCCATGACCAGAGCCCGGAACGAGTTGCAGATCCTGTATCTGACCGGAAGTAAGGACCGGCCAAAGCAGAGGTCCCGCTTTCTGGAAGGACTCATTCCCAAACAGCAAAACGCAATGTAAAATATCCTTTCGAAACTTTGTTCGAATTGCCTCTTTACAAATGCAGAACGGATGTTCTAAGATTGAAGAACAAAGAGGTGTTTTATGTTGCAATCCAGATTATTAGACGTGGACGTCATCTGCCAGTTTTCCCAGGAAGGAAACATCATTCCCCTGCGGATCCGGGTGAAAGATGAGGAAGGCGAATTTCATATCTATACCATAAAGGGCTATCGGGATCTGTCTCATCAGGGGGAAAAACTGATGCCGGACGGCGTGTATGTGACGGATCGGACACTGGTTTATGAGTGCAAGATCAATGTGTTTGAACGGATGAAGGTGGTGCGGCTTTATTATGAGCCGGCCCACCTGTCCTGGAAGATGACCTCTGCCTAATGATAGAACTTGTCAGCTTCTATTGGAGAAAACCTTTTACGTGGGGTAAGGAATGTAGTACAATGTACTCCGTTCCTTTTTCGTCGTGTCAGAAAGTTGGAGTATAACATGAGTACATCCGTCGTTTTGCAACAGATGGGCGTCATTGTCATCCTGGTGGCCATCGGTATCGGTTTATACAAAAAGAAAGTCGTGGACAACGAGACCAGCCGGAAACTTTCGGTTATCGTCATGGACGTGTGCAACCCGGCCATGATCCTGGCCTCCATCCTGTCCGGAAAAGTGGAAGCCAGTCACGAAGATCTGGTCTGGGCCATCATTCTGGGGGTTCTGTTCTATGCAGCCCTGGTGATCATGGGTTTTGTGCTTCCCGCCATCTTCCGTATTGAGAAGGATCAGCGTCGCTTCTACAATGCCATGCTGGTCTATACCAATGTAGGCTTTATCGGTATCCCCGTCGCAAGAGCCATTCTGCCGGACAAGGCGATTTTGTATGTCATTGTCTGTAATGTGATGTATAGTCTGTTATTCTATACCCATGGTATTACGATCCTGAGTAACGGGAAGGAGAAGATGAATCTGAAGAAGGTTATCAGCCCCGGCACGGTGATGGCAATCCTGAGTCTGGTGGTGTGCTGGTTCCACTATACGCCCCCAGCCCTGATCTCCAGCAGTGTGTCTTATATCGGTAATGCCACGGTGTTCCTGTCCATGACCCTCCTTGGTGTGTCCATCGCCCGGTCGGATCTGTCCAAGGGCTTCCGAAATGTGCGGATCTGGGGCTACATTCTGCTCCGTATGATCCTGCTGCCGGTGGGAATGTTCTTCCTGCTTCGGGCCATCAAGTGTCAGGATGTGACGGTATTTGCCTTCTGTCTGATGGCTGCCATGCCGGTGGGGAATCTGCCCATGATCCAGTGCGAGAAGATGGGAGAGGACACGGAACTTTTATCCGGTGCCATCACGGTGACCACGGTGGTCTCCATGGTGAGCATCACGTTACTGATGATCCTGTTTACGGCTCTGATCTGATGATCGGAGGCTGGCAGCCTGTGTTTTACTTGAAAGGTTTTTTATGGACAGTTCGATCTTACTTTGGATCCAGGAGACCATCCGGAATCCCTATCTGAATCCTGTTTTCATTTTTGTGACGCATCTGGGAGATGCAGGCATTCTCTGGATGGTCCTGACAGGTCTTTTCCTGCTCTTCCCCAGGACGCGGAAGATGGGTGTCTGCTGTTTCTTCGGTCTGCTGGTGATGCTGATCGTCAACAATCTGATAATCAAGAATCTGGTAGACCGTATTCGCCCCTATGAGGTGGTGGAAGGGCTGGAGCGCATCATCAAGGCCCCGGTGGATTCTTCCTTCCCCTCCGGACACACATCCGCCGCAGTGGCCGCCACCTATATCATCACCCGGATGGTAAAGTACAAGCGTTACGCCATTCCCGCCATCATCATGGCAACCCTGATCGCCCTGTCCCGACTTTATGTAGGCGTCCATTACCCCACGGATGTCCTGGGCGGTGCCATCCTGGGCCTTTTCTACGGCTATGCCGGCTACCGCATCGGCACCTACCTGGCCAAGAAGAAGGAGGAGCGAGTGGCGTTAACTGAATGATTTACAATGATTTACATTGGTGCGCGCGAAGACCAGGCTACTACGTAGCCTGGTCTTTTGCTGGTTACGGCCCCTGGGAGGTGGACAGGCCCCTTGCAGGACTACTCCGTCGATGGATAGCTCTAAGGAAAATGGATATGGGTTTGTGCAGGTCACGCGGACCGGAAACACTCGGCATCCATGCCTCGTTGTTTCCTAAAAACAACGTCGTGTTGTTTTTGTCCGCTGTAGGGTGAATTCCATTTTCCTAAGAGCCATCACATCTCCTGCGTAACTGTCCTGCAAGGGGCCTGTCCACCTCCCCGGGGCCGTAACCGCGGCGCAAGGCGCCGCCTGAAAAGTTACCTGTGGCTCGGAGATTCCAGGACAAGTCAGGAAAAGGGTAAAGCAAGAACAAAAGGACGCTGCATTGCAGCGTCCTTTTGTGTGCGGAAATGTGTGAGACTTATTCCTCATCCTCGCCGTCTTCGTCGGGGACCATCTCGTCGAACTCGCAGGAATCCAGGTACTCGTCAAAGGCTTCGGATGCCTTCTCGTACTCGTCATCGTCCTCGATGTAGCGCAGTTCCGGCTCCTCGTTGGGATCGTCGGGATTCTCGGAATAGCCGTAGAGCCAGACTTCGCCGGAGGTGTTATCCTTGCCGTTCTCCAGGGGGAGAAGGGCGATGTAATCCTTGTCGTCAACGGAGAAGATGGTAACAACAGCACAGGTAACAGGGCCGTCATCCAGCTCCAGAGTGACCATCATTTCCTCTTCCGCGATCTCTCTCTCTTTTTCACTAGCCATGGCAGTACTCCTTTCCAAATGGTTGCGGGGCTTCTTTTCTACAAGTATAAACTTGCGGCGAAGTTCCTGCAACCATGGACTTTCCCTATTTTTTGTGGGATAATGACAATTGCGGGTTTTTAATGAATAAGGTTGACCGGAGAGATGATGAAAGAATTTAAGGGATACAATCAAATCTGTTTTCCCGGATGCTGCGTTCTGCCAAATGGCGTTCGCTTTTATTTGGAGACCATGTCTGCGGAAGCGGGAGTCATTCTGTATGATCGCGGAAGCAGCGTGGAGAAAAAGCGCATTCCTTTTACGGCGGAAGATCGTCACGGACGGATCCTCTGCAAAGAAGTGGAATTGAAGAATCCGGAAAAGATCGCCTACGCCTTCTATGAGAAGAACGGTGAACAGGAGCGGATCTTTGCGGATCCCAGAGCCAGGGCTTTCGATGGAAAATTCACTTACGGCGAGCCCCGGAAGGAACTGCGGAGAGCAATCCTGCCCGCTCTGGACTTTGATTGGGCGGGTGACAAAAAGACTCACACCGCATATGAAAACAGCTTCTGGTACCTGCTCCATGTGAGAGGTTTTACCAAGCACACCTCCTCCAATGTCAAAAACAAGGGAACCTTCGCCGGGATCGAGGAAAAGCTGGACTATCTGCAGAGCCTGGGAGTGACCAGTCTGGAACTGCAGCCGGTCTGTGATTTTGATGAGATGGACGTCTACGTGGAGAAGCCTTCTTCCGTGACGGATGTATATTATCCCGGGATTCCAATTCCGGAGGCACCCTATAGCACCGGGGCCAAAGCCAAGTGCAATTACTGGGGCTATCAGGAGGCATATTATTATGCGCCCAAGGCTGCATACGGCAGCCGCAAGGATGTGACGGAAGAGTTCGCACATCTGGTCCGGACCCTGCATGAGCGGGGGATGGAGTTGATCCTCCAGTTCTTCTTCCCGGCCTATTATCCCCAGCAGGAGATGCTGAGCATCCTCCGTTTCTGGGCAGTGACCTATCATGTGGACGGATTCCGCCTCCTTGGCGAGCGGATCCCCATGCAGATGCTGGCAGCGGATCCGGTCCTGGCGGACTGCAAGCTGGTCAGTGACCATCTGGAAGGTGTGGGAGAGTGCAACCGGACTTATTATGATCTGGGAATGCCCCGTCGCATGGCCCTCAGTCAGGATGATTTCCTCTATCCCGTCCGCCGTCTTCTCAAGGGGGACGAGGGTATGGTGGAGGAGACCCTGCGGATGATGCGGTCCAATCCGGCGGGATTCGGTCGGATCAACTATATTACCAGCTATCGCGGTTTTACCCTCATGGATCTCTTCAGCTACGATCGGAAGCACAATGAGGACAACGGGGAAGAGAACCGGGACGGCAACGATTTCAACTTCAGCTGGAACTGTGGCGAGGAAGGCCCCAGCCGGAAGCGGAAAGTAAAAGAACTCCGCAGCAGACAGGTGCGCAATGCCCTGACCATTTTGCTGCTTTCTGCCGGAACCCCCGAGATTTTCATGGGAGATGAGTTCGGCAATTCCCAGAAGGGGAACAATAACCCTTATTGTATTGACAGCCCTGTCACCTGGCTGGACTGGAAGGACGCAGGAAAGAACCCGGAGATCATGGAGCATCTGAAGGCCATGACGGAACTTCGGAAAGCAAATCCCATCCTGCACTATGTGAGAGAACTGACCTTGATGGATCCCGTATCTCTGGGATATCCGGACCTGTCCTATCACGGGGAGAGCGCCTGGAGGGCCCAGACGGAGCCTTACAGCCGGAGCATGGGCATCCTGTATTCCAACGCCTATGCACAGGAGAATCATGGTGCGGACGCTGAACTTCTCTATGCAGGCATCAATCTCCACTGGAACGAGAAGGTTCTGTCCCTGCCCAGACCGCCTAAGGCAAAGCGCTGGAAGATGGTCCTGACCACGGGAGAAGCACCGGCAATGGAAGAAGACGGATTGTCCGCAAAGGTTCCGCCCCGGAGCATTGTGCTCTTTATCACGGAGGCGGATCCGGACTACCGGGAGTATAAGGCCGGAAAGGGCAGAAAGTTGCGTTCTGCCGGAAAAGAAAAGGAGACAAAGGGCTCGAAATAAGGCGGATGACTTTTTTGCCTTGACGAGTGGAAACCGGAGATATGGGTAACGCCTGGAAACATTTTTGTACGATCACACATCACCGGCATCTGGTGGCAAGAGGATGCTTTCGGGTCGGTCTCTATTGGCAGGGGCTGACCCATGACCTGTCCAAATACAGCCCCACGGAATTCCGGGTGGGAGCCAGGTATTATCAGGGACACCGGAGCCCCAACAATGCGGAGCGGGAGGATATCGGTTATTCCACCGCATGGCTCCATCACAAGGGGCGGAACAAGCACCACTACGAGTACTGGATCGACTACAATACCAAGGGAGAACTTCCCACGGAGAATGTGTTGATCCCGGTGCCCATGCCGGACCGCTACATTGCGGAGATGATCATGGACCGCATTGCTGCCAGCAAGGTTTATCGCGGGGCGGATTATAAAGACAGCGATTCCCTGGATTATCTGATGCAGGGCTTCGAGCGGGCTCCCATGCATGAGTACACCAAGCAGACCCTGTTGCATTATCTCACCATGCTGGCCGAGAAAGGGGAGGAAGAAACCTTCCGGGCCATCCGAAACGAGCTGGTGAAAGGCAAAAAGAAGAAAGCATAGCAAGAAAAAGCTATCGCAAAAAAACATCGTAAGAAAAAGACGGGCAGATTTTCTGCTCGTCTTTTTGTATTTGCAGATCTGTCGGCCTCGCCGGATGTACTTGCGGTTGGATCACTTTTTGTAGAACTCCACCATCTTATCCAGTCTTGCGCTCATGCCGCTCATCATGGCATCCAATACCGTGATGGCGCACATGGCTTCCAAAACAACCACCGCTCTGGGAACCACCACGGGATCGTGGCGTCCGGCGATGGTCAGTTTGGTCTCTTCTCCGGACTTGTTGACGGTATCCTGCTCCCGGAAGATGGAGGGAGTGGGCTTGACACTGGCCCGGACCAGGATCTGGGATCCGTCGCTGATGCCGCCCAGGATGCCACCGGCGTGGTTGGTTTTTTTGACTACTTTGTCACCGTCCATGGCAAAGGCATCGTTGTTCTTGGAGCCGGTAGCGGTGGCAACTTTCACACCGTCGCCGATCTCCACGGCTTTTACAGCGCCTATGCTCATGACAGCCTTGGCCAGCAGGGCATCCAACTTGTCGAAGACGGGATCGCCGACACCGGCAGGAACCCCGGTGATTCGGCATTCCATGACGCCGCCGCAGGAGTCTTTCTGCTCCCGGAGATTCCGTACATACTCCAGAGCTTTCTCGGTGGCTTCCGGATCCGGCATGGCTGCGGGGCTGGAGAGGACTGCATTGCGATCGTATTTGGTCAGGTCCGCTTCCACGGGACCGATGCTGCGGGTGTAAGCTTCCACGGTGATGCCCATCTGCGTCAGAATCTTCGCTGCAATGGCACCGGCGATCACTCGGCCAATGGTTTCCCGGCCGGAGGAACGTCCGCCTCCGCGGTAGTCGCGGAAGCCGTATTTTGCATCGTATCCGAAATCCGCATGACCGGGACGATAGGTCTCTGCGATATTGCTGTAATCTTTTGAGATCTGGGAAGTGTTGGGAACAAGAACGGAGATGGGAGTCCCGGTGGTCTTTCCTTCGAAGACTCCCGAGAGAATCTCACAGCGGTCATCCTCCTTACGGGGAGTGGTCAGGTCTCCGGTGCCGGGCTTCCTGCGGTCCAGAAAGCGCTGGATATCCTCCTCATTCAGTTCCAGTCCGGCAGGTACGCCGTCTATGACTGCCCCAAGGGCTTTTCCATGGGACTCTCCCCAGGTGGTGACACGAAACAGATTACCGAAGGTTGATCCGGCCATTGTCTTTTCCTCCAAAGTTAAGATAAAAGGCGGAACGGAAACTGCAAATCCGCCAGATAGTATTATAAAATGCGGGAAAACACAGATGCAAGGGTAAGTTCACGGATTTATGAGAAACGGAACGGAAAAGTCGTTGATTTACACTTGATTTACTTCTGTAAGATTTTTATAATAGGAAATAGTATATGGCTCTGAAATCCTACATTTCAAAGAGGGAATGCGATGGCAAAGGATAAATATGTAGCCTATGTCTCCACCTACACGCAAGGAGACAACCACGGCATCAAAGTGTATGACGTGGACATCAACAAAGGGAGATTTTATGAGAAGGACGAGGTGGAGATCACCAATTCCTCTTATCTGACCATCTCTCACAACGGAAAGTACCTCTATTCCATTACCGACATGGGTGTCGAGTCCTATGAGATTCAGGAGGACGGCACGCTGAAGATGCTGAACTTCGCTCCCATCAACGGTATGAGAGGATGTTATCTTTCCACGGATTATACGGATCGTTATCTGTTTGTTGCCGGTTATCATGACGGCAAGCTTACGGTGCTTCATATCCGGAATGACGGCTCCATCGGCCGTATCACGGATGAAGTATTCCATAAGGGACTGGGCTCCATGGTGGACCGGAACTCCAGACCCCATATCAACTGTGCCCGCATGACCCATGACAATCGCTTCCTGCTGGTGGCGGATCCCGGAATGGATCATGTCAATGTGTACAGTATGGATCTGGCTACCGGTAAGGTACGCCTGGTGGACATCATCCGCAGTGAGATCGAGTCTGCACCCAGACATATCAAGATCTCAAAAGATGGAAAGTACATCTACATCGTTCATGAGCAGAAGTGCTTCATCGATGTGTATGAGTATTCCGTCAATGAGGACGAGTTCCCTGTATTCGAGAAGGTTCAGACCGCGGACATCATCAAGGCGGAGCGGGGCAGCATCTACGCAGCCAGTGCTCTGAGTTTCTCGGCAGATTACAAGCATTTGCTGACTTCCGTGGCGGGAGATAATTCCGTTGCGATCTTTGATGTGGACATGGCCACCGGAAAGCTGAAGAAGAATTTCATTCTTCCTGTTTCCGGAGAGTATCCGAAGGATGCGGAGCTGTTCCCCAACAACAAGTTCCTGGTCTCCTTGAATCACGAGACCAACACAATGACATTCTTCCATGTAGATCTGGAGAATCACACTTTGGTCATGAACGGGGGGCCGGTCAAAGTGGATATGCCGAACTGCATCCTGTTCCATAAGCTTGCAGGAGTCACATCCGCCTAGACAAAAGGTATTACATGTTTAAAAAGACATTTCGGGAACGGATCAGGGCTTCCCTGATCCGTTTCGGGCGCAAAAACAAAATATGCTATTTACTCGTGATGCCGCTGATCTTCCTGAGCGCCTTCTGTTTCCGTTTCTGGGATCTGCTGGTGTCCAATCAGAAGAAATTGCTGATGTGCGGGATGTCCTGTCTCTTTTTCACCGTCTTCAGCAGTTTTTCCTTTCCACTCTTCACCGGTTCCCAGACGGTGACCGGAGTCATTGACTTCGGTGACATCGATGAGACCGTGTCCCTTGCGGAGGAGACGGAAGTCTCCATGGAAGAAGTGGTAAAAGAGGAGATCGCAGAAGGTGCGGAGACCACCACTGTCTTCTCCAGAGAGACAGGAGATGCCCGGGATCTGGTCAGCTTTACCGCCGAGGAGATCCTACAGGAGCATGCGGTATCTTCCTCCACTGCCACAAGCCACGATGAAGTGGATGTGGAAGATGTGACCTTCGACCGGGATGACTGGAGACTGATCCTGGTGAACAAGCAGCACTTTATCCCGGAGGATTACGAAGTTCCTCTGGCTACCATCAAAGGAGATCTGAAGTGTGACGAGCGGATCCTGGACGATCTGCTGGCAATGCTTTCGGATGCGGCTGCAGACGGTGTCAGTCTGTATCCCTGTTCTCCTTATCGTTCCCATGAGCGCCAGACCTATCTGTTTGAGCGGAAGATCACTTATTACATGGGAAGAGGCTTCTCCTATATGGAGGCCTACAAGCTGGGATCCCAGGCCGTCACGGTTCCGGATACCAGTGAGCACCAGCTGGGACTTGCGGTGGATATCGTGAGCCCCACCTACACCAGCCTGAACGAAGGCTTCGCAAAGACCGAGGCGGGACAGTGGCTGGCGGATAACTGTTATCGTTACGGATTCATTCTTCGCTATCCGGCGGGGAAGGAATATATCACCACCATCGAATTTGAGCCCTGGCATTTCCGATATGTGGGTGTGGAAGCGGCCACATATATGACCCGGCAGGGAATTACGCTGGAAGAATTCTGGGAGGAAATGTTTTGAGCAAAAACTATGAGATCTTAAAAACAGAGGGGAGAGCCAAACGTGCACAGTTCACCACTGTGCACGGGACGGTGCAGACCCCTCTTTTTATGAATGTAGGTACGGTAGCGGCCATCAAGGGCGCCGTCTCCACCAGAGACCTGGAGGAGATCGGATGCCAGATTGAGCTGTCCAATACCTATCATCTGCATGTGCGACCCGGCGATGAACTGATCCATGAGCTGGGCGGACTGCACAAATTCATGGACTGGCATAAACCCATCCTGACGGACTCCGGCGGATTCCAGGTCTTTTCCCTGGCGGGTCTGCGGAAGATCAGGGAAGAGGGAGTTACCTTCCATTCTCATGTGGACGGTCGTCTGATCTTCATGGGCCCCGAAGAGAGCATGCAGATCCAGTCCCATCTTGGAAGCACCATCGCCATGGCATTTGATGAGTGTCCTCCCGCAAAAGCGGAGCGCTCCTATGTGCAGCCTTCCGTGGATCGCACCACCCGCTGGCTGGAGCGTTGCGTGACGGAGATGAAGCGGCTGAACGGTCTGGAGGATACGGTAAATCCCAATCAGATGCTCTTCGGCATCAATCAGGGCGCTGTGTACGATGACATCCGCATCGAGCATGCAAAGCGGATCTCCGAGATGAATCTGGACGGTTATGCGGTAGGCGGTCTGGCCGTGGGAGAGTCTCACGAAGAGATGTACCATGTGCTGGAGGAGGTGGTTCCCTACCTGCCTCAGGATAAGCCTACCTATCTCATGGGTGTGGGTACTCCTGCCAATATCCTGGAAGGTGTGGAGAGAGGCATCGATTTCTTTGACTGTGTGTATCCTTCCCGGAACGGAAGACACGGACATGTCTACACGAAGCATGGCAAGCTGAATCTCCTGAATGCCAAGTATGCCAAGGATATGCGTCCCATTGAGGAGGGCTGTCAGTGCCCGGCATGCCAGCGGTATTCCAGAGCATACATCCGTCACCTGCACAAAGCGGGGGAGATGCTGGGACTCAGACTCTGCGTATTGCACAATCTGTATTTCTACAATCATATGATGGAAGAGATCCGCACTTCACTGGATGAGGGACGGTTCGCAGCCTACAAGAAAGCCATGCTGGACGGCTTTGCACAGGGAGAAGATTAAATCTTTGAAAACTCCTTGAAAGGTTGCAATACATTGTGTATCATTATTTCTTGTGAAACAACGGGAATGCTCCCAAATAAAGACTTTCGGAGGTTACTATGAATTATCTGTTACTGACAGCAACGGACGCTCAGTCTGCTACCGGCAGCCTGATCGGAATGGTTGCGGTATATGCTGTATTGATCGGCGCGCTGTACTTCTTCTTTATGAGACCCCAGAAGAAAGAGCAGAAGCGTGTTGCCGAGATGATCTCCAATCTGGAGTGCGGCGACTGCGTCCTGACCACATCCGGTTTCTACGGAATCATCATCGACATTTCCGATGATACTGTGATCGTGGAGTTCGGAAACAACAAGAATTGCCGTATCCCTATGGACAAGAATGCCATCAGCAAGGTGGAGAAGCCCGGCGATTCCGCTCAGAGCTAATATTTTTTTGATGCAAAGAGGACTTTCGAAAGATAGTCCTCTTTCTTTATATCCATTTTTATCTGTGCTTGCACAGTAAAGTTGATTTATTTTATCTATTTCGGTATACTTTTTATGCCCTTTTCCGTCCTTGAATTTCGAAAAACGTTGAATTATGATTGTTTTTGAGTTTGTGTTTTCTATCACCATAAGCAGATGGATTTTTGGGAGGAAATCGAATGGAATTAAAGATTACCAGCATTCCCGGTGACGGGATCGGTCCGGAGATCGTGGCTCAGGCGAAAAACGTGCTGAACCGGGTAGCGGAAATATATGGTCATACCATGCACTTCACGGACATTCTCATGGGAGGTGCATCCATTGATGCCTGCGGGGAACCTTTGACTCAGGAGGCCATCGACACGGCAAAAGCTGCCGATGCGGTACTCATGGGATCCATCGGAGGAAATACCTCCACTTCTCCCTGGTATAAGCTTCCTCCGGAAAAGCGCCCGGAAGCAGGACTTTTAAAGATCCGCAAGGAACTGGGACTGTTCGCGAACCTGCGTCCCGCTTATCTATACGAAGAACTTGCCGGTGCCTGCCCTTTGAAGGAGGAGATCAGCAAAGCCGGATTTGATATGCTGATCATGCGGGAACTCACCGGTGGCCTTTATTTCGGCGAACGGAAGACTGTGACGGAAAACGGCATCCGGAAAGCTATCGATACTCTGACCTACGATGAGAATGAGATCCGCCGCATCGCCATCAAGGGCTTTGAGGTGGCTCGGAAGAGAAAGAAGAAGGTTACCAGTGTGGACAAGGCCAACGTGCTGGATTCCTCCAGACTCTGGAGAAGCGTGGTGGAGGAAGTGGCAAAGGATTACCCCGATGTAACGCTGGAGCATATGCTGGTGGACAATTGTGCCATGCAGCTGGTGCGGGATCCGGCTCAGTTTGACGTGATCCTGACGGAGAATATGTTCGGTGATATCCTTTCGGATGAAGCAAGTATGGTGACAGGTTCCATCGGGATGCTGTCCAGTGCCAGCCTGAACGACACCAAATTCGGACTCTATGAGCCCAGCCACGGTTCCGCTCCCGACATTGCGGGACAGGATGTGGCCAACCCCATCGCCACCATTCTAAGCGCAGCCATGATGCTTCGGTACAGCTTTGATCTGGACAAAGAAGCGGATGCCATTGAAAAGGCAGTGAAGGAAGTGCTGCAGGCCGGATACCGGACAGCGGATATCTGGTCCGAGGGAATGACGAAGGTGGGCTGCACCCGGATGGGTGAAGTGATCTGCGAAGCTTTGAAATGATCGGATAAAAAAGACCTGAGTGACAGGAGGAAATCAAATGAGAAGTGATTCCGTAAAATGCGGTGATGCACAGGCCCCTCACAGAAGCCTGATGAATGCGCTGGGACTGACTGAGGAAGAGCGTCAGCGTCCCATGATCGGTATTGTCTGCTCCTATAATGAGATCGTACCGGGACATATGAATCTGGATAAGATCGCCGAGGCTGTCAAACTGGGCGTGGCCATGGCGGGAGGAACTCCCATCATGTTCCCTGCCATCGCAGTGTGCGACGGCATCGCCATGGGGCATATCGGCATGAAGTACTCTTTGGTCACCAGAGACCTGATCGCAGACAGCACGGAGTGCATGGCCCTTGCCCATGGATTCGACGGTCTGGTCTGCATTCCCAACTGTGATAAGAATGTACCGGGACTCCTTATGGCTGCTGCCAGAGTGAACATCCCCACCGTATTTGTTTCCGGCGGCCCCATGCTGGCCGGACATGTGAAGGGCAAGAAGAGAAGCCTGTCCTCCATGTTCGAGGCCGTGGGAAGCGTCGCAGCCGGTACCATGACCCATGAAGAACTGACGGAGTTCGAGGAGAAGGTGTGCCCCACCTGCGGTTCCTGCTCCGGTATGTATACCGCCAATTCCATGAACTGTCTCACGGAAGCCATCGGTATGGGACTACGAGGCAACGGCACCATTCCCGCTGTGTATTCCGAGCGTATCCGCCTGGCAAAGCATGCGGGCATGAAGGTGGTGGAACTGGTTCAGAAGAACATCAGGCCCAGAGATATTATGACTCCGGAAGCTTTCCGCAACGCACTGATCGTGGATATGGCTTTAGGGTGCTCCACCAACACTATGCTGCACATCCCCGCTATCGCAAGAGAAGCAGGAGTACCTTTGGATCTGGATATGGCAAATGAACTGTCTGCCATCACCCCGAACCTGTGCCATCTGGCACCTGCCGGTCCTACCTATATGGAAGATCTGAACGAAGCCGGCGGTGTGTATGCGGTGATGAATGAGCTGTCCAAGAAGAATCTGCTGAATCTGGATTGCATGACCGTCAACGGAACCACCATCGGAGAGAATATTAAGAATTGCAGAAACCTGGATCCGGAAGTTATCCGCCCTGTGGAGAATCCTTATTCCGAGACCGGCGGTATCGCTGTTCTCAAGGGAAATCTGGCTCCCGATTCCGGCGTGGTAAAGCGCTCTGCTGTGGCACCTGAGATGCTGGTGCATGAAGGCCCTGCGAGAGTCTTTGACTGTGAAGAGGATGCCATCGCTGCCATCAAGAGCGGCAAGATCGTGGCAGGGGATGTGGTCGTGATCCGCTACGAAGGCCCCAAGGGCGGCCCCGGCATGAGAGAAATGCTGAATCCCACCTCCGCCATCGCGGGTATGGGACTGGGATCCAGTGTAGCCCTTATCACAGACGGACGATTCTCCGGAGCATCCAGAGGAGCTTCCATCGGACACGTTTCCCCCGAAGCGGCAGTGGGCGGACCCATTGCTCTGGTAGAGGAGGGCGATATCATTTCCATCGATATCCCTGCAAATAAGCTGAATGTACTGGTCAGTGACGAAGTGCTGGCTGAGCGCCGTGCAAAGTGGCAGCCCAGAGAGCCTAAAGTCACCACCGGATATCTGTCCCGGTATCGCGAGCTGGTCACCAGCGGAAACCGTGGCGCCGTATTGGAAATCCAAAAATAATCTGAGGGAGATGGATGAGTATGCAGATAAACGGTTCTGAAATTGTGATCGAATGCCTAAAGGAACAGGGCGTGGATACGGTCTTCGGTTATCCCGGAGGAGCCATCCTGAATATTTATGATGCGCTGTATAAGCACAGCGATGAGATCCGTCATATTCTGACCAGCCATGAGCAGGGCGCAGCCCATGCGGCAGACGGATATGCAAGAGCTACCGGAAAAGTAGGAGTCTGCATGGCCACCTCCGGCCCCGGTGCGACAAATCTGGTAACCGGTATCGCCACTGCCTATATGGACAGTGTACCTGTGGTGGCCATCACTGCCAACGTGACCCTCCCCATGCTGGGAAAGGATTCCTTCCAGGAGGTGGACATTGCGGGTATCGCCATGCCCATCACGAAGCACAGCTTTATCGTGAAGAATGTGGAAGATCTTGCACCCACCCTTCGAAAGGCTTTTAAGATCGCAAAGACAGGAAGACCCGGCCCTGTGCTAGTGGATATCACCAAGGATGTGACTGCTGCAGTCTGCGAGTTTGAGCCCAAGGCCATCGTGGACGAGGATCCGGTTCTGATGTGCACCGATACGGAGCTGACCCATGTGGCAGAACTGCTTTGCAAGGCAAAGAAGCCCTATCTTTATGTGGGCGGCGGCGCCATCATTTCCGAGGCTTCCGAGGAAGTTGCGGAACTGGCAGAGCTGTTGGATGCGGCTGTGTGTGATTCCCTGATGGGAAAGGGTGCCTTTGACGGGTATTCTCCCCGCTATACCGGCATGATCGGTATGCATGGCACCAAGACTTCCAATCTGGGAGTTTCCGAATGCGACCTTCTCATTGCGCTGGGAGCCAGATTCTCCGACCGTGTGATCGGAAATCCCAAGCGGTTTGCGGAGCATGCCACCATCGTGCACATCGATGCGGATGCTGCGGAGATCAACAAGAACATCCGCTGTGACGCTTCCCTGGTGGGAGATCTGAAGACCGTTCTGAAGAAGCTGAACGGCAGGATCACCAAGCAGGATCATCCCGAGTGGATGGCCCGGATCTCCGAGCTGAAGGAGAAGTATCCTCTGAAGTATGATGACGAGCAGCTGAGCTGCCCTTATATCATCGAGGAGATCGACCGCGTGACCAAGGGTCAGGCTGTCATCACTACAGATGTTGGACAGCACCAGATGTGGGCTGCCCAGTATTATCGCTATACCAAGCCCAGAACCTTCCTGTCCTCCGGCGGACTGGGAACTATGGGTTATGGCATCGGTGCCTGCATCGGAGCGCAGGTGGGCCGTCCGGACGATCTGTGCATCAACATTGCGGGTGACGGATGCTTCCGCATGAATATGAATGAACTGGCAACCGCTTCGCGTTATAATATTCCCATCATCGAAGTGGTGATCAATAACCATGTACTGGGTATGGTACGTCAGTGGCAGACCCTGTTTTACGGCAAGCGTTATTCCCAGACGGTACTGTCGGATAAGGTGGATTACTGCAAGGTTGCCGAGGGACTTGGATGCGCTGCCATCCGCGTCACAAAGAAGGAAGAAGTTGGTCCCGCCATAGAGAAGGCCATTTCCCTGAAGTGCCCGGTTCTCATTGAGTGCATCATCCCCGAAGATGATAAGGTATTTCCCATGGTTCCCGCGGGAGCACCCATCAGCGAAGTATTCGACGGAGATGACCTGAAACAGAAAGAATCATGCAACAAGTAAGACCAATCTACAAAAAAGCGAGGGAGAGAAGAGAAGTCAATCCGGCACTGGTGGTACTGCTGTCAGTGCTGGGTGTCCTTGTGCTGTCTTATCTTGTGATCTCGGTCTACTTTTTCGGACGGTTCCGGCCCGGTACCTGGATCGGCGATTATTATGCCACCGGCGCCACTCCGGAAGAGGTAAACGGATGGTTGAAGGCAGTTACTCCGGTGCCTTCCATCCTTGTGACGGATGCAGACGGAAATGAGATGAAGGTTCCCATTACCGGGATCCAATACAAGTACGATTACACGGAAGAACTGGAGCATCTCCTGGATCGGCAGATGCCCTTTACCTGGGTGGCGGGACTCTTCGGAGAGACCCGGTTTACACCGGAAGGCACGCTGGAACTGGAAGAAGAGGAGCTACGCCCCATCTTTAACGGGATCCCTGCGGTACAGGCCTCCGCTTCCGGAGATGCGGTATACCGGATCGATTATTCTCCGGAGAACGGATATGTCCTGTACAATGGAAAGACCACGGATTTCCGGGCGGAAGATGCCTTTGCGGATTTCGCGGAAAGCGTGAAGAAGCGCCAGGACACCTTTGATCTGAGTCTCTATTACAGTTCCTTAAGCCTGACGGAGGAGGAGCAGCAGCTTCACAACCTCTGGAGCCGTCTGGACTGGTACCTGAACTGTGATCTGGTGTATGACATGGGCGCGGAGCAGATTCCCATGGATCGGGTACGCATGGCATCCTTCCTGAAAAAGGACATGGAGAATTTGCCTGTGACAGCATTGGATGGAAGCTTTGTGCTGGATGATGAAGCTGTTGAAGGCTTTATCCGGGAACTCTGTGACAGTTACAACACCTACGGACACCGCATGTTCCGGACCACCCGGGGAGACGAGGTGGAGGTGAACGGCGGAACCTACGGAACCCTTCTGGACAGTGAGACGGAGCTCGCTTTCCTGAAAAATGCATTGATGCGGGATACCTTCCATGACGGTACGGAAGATCTGCATATTCCGGAGTACAAGATGCAGGGCGTGGTCCGTGGATTGGATGATATCGGTCCCAGTTATGTGGAAGTGGATCTGCTGGAGCAGAAGCTGTATTTCTATCTGGAGGGGGAACTGTTCCTGTCTTCGGATATCGTATCGGGAAATGCCGCCAGAAAGAATAATACTCCGGAAGGCACCGATTATATTTATTACATGCAGAAGGATCGGTACCTGCGGGGCAAGGACTATGTGAGCTTTGTTCATTACTGGATGGCCTTCATTGAGCATGTGGGATTGCATGATGCCAGCTGGCGCAGTGAGTTCGGCGGAGAAATATACAAAACCTCCGGTTCCCACGGATGTGTAAATCTGCCCTCAGATGTGGCGAAAACACTGTATGAGAACGTGTGGGTAGGTATGCCGGTGATCGTGCATAATTAAACAAAAATAGAATATTATAACCAGATTATAAATATTATACATTGACGAATCCGAGTTCTGAGTTTATTCTAAATTCTAATAGTCATTCCGGAATGGTTTCACAAATCCGGTGACAATAAAGAAATTTTCAGGAGGATGAAAAAATGGCACGAGTTTACAATTTTTCTGCCGGACCCGCGGTCTTGCCCGAAGAGGTTCTGCAGGAGGCTGCAGCAGAGATGATGGATTACAAGGGATCCGGCATGTCCGTTATGGAGATGAGCCATCGATCTAAGGTTTATGACACCATCATCAAAGAGGCAGAAGCTGATCTGCGCGAACTGATGAACATTCCCGACAATTATAAGGTTCTGTTCCTGCAGGGCGGCGCTTCTCAGCAGTTCGCCATGATCCCCATGAACCTGATGAAGAATAAAAAGGCCGGATACATTGTGACCGGTCAGTGGGCGAAGAAGGCATATCAGGAAGCAAAGCTGTACGGTGAAGCAGTGGAGCTGGCTTCCTCCGCAGACCAGACCTTCTCCTACATTCCCGATTGCTCCGATCTTCCCATCACCGATGATATGGATTATGTCTATATCTGTGAGAACAATACCATCTACGGAACCAAGTACAAGACCCTTCCCAACACAAAGGGAAAGGATCTGGTAGCGGACGTATCCTCCTGTTTCCTGTCCGAGCCCGTGGATGTTTCCAAGTACGGCGTGATCTATGGTGGCGTTCAGAAGAATGTGGGCCCCGCAGGTGTGGTCATCGTCATCATCCGTGAAGATCTGATTACCGAGGATGTGCTTCCCGGCACTCCCACCATGCTCCGCTACAAGATCCATGCGGACAACGATTCCCTGTATAACACTCCGCCCTGCTACGGTATCTATATCTGCGGCAAGGTGTTCAAGTGGCTGAAGAAGCAGGGCGGCCTCGCTGAGATGAAGAAGCGCAACGAGGAAAAGGCAAAGATCCTTTATGATTATCTGGATTCCAGCAAGCTCTTCAAGGGCACGGTCCGCAAGGAAGACCGCTCCCTGATGAACGTTCCTTTCGTGACGGGCAATGAAGAGCTGGATGCAAAGTTCGTGAAGGAAGCTACCGCAGCCGGATTCGTGAACCTGAAGGGTCACAGAACCGTGGGTGGCATGAGAGCCAGCATCTATAATGCAATGCCGAAGGAAGGCGTTGAGAAGCTCGTGGAATTCATGAAGAAGTTTGAAGAGGAGAATGCCTGATGTATAAGATTCATTGCTTAAATCCCATTTCTCAGGTGGGCCTTGCCAATCTGAGCGCTGATTATGAATTGACCGATAAGCTGGAGGATGCACAGGGCGTGCTGGTGCGCAGTGCTGCCATGCACGATCTGGAGCTGCCGGATGGGCTTCTTGCCATTGCAAGGGCCGGTGCCGGTGTCAACAACATCCCTCTGGACAAATGTGCGGAGAAGGGCATCGTGGTATTCAATACTCCCGGTGCCAACGCAAACGGCGTGAAGGAGCTGGTCATCGCCGGCATGTTGCTGGCTGCCCGTGATATCGTGGGTGGTATCGAATGGGTGAGATCCGCAAAGGATGATGAGAACATCGCCAAGACCGCTGAGAAGGAAAAGAAGAAATTTGCCGGAACCGAGATCCAGGGCAAGAAGCTGGGTGTCATCGGTCTGGGAGCCATCGGTGTACGAGTTGCAAACGCTGCTGTTGCTCTTGGCATGGATGTGTACGGATACGATCCTTATCTGTCTGTCAATGCAGCCTGGAACCTGAGCAGAGATGTGCGTCACATCGATAAGGTGGAAGAGATCTACGCAAACTGCGATTATATCACCATTCATGTGCCCCTTCTGGACGCCACCAAAGGCATGATCAACCGGGAATCCATCGCTCAGATGAAGGACGGTGTGGTGATCCTGAACTTTGCAAGAGATCTGCTCTGCAAGGAGACGGACGTGCTGGAAGGCCTGAAGAACGGTAAGATCGCACGGTACGTGTCCGATTTCCCGAATCCTACCACCGCAGGTGCGGAGGGTGTGATCCTGATCCCTCACCTGGGAGCAAGCACGGAAGAGTCCGAGGACAATTGCGCTGTGATGGCAGTGGATGAGATCCAGGATTATCTGGAGAACGGTAATATCCGGAACTCCGTGAACTATCCCGCATGTGATATGGGTGTCTGCAATCAGGTAGGCCGTGTGATGGTCTTCCACAAGAACATCGCCAACATGATCGGTCAGTTTACCTCTGTTGTGGGTCAGGAGGGAGTCAACATTTCTGATATGACCAACAAGAGCCGCGGTGAAGTGGCTGTGACCATGCTGGATATCGAGAGCAAGGCTTCCGATGCACTGGTGGAGAAACTGGCAAAGATTGAAGGCGTTTATCGCGTAAGAGTTGTAAAGTAAGCAAAAAAAGATCCCGCCGGAGTTTTCCTTCGGCGGGATCTTTGTGTTTAGCGGTAGAGAAGAGGCGGAGCTCCGTCTTCCCCGTCATTGAGATCCTGCAGTGCATTCCGCATCTTGTCATCTGACTTGCATGCGGCTTCGCTGGCAAGATCCATGTACTTGATGAAGACTTCGCTGAGATCCTTGCCGGTTTCTTTGGCGATGGTCTCCATGATGGGTTTTAATTTTTCCAGCTGAACAGAGATCTGAACCTTCTGAGGGTCGATGTCGGGCATGACCTGCTCGGCATAATCGTTGATCCGCTTCAGCATATCGTGTTCTTCCTGCGTCATACTAACTCCTTCCTGTTCCGGTGCCCCGGATATACGTCATAATGGAGTCATTATAACACATATTTGAACCTTCGGCATATGTGATATCAAACACAACTGCTTGAAGGATCTGCACTACAATGATAAAATATTGTCGTTTGGAGTAAAGTAGAAAGAGGATATCCTATGGCTACTGTCAGACCGTTTTCTGCATATCGTCCCGCGTCCGGGACGGAGCACCTTGTTGCTGCACTTCCCTATGATGTTTACAACCGAAAAGAGGCGAAGGAAGAGGTGTTGAGACACCCTGAATCCTTTCTTGCCATTGACCGGGCGGAGAGTCAGTTCCCGGATTCCGTGGAGCTTTCCGATCCTGCGGTCTATGCGAAGGCTGCGGAGATGATCCGGGAGCGTATTGCGGATGGCCGCTTTGTGCGGGATCCAAAGTCCTGTTTTTATCTTTATGAGCTCACCATGGAAGGCAGGGCTCAGACAGGTATCGTGGGCTGTGCCTCGGTGGAAGAATACGAGAAGAGCATCATCCGGAAGCACGAAAATACCCGGGCGGATAAGGAGCTGGACCGCATCAATCATGTGGATATCACCGGATTCCAGACGGGACCGATCTTCCTTGCTTATCGGACACAGAAGGAATTGAGCGAGCTGACCGGTTCGGTAAAAAAGAGACAGCCGGTGAATGACTTTACCTCCGAGGATGGGATCCGTCACCGGGTGTGGATCATCGATGACGAACAGGAAGTGGAAGCGGTGCAGACTGCCTTCGAAACCGTTCCGAATCTGTATATCGCGGACGGGCATCATCGCTGTGCATCCGCGGTAAAGGTAGGCCAGAAGCGGCGGCAGGCAGCGGGAGCGGATGGCAAAGCTTTGGAATCCGATTATTTCCTCAGTGTGATCTTCCCGGATGAGGAACTGAAGATCCTGGATTACAACCGTGTGGTGAAGGACCTGAACGGACTGAGCGTTGAAGAATTCTTAAGCCGTGTCCGGGAAAGCTTTACGGTGGAAAAAGCACCGGAAGCACCTTTTTCACCCAAGGAAAAAGGTCATTTCGGAATGTATCTGCAGGGATGCTGGTATGAACTGACTGCGAAAGAGGAGATCCGCTCCGAGGATGCGGTGGAAGGTCTGGATGTTTCCGTACTGCAGGATCACCTGCTGGGACCCATCCTGGGGATCGAAGATCCCAAGACGGATAAGCGCATCGATTTTGTGGGCGGTATCCGGGGACTCACCGAATTGGAAAGACGCTGCCGGGAAGACATGCAGGTTGCCTTTTCCATGTATCCCACTACCATTTCAGAACTCTTTGCCGTGGCGGATGCGGGACGGCTGATGCCTCCGAAATCCACCTGGTTTGAGCCCAAGTTAAGAAGCGGACTGTTCCTTCACAGTCTGGATCAATAAAGGAGAGAGCCATGAACAATCGTTTATACAAGCTGATGAACTGGCCTTTTATCGAAGAAGTGATCTATTCGGAGTGCGATCATCCCCAGGATCTGCTGGGTCCTCATACCAAGGGAAGTCAGACTCTGGTACAGGCATATTTCCCCGGTGCTTCCTCTGTGAGCATCCTCTGGAACAGTCCGGAGGGAAAGGCTGAGACCCGGATGGAGATGGCGGATGAGGACGGCTTCTTTGCACAGCTCCTGCCTGTGAAGGATGCAGGACAGTACCGGTATTCCGTTACCTACGAGATCCGCAAGGATGACAGCAAGACCTTCCTGAAGAAGACGGTCAAAACCGGAGATCCCTATCGTCATTCACAGATCCTGAGCCGTACCGATCTGGAGAAGTTCGGCGCAGGAAATCTTCTGAATGCTCAGGAAAAACTGGGCGCTCATGTGATGACCCATGAGGGAGAAGAGGGTGTACACTTTTCCGTTTGGGCTCCCAATGTGATGCGGGTCAGCGTCATCGGTGATTTTAATAACTGGGATGGCAGAGTGTGCCAGATGAAGCGCCTTGGAGAAAGCGGTGTCTTCGAACTCTTTGTGCCCGGTGCCAAGGCAGGGGATGCCTATCTCTTTGAGTGCAAGATGAATGCCTCTCTGGTTCAGAACCGTCTGGATCCTTATGGGACTCTCATCCGGAAGGGAGACCGTCTGGTCTCGGTTGTGGCAGCTGAGTCCAAATTCAATTGGACCGATAAGGCATTTGTATCCAAGAGAAAAAATCTGCACAGTGAAAAGGCAGCCATCAGCATTTACGAAGTCTGCCCGACTCAGATCGAAGTAAAGGACGGAGAGGAAGCACTGCTTCGCCGGATCGCGGCTCCTTTGATCGAAATCCTGAAGGAACAGAAATTTACCCATGCAGAACTCCTTCCGGTATTTCTGGGAAGCGATGCGGATGAGCTGGGATATCAGCCCATCAGCTTCTTTGCTTTGAATCCCAAGTACGGAACCGCAGACGACCTGAAATATCTGGTAAATGAGATCCACAAGGCGGGATTCGGTGTGATCCTGAACTGGGCTCCCTCCAATTTCGGCACGGAAGACACGGCTCTTCGGGGCTTTGACGGTACCTGCCTGTACGGACATCAGGATCCCAGAAGAGGCTACGCACAGGATCTGGGTAGCTTCCTGTTCAATTATGCAAGACCTGAGGTTACCAGCTTCATCCTTTCTTCCGGACTCTATCTGGTGAAGAATTTCCATGCGGACGGAATCCGTGTGGAGGGTGTTGCCCGGATGCTGTATCTGGATTACGCAAAGGGAGACGGCCAGTGGCTGCCCAACCTGTACGGCGGCAACGAGAATCTGGAAGCCATGGAGCTTCTGCGCCGTTTCAATACGGAACTGAAGAAGGTAGAACCTCACGTTCTTTCCCTTGCGGAGGATTCCTCCGCTCATCCTGCCATCACGGATCCCGTATCCGAGGGTGGTCTGGGCTTTGATATGAAGTGGAATTATGCGTTCTCCGAGGATTTCCTGGAGTTCGCCCAGCTGGATCCTTTCTTCCGGGGACAGCACATGAACGAGCTCAAGGACGGTTTCGTCTATGCCTTTGTGGACAAGTATGTACAGGCTCTTTCCAAGCCTTCTGTAGCTGCTCCTCTGGATCAGACCCTGCGGCTTATGCCCGGAACCGACGAGCAGAAGAAAGCAAATCTGCGTCTGGGACTTGGATATCTCTATGCCCATCCCGGACGGAAGCTCCTGCATGAGACCACGGATCCCAATCTGCAGACTCTGATCCAGGATCTGAACGAGCTGTATCTGAAGCAGCCCGCTCTCCATGAGACGGATTACGATCCTGCTGCCTTTGAGTGGCTCAGCACCGGCAATACGGATCAGTGTGCCCTTTCCTTTATCCGGAAAACTGCGGATCCCGAGGAAATGCTCATTGTGGTCTGCAACTTCTCCGGCGTGGCACAGAACATCACCACCGGTGTTCCTTTTGAAGGAAAATACAAGGAAATCTTCAACACCGATGCGGTGTTCTACGGAGGAACCGGATTGGTCAACAAGACCATCAAGCGTGCCACCGACAAGCAGAGCGATGGCCGCGCTCAGTCCATCACCATCAAGATGGGCGCCCTCAGCATGGCCATCTTCCAGTTCATTCCCTATACCGAGGAGGAGCTGGCGAAGGTGATCACGGAGCGAATCCGCAAGAACACTCCGCTGAAAAAGAAAAAGTAAGGATGTTTGAACAATGACAGAGAATACGATTCTCACAAAAAATGCGATCCTCACGGGGATCCTGACGGACGGAGGCGTGGTCAGTGTCTCCGCTCTGGAAAAGTTTATCAGTGAGCTTCCGGAAAAGGCTTTGAATCTGGGGATCCGCCTGGTGGTGGCCCTGATCCTGCTCTTTATCGGCAGCCGGCTGATCCGGCTGATCCGGAAGATCGCGAAGAAGTCCATGGAGAAGGTCAAGGCGGATGCCACCGTCATTTCCTTTATGGATTCCTTCCTGAAAGTGGCTCTTTATGTGGTATTGATCCTGATGCTGGCGGCATCTGTGGGTGTGGACGCTGCTACCATCGTAGCTCTCCTTGGCTCCGCCGGTGTAGCCATCGGTCTGGCTTTACAGGGATCTTTGTCCAATCTGGCAGGCGGCGTCCTGATCATGCTTCTGAAACCCTTTACGGTGGGCGATTACATTCAGGAAAGCAGTACCGCAAAAGAGGGAACTGTAACTGAGATCAAGATCTTCTATACAACTTTGGTGACTCCGGATCATAAGACGGTGATCCTGCCCAACGGCAGTCTTTCCAATTCCGCCATCACCAATTTCACCAGACAGCGGATCCGCCGTGTGGATGTGAAGGTGAGCGTTTCCTACGGAGCAGATCTTCTGAAGGCAAAGGAAGTGCTGATGGATGTGCTGAACCGGAACGAGAAGACTCTGGAGAAAAAGGACAAGGCCGTCCTGGTGGAATCCCTGGGTGATAATGGTGTCCAGATGATCCTTCGCTGCTGGTGCAAGGCAAGCGATTACTGGGATGTTTTTTACGGTAACACAGAGGCGGCAAAACTGGCTCTGGATGAGGCCGGCATCGAGATCCCGTTCCCTCAGATGGATGTCCATATGATCGAAAAATAACAGTTGCAAAACACGCTTTAAGTCGCTATAATCAGAAAAGGTTGCTCATGGAGCAACCGGAATGCCGAAATAGCTCAGTTGGTAGAGCACTTCACTCGTAATGAAGGGGTCGCGGGTTCGAGTCCCGCTTCCGGCTGGATGATCCCGGGGAAGTGACTCATTTCCCCGGGATTTGTGCAATCAAACGGAAAAATTGATCTATTTTCACTTCGAAAGGGCATTTCTATGGCACAGTTATGGGGCGGCCGGTTTACAAAGGCCACAGATGATCTGGTATATCAGTTCAACGCGTCCATCAGTTTTGATCAGAGAATGCTTTTCCAGGATATTTCGGGAAGCAAGGCACATGTCAAAATGCTTGCGAAGCAGGGGATCCTGACACAGGAAGATCGTGACGCCATCCTGAGGGGCCTTGAGAGCATCTATGCGGATGTTCAGAACGGAACGCTGGAGATCACGGATCAATACGAGGATGTTCACAGCTTTGTGGAGGCAGTGCTGACGGAGCGCATCGGCGATGCGGGAAAACGGCTGCACACCGGACGGAGCCGGAACGATCAGGTGGCTCTGGATATGCGTCTTTACACCCGTGATCAGGTGACAAAGACAGATCAGGCGCTGGAGCATCTGCTGCAGACTCTTTTGCATGTGATGGAAGAGAATCTGGATACCTACATGCCCGGATTCACCCATCTTCAAAAGGCACAGCCCATTACTCTGGCTCATCATTTCGGAGCCTATTTCGAAATGTTCCGCAGGGACCGGAGCCGTCTGAAGGATCTGTATGAGCGCATGAACGAATGCCCTCTGGGAGCCGGAGCGCTTGCGGGAACCACCTATCCTCTGGATCGGAAGTACACTGCGGAGCAGCTTGGATTCCGGGAGCCCACCCGCAACAGCATCGATTCCGTTGCGGACCGGGATTATCTCATTGAGTATCTGTTTACGCTTTCCACCATCATGATGCATCTGTCCCGGTTTTCCGAGGAAGTGATCCTCTGGAATTCCAACGAGTATCAGTTCGTGGAGATCGATGATACCTATTCCACAGGATCCAGCATCATGCCCCAGAAGAAGAATCCGGATATCGCGGAACTGGTGCGGGGCAAGACCGGTCGTGTCTACGGAGCGTTATTCTCCCTTATGACCACTTTAAAAGGAATTCCTCTTGCATATAATAAAGATATGCAGGAAGATAAAGAAGTATCCTATGATGCCATGGACAATGCCAACGGATGCATCCGTCTCTTTGACGGAATGGTGGCAACCATGAAATTCCGCAAGGACCGTATGGAAAAGAGCGCCATGATGGGCTTTACCAATGCCACGGACGCTGCGGATTACATGGTAGGAAAGGGAATTCCCTTCCGGGATGCCCACCGCTATGTGGGCGAGATCGTCCTTTATTGCATCGACAAGGGCATTACCATCGAGGAGATGAGCCTGGAGGAGCTTCGGAAGATCTGCGATGTCATCGAAGAGGACTTCTACGATGCCATCTCTTTGGAAACCTGCGTACAGAAACGACTTACCATTGGTGCACCCGGAAGGAAAGTGATGGAAGAATACCTCGCTTCCTCTAAGGAATATCTTACGCAAAACAAGGTACTTGCTGACCCGTTGACCAATGCGGAGTAATCTGCAGAAGCTATAGAAAGTGAGGAGATATTATGAGCGAGAAACTGAAGGTAGGTATTTTAGGCGGAACCGGTATGGTCGGTCAGAGATTCATCTCTCTGCTGGAGAATCATCCCTGGTTTGAGGTGACCACGATTGCGGCAAGTCCCCGCAGTGCAGGTCAGACCTATGAGAAAGCAATTGGCGAGCGTTGGAAGATGGACACTCCCATGCCCGAGGCAGTCAAGAATATTATTGTGAAGGACGTCTCCGATGTGGAGAATGTGGCAAAGGATGTAGACTTTGTCTTCAGCGCCGTGGATATGACCAAGGAAGAGATCAAGGCCATCGAGGAAGCTTATGCGAAGACCGAGACTCCCGTTGTCTCCAATAACAGTGCACATCGCTGGACTCCCGATGTTCCCATGGTGATCCCCGAGATCAACGCCGATCACACCGCAGTCATCGAGTTCCAGAAGAAGCGCCTTGGCACCACCAGAGGATTTGTGGCAGTAAAGCCCAACTGCTCCATTCAGAGTTATGCACCCGTGCTTACCGCATGGGCCGAGTTTGAGCCTACCGAGGTTGTTGTCACCACCTATCAGGCAATCTCCGGAGCCGGCAAGACCTTCAAGGATTGGCCCGAGATGGTTGGAAACATCATCCCCTACATCGGTGGTGAGGAAGAAAAGAGCGAGAAGGAGCCTCTGAGAATCTGGGGTAAGATCGAGGATGGCGTTATCGTTCCCGCTACCGCTCCCAAGATTACCAGCCAGTGCATCCGTGTGCCCGTGCTCAACGGCCACACCGCTGCCGTATTTGTAAAGTTTAACAAGAAGCCCACTAAGGAGCAGCTCATCGATAAGCTGGTACAGTTCTCCGGTGAGCCTCAGAGACTGGAGCTTCCCAGTGCTCCCAAGCAGTTCATCCAATACCTGGAGGAGGACAACCGTCCTCAGGTGTCCATGGATGTCAATTACGAGAACGGAATGGGCATCAGCATCGGAAGACTTCGCGAGGATACCGTTTTCGACTGGAAGTTTGTGGGACTGTCTCACAACACCGTCCGCGGAGCAGCCGGCGGAGCCGTTCTGTGCGCAGAGCTTCTGAAAGCACAGGGATATATCAAAAAAAAGTAAGACGGAAATTCAGTGAGTAAGAATCTATACATTGCAGAAAAACCGAGCGTCGCGCGGGAATTCGCCGGCGCTCTGCATGAAAACATGAGCAGGGCTGATGGCTTCCTGGAGAGCGAGAACAGCGTTGTCACCTGGTGCGTCGGGCACCTGGTGACAATGAGCTATCCAGAGGTGTACGATGAATCACTTCGTCGTTGGAGCTATGATACCCTGCCTTTTTTGCCGGAAGAATTCAAATATGAGATCATTCCTTCTGCCAGCAAGCAGTTT
>JAEEGL015282757.1_pt1 | contig 28807 bp, 26 predicted proteins | sample 9134231 | NCBI WGS metagenome assembly JAEEGL01 (sample SAMN16246548, study PRJNA631951) | gut metagenome | biome: gut microbiome; feature: rumen; material: fiber-attached | host: Bos | place: Iran: Karaj | collected 2018-10 | reverse complement strand
GATACTGTAGTATTTGACACATAGCCTTTATTATCTATTTCTGTTTTAGTATAATAATTACTAAGGTCTGCTGACTGACTTGGTGTATATGCACTTGCATCAAGTTTTGTACCAATCTTGATATATGTTGCTGCACTGAAATCTGACAAATCACTTTGTGAAACCTTATCATCAAGTTCTGATGCAACACTACCACTATATGCAGTAAATGCGCTAGTATCTACTTTATTATCAAGTAGATTATCCACGTCTGACTTTGTATAGTGCAAAGTTAATGACTGGGTAGTAGAAACATAACTCTTGTTATCAATTTCAGTCTTGGTATAGTAATTACTTGTATCTACTGCTGTATATGCACTTGAGTCAAGTTTATTACTTAACTGGTTAGCAACATCTGCACTATATGCTGTCATATCAGATGCAAGCATATAACCAGTTATATCACTTGCATTTGCTTTACTGCTTAATGCACTATCAACTTGTGATTTGGTATAGTAGTTTGATAAGTCTGATGCTGTATATGCAGATGCATCAAGTTTATTATCAATTTCACTATATACATTGCCACTGAAAGTTTCAAATTCATTACCACTAACATACTCCAATAGGTCATTACTATCTACCTTACCAGATATTGCACTATCTACTTGTGCCTTGGTGTAATAACCACTAAGGTCTGTAGGTGTATAGGCTGATGAATCCAATTTAGCATCAAGTTTATTATCAACCTCTCCACTGAATGCTTCCATGTCAGATGCAAGCATATAGTTGGTGATTTCAGATGTAGAAACCTTACCAGACATTGCGCTATCAACTTCTGACTTTGTGTAATATCCACTCAAGTCTGTAGTTGTATATGCTGATGCGTCTAGTTTGTTATTAATAACGCCATATACATTACCACTGAATGATTCAAAATCATTGCCATCTACATAGTTCAATAGTTCATTGTTATCTACCTTACCACTCAATGCTGAGTCAACTTGTGCCTTGGTGTAATAACCACTAAGGTCTGTAGGTGTATAAGCTGATGAATCCAACTTGGTATCAAGCTTGCTATCTACATCACCACTGAATGCTTCCATATCACTTGCAAGCATATAGTTTGTCATTTCTGATGTAGAAACCTTACCAGACAGTGCATTATCTACTTCACTCTTGTTATATACTTGAGACTTTGTATAATAGTTGCTAAGGTCAACACCGCCACCACCAGCTGCATCTACAACCTTTTGGTCTACTTGTTCCTTGGTGTAGTAATCTGACAAGTCTGTAGCAGTATAAGCACTTGAGTCAAGTTTGTTTTCTACATTGCCACTGATAGCAGATATATCACTTGATACACTTCCACTGAATTCTGTGAAAGCACTTGCATCAAGTTTACCAGCAATCTGACTTGTTACGTCTACATTTGCTATGGCACTGTCTACTTCTGCCTTGGTATAAAAGTTTGATGTGTCTGCACTACCAGTATCACCTTTTTCTCCTTTATCACCCTTGTCACCTTTATCACCTTTTTCACCCTTAAGTGCTGCAAGCTGTTCTACAGTGAAATCAGAATAAGTGAATGAATGACCACTTGCACCAGTATCACCCTTATCACCTTTTTCTCCTTTATCACCTTTGTCACCCTTATCACCTTTTTCACCAGTTGCACCACTTAAACCAGTGTCACCTTTATCACCTTTATCTCCCTTGTCACCCTTTTCACCTTTCAAGGCTGCAAGTTGTGCTGGTGTAAAGTCTGCGTATGTAAATGGGTCTCCTTTGTCACCCTTATCACCTTTATCACCCTTTTCACCAGTTGCACCACTGATGTTAATGTTTTCAATAAGGCTATCAACTTCATCTTTGGTATATACACTATCAGTTGTAGCATATCCATCAAGTGAAATATCACCTCCAGCAACCACTTCAACAATCTTATTATCTACCTCAGACTTATTGTATACCTCTGCCTTTGTGTAATAGTCTGTAAGGTCTGCACCAACAGTATTGATGATTGAACTATAGTCTACAGTCTCACTTGAGAATGTAGGGTTTGAATCTTCACCAACTGCTGTAGTGTCCTTAAGTTTGTTTGAAAGCAAGAAACAGTCAATAAAGTCCAATGATACCATATCATTAAGACCTTCATTTTCTACAAGCGTAAGGCGGTAAACACCATTAACCTTTTGGTCTTTACCATAGAATGTACCTTGTATTACATTGCCCACTGTTTCAAATGAAAATGGGTGTTCTTTTCCGTACTTGTCAAAAAGGTGTACAGAAACAACCTTGTTAGTGAAATTCTCAGCTTCACCATTGCGCATAATGACCCAGTTAACCTTGATGTCATTACCCATTCTAATTGTCCTCATACTATTCAAGTTAGTATTAATAGTTATTATTTTGTTTGACCAGTTCATATATAAATTTGAACTTGTCACTTTCATACACAACATTACCAAAGCAATATACGCCAATGTAGAACTTATAACCCTTTGGTGCTGTGTATTTGTATATGTCCTTATAAGATGTCTGTTCTTTCTTTATCTTCATAGTCTTATACCAATACCTATACCAACGTACATATCAAATACCTTATTGGTAACTCCATATCCTAAACCCACTTGAGGTGATATGTAGAACCTCCTAGGTTTGATGTACTTATTAATTTCAATTGTATTAGTCTGTAATACATGATACTTTCTAAGTTCAAGTGATACTGTATCAAGACTTGCACGTATTCCGCTGACTGTTGCGTTCACTATTGCCGTGTCCTTATCATATACAAGCGTGTCAAGGTATCTCTTTTCCTCTGTAATGAGTTCAAACGTGTCACCCTTACAGTTTATCACCGTGTCTGTTTTTAACGTCTCTACGGTCTTTATTTTGGGTTGTACCTTGACCAACTTGATAGTATCATGTACTGTGTCAGTCTTTGTGTAGTAGACCGTATCTGTCTTATACACTGTTGATGTTCTCTGATAAGGAATTAAACACATAACAATTATGAGTAATATGATAATGGTTATTATCTTATTGCTCAACTTCATCAACATCTTCTTCATCTTCATCATCTTTCTTTGGCTTGTACATGCCAGTAATGTACTTGATAGATTTAACCTTGTAACTGTAGTCAATGCCTACCAATGCGCCACTAAACGTGAATACTTCACCAAGTGCCGTTAATACTGATGGGTGTATTTCACCTAAAGGTGGGATAAAAAGCCCAGTCCAAAGTAGAGCTACACCTACAATAGCCAATCCAACACCCAACCAAAGTTGTACTGTCATTTTCTCTTTGTTGGTGATAGCGTGGAATCTGCTGAAATGTTGATTAATGTGTTTCATTTGATATTGAATATTTGGTTTTTGTGGTCTTTAGTTGGTAATGATACATGAATCCAGTTGTAATCATATTCATTTATCAGCTGACCAACTGTTATTTTACCCTTTTGAATCATATCTACTATGAGTTCAAATAAAGCCTTGTTAGACGCTTTTGTATCACTTGTGGTATGTATATCAGCCGCTTCACCTTTAACGTGCTGTGAGGTCTTAGAACCACCAACAGCCTTGTTTAGTTTGGCACATCTATAGCCACTTGAAATTATTATAGGTTTTCCATATGCATCCCTTATTGGCTGCAATATATTTCTACAAAGAACCAGCAGATTATTAAGTTCTTGTTCTGCTGGTTCATTGTTTATTTTAAGTCTCTTTGCTGTAGAAGAATTTGTTAATTCCTCAAGCGTAAAATCATTTGTTATCTTCATATATAAATATCTGATTAATTGAAAATAGTACGGTGTCTATAAGTACTTAATGGTTTAATTTTGCTTGCAATATTTTGATAAGGAATAGCACCAGCAATTTCCAAATCTGAGTCATGTTTATAAATTTCTACCAAGTCATCTGGTACAAATACATCACCTTTGATATTGCCACTGCTTGCACCCCATCCACCATCCATTCTTACATACTCTGGTGAGTCAATAATGAAATCACCAATATTTGTATATCTCAAAAAGTAGCCGTGAAAGTTATAGGTGTTTGTATGACCTTCATAAGGCACAACATTAATTCTTAATGAATTGAACCTAATGTAATACATGCCCCAAGTATAATGGCTATCACAAATTTCAGCAGTTTGACTAGTACACCTAATAGTAGTTTCATATTCATCAATAATATAATGAATACTAAATGTCTTTGTATATTCAGTGTCTGGACTATCCCATCTTGCTCTCCAAACAAAATCATCACCAGTATCAAGTTGTTGCTTATATCTAGTACCATCTTCTTTATATGCCCATTCATAGAAACCTATAGTAGGTACTGTTTTGACATTAGAATCAAAATACCATTTTGTAGGTGCTTTATCTACATCAGTCCAATGGAATGTTGCTTCTTCTCTATTGGCGTAATAAAGTCTCTTGAATGGTCTCAAGTCAACAACATCAACATTCTTTCTTGTTACCAATTCATTGAATATGTTTATTATATTTGTTGTATTCTTTGCTGATACTGAAAGTGCTTGTGTTTGTGTTATACCTATACCATCACCAAATAAGTCAGCTACAACTTGATTCCAGTTAGGGTCTTCAAAGTCAAGGTAGTAGTCATCTACTTCAATGTCAAGACTGTTACCCCAATAGTTTCTAATCTTCTGTATTGAACTTCTGAATGCACAACCATGAATTCTAATCTTACCTTGTAGGTTTGGCTTTAAGTTACTGTTTGCAATAAGGTTGTTTTCTTCATCATATTCAATGCTGCCAAAACCTTCACCAGTTACCATAGAATAAGGTGTAGTGAAATTCAATATCATATCAAGGTCTGCTTGTGTTCCTTCCCATTGACCATCCCATATCATTGTGACAAACTTAAGATTACCACCTTCTGTGTATATACGTCTGAGTAGTTCAAATGGTGACAACTTAGGGCAATTGTAGAAATACAATCCACTGATGTTCTGCACTGCTTGGTTTGTCAATGTAATACCACTTGATGTTAACATTGGTAATGAGTGTAAGAACAATGTCTGTATACCATTTGGATAAGATACTTCATCTACCATAGAACCAAGTGGTAATATAACTGATGTAGCATTTGTACCAGCTAAGTACACTTTCTTTAATCTAGGGCAGTTCAACAATGATATACCATTCTGAATGGTTGTAGCATTCCTTGCATCTATTTCTTCAAGACAAGGGCAGTTTACAGTTAACTGTGATGCATTGAATCTTACATTGTTTGCATTTGCATCACCTACCTTTAACCTCTGTAGTTTCTTAGCGTTAACAGCCAATGAAGCACCTACTGATGCATCACCACCACGTGTGGTTAATACCAACTGAGACAAGTCACCAATGTCTGTAAGCAAGTCTGTAGCCTTAAGATAGAATGTGGTAGAACCATCTGAGTCTGCTAAGATGTCACAAGTTTCACCAACTCTTGTTCTAGTTCCCTTAATATTTTCACCACCACCTTTGTTACCACTTGGGTACATATCAACAGCTGGTGTAACGTGGAATGTAAACGTCTGTGCTGGTGTGAATTCTATTGAACCATAACCATCATTCTGTGAACCAGTGAAACCACCTATTTGATACAATGACATAAGATATATAATACGTCTCTTAACCCAAAGATTTTCTGCACTTTCTTGAGTACCCAAAGCTTGAGTAAGTGGGTAAACGTTGTTATATGACTGCGCTGGGTTAATGTACCAAGGCGTTATGTAAGTCCAAGTAGCATCCTTGTTATATCCCAATGATGGGAAATACTCAGCAGAATTATCCCAAAAGTAATGCTTGAAAACATTGTATACTGTATCATGAAGATATGGTGCTGATATGTCTTTTTCACTTGCTATTGCTGCAATCTGTGTAAACATATTGGTCATCATTGTTTTCTTTTCCTCAGCAAACACATCATCAAACAAAGTCCATAAAGCACTTGATGAACCTTGGAATATGTCTGTACCATCACTTGTAATGTCACCTACTTCAATACCATAAGCCTTTGTTGACTGACCATTGTTATCAGTAGCCATTACAGTATCAAGGTCATCTTCTCTCCAAGTCCATCTACCACCTTGGGCTAAGGTCTTAAGCTTAAATGGATAAGAGTTCTTAGCATGGTTATCAGTAGCACCTACTAGTTCACAATAACAGCTGTGAAATAAGCAACCATTAACGTCCCAATAGTTACCAGCTTCTGCTCTAAACTTTGCTTTCCTTGCTGCTATAATCTGATTGGTATTAGGTGACTGGGTAGTAAGATAACCATTAAGATAACTTACAATGTTATGATTCAATTTCACATACTCTTGTGAACTGTTATCATAGTAGATAATCTTATAATCACTTGGGTCATATAATTGTAGCACCTCATTACGTCTGTTACCAAGTATATTCATACTATTTCTGAACACAATCTTATTATTGTTCAACTGTGCTAATGTATATCCTACTTCACTAAGACTTCTTATATAAGGGCTACAGTAGTATACAATATCATAAGCTGGTTTCCATTCAGCTTCTAGTAATGCTTGTATATTTGCTTGGTCACTTTGTTTATCAGTCTCATAAGGACAACTGTCAACGTCCCAACCCTCTTGACCACCAAATTCAAGTGTTTCTTCATCTGGATTGTATATGGTAGTACCACTTACCCAAGGGTGCAAGAAACGTGTTGCAAGTGGGTTATGGTTTGGTCCTTCAAGTGACAAATAACTTGGGTAAGTATCTGAGTTATAACCAAATGTCTTTGAGTCACCCTTATCAGGTCCTATTGTGTAAAGTCCTATAAATGTGTATGAGCCATCACTCATCTTTTGGAATCCCATAACTGGGTATTCATATACTGCTACACGTGTTTCAACACTTGGTAATGTAGATTTCAAACCTACCTTCTGATATAGTTCATCATAGAAATTGGTAGCACCCATCTTGTGACCTTGACCAGATGATGCAACATTTTTCTTAGCAGTAATCTTGTTAACTTTTGGGTGTTGACCACCATCAAAGTAACCACTCTTAGTTGATGTTGAGCCATCAGCGTAAGTCCATTCTGCTGCATCCTTTAACTTCCAACGTAAGTTCCATCTATAGTACCTCTTAGATGTAGTACCTTGTCCGTCCATTGGTGCGTTGGTGATTGTAAAGTTCCATGTAGGGTGTTCTGCAAATTCCAATGACAATGTACTGTTGACACTACTTGTTTGTTCAATAGATGGTATAGCAAAATCATTTGCTGTTTGAATGACCATTGTGTTATAACCTCTTTGTTTACACAAGTCATAGTTGATTTCACCACCATCTACAATCTGATTATTATATCTTACTTCATTTCTATTATATACAGAAGAACCACCAAGTGTATTCATAAAGTTACCAAGTACATCTGATTCCTCAAGTACCCTATTAAGATATTGTCTGAACATGTACAAGTAAACATCACTAGATGCTTGTCCTATCCTTAGCATACCATTTCCAAAGTGGTTGTTACCTCCATATTCAAATACTGCATTCTGTACTGAATTCACATATATTCTACAAAGGTTTCTACCACTGTTCATTGCATTTCTTTGGAATACAATTGTAATATGTGTCACAACTTCTTCATCAAGGTTTACTGACTGTGGTGTAATAAGTTTCTGACCATTAGACATAACAACAATCTTGGTAGGGAAAAGTATAACGCCAGTAGTAGCACTTTCAATGAATGTATCTGTGTCCATCATTGACATAATAGGCAAGTCATAGTTGGCTATGTTGCTGCACTTGTACTTGAATTCTATGGTCTCTGACATTGTAGATGTAAGTGCAAGTGGTCTAAAGTCTGTTACCTTAACCTCTGCACCAGCTCTGACGGCAAGACACTTAACGCCTTGGTCATCTGTTACCCATCCATCCTTAGCCCAAGCAAAACCATCCCATTGTGCTAGGAATCTTTCAGCCAATATATTTGGTGATGTAGAGAAATTCACAAAGTAGTTTCTATCAGCATTACCATTACTTCTATTAGCAGTGTTCAAGTAGAATGTAGGATTTTCAACAGCTGCAAATGCATTATTATTATCTACTGGAATTTCACACTGTTGAGTACAACCAGACACAGTAGCAGTTACATCAATGAACAAGTCAACACGGCTATCTGTATCTATTTCAACAGACATATCATAGTTAATTTTCTGACCACTATTAACTGACAAAGTATTGTTGGTTACAATTGGATAAGAAACACCATTATCATTAGATGACAAATTGAATGTTACAGAATTACAGTTATATGTAGCATACTTGAATAATGTCTGTGTCTCATAGTTGTATACAGTATCAGCAACATTATTAATACATACCAACTGCACTTGGTTTGCATCTGCTTGAGATACGCACATCATGTTATAGATGTAGTGTGGTGTTTCAATACCTTCACCTTCCATCCATATTTCTACTGTATGTATTCCAGTACCTCCACTAGGAAACTTGTCAGTCATATTATATTGATAGTCTGCCGTCTGATAGTTCTGACCACTATTAAATTCCTTTGTGTATACTTGATTAAGGTCATTGTCTACCATAATATTAAGGGTCTTGGTCAAGTTACCACCAAAGTATATCTTATCAATCATATAAGTCTGACCTTCAATAAATGGTCTTTGCCAAGAGTAGTTACAAGTAAGTGTCAAGTTGGTTACAGTACAAGTAAATACCAATGACTTTGACTGCATTGATTCTTTACCAGTGAAAGTGAATCTTAAACGTTGTGTACCAGTTGTAACATAACGTCTGATGTCTGTAGACACACTGTTACCATTTAGACAAGAACCTCTTAACTTTTCTACCCATTCACCAGTTCCACTATCAAGTGACAAAATCCAATCATAGTCTTCTACAAAGTCTACAAGAGTGCCACCAAGAGTACCTGACTTTGATGATGGTGTTATATTAATGGTTTTGCTAACGTCAGTTGTAAGCACGTAGAAATTGCTTGCAGTGTCAGTCTGCAAGTCAATAGCATAGATAGTACCACTAAGCAATATAGAACCAATTGGTGCTCCGTCTTGCTGATTGTACATAACAATTCTACCACCTTCAAAACGTAACCAACCAATCTTATCTTCAAGGCTGTTTATTTGCTCTTGGAATTGCTTCTTAATGAAACGCTGTACTGCACCATTGCTGAAAGGTCTATACTTCTCATCACGTGTATCACGTCCCCAGTCTTCACCAAGGTTACGTATCTCATTATTACTGTATTTCTGAGCCATTATTAATCATGTTAGTTATATTATTCATTCCTCCAAGGATTATCATTAATCCAAGGTCTATCATTCACCCACCATCCTACAAGGTTTTGCCAAACAATGACACCACCCTTGTATACTACATTGATTATCTTTTCACCAATTGATATGAATGATATGTCACCGTCACCCCATCTAATCATTCTTCACAAAAATATAAAGTACTGCTGTCTATGAATCCATTATCAATCATTTCTGTAACTTCATCTTCTGACATATCAGTTATTATGTTTGGTGGTGCTGATGCTTGCACCCATTCACCACTATTCTTTTCCTTTACCAATGTCATACGCTGTGGTAATACATCATCTAGTTCATCATCACAGTTGGTTAGATTACCAAGACTTTTAACCACTCTCTGCTGCATTGCTGCACGCTTATAAGTTACATGTATGTCCTTTGTATCTGTGGCTGCTGAATTTGTTACACTCATTGCCTTTACAGTAATGACATTGTTGTTAGCACCATTGAATATTTCAAGCAAACCATTAGTAGCATCAATACTAGCGTACTGATTACCACTGATGATTGACCATCTTATGTTTCTATTCTTTGTCCTCAAAGGTACAAACTCACACTTAAGCATATACTGAGTACCTACATAGTAATCATTACATGCTATCTTAATCTGAGTTACACCACTTTCAACATATTCAGTCACAATCTGACCAAAAGGCGTGTTGTAGTTACCATTAGGTATTGTTATTGCAAGTCCCATTATTTATCTGTCTTTATACCTTTATTAATTGCATCAATGAATATTGGCGTACATAAGTTATTAGCAGTTTCCTTGATAAGATTTAAGTCTTCATCATCAATTTCAATATCACCATCACTTTCATATATCTTATGTGCAAGTGAATGTGCTCTGATACCATTGCTGTTGGTATAGATTAAGTTTGCAAATTGCTCACGTACATCAATCTTTTTTGTGTTAGTCCAACTGATATTGTTAGACACTTCTAGTTCCTTAAAATTAATCTTATTCATATTGTAATTGCTTTTAAATATAAATATCAGCAAGTGTTTGATATGACATAAATGTTATAAAAAAAATCCACTTAAGTTTGTTCCTTAAATGGATTTTTCTTTGCTTATTCAGGTCCTGTACCAACTAATATTCCTCCTTTAAATCTCAAGTAAAGACCATTGTTAATTATATTACCAGTGTAGCAGTTTACTTGGTTTATCTTAAAGCCATCATTCTGCAACCATAATACATCTGTATTTGCGCCATTTGATAATGATAACCTACCATATCTACCGCCTGGAGTGTTATAGCCACTAAGTTCTACCAATGGGTTACTATCAGAATTAGATGCTGACCTTATCAACATTGTTCCTAATGCATATTGGTTATACCATCCACCACCTTTGAATATCATATAATTGTTAGCAGTAATCAAGTCACCATATATAGTAGTGTTATAACCACTGAAAGTAATCTTGTCTGCTGTTATTTTGAAATTGCTTAAGCCATTTTCTACAAATAGAGATACCTCACCACTTGTCATTATTGATTCAGTTGTTACATCAATAGTTTTACCACTTATTGCTGGTGGCGCAATTGCACTTCCATTTGCAAGTGATATAAGTATTGCCATGAACTTTCCACTATTTGAATTTAGGCTTATATAACCAGCTGCGTTTGGTGATACCCAACCACTTGCACCACAGTACTTACTATTAGCGTCAAAGTACAATATATATGCCTTCAAATCACTTGATAACCATAACTTAGATGCCATCTTATATAGTGATTTAGTTCTTATTCTATATTGGTGTCCAGTCTTTAATTGGTCATAAGTCATTCCATTATTTTCATTTGTAGTACTACCTTGTTCCCATAAGTTAGTATATGCTAAACTGAATCTGTCAGTTACTTGTGAAGCTTGAACACTAGCTGTAATACTACTTATTGTCTGATTGAAAGTAGATGTAGTAACATAACCACTTAATTCATTCTTTCCAACTTTGTTGTTTTCAAGTGCCGTTATACTTGATGTAAGACTACTTGATGTCTGATTGAATGAAGAAGTAGTAACATAACTGCTTAAATCACTCTTTTTAGCATAGTTGTTTTTAATACTTGTCACCTCTGCTGATATACCATCTGCTGTTTGCTGCCATGAAGACGTTGCTGATGATAATGTCTGTTTGGTAACATAGTTTTGTTCTATTACTTCTACCCTTGATGTAATGCCACTTGCTGTTTGATTCCATTCACTTGATGCAGATGAAATATCACCAGTTTTAACATAATCCTTTTCAATATCTTCTACCCTTGATGTTATGCCACTAAAGGTTTGTTCCCAAGTACTAATCAATTCAGATTTATCACCACTTGTAAGATAATCCTTATCAATCTTACTAACTGTAGTACTAATACCACTTACAGTTTGTTCTATGCTGCTTTCCCATTGCGTTAATGCACTATTGGTTGCATAGTTGTTTTCAATGGCTGTGACGTGTGAACTAATGCCACTTATAGATTGTTCAAATACACTTGTTTGTACATAGTTGTTAAGTGTCTGGTTAATGGTAGATGTAATGCCACTTGCAGATATTTCTAACTGACTGCTTATATATTGTGTTATCTCAGTATTTCCACTACCAATCTTGATAGTAATATTACCATTTTCATCCCATACAATATGCTGACCAGCTAAGTTACCACTACCATCTTTATTTAAAGCCCACTTACCATTAAGGTTCTTTATCTCACCAGCAAGGTATGCATTATCTGAAAACAAACCATAACCTTCAAGTTCTGTACCATCATATGTTACGCCACTCAAGTTACCAAGTCTAGTTGCTGTTGGTAGTTTGCTTTGTATTGTCTCACTATCTGCAAGTCTGTTTGGAGCATTCAAACCAGTCATAAAATCAATATAGCCACCTCTATATGGATTCAACTTTATAATGGTCTGTCTATTTGGGTCTGTTCTGTTACCAATACGTATAATGTACTTACCACTTGCTGTGTCTGGGTCAACAGTCCTAAAGGTTGTTACACCTCTGTCATCTGTGCTTGTTCCTTGCCCTTGGAAGCCCTCCAAAGGTAGTACCCTTATACTATTGTCACCATCTGCGTTAATGGCTGTCACAAGCCCTTTAAATGAGAAAATACGTGTTGCATCAACTCTGTACTGCATCTGCACATAGTCATCAATTGCAAATGGTGGGTATTCATCTGTTATGATAATCCAATAATATGTACCACTTATAGTTTGGTCAACTGCATCAGTTACACATGCACAGTCAGTTACAAGTAAGATACCATTTGTAGCCCTCATTTCATTATAGGTAAGTGTATATACATCAAGGTTTCCATTAACCTTTAAGTTCATAAACTCACCAGTTCCGTCTGGTTGTATTCTCCATCCATAACTATCAGAAAGAAAGTTTGGTGAACCAATGTCAGCACCACAAGTAACATAGTTATTGGTAACACCAATTGCAACATTGTTATTGTTATCAACAATGAAGAAACCATCTTCTTCTACAGATTTAAGATTATTATTTTGGCGGTCATTGGATTCAGTACCCATTACAACGTTAGTACCTTCAATCTCATTGGTCAAGTCAAGTTTCTTATTAATCTTGACTGTCTCATCATCAGCTGTCAATACCTCAGTCTCATTAGGCTGTAGTCTGAAAGTCTTATCCATATTAACATGAATAAGCAAATCTTGGTTATTGTCTTCTTCAATAATCCAGTAACCATCATCTTCATTACCAAGTCCAATCTTTTCTGATAACAAAGTTCCTACATCAAATGTTGCTGCACTAATAGTATTGGCTGCAAGAGAATCAACAGTAGCACCACTTTCAATATAAAGGTTCTCACCATATATGTCTTTACCACTAATGTCACCTTCTGTTGTGATGTCACCATCTGCTTCAATGCTACCAACGCCAACTAAGTCACCACTAATGTCTTCTGTGTCATCAAAGTACTGTCCCCAAAGGCTATGTGGCTCAAATTCACCACCGCCACCTTTGCCACTACTACCACCCTTGATGATAGTAGTGCCGCCATTGGTGTTCTTTGGTACTGAAATCAGTTTATTCCTTATCATAATTGTCTACAAGTTATATGTACATTATTTTGTTTTACATCATATATCATATTCTGCGTAAGCATCTTACCAAATCCATTGAACTGGAATGTGTTAAGCAAGCTGTAATCATTGTTATGTAAATCAGTCTCTAGTAATGCCTTTGGTAAGTTGTAGTAATTGTAATACTGATGGATATAATGCCTTTCTGCTCTCTCTGTCTCACCACTGAATGTAATACCTTCCAAAGGTAAACCAGTACTTGTGTTGATGACATTTGAGAAACTAACAGTATTCTTTATACCAAGTTCAACAGATTCTTGTGCTGTAGGCATTGTTACTAGTTTAAATTCAATATCATCTTTCTTTTTTATATAGTTATGTGTTTCATCTGATAAATATATCAAGTCTTTAGACTGCTCTTTAACGTCCTTACCACCATTATCACTTATCAACTTAACACTAAAGTCTTTAATCCATATTGCACTTACATGAGATAATATGTTAACACTTTCACTTTCCCAACTTGTATGCCTAAATAACGTTGGGTGTATACGTGTAATCTGTTTCCATACTGGTGCTACTATACCTTTTATCTTGAATGACAATTGACCACTTAAAGCATCTGTATTCTTTATAGGAATTGCTGTACCAGTTTCATCACTTATATCACCATCAACTGTATCAGCTAAATCATATTCAGCACCTACAAGGAAATCACCTATACTTGGGTCAAATCCAAGTGTAAAGGTTGTCTTCTTATATGATTCTTGATTACCATATTCAGACTTAGCCCAAGGGCATTCATCATATGTGTACCAGTGATACGTTGTATGACCACTGTGTAAGCCCCAAGTATCTTCTACAAGGTATTTATCACCTATCTTTAGTTCACACTCAAGTATAGGCATCTTATCATAAATATCACTTGTACTACCATTACTTGTGTAGTGATATTCATATTGTTGCTTTTCCTTGGTATTTACAAATGGATATTGCCATAATGCGCTAGTTTGTGCTGTAGGCTTTGCATCTTGTCTTGATGCTTTCCAAAACTCTTGTGCATAGTAGCCTCCCTTTGGTATATCTTTGTGATGCTCAGTATAATATAAAGGCATATCCCAAAAATCATCATAAGGTCTGAAATCACCATTAGTTGCATCTGTAATTTGTTCTGCAAGTGTTGTATTTGGTGTGCCATAAAGCCTATCACCACGTGTCTTGTTATATATTGGTGCTAGTGCTATCTTACCACTGAATACAATGTAATTTGTTACACCACTTGATGTTGGTGAATATGATGCAGATTGTGAATTTGTATATTGAACAATTCCATCAGTACCACTTGCATATTCATTATACCAGTCAATAATATTTGCTTCTGTATCTGTATCAGCACCAGTACCATTTACAGATATAACCAAGTAGTTTTGACCACTTCTTTTAGCGTTCTGTCTCTTTGAGTTGGTAGATGTCACACATTCTTTCTGTTGTGCTATATTAACCAAAGCTGGCATGAACCTCCTATTTCTAAGATATTCCATAACCTTGTATTGGTCAACATATGTACCACTAATATTGGTAACTAGATTATCAATATCTCCATTATTATATGATAGTTTCCAATTTGGATTATATAACCACTTTACATACCAGTCACGTGCTTTCCATTTACCACTATCACTACCACCATCTGCACTATAACAGTCTGATACCATTGGTGAAAGTAGTAAGTCACGGAATACACCAGCATCTTCAAAGTCACCTTCTACCATCAATTCAGTCATAAACAACTGAGACTTATCATAGTATGAATCAAGTGCGTCTTTATCAAGTGGGTTTTCAATAATATCTTCTACTTCCTCAAGGTCACATTTTACTTGTACTTGGTTATACACATCTGACATTGATAATTGAGTAGAATCACTTGCATAACTACCACTTGTTACTTGAATATTGCTCCCAGACACTGTATAGGCACTTTCACCACTGAATGATGTTAATGATGGATTTCCACCTTCTATTGTCTTCCAGTCAAAGATAAGAAACTTATCACCCTCTTGAATAATATGAAGATTAAGATACTGCAATATCTCCTTTAATATTTCTTCAAAGGTCATTACATCATCTTCACTATCTCCAAGGAAAACATTCATTGATACACCGCATACTTCAAGTGCTGAACTACCACTTACTGTTTTACTACCATCATAATATACTTTACCCTCACCTTCAAAACCCATCATATCAATATAGTCTTTGAATGTGTAGATGTCTGTATCTGCCAATAGATTATTGTATGTATGTAGGTCTAACAATGAATGATACTGCAATGTACCAAGAAAGTCAATGCAGTTCAAGGTGAATGGTTCATATGTCTTTGCATATGGTTGGTTATAGGTATCTGGTTCTACAAAACCTTGGAATATTGTTTCATTGTTTTTATAAACCAAGACACCTACAGACTCTGAGTTACCAGCAAACAACTTATCACCCAAATATACATTGGTTAAGAGATTGATAGTACATTGTTTCTTGATGATAGGCTCAAACAAGTCATCACATACTGTCTCAATCTCTATTGGGTCTTCACCAAATTGTATATCTGAATCATATTCATCACCAATAACACATTGATAATTTCCAAGTCTTGACCTTATCTGCACTTCAATGGTATTGTCTTCTTTATCCTTGAATGTGCCATGTATATATGTTGCCATTATATAATACCAGTTTGTTTACCAAGTGTTCCTTTTACCTTGCTGTAGTTCTTTAAAGCAATGTACAAGTCACTACCTTTTATTTTTACTTCACCACCTACAATAGTGCCACCACCACCTAAGCGGTTTTCATCAATAGCCTTGAACAAGTTGTTTTGTTGGCGTCCATTTAATATCATTTCCCCACTGTTAACCCTTGCTAAGTTGTAGTCACCAATTGTTGTAGAACCTTGAATAATACCACCATTAGCAAATGAACCAATCATAGCCAAGGCTGCAATTACTGCTGCAATACCAGCTGCAATTGCTGCAATGTTTGCTGGGAATGGTAACTTAGCACCACTTGCAGTTGCACCAGCAATTGCTTCACCACTCTTTGCAGCAGTTGTAGCAACTGAACTTGCTACCTCAGTTTCTGCATTTACTGCTGATTGTGCTGCTGCTGCTGTTGTTATCTGTGTGGTAGCTTGTGTAGTTTGACCTAATACGTGTGTTATAGTGTTTACTGCTTCAATAGTGTCTGATATTGCGCCTAATACACTATCTACCATATTAAGTACATTCATGAAGATTTCCCAAGCGTTAGCACCTTCTTCAATTGCTTCTGCCATTGACTGCATAGAACCAACTACACCATCAATACCACCAAATGCACCTTCAATACTCTTGAATTTGTCTATGGACTTCTTTTTATCAAGTTCAATACTGTATTCAACAGTTTGTTTCTTGTTAGTCCATTGGTCTAATTCTTTCTTTATCTTTATGTACTCTGGAGTGCCATATGCAGTTACTTCTAGTTCTGCTTGTAGTTTTGAAATTTTGTTATCAAAGTACTTAAGTGAATTCTTGTCAACACTACTAAGGTCTTCTTCTACCTTTAGCTTAATCTCATGTTCCTTTTCAGTCCACTCCTTAAGTTTCTCAGCAAGGTAGTTATATTCCTCAGTTCCTTCTATCTCTAAACTTAGTTTCTGTTTGTAGTAGTTTACTTTATCACTTGCATACTGTTGACTACCAACCTTACCATTGCTTTCAAACTTCTTACCAGTTATAACCACTGTATTCAAAGTTGATTCAATGTCTTTCTTGGTTTTCTCAAGTGCTTCTTTCTTAACCTTAAGTTCTTCAATCTCAACTATGTCAACTTGTGGGTTAAGTTTCTTAAGTTTGGTTTCTACCTCTCTTATTTGTTCATCTACCCACTCAAGGCTACCTTCTTTTGGCTTAATACCTAGTTCTAATTCCTTCTGTGAAATCTTCTTCTTAACATCTTCTATTTCCTTCTTAACCTTTTCAACGTCAATAGGTGATAGTTTCTTAGATGTTAGTTTCTTCTGTAGTTTATTAAGATAATCTTTCCAATAATCAAGTGTATCATCTTCTGCTTCTACCTTGACTTTCACTTTATTACCCTTACCATTGCCACCACTGTTGCCATTTCCATTGCCATTGCCACCATTAGGTTTAGTACCACTTGATGTATTAATTGAAACTGGTTTGTTAGCCTCCTTTTCAATCTTAGACTTAGACCTTTGCCACTTACCCATAAGTGCGTCTATGGCTTCACCCCATTTACCTTCAAGTGCCTTACTAATTGCAACAAAAACACGGCTAATGACTTCACCAGCGTCTGTAAGTATATTCTTAATTGCACCAAATGTTTCTTCAAATACCCACTTGATACCCTTTAACAAACCTCTAACTACAATACTATTGTCATACAAATCTGTTGCCCAGTCAGCAATAGACTTTGATACATCTGTTACCTTCTGTACCAACTTTGTAAGCCATTGTACAACACTTCTAAATAAGTCTTGACCACCTCCAAGCTGTAGCATAAATCCTTCCCAAGCACTGTTAAGACTAGCTAAGTCACCTTCAAGGTTATCAGACATTATATCACTCATATCTTTTGCTGCACCAGCGCAACCTTCAAGTGCCTTGATAAGTTCTTTACCACTTTCTGAGCCATCTAAGAGTGTATTGAAAGCTGCAACGCTACGTTTGTCAGTAAGTTCCAATGCTGTTGCAAGGTCAACACCCTTATCTTTGAGTGTCTTCAATGCATCCATCATTTCCTTACCACTTGTTACTGGTTTACCAAATGACTTAGCCAACTTACCATTTGCATCAGCAAGATTAAGGAATATATTTCTTGCAGCAGTAGCACTACTTGATGCATCAAAACCAGCGTTAGCAAGTACACCAAGTATACCTACAGTGTCTTCCAATGACATACCAAAAGCGTTTGCAACTGGACCAACTGTAGACATTGCACTATTAAGGAATTCAAAGGACAATGCAGACTTACTACAAGATGCTGCAAGCACATCAGATACCTTCTGTGTGTCTTCTGTAGACAAACCAAACATACGTAGTGTTGCACCAGCTAATGATGCAGTTTCTGATAGGTCACTACCAAGTGCTGTAGCAAGGTTTTGCACGTGTTCTGTCATGTTCTCAATCTCTTGAGGATTGAAACCAAGTTTAGCCAACTCAATCTGCAAACCAGCTATTTCAGATGCACTATATCTTGTCTTAGCACCTAAATCAAGTGCTTGTTCTGTCAGTCCCTTAAGTTCCTCTTTGGACTTCATGGTAACTGCTTGTAACTCTGACTGCTTTGTATTGAAATCCATAGTGGTCTTAACACCATCTTTCAATGCACCAATAGCCATAGATACACCAGCTGCAATACTGCCAACACCTGCAACCATTCCAAGACCAGCTGAACTAATCTGCTTGAATCCACTCAAATCAAATTTAAAGCCACCCTTAGCCTTGTTCTTAGTGTTTTCTATCTCATTACCAACTTGTTTAAGCTGTGTTCTGATAAGTTTTAACTGACTTGATGCTTGTTTCATTGAGTCACTCAATGATTTACCAAAGTCACTTGATTTTGCAGTATCTGATAAGTTAGCCCACTGGATTTTAAGTTCTTTAATTTGGTCTACCAATGCCTTTTCTTGCTGCTTGGTCTTCATAGTACCACTGGCTACCTTATCAAGTGCCTTTATAACACGCTGATAAGCTGCAACTTGTTCATTAGTTACAGTCTGATTTGCCTTAGAACCACTTGTAGCGTTTTTCTGTTCCTTGACAAACTTGTCTAACATATGTTGTGCCGCCTTTACCTCTTGTACAAACTTATCAGTGTTTGCACTGATGACGGCAGTTAAATTATTTGCCATTTAGTTACTTGTTTAGAGCGTTATTTATAAAGTTATTCAATATATTTTGTCCTTTGCTTAATCCCTTGTCAACAGCATCATTAGATTTAATCAAACCTTTATTACCTTTACTGTTTTCTCTGTACGTTGTACCACCAACAAAGAACCTTGCTTTCCATAGACCATCATTTTCACTATGTCCCAATGCATGTATTTTAATCTTACCATTATCAAGTTTACCAACCATAATACCTTGTGCTAGTCTGTAGTAGTCTTCTGTACCATACTTGTATTGTGGTTGTGATTTCTTGAATTCCTCACGCATTTCATCACATATCTTATAAGCTGCTGCAACCAGTGCCATATTAACACCCTTAAGCATTTCTGCTGTGGCATTCTCAAGGTCTCTGGTGCTGTACACTATCTTTCCCATTGCTTACTTAACTCCTTTAATCTTTCAATGTCTTCATTGGTTATTGTAGTACGTTGTTTGAGGTCATCAGCGTATGTAGTATATATTACTTCTCCCATTGCTTACTAAGGTTTTTAAGACGTTCTATGTCTTCATCAGTTATTGATGTAATATGTTCCTCTAGTTCATAGTTATCTTCCCACTTGAATGATACAATGTCACTTGGTGATAACTTCTTTCTACTGTTGACTTGAGCCAATATATATGCATTCATACGTGACTGTTCCCAGCTGTTTCTGTCACAGTATGGTATCAGTTCTATCATGTCATTAAGTTCCCATTCACTACATTCATCAAGAAAGTAAGGTATGGTTAATATCTTGAACTGAAAGCATAAACAATTAAAGAGATAATGGAATAATAGCTTAGGCATTGCTCCATTATCTCCATCCTTTATTTTTTTTTAAACACATTGTTTGTCTGTACAACTGTCTGAATCCATTCACCAAATTCATTTATCATATTTGGATTATCATCTAACCAGTCAATGAAATCATCAAATTTCAAACTGTAATCCCTAGATGATGCAACCACTATGCAATACATAAATGTTATGATGTCAGACATAGTTGAGGGATTAAACGTCTTTTCTGTTATGTTCTCATACATAAGCATACTTCTAAGAGTATACTTTAATTCAATCTCCTTTTCATTAATTGTAATCTTCATTGTAATGTGACTTTATAAATGTTATTATACAATAAAAAGGATAGTAGAACTAGTCTACTACCCTTTATATGTTAGGCTAGATAGTAGCCTTGGTTTTAATTAAATTATTTTAAGGCGTGGTTGTCTTCTGAATCTTACCAGCGCCAGTAAAGGTTGCAGTATAAGTTGCATTATCACCATTAGCTGCATTAGCTACAAGTGAAGTGATAACTGCATCACCTTCATAGTAAAGATTACCACTTGACCAGTAATCCAAATCACCATCAGCAACAGACTGAGTAGTTGCACTAGTTTCAGCCTTAATACCAAATCTTACCTTCATTGGCGTACCACTCATCATCAACGTAAACAATGAATCATAGTTTGTTGATGTATAAAGGTTCTCAGTTGTAATCTCCCAAGTAAACTTAGTTACCTCAGAACCACCCCAAATACCGTGGTCTTTAGATGTGATTTCTGCTGTCTCTGCGTTAATGGTGAAGGTGTGATTTGTGGCAAAGGCAAATGAATGACCAGAACTATCAAAAAGCATAAGGTCTCTACCTTTTACAACCTTGTTAGTATTTGTATTTCCACTTGGCATAATTGTATAAGTTTTTAATTATTTATTTTAATTTGAAACTGCATCCTTTGTACAAATGCACCAGTGTTGTATTCTTCACTTGCTTGTACAATCTTGGATTCAGTAATTTCTAAACCTTGATAGTTTACATTTTGTACTTCCAGTAACTCCCTAACTTTATTGGCTATCTCAATGCCAACACTGTACTTGTCAGTGACAACATTTATCTCAATGGTAACGTCATCTTCATAAGTTCCATCTTTGCACATCTCAGATATTAGGTTAACACGTTTATAAATTATAAATGGAAACTTAGCATCATTATCAGCTACCAAAGGATATATACTACATGTAATGCCACTTGAAGATGTTAAAGTGTTATATATGTACTTTCCAATATTAAGTGTATCAATCATTTACCAACTCTGTTCTAATTGTCTTATTTTGTTTAGACTTGTCTGGTTGAATGTTCAACACCCTATACTGTTTTCCATCCCACTCAATTCTGTCAAAGTCATCAACGTCAACATAATACCTTACTTGAAATGTCTTGATGTTACTATAGAAGATTTCACCATTGATAATGGTTCTGTCACCTCCATCATTAACTAACCTAGCACGTGTCTCACTTTTAATCTCCCACGTCTCAGTTTGTTCACCAAAGTCATTCAACGTTATTACGTTCTGTAGTATCTTTATAGGTTCTTTTAATAGTCCTGCCCTCATACTTCATTATATATTTGCATCATTATAGTCTCTATACATTGATAGTATATAAGTCAGTGTGTTAGGCACTTCAACTACGTTATTGTATGCCACTGATTCACGGTTATCATATAGATTACCAATTATCAAAAGCATTGCTTGCAGTAAGGGTGTGGGTACTGCACCCTCTTCTGCAATAATATCTTCTAAGGTCTTATCTATATGCTTTTCTACAATCTGTTCTGCCACTGTTTCCAAGTATGTGATGTAATCATCATCTTGGGTGTACCCACTATCAATGTTTAAATGGTTCTTTATTCTATCTAAATCAATATGCATATAGATTATATGTTAGTTAGTTAGTTTATCTTGTCTGTCCAAATGCAAATGCTTCTGGTCTAAGAATTGTAGCGTCAAAGTAAGCGTTAATTACAAGACGTACACAACCATTAACTGCTTGAGTGTACTCATCAACTGTGATGTCAATGTTTCCCCAAGATGCTACTGCAATATTAGAGAAATCACCATAAACATAAGCACCAGCTGTCTTAACGTTTGAAGTAGTAATTGCTGGAACACCATCAATTGCACCACCCTCATACACAAGCTGTGTATTCTTACTTGACTTAGCCATTGCTCTAAAGTCAGCCTTAGCACTTGGTGAAAGCAAATACTTCATATCACCATATACATTAGCATTCTCTACAGTTGCTTCAAGTTCACATACACCTGCAAATCCACTTACAGTAGTTGCACTGCAATCATAGAAGATACCAGCTGGCTGTGTAGTTGTTCCACTTGCAGAACCAAGGATAGTAGCCTCAAGTTTGTCATTCAATGCATTAACAATGTCTCTGCGGATAGCGTTTTCAACACCAATAGTGTCCTGTGCCAACATCTTCTTAGAAATGTCCACAAATGCAGTCAAACGCTTTGGTCTCAAAACCTTATTGGTAAATGCATAAGTGTTACCACTTGCTGATGCAATTTCTGATTCCCAACCAACATTTCCTTTACCCATAACTGGAATAGAAATATCTCCCATTGGCATGCCAGTGTACCACTTAACACCAAGCTTTGAAAGAACTGAATTAGCGTAAAGTGGTTCAAGAATACCCTGAATCTCTGTCTCAACTACGTTGTCATGTACGCCCTCAGCACCATCAACAGTTACTGCTCTCTTTTCAGTGTCAGCATTGATGCTGAACTGTCTTGCTCCATTCTCCATTGCTGAACGGATTTCTTTAACAATACTGAAATTTTCCTTTGTCATAATTTTATTACTCTTGATATTTTCATTATTTCTTGTTTCCTCCATTGATGGCATAAGGTCATCATAGGATTCAAGTTTCTTATTTAACTCATCTAGCTGACTTCTGAGGTCTTGTATCTGAACCTTGTTATCATTGAATTCAGCAAACTCCTCTTCTGTCATTTCTCTGATTTCTGCCTTACAAGTGTCTACTATCTCTTGACAACGCTTGTAAAGAACTGACTGTTTATCTCTTAACTGAACTGAATTAATCATAGTATAACTGATTTATATATAAATATTTAGAAAAAACAAAAAATTACTGTTCAATCATATATTTCTTTATGTCATTCATCATATCATCATAAAGGCTGTTAAGTTCCTTGTCCTTTTCTACCATTTCTAATGCTCTCTTGCTTGATGATGTAGCAAGATATGCTGGTTCATAAACTGGTGAAACGTCATAAAGTCTATCAATCTTCACTATCTCCCTAAAGAGTGTTCCATCATCTTTCTTAGTCCACTTGTCACCACTACCATCTTTAGGTAATGAGAAAGCAAAACTACTTGTGGTCATTTCACCTCTCTTAAGATGCTCAAGCAATTCATCACCAATTGCAGTGTGAGGTGCTTCAAATTCATAGTAAAGTCCATCTTCCCTTAACTCAAGTGCCAATGTTCCTTCACCATACCTTGACCTTGCAAGCACTGTATCTTCTCTGTGGTTAAATCTAGCGTAAATATCACTTCTCATGATGGTATCTTCATTAACTGCACACTTACGTATGATTTCTGTGAAACCACCAAGGTTCTGTGATTCACTTTCAAACTTGATAGCATAACCACAAACTATACGTGAATCCTCATTGTCATTCTCAAGCTTCCTAAGTTCAATGTCACAATTAATTGTTAGTTCCTTGTTCTCCATCTGCTTTATCTTTATTGTTGTTATTTAACTGGTTGTCACTTATCTTGGTATATGGTATGACAATTTCATCACCACCTTCTACTGGTGACAATCCTATAATGTTTCTTGCTTCATTTGTGGTCAATATACCACCAGCTGTTAACTTGCTCAAGTATTCTGCTGTGGTCTTCATATCTCCCTTCATTAACCACGTTTCATCAATGTCTACTGTTACACCTTCTTCTGATGGCTTTACAAGCTTTCTTGTGAATTCATCTTGCATCATTGCAACATATGGTATAAGCGTATGCGTTACAAACTCAATATTTGCAGCTTCAATTGTGTTGTAACCAGCACCACTTCTATCACCAAGCAATATTGGATTGATGTTGAAATATCTTGCTATCTCTGCCACATTGAAACTACGTGCTTCCAACATCTGACTATCATTTGCATTACTTGAAAGCTGCTGATATGACATATCATCATCTAAGATAACAAGTCCACTACCTTTGTCACCATGTGTATTTGCAAATGCTTGTCTTGCTTGTTCCTTAGCACCTTTTCTTGCACCCTTGATGGTCAATGCACCTTGTAATGCACAACCACTTGAATAGTAGTTCTTAGCTGCTCTGTCAGTTGCTTGTGACAACTTTACAATCTGATTTGCATAAGTGATAAGTGGTCTACCCTCAATACCATTCCTACTATCCTTGAAAAGGTGAATAACGTTAATTGGTTCTATGTTACCACGTTTGATGAATGGTATCTGATATAACAATTCTTGTGTCTTCTGATTGTACTTGATTGTTACTGTACCATGTTCACAATATATCAAGCTAGTAGGTGTACCATCATTAGCCCTTTGGATATAACAATATGCATTACCATGCAATATAACGTCACTTATCAATTGCTTGATAAGATTGTACTTGCTTATAAGACCATCCTTGAACAAAAAGTTAATAGGGTGATTGGTATCTACTTCATTGTCACGCTTAACTAATATTGGTAGCTGTGCAACAGAATTACTAATCAACTCAAGTGCTGCATAAAAGGCTGAAAGTGTTGTAGGGTCATCTTGCAACCTATAACCACCAAAGATAAGTGATGTTGCACTATCTTCACGTGGATATTCTTGCACTGGTTCATTGTTTCTCTTTATAATTTCATAATTAAATATTCTCATATTTATCTTTTTATATAAATATCTTATGTTATTCAAAAGTATTTGGCGTAACACTCAATACTTCACCATCACTTTGACCTTTGCTAGTCTTGTTCAAGTAAGTTCCAAGTGCTTGCAACATAGCTATTATAGGGTCAATCTTCTTTGACTTATCATCAGCATCCTTAGATGGCTTGCAGTTTGAATTGTAATCCCACTTAAGTTGAACATTGTTGAAAGCCCACCTTACACAAGGGTTATAATCCATAACAACCTTACCTTGTCTTAAAAGCATTTCAAAGGTCTTTGTAGGTCTATTAAAGTTACCAATGGCTTGTGAGTAAGGATATAGTGGTAAACCCTCACTGGTGGCATTTATAGCCCATTGCGTGGCATTCCATGAATCATATCCAATACCTAACACATATGTCTTATCATATATTTCAAGTTGGTCTTTCAAAATGTAGTCATAGTCTACCACATTACCATTGGTACATATGATATGACCTTGCTTTTTCCATAACTTATATAAGTCAGCATTGATACTTTCATCAAGTGCGCTGTCTGGCACATATATAAGATTCTTGAAGATGAACTTATCTGGATAGAAATCTCTGTCTTCATTTGGTGGGAACATAACAGATGTACATGTTAAGTCTGATACTGCTGATAAGTCCACACCAATGTAACAGTCTTCATCTAATAACTTATCAATAGATATAGGTGCAAATGAATTCTTAAGGTAGCTGTCTGGAATCCATACGTTCTTAGTTTGGCAAAAGACATTGAAATTCTTTGTAAGTACACCAGTCTCAATTGCTGGGTTATTCTGCGCTTGCAATACTTGTTCACGTAGATATTCATAACTAACAGTCTGTCCTAGTGATGGTGCACATTTAATCCAATTGTCTTCATCTTTCCAATCATCACCATCATCAAGTTCATATATGGCACTGAATTGACTATCATCTGTCTTGTTACCCTTTAGTATATCCAAACAATTCTGTCTGTGTTCATAACATGGATAACCATTTAATAGGAAACCAGCTGTGGTTATAATAATGGCTAAAGGCTGTGTTCTCATACCTTGACTTGATTTTAAAACGTTGTACATGTCCCAAGATTTACTTGCATGAAATTCATCAAGTACAAAACAGCTTGAGTTATAACCATCATTACCCATAGCATCACTTGACAATACTTGTATCTTAGATTTGGTCTTTGGTATTATAATATTATCTCTGTACCTCTCAAAGATTTTCTTTCTGTGAACATCAACACTACCACAGAAGTTGCTTGTAATGTCAAATGCAATCTTTGCTTGTTGTCTGCTGTTTGCCACTAGTTCAATCTCAGCACCATTTTCATTGTCAGCTATTGCACAAAGTATGGCTAAGGCACTTGCAAAGGCTGTCTTTCCAGCTTTACGGCTGACCATTATAAAGACATTCCTTGTTACCCTTAATCCACTGTCTTTGTACTTCCAACCAAATATGTTGGCTACCGCAAATTGTTGCCAAGGTAGAAGTATAAAGTGCTTTCCATTGTGCTTACCTGTATAATGCCTAAGACGTGAAACAACTCTTATCTTCTGTTCCACGTCTTCTTTATCAAAATATATATCTTCTCTATCAAACCAGTCCTTATACCTCTTACAAGCCAACTGAATTGCCTCACAAGCCTTTATTTCACCACATAACACATTATCCGCATACTGTTGATATGTATATTCCATAATCAACTGATTAAATCATCAAACCCATCCGTTTCAAGTTCAACACCCTTAATCTTTGACTTGCTCATGAGATTAAGACCAAAGGAGTTTAACAACTTGAACAAATTACCTTGGGCTTGATTCAAAGTGTAGATGTTTGGATTCTTTGACAACCTACCTCTGTCATCTAGTTTCTCCAAACCATACTTCTCAATGTCAATCTGACACTTGCGGATAATATCATAGTTAAATGCTATGAGGTCTAAACTTACTCTGTATTCATCATTAATCTGACCATACTGTCTTTCAAGGCTTTTAACAAGGTTTGTCATATACTCAACAACCTCTTTATCATACTTTTTATATATCTTTTTAGCATCCATATATTTAATGTGTTAGTATTGTAATTGTGTTATATAAATATTGCTTAGTTTCCAATTCTCTGAAAATTTATATCAGAATTTTTTTGAGGTCTCAAAAACCTAATATATAGGTCTCCAAGAGCCTTAGAAAACACCTCTTGTGTGAAGAACTTTAAGGAGCGGAGTCATCTGTCTGATTATCAAGGGGTTGGGTGTGGGGGGATTTAAAAACATTTTATTTCATATCCATTGTGACCTTGGTACTTGGTATCATACTCATTGATGTAATTAATTAATTCTTTCTTGTTATTGGTGTTTATATAGTCTTGATATGAATGTTTGTTTAGCTTAACTGTTATCATGTTGTATTCCTCTTTTGGTTATTAGTATTATCTTCATCATCAAATAGGTTGGTAGTCTATTTCTTTCTACCATTCATTTCATTATGTATATCAACGTGGCACTGGTCACACAGTGACATAAGATTATCTTCATCAAGCAGTAGCTTCCACTTGTCTTCATCTGTTATGCCTTTCATAAAAGGTATCTTGTGGTGTACTTGTGTTGCTGGTGTGGTCTTCTCCATTGCTTCACATCTTTCACAAAATGGATGGTGTTTCTTATACCATTGTGCTAGCTTAGTCCAAAGGTTATTGTGATAGTATTGTGCTGATGCCTTGGTATGGTGTGCATATGGTGTTGGCTTCTGTCTTATCTTATGTTTTCTGTTGATTGACGGCATTGTTTATCAGTTGTTTGTTGAGCATTGTAAGATAGTTGTTATATGCTCTTAGTTCTTGGTTCTGCTTGGTAAGTAGTTTCACTTGGTATTGCAGATTTGTTATCTGTCTGTCATACTCTCTCACTGTGTCTGTATCATACATAATGGTAAAGCGTGTTGTTATATTGCTCAGAAGGGCATTTTAAAGCCCTCTGAGCGTGTTATTATATTTGTGTGGGTAGTTGTTAGGCTGCAACAGAACTAACGCTTTCTGCGGCTTCTTTTGCTTTCTTTTCCTCATATGCTTTTCTATAGATTGGTATCTCATACTTTGCACGTGATTCCCAAGCAACAGATTTCAGTTTGTTATAGGTGTTGTTATTAAACTTTCCCTTGCTGTTGAAGTCTTCTATACCCTTGATGATTGTTGTATAGGTTTCTTGTATGTCTTCTTTTGTGTTGCACTGACTGTATAGTTCATGCATCCTTGGTATAAAGGTTTTCATTGCATCATCATAAGATATTAACTTGTCAGCCTTGTCAGCTGGTGTCTCATGAACTGTGTTAGCCGTTTCAGAATCTTCTTTCAATGCTTCTTCAAAGTCAAGTGTTATTGCTTCACCGCCTTCTTCTTTTGCAATTGTGTTGGTATTCTTTTGATTTAAGGGCATTTCCTTTGGTTCTGAGGCGTTTTCTTCACTTAGTTGGATAGTTGTCAAGGTTTCTTCATTTGAAGGCTCTACGGTGTCTTTTTCAAACTGTTTAAGTTGAACAAGTTTGTATCTTAGTTCTGAAAGTTTTGGTTGTACAATGAAAAGTCTTGCATGGTTGAACTGTTCATTTGTTATTTGTTCATTGTCTTTAAAGTTCTGTAGTACCATGTTGAAGACAGTTTCAAATTCATTCAATTGGTGTTCATTGGTGATAGTGTCTTTTTCTTCATTGAAGTAGTTTATAAGTCTTGCTTCAAGTTGTTCATCTGTTAAGGTGTTGGTATCATCAAGTTCATCTTCAACTGTGACT
>JAEEGL013582394.1_pt1 | contig 28808 bp, 26 predicted proteins | sample 9134231 | NCBI WGS metagenome assembly JAEEGL01 (sample SAMN16246548, study PRJNA631951) | gut metagenome | biome: gut microbiome; feature: rumen; material: fiber-attached | host: Bos | place: Iran: Karaj | collected 2018-10 | reverse complement strand
CCTTTTGGAAGGATGGGTGAGTGGCTGAAACCAGCAGTTTGCTAAACTGCCGTACGGGTTCCCGTACCGGGGGTTCGAATCCCCCTCCTTCCGCAGGGGTGGTCCAAAAGAATGCAGCGCGGTCGATTGACATATAGTCTATCTCCCTCGTGGCTCAGCAATTCAAACAAGTTTGATTGCATTCGCCACTCGGTCGATTCATCTAATGGTTAGGATACAAGATTCTCAATCTTGGCATAGGGGTTCGATTCCCCTATCGACTACAAAGAGAGAGCAGCCCTTCGAGGTTGCTCTCTTTTTTTTGGCACTTAGAGCTGATTTTAGCCCCGAATAGTAAATAAATCTTAAAATACAGAACTTTTTTCTGAAAAAGCTTGCACGGATAAAAATAATCGCTTATCTTTGCAACGTGTTTTTCATAGTATTAGATTTAAGGTTAACAAAGGTTTGGGTCACAGCGGTGACCCTTTTTTGTGTCCATACATTCCCTCGATTCGAGGGAATTAAAGTTGGGATTATGCATTCTTTCCCTAAAAAACTTGCAATATTCATAAAAACTTCGTATATTTGCAACCAGACATCAAAAGCAATCACCTTATGGCGCACTCAGGTTAAAATTAAGTTACAGTAAAATATGAGAAAGATAACTATTTCAATTCTGTTCTTTACAAGTGTCTTATTTGCCGCTTGCGGGGGAAAATTCGCATCAAGTTCTAATGATTTCAACCCACGCGATACTGTAAACGTGCCAGAAGAGTTAACAGGCGAGGATAGTATTGCCTATATAGAGGATGCGATTCTGCATAGTCCAATTACAGCCGAAGACTTATTAAGTCTGGGGGAGGTTCATTGGGTTGAAGAATATCTTTTCAATTATAACAACACAGAAAAGGCTAAAGAAGATCCTGGTCATGCCAAAGAGTATATGGCTACTCATCGAGATTCAGCAGCCATTCGTTTAGCAAATCGATTCATGCGAATGTGGTATCTGGTGAACAAAAATGGCAAAGCAAATGACAAGCTACAGTGGGCTACAGCGGTCAATTCTGCCCTCGATACCTTCCGTGTGGCCGTCCCTGGACTTCCCAAAGACTCCACACTAAACGAAATTCCCAGAGTTGTTGGAAGATTCTCATCACTAACCCAAAGCGAGATGAACTTTCAGTGTTATTTAGATGCCAAGATTGATTACTATCAAACAATCGAGGCATACAAACAGTGGTTACAGGCAGTTCCTTCTAACATAAAGACCTTGGCACAAAAAGAATTTGAGGCATGGCATGATCTTAATGATGCTCGTTTTGCCCTGTGGGAAGATGTGTCATACAGAAGAGAATGGTATAGTATGAAGCCGATGGAGATTGAAGGTTACTTCCAGAATCTATCGATGAACCGCAGGGCGGAACTTGAGATAGAACGTGATATTATCCTGCAAAACAAGCCATATCAGCAAAAGGGAAAGACTGTAACGGCCAAGCAGTGGGAGCAATGGATAACAGAAAATTCAGTACCAGAGGATATTGACTTCCTGAAGGAAATGAAGGATTTCGATTATATACCCAGTGACAGTCTTGTTTCCGTTCGTGTGAATGCCTTGAAATCAACATTTTCACAGTGGTTGGCAGTCCGACAAGAAATAGCAGAAGCACTTCCAGAAGAGCAAGGAAAGTCCTATGATAATCTTACAACAGATATGCATAGTCGTTTCATAGGCAGACTTGCTTCTATTATTCCTTTTGAGGACTGGTAGGCAACCCCTCATCATCAGTATTCTCAATCTTGGCATAGGGGTTCGATTCCCCTATCGACTACAAAGAGAGAGCATCCTTCATTGAGGTTGCTCTCTCTTTATTGAACTTTAGGTTGCCACATCGTTTGTTTGAATATATCTATCATAGTTGCAAACTAATCAGTTTTGAGGCATCCTCGTAAGTATCTGAGAATATGCACGTTACGTTTTTAGATGCTTTTTTATCTCCACTCAGATACCATCTCTTACAGTAAAACAACTTGTTTTACCTTTGAAAAGACTATCTCTTACACGCTTGGAAAGCATCTCCACGACAGTAAAACAATTTGTTTTACTTTTAACGAGATATAGTTTAAAGGTAGTAAAATGGTAGTTTAGTACTTCTAAACGTTTAGTTTAGTACCTTTAAACTACTACTTAGTCGTAATGTAACTACCAGTTAGTCGTAATGTAACTGGTAGTTTCTCCTTATGGGATCAGGAGAGAGGAATCTCCGTAGCTGAGGAAGCGGAAGTCGTGAGCGAGGGCGTAGTCGTAGATTTTGTGCCAGTCGCCTTTGACAAAGGCGCTTACTAAGAGCAGCAGGGTTGACTGCGGCTGGTGGAAGTTGGTGACGAGCATCTTCACGATCTTATAGTCGTAGCCTGGGGCGATGATGATCTGGGTGCTGGAGTGGAGGACTTTCAGGTCGTGGGCATCCATCCAGGCGGCAAGGGCTTGGAGGGCGGTGATAGCAGACTTTTCACTTCTCACTTCTGAACTTTTCACTTCTTCATACGGTTCCCACTGGGCGACGTGGAGCTGTTCTTCTGTGAGGTCGGGGTTGTGCATCACCTTCAGCCCCATATAGTAGAGGCTCTCAAGGGTGCGGACGCTCGTGGTGCCGACGGCGATGGCAGAGGCATCGTGATTGATGAGCTTCTGGATGGTGTCGCGGCGCACGCTGATGTATTCGGTATGCATCTCATGACCCTCGATCTTCTCGCTCTTGACGGGCTTGAAGGTGCCAGCGCCGACGTGCAGTGTGAGTTCCTCGCGGTCGATACCGTGGGCATCGATGGCTGCCAACACCTCAGGCGTGAAGTGCAGACCTGCCGTAGGCGCAGCCACAGAGCCTTTGATCTTAGAGTAGACGGTCTGGTAGGTGGTCTTGTCGCTCTCCTGGGTCTCGCGGTTGAGGTATGGCGGGATGGGGAGTTCGCCCATGGCGTCGATCAACTCAGCAAAGCTCAAACCACCATCCCATGTGAAATCGATGCGATGGGAGGTGCCGTGGAGCGGGCCGCGTGTGGCCGTCACTCTTACTTCTAAATCCCCGATTCTAATCTCGCGAGTCAGCGTACCCTCCTTCCATTTCTTGAGGTTGCCTACCAGACAGTACCACGCGCAATGGCCAGTGGTCTGGAACATCAGCTCATAGTCGGAGGGCTCAGCAGGCTCCAGCAAGAACACCTCGATGAGGGCGCCAGTGTCTTTGCGGAAGTGCATACGGGCCTGGATCACCTTGGTATTGTTGAACACCATCAGCGCACCTTTCGGCAGATAGTCGGGCAGATGATAGAACACATCCTCCCCTACCTCACCCTTGTTGTAGATGAGCAGTTTAGAGTGGTCGCGCTGGGCGATGGGAAACTTAGCGATACGTTCATCGGGCAGCGAGTAGTTATAATCGCTGATACGAATATGCTTGGGATTGTTCATAGGATACAGGATTTGATCATGACAATGACGATGGTGAACAGCAAGACAGCTACGGGGATGTCGCAGTCGGTACGCTGATAGCCCGTCATCGTATATTGTGATGAAATGAGATGTCGTTTGAGTGAGAAGGGGCGCGACACACGGAGAAAGATGTAATAGACCGTTGTAGCCACAAGAAAGCCCCACAGGAGGCCGACGAGGATATCGCCAGGGAAGTGGACACCGAGATACAGGCGTGTCCAGCAGTTGATGAGCGACCAGGTGACCAGCGCCACAGAGAGCAGCTTACTGCGGACAAGCCAGCAGAAGAACACGGCGATGCTGAACGTGTTGGCAGCATGGGCTGAGAAGAAGCCGAAACGACCACCACGATAGCCGTCGACGATATCGACGAGCATGCCGATCTCTGGGTCGCGTGTCGGACGCCAGCGGCCTACCATAGGCTTCACAATCAGATCGTCGACCGTGCCTGCCAACAGCACGCAGAGCGCAGCGGCTCCCAGCACCATCAGCACCTTCTGCACATTCTCGTTGTTCTTCAGCACGATATAGAAAAGACTGATATAAAGGGGAATCCATGTGAAAGCATTGGTAAGGCCTTTAGCCACACGGTCGAGGTAGAGCGAATCGCTGCCGTTAAGATCGAGCAGTGCCTGCTTGTCGAGCGACTCCAACCACGAAAGGCCATCGCCTATGAGGAATAAATCTGCAAACATAAGCTATCAGATGGTTTCTAATTGATTACTTTCTATCCAACCCTCCTTGCCATCGGCCAGACGGATTTCGCGCCAGCCTTTCATCGTGGCATCGGTAATCGTCACCTTCGTGCCTTCGTGCAGGATAAAGAGGTCGGTGCCGTTCTTGGCGGGTGTGCTCTTGACGGTGACTGAGGGCTGCATGACGATGGCGCCCTTGCGATGGACAAGGTTCTGCTTCTGCTGCCAGGCAAAGATATTACTGAGCACAAACAGCACGAGCAGGAACAGACCAGCAAAGAAGCCTAACTTACGCAGCCAGATACGCTCAGAGAAGAGGTAGGCCAGCGAGAGGATGATGACCAGTGCCAGCAGCACCAGCGCCGTACGCGCCCAGCCATCGACACTCATGAGGTTGACCAAGGCATGATACCAAGTGACGAAGAACATCTCGGACTCAGGAATGATCTTGTCGATGGTCTTCGACTGCGCCAGCTGGAGGTTGAAGCGGATGTCGCGGTCGCCAGGTGAGAAGAGCAAGGCACGCTCGTAGTTGAGCACAGCCTTGGTGATGTTCTCCGTGCGGTAATAGGCATTACCCAAATTATAATATATCTCGGCACTGGCACCCTGCTTGAGCAGAGCCTCGTAGGCATTGATGGCCTGCTGGTATTCGCCACGGACATAGGCGCTGTCGGCCTCCACCTTTGTCAGGGCTAAGCCCTGGAAAGGTAAAAAGGTAAAAAGGTAAAAGGGTAAAACCCATTTCACCAACCTTTGTACCTTATATAATATCTTGTCTGTCATTTTTTTCCTTTTTACCTTCTTACTTTTTTACCTTTTTCCCCTTCTTCATCGTCTCTTCAATCTTCTCGATGGCCGTCATAGCTTTCTCGTAAACCTTATTCATATTTCCCTTCGGATCGCCTGGGGCATAACGCTCGAACTCACACTCGTCGAGGGCGCCGATAAACAGGCTGATGGTCTCTTCGTCGACCTGACGCTCGGTCAGGCGCTGACTGATATTATCGTGCGAGAGCTGCTCAACAGGCATATTCAACTTATCGCCTACATAACCCCAGAGGGCACGTAGCACCTCGTCGTAGAACGCACTGGGCTTGTTGGCTGCCATGAGTTTGGCGGCGCTCTTCAGTCGCTTGGTGGCCACCTTGTTAGCGCGCTTGCCACGCATCTTGGTGACATTGGCATTGTCGATGGCCCGCTGACGGAAGATGATAAACAGCGAGATAAACACTACCAGCAGCACAATGAGCGATACCCAGTAGGCCGTTGAGCCGAAGAAGAAGTTATCGACACCATGCTGGCGCACCTCGCCCATCTTGATATGACGGATATCCTTATTGAGCTCCTGCACATCCTGATCGGAGAAGTCGTTCACCTTACCAGCGCCCGAGCCCTTGGCCACATCGAGCTTCATGCTTTCAGTCTGAATGGTCTTATAGGCCTTAGCCGTTGTATCAAAGTACGTGAGTTCGATGGGCGGAATCTCATAGTTACCCTGATGGCGCGGCACAATCAGGATATCGTACACCATAGAGCCCTCGATGCCGTTAGAAGTGAGCTTGGTCTTGTCGGTGACCTTGGCCTCGTATTTATCGAAGTCCTTCGGCAGTTTGATCTCTGGCTGCTTGATGAGCTTCAGGTTACCCGTACCACTGATAATCAGTCGCAACGACACAGGATCGTTGGCGCGTGTCTCACTCTTATCCAACTGGGCCGAGACCGTAAACTGACCCACGCCGCCAGAGAAGCCAGCAGGACGCTGTGGCAGCGGATCGACCTCGATCTCAATGCCTGGGGCCACAATCTTCTTCTTCACCTCTACATAGCCAGAGCCACCATTGAAGAAAGCCTCGAAAGGATCGACACTGCGGTTCTGCTGGATGACAATGCCCTCGAAGGTGATGCTGGGGATCTGTAGCTTACCAGTCATCTGCGGGAACATGACATACTGGCTCCAGGTACAGGTGCGGTACGGGCGACCATTGACACTCTCTACACTGAAGCTCTTCTGCTGGGGCAGATCAACCTCCTGAGAGTAGAAGCTCTTCAGGTCGGGCATATCGCCACGCAGCTGGGTTAGCTGCACCAGCGTATAAACCTTATAGGTAAGCAGGATAGGCTCCTGCTCGTAAACACGCTTCTTGTTGGCACTGACCTTGATGAACAGGTCGGAGCCGGATATCTGACTGCCTGCATCGCGCAACTCACCATCCTCATCCTGCTGGCGAGAGCCACCATTACGACCCTGAGCCTGACCACTCACCTTGATGGTCAAGGGGTTTGAGGCGATGGTCTTACCATTTACCACCACATGGGCGGGCGGAATGGTGAATGTGCCGTTAGCGGTAGCTGCCACGATATAAGTATAGGTAATAGACGATGACGAGCTGGTGTGACCGTTGATCATCTGATAGCTCGACTGCATAGAGCGGTTCGGTCCTATCAGCACTTCGAGTTCATCGGGGATAGTACCTGCACGGAAATCGCTGACATCCTGGGTATTGACAGTATAGGTGAGACGGAACTGCTCACCCACTGCCACATGGGAGGGAGCAGAGCCAGTAAGCGTCTGCGCCCCTGCGGGGATAAATGATAAAGGATAAATGATGAATGACAAAGCTATCATCATCAACCATCTATATTTAATCTGCATTTTCATTGCGCTTACCATATTTATCATTTATATCTTTTTCCTTCGTCGTATTTATCATTCATCATTTATCCTTTAGGGCGAAGCCCGCAATAGGCGAAGCCCGCAATCACCAGTTCTTCTGGACTTGGCGGCGCTGGGGCTGTTGCTGCGCCTTCTTCATCTTATCCTGCGTCTGCTTCTCATTCTGGATAGCGGCATTCAGCAGCTGCTCGGCATTCTCCTTGCTCATCTGAGGCTTGGGCTGCTCTTTCTTCTCGTCCTGCTTATCCTTATTCTGATCCTGCTTCTGCTGGTCTTTCTTATCGTCCTTTTTCTTGTCGTCGTTGCCCTGCTGGTTCTGATTCTGCTTGTTCTGATCCTGTTTCTTCTTCTGATGCTTGCAGAGTACCAGGTTATAACGCGACTCATCATCGTTAGGATTCAGTCGCAACGAGTTCTTATAGGCCTCGATAGCCTCGCCATACATCTTATGCGTCTGACAGATCACGCCGATATTATGGAAGGCCTGTGCCTTACGCAAGGGATTCGTCTCCAGACGGGTTGCACTCTCGAACTGTTCCACGGCGGCAGAATCCTTCTTCTGTGCCATCAGGGCATTGCCTAAGTTAAAGGTGGCCTGCGGATTCTTGGGATTCTTCTCAAGGGCCTTACGATAAGACACCTCTGCATTGGCATAGTCGCCACGATGGAACTGCTTGTTGCCCTGACGGATATACTGGCGATCAGTCATCTGGGCGCTGACTGTAGTGGCTGTCAGCAACAGTAACAGCATCGCTGCCACGCGCTTCTTCTTCCCGAAGAACGAAATGCGCTTCAAGATGGGGTTACGGCGATCGAGAATACAGATTTCGATGACGAGCAACAGCAGAGCTAAGATGCCGAAGGCCTGGAACTGTTCGTCGAACTCGCTGTAGATAGTAGCCGTCGTCTCTTTCTTGGAGAGCTTATCGAGCTCATTATCAAGCTGTTCCTGAGCTGCGCTATTGTTTTGCACATGGATATAGGCACCACCGCCAGCCTGTGCTATCTGCTTACACATTTCCTCGTTTAAGGCCGACATCACAGTATTGCCTGTATTATCTTTCATATAATCGTTGGTGCCAGGAATGGGGATGGGGGCGCCACTGGGAGAGCCTACACCCAGTACATAAACCCGCATGCCATTTTCCTTGGCTGCCTTAGCTGCCTCGAGTGCCCCACCCTCGTGATCCTCACCATCGGTAATCACGACGATGGCCTTGCCAATACCTTCCTCCTGAGTGAAACTGCGTGAGGCCATCTCGACAGCTCGGGCAATATCAGTGCCCTGTGTGGCAATCATAGAAGGATCGATGCTGCTCAGGAACATCTTCGCAGAGACATAGTCGCTCGTGATAGGCAACTGCACGAAGGCATCGCCGGCAAACACGATGAGACCGATCTTATCGTTGGAGAAGTGGTCGACCAGATTCTCTACCATCATCTTACTGCGATCCAGACGACTGGGTGTGACATCCTCGGCCATCATGGAGTTACTGATATCCATCACGATAATCGTCTCGATGCCAACACGCTTCTCCTGACTGATCTTCGTGCCCATCTGCGGACGGGCCAGCATGACGATGAGTAATGCCAAGGCCGCCTGGAGAAGCCAGAACTTGACCACAGGACGGAAGCGCGACACATCGGGCATCAGCTCCTTTAACAGAGTTGGTTCGCCGAATCGGCGGAGCCGTTTCTTCTGGTTCCTATAGGTAATAAACCTGATGAGCGCCAATATAGGAATCAGCACCAGCAGGTAGAGATATATGGGATCTTCAAATCTGAACATACTTTTTCACTTTTCACTGTTCTCTTTTCACTTCTATGGTATCCTCCTGAATATTGTGATACGCAACAGGATCTCGAGCAGCAACGCGATAACAGCTGCGATGGCGAAAGGCTGATAGGCCTCGTAACGCTTGCTGAACTTCTTGACATTCAACTTACTCTTCTCCAGTTTATCGATTTCCTTATAGATGTTTCGCAGTTCCTTGGTGTTCGTGGCACGATAGAAATCGCCTTCGGTCACACTGGCAATCTCGCTCAGAGTCTTGTTATCGATCTCGACGGGGATATTGACATATTGAACTCCGCCAGCCACAGGCATGGGATAAGGCGCCACATTATTGGTGCCCACACCAATGGTATAGACGCGGATGCCAAGGCTCTTAGCTATCTCTGCTGCCGTCATCGGCGAGATATCGCCTCGGTTATTACTACCATCGGTCAGCAGAATCACCACCTTACTCTTTGCCTTAGAGTCCTTCAAACGGGAAACAGCATTGGCCAGTCCCATACCGATTGCAGTACCATCCTCAATCAGTCCGCGAGCAGCAATATCGGTACGCACATTCTGCAGCAGGTTCAGCAGTGAGGTATGGTCAGTAGTCATAGGACACTGGGTAAACGATTCGCCTGCGAAGATAGCCAGACCGATATTATCATTCGGACGACCGATGATAAACTCCGAAGCCACCTGCTTGGCGGCCTCAATACGGTTGGGCTTCAAATCCTCGGCCAACATACTTGTTGATACATCCATTGCCAGCATGATGTCGATTCCCTCAACGGTCTCGCTCTTCCATGAATTCGATGTCTGCGGACGGGCTAAGACCAGCACAATCATGACGAATGCCAAGATGCGAAGCAACAGGGACAGCGGCATCAGCATCACCCTCCAGCTCTTAGGCGCATAGCGGAAAGCAAAGGTATTGCTCATCCGGATGGTGGGCTCAGCCTTCTTCCTGTACATCACATACCATAAGATATAAGGTATGAGCAGCAGGAGCAGCAACAGATATTCTTTATTGGCAAATTCCATTCAATTCGTTTTAATTCAACAACATATACAATGTATATACAATGTAGACGAATAAGGCAACGCTGATGACGCCTATCGCGGCAATCAACGTCTTCAGCAGGCGACGGGCCTTCTTTGAGCGCTGATCCTCTTCGGAGAGTTCGGGTTTGACAACCTCCTCAACAGGCATATTCTCCATCTTCGTCTGATTAATGAACTCTATCGCATTGACAAGGTTCATATCGTTCTCATTGATCAGTGTAGAATACTTGGCAAACTTCACGAGATCGGCTGTATTGAACAGATGACGAAGCTCGTCGAGTGCCTTCTGATCCTGCGTAGCCATCAGGTGTTCGATAATCTCACCACTGGTCATCTCCATCGCATTGAAACCATAGCGCTCCTCCATATATTTACGCAGGGTGTCGGTCAGCTTGGTGTAGTATTCTTTCGAATCCTCAGACGATACCATCTTATCAGCCTTGATCTGCTCAATCTCCTTCAGAGCCTTCTGATGCGGCAGCAGGCGCTTGACAATACGGATATGCGAGATGATTGGTTTGTTGTCACGCAAACGCAGATAGAGATACAAACAGACAGCGAGCAGAACCAGCAGCAGAACACTCAGCCAGAAGGCAGGACTCCATTCGCTCCAGAGGAAAGGATTATCCTGCACATCCTTCGGACCGAAGAACTGATCGACATTCGTAGTATCTACCTCAATGGTCAGCACCTTCAGCGCAAGACTCTTACTCTGATAAGGTTTGCCATCGATCTTCACCGTGAGTGGTGGCAGATAGTAAAGCGTATCATCAAAAGAGGTCAGGGTATAAACCATCGCTCTCTCAACAAAACCATTGTCTTTGGGCTGACTTTCCTGTTCTTTGCTATCCAAAACTTCAACACCAGGCGTGATATACTGAGTAGGCTTAAACTGGGGGAACTCCACCTTAGAATTCTCCTTGGCAATAGCAGACAATGTGACATGGACCTGCTGTCCAACGAACATCTCAATAGAGTCGACCCTCGCCTCTACAGAAACTTGCGCAGACAATGTCAAAGCACTGGCAGTCAATATGATAAGTATCAGTAGTTTTTTCATTAACTTCTCTGTTTAAACAACATCAGCAAAGACTTTACGAAATCTTCATCTGTGGCGATGCTCACACTATCGACATTGCTCTTATTAAATGTTTCCAACAACTCGTCCTGACGATTCTGCCAATAGGTATGATAAGCCTGGCGCAAACGCTTAGAGCTGGTATCCACATATTGTTCGAAGCCCGTCTCGGCATCCACCACCTTCATCAAACCCACATTGGGAAGATCCTTAGCACGCTTGTCGTAGACCTGAATAGCAACCACATCGTGTTTGCGATTGGCAATCTGTAGCGACTGGAGGAAATCATTGCGCACATAGAAATCGCTTAGGATGAAAGCCGTCGTACGACGCTTCTGCACACTGGAGAGGAACTCAACAGCCTGCTTCACATCCGTGCGCTTCGATTCAGGCTGGAAATCCAGCATCTCGCGGATGATATAAAGGATATGCTTGCGACCTTTCTTCGGTGGGATATACTTCTCGATCTTGTCGGAGAAGAACACCACACCGATCTTATCGTTGTTCTGGATAGCACTGAAGGCGATGGTGGCGGCTATCTCTGTCACCATATCGCGTTTCATCTGCTTCTGCGTACCAAAGTCGAGCGAGCCACTGACATCAATGAGCAGCATCACTGTCAGTTCGCGCTCTTCCTCAAACACCTTCACGTAGGGACGATGGAAACGGGCCGTTACATTCCAATCGATATCGCGGACATCGTCGCCAAACTGATACTCGCGCACCTCGCTAAAGGCCATACCCCTACCCTTAAAGGCAGAATGGTACTGGCCTGCGAAGATATTGGAGCTCAAGCCACGCGTCTTGATCTCAATCTTTCGGACTTTCTTTATGATTTCTGATGTTTCCATCACTTCTCACTTTTCACTTCTTAGGGCACTTCTACCTTATTGATAATCTTTGAAACAATCTCCTCACTGGTGATATTGCTGGCTTCGGCCTCGTAAGTAAGACCAATACGATGACGGAGCACATCGTGAGCCACAGCACGCACATCCTCAGGCACCACATAACCACGCCGCTTGATGAAAGCGTAAGCACGGGCAGCCTTAGCCAGATTGATACTGGCACGAGGAGAACCACCGAAGGAGATCATGTCCTGCATAGACTTCAAGCCATAACGATCGGGATAGCGAGTAGCAAAGACAATATCGGCAATATACTGCTCAATCTTCTCATCGATATATACCTCGCGAACCACAGAACGAGCCTTCAGGATTTCTTCGGCTGTAGTGACAGGCGTGACTGTAGGCATTTCGCCTGCGATATTCTCACGGATAATCTTCTTTTCCTCCTCTAAAGAAGGATAATCGATGACAACCTTCAGCATGAAACGGTCGACCTGAGCCTCAGGCAACGGATAGGTTCCCTCTTGCTCAATGGGGTTCTGGGTAGCCATCACCAGGAAAGGAATGGGAAGCTGGAAAGTACTGCTTCCGATTGTCACCTGCTTTTCCTGCATGGCTTCGAGTAATGCACTCTGCACCTTAGCCGGAGCACGGTTGATTTCATCGGCCAATACGAAGTTGGCAAACACTGGACCTTTCTTGACCTGGAACTTCTCGTCTTTCTGCGAATAGATCATCGTACCGATCACATCAGCAGGAAGGAGGTCGGGGGTAAACTGGATACGACTGTAGTCTGCGGCAATCAACTGGGCTAATGTCTTAATAGCTAACGTTTTTGCCAGACCAGGAACACCCTCTAACAGGATATGTCCATCACTCAGGAGGCCAATCAGGAGGGAGTCCACCAGATGTTTCTGTCCCACAATGACACGGTCCATGCCTGTGGTCAGATTTGTCACAAATGCACTTTGTTGTTCTATCCGAATATTCAATTCTCGGATGTCAATAGCTTCTGCCATAATATTTACTCTTTAATTGTTTTCTAAATTTGACCGCAAAAGTAGTGAATAAAAAGGATTATACACCTATTTCCCTGTCTAAATAATATTAAAAAAGTTTCCCAAAACCTAAGTTTTAAGAAACTTTTTCATTATTCAACGCCTATTCAGTCTTTTTTTTCTTCTTCAGCTTCAGTTCAGGGATCTTAATTTCCTGTCCTTCCTTCAGAACCGTGGAGGCTTTGATGTCATTATAAGCCTCAACATAGCACTCCATACCAGGACCCAGATTACGGTTGGAGATCTTTAACACCGTCTCTCCTCCCTTGGCCTTCACGACTTTCTGCGTACCAATGATACGATAGGCACCAGTGCGTACTCTGATATCCTTAGCGGCATAAATAGCATGGATATCACTACCATCAGACTTTGCTTCAGGCTTGGCCTCTGGCTTGACTTCCTGCTTCTCAGGCTTAGCTTCGGATTTATCGGACTTAGCTTCCGGCTTTACTTCTGGTTCGTTTTTCTTTTCTACCTCAGACTGTAGTTGTTCGACTACTGGTTCCATCTCCTCAACTGCTGGCAGTTCCTCCTTCGGACTCTCTTTCACCACTGGGGCTGGTGTTTCTTTCACTTCAGGATTCTTTGGAGGCAGAATGGACTGGAAGGTAGAGAACGGGTAGTAGTTGCCCAGCACATAACCACCTGTCAGACCTAACAACAGAGCGATCAACGAAGCCCATATCCACTTCTTGCTGCTAGATGTTGTTTCCTCTTCATATTCTTCTTCATCGACGGAATCATCCTCTACGGGTTCCACCTTCGCAGGTTCCTCCTCTGTAGAGTCTTCTACGGGTTCTTCCTCTGGAGCATCTTCTGTTGTAGATTGCTCTTCAACGGATTCATTTGCTACAGGCTGTTCTACACCAGGTTCTTCCTCGACAAGTTGTTCCTCGATAGGCTCTTCTACAACAGGTTCTTCCTTTGCAACGGAATCCTCTTCTGTAGGTGGTTCTACTACAGGATGTTCTACTATAGTTTCTTCCTCAACAGGCTGTTCCTCAACAGGTTTCTCTGCTGCAGGCATCGGTTCAATGACCCACTCAGGAATATCCTCATCAGAGAATTCTTCTTCATCATCCGTCTGACCAAAATCTACTAACGGCATAGCCGAAGGTTCAATCTCAGGCTCGGGCTCTGACGGAGCTTCTACAACAGACTCTGATTCGGGCTCAGCAGCTGGTTCAGGAACAGCAATGGGTTCGGGCTCAGCAGCTGGTTCAGGAACAGCAATGGGTTCGGGCTCAGCAACGGGTTCGGGCTCTGACTTAGCCTTAATGTCTGGCAAAATTGCTATTTCTTCTACAACTTCCTCTGGTGTTTCGTTAAACTCCACCCCATCATTCAAGACGACCGTTTCAAACTGCGAGAAGGGCTTATTCACCAGTTCCTTCATCAACGGATCTGGGGTAAATGTAATCTTTCCATGTCCCTCGATAAGTACACGCTCACCAGTATTGACATTCACACTCTCGCGATCCTCCACATCAATGATCTTGAACGTACCAAGTCCTTTGATTTTTACATTCCTGTCACGTTCCAGTGCTTCCTGAATAATATCAAACATCGCACTCACAAAAGCCGATGATTCCTTTTTGTTCAGACTGCTATACTCTGCAAGTGCAGTAGCCAGTTCTTGTATTGAAATCTTTCCCATTATTCAGTTCCTCCATTCTTTATACGTTCTTTCCAACTGATATTTGGCTTAAATGTCAAGACCAACTTGGGAGGCACGAGCATACGCTGGCCTGTAGAAGGATTGACCATCACACGTTCCAATTTCTTCTTGACTTCGAAAGACCCGAAGGTAGGCACCACCACAGCGTCGTCATTCTGGAACGAATCGCCCATTGTCTCAACAACCCTGTTCACCAGTTTCTGAGCATCATCCGAAGAATAGCCCGTACGTTGTGCTAATTCCGCAATATACTCTTTATTATTCATATCTTATCAATGATTGTTGTTCCATACAAATCAAACTCTTCCGAGTCAGTCATCAAGACATCATAGAATTCACCGACAGTCAGTTTCTTCTCAGATACAGGGATCAGGACTTCCGGATCGACCTCTGGTGAACAGAATTCTGTTCGTCCAATATAATAGTCTCCTTCCTGATGGTCAATGATAACTTTCATCACCTTGCCCACTTTCTCTGCCTCCATTTCAGCACTGATGTTCTGTTGGATACGCATCAACTGATCCAACCGTTTCTGCTTTACTTCCTCAGGTACATCATCTTCATAATGTTGTTCTGAATAGGTACCCTCCTCCTCGGAATAGGCAAAAGCCCCCATACGCTCAAAGTGAGCCCACTTCACGAATGCCTTGAGTTCTTCAAAGTCCTCATCCGTTTCACCAGGGAAACCGACCATCAATGTGGTTCGGATATGAATACCCGGCACTTCCTCACGCATTCGTCGTACTAACTCATAGGTTTCCTCCTTGGAAACATGGCGGCACATCCGAGTCAGCATATTATCAGAGATATGTTGCAGGGCTATATCCAGATACTTACACACATTCTTTTTCTCACGGATCACCCTAAGCAAATTGAACGGAAAATGCGTGGGATAGGCATAGTGCAGACGAATCCACTCTACGCCTGGGATATCAGCCATCTGCTCGATGAGTTCGGCGATATGTTGTTTGCCATCAATATCAAGACCATAGTAGGTCAGTTCCTGGGCAATGACATTAAATTCCTTCGTTCCTTGACTTACCAGATAGCTTACTTCATCCAGAATCTCCTGCATAGGACGACTTTGATGCTTACCAGTAATCAAGGGTATAGCACAATAGGCACAATGACGATCACAGCCCTCACTGATCTTGATATAGGCATAATGACGCGGGGTTGTAATATGACGTTTTCCCTCGCATGCCACGAAGTCTTTGCCCTTAAGATCCTTCAGCAACTGCTTATAGTTAAACTTCCCATACCAGCCATCAACTTCTGGAATCTCAGCTTCAAGATCTGCAAGATATCTCTCTGAAAGGCAGCCCATTACGAAAAGCTTCTTAATTCTTCCCTCCGTCTTTGCCTGGGCGAATTCAAGGATGGTATTGATGCTTTCCTCCTTGGCATCATTGATAAATCCGCATGTATTTACGACGACGATCTCACCCTGAGGGTCATCACTATCGTGCGTACATCGATAGCCATTAGCCTCCATCAGTCCCATCAGAATCTCGCTGTCCACCAGATTCTTGGAACAACCTAAAGATATGATATCAATCGTCTTCTTCACTTTTCAATATCAAACAGCGAATCTACAAACTGACGCTTATTAAACAACTGGAGGTCTTCCATACCCTCTCCCAGTCCGATATACTTTACAGGCACCTTCAGCTGGTCGGAGATACCAATCACCACACCACCCTTGGCTGTACCATCGAGTTTGGTGATAGCAAGCGATGTAATCTGAGTAACAGCGGCAAACTGCTTGGCCTGTTCGAATGCATTCTGACCCGTAGAGCCATCGAGCACGAGCATCACCTCATCGGGAGCCTCAGGAAGCACTTTCTTCATGACATCCTTGATTTTCTTCAGCTCGTTCATCAGACCGACCTTATTATGCAGACGACCTGCCGTATCAATCAGCACCACATCTGCACCATTAGCCTTAGCAGAGCTGAGCGTATCAAATGCCACACTGGCTGGATCACTTCCCATCTGCTGCTTTACCACAGGAACACCTACCCGTTCGCCCCAGATGCATAACTGCTCCACGGCAGCAGCACGGAAGGTATCGGCAGCACCAAGATAAACCTTCTTGCCCGCCTGTTTAAACTGCCAGGCCAGTTTGCCAATAGTAGTGGTTTTACCAACACCATTCACGCCAACGACGAGAATCACATAAGGTTTGTGATCACCAGGCAGATCCCAGTTGTCATTATCCTCGGTGTTATTCTCTGAGAGCAAAGCGGCAATCTCATCCCTCAGGATCTGATTCAGTTCCGAGGTACTGACATATTTATCACGAGCCACACGCTCCTCAATACGCTCAATGATCTTCAGCGTGGTATCGACACCAACGTCACTGGTAATCAACACCTCCTCCAGATTATCAAGCACATCATCATCTACCTTCGACTTTCCAGCTACAGCACGTGCCAGTTTATCAAACACACTCGTCTTGGTTTTTTCCAGTCCCTTGTCGAGCGTTTCTTTCTTATCCTTATTAAAAAAGCCAAATATTCCCATATTCTAATATATTATACCGCGCAAAGGTACAAAATATCGATGAAACCGCCAAAAAAAGAGGCCGCAAATTAACTTGCGACCTCTCATTTATTTGTTTTTTGTATAAGTTCTTGCGTCCCTTCGGTAGCAAACGGCTAAAGCCGATTACTTGAAGAAGTCCTTAACGGCCTCGTTGGGAACCATCTGCTCATCGAAGATGTAAGCACCAGTCTTGGGGCTCTTCACCATCTTGATAACCTTTGTGTAAGCGCGACCATCCTTTGAGCCTTCGTGGAGGGTAGCGACGGTTTTCTTTGCCATACTTCAGTCGTATTATTTAATTTCCTTATGAAGAGTCATCTTCTTCAGGATGGGGTTATACTTCATCAGTTCCATACGCTCGGGCGTATTCTTACGGTTCTTAGTAGTCACATAGCGGCTGGTACCGGGCATACCACTGTTCTTATGCTCGGTGCACTCCAGAATGACCTGAACGCGATTACCTTTTACTTTCTTGCTTGCCATCTTCTTAGTCTCCTATCACTTTAATGTCTTTCCAGTCCACAAAGCCCTTGGCAACAGCCTGCTTCAGTGCGGCGTCAAGACCTACCTTGTTAATCATGCGAAGACCAGCGGCACTAATCTTCAACTGAATCCAGCAGCCCTCCTCTACATAGTAGAACTTCTTGCTGAAGAGGTTAACGTCAAAGCTTCTCTTTGTACGGTGCTTTGAGTGAGACACATTGCAACCTATCTGTGCCTTCTTTCCTGTAATTTGACAAATCTTAGACATTTCTATCTACTTTTTACTTGTACTTTTTACTACTTATTCCAAACAGGGTGCAAAGGTACACATTTTTATTGAGATTCAAACAACTGCTTGGTTCGAAACAATGATAATTAATATTATTTAACTCTCTCGTTCTGCTTTTGGCAGTTCTTCTCCCTTTAGGAACTCCAAAAACAGTTCCATGGCATGATTTGTAGCAATGGCGAGATTGATGTCACGACCATGATCTTCTTCTACCTTCATCGTGATAACACGTTCCGGACTACCACAAGCCAACCAGATGGTTCCAACAGGGATCTCTTTTGTGCCTCCGCCAGGTCCGGCAAAGCCTGTGGCAGAAATAGCATAATCGGTATTCAGAGCCTTACAGGCACCTTTTACCATTTCTATGGCAACTTCCTCACACACAGCCGTTTTCTCTTCCAAGACTTGGTGGTCTACACCCAGCAGACTTTCCTTAATCTCATTGACATACGAGATGATTCCACCCTTAAAATACTTCGACGCACCAGGCACTGCGATCATCGCTTCAGCAATGCGACCACCTGTACAACTCTCCGCCGTTCCAACGGTCTTTTCCGATTCCCAGAGGATCTCACTGACCTCTCTGCTTGTTATCTTACTTTCAAAATCCATCTATTTAATTTTTAATGTTAATACTTCGTATTTAGCCTGCTCACGCTCGACATAGCTCAAACAAGCTTGGCTCTGTTCTCACTTAATCGCAGCCTTCAATTTTCAATCTTCAATATCACTTAAACGTGACTTTGCTGAAAGCAGGCGCATCGATGCTACAGAACTCCCCATCGAGATACTTGTAATAGCCCACGATGCCGATCATCGCAGCATTGTCTGTCGTATAGCTGAACTTGGGAATATAAATCGTCCAACCATAACGTTTCTCCGCATCATAGAAGGCATTACGCAGACCATTATTGGCACTCACGCCACCAGCCACAGCCACATGTTTGATACCCGTCTGCTTCACAGCTTTTTTCAGCTTCTTCATCAAGATATCCACAATCGTCCATTCCAACGAGGCAGCGATGTCCTCCTTGTGGTGCTCAATAAAGTCAGGATCCTCTGCTACCCATTTCTGCATGGAGTAAAGGAACGATGTCTTCAAACCAGAGAAACTATAATCCAAATCGGGTATATTCGGCTCCGCGAACTTAAAAGCCTTCGGATTACCCTGACGCGCCAGTCGATCAATAATCGGACCACCAGGATAGCCCAGTCCCATCACCTTCGAACACTTATCAATAGCCTCACCGGCTGCATCGTCGATCGTCTGACCCAGCACCTCCATATCATTATATGCATTCACCTTCACAATCTGTGAGTTGCCGCCCGACACCAACAGACACAAGAATGGCAATGGTGGCTGATGATCATCATCAGTCGATTCTTTGATAAAGTGCGCCATCACATGACCTTGCAGATGGTTTACATCGATCATCGGGATACCCAATGAGCGAGCGAACCCTTTGGCGAAGCTGACACCTACGAGCAACGAGCCCATCAGTCCAGGACCACGCGTGAAGGCGATAGCTGTCAGTTGCTCTTTCGTGATACCAGCCTTCTTGATGGCCTGATCCACTACAGGCACCACATTCTGCTGATGGGCACGCGAAGCCAGTTCGGGTACCACGCCACCATACGCCTCATGCACAGCCTGCGAGGCCGTCACATTCGACAACAGCACCCCGTTCTTCAGCACGGCAGCCGACGTATCATCGCAACTCGACTCTATACCTAATATATATATATCACCCATTTCAATCTTCAATTATCAATCTTCAATAGGTCAGCACTTCCACCCCATGTTCCGTCATTACCAGCGTATGCTCCCACTGAGCACTGGGCAGTTCGTCCTCGGTGATGACTTCCCAGCCGTACGGGTCGTCTGCATCAATGAAGACCTTCCATGTTCCCATGTTGATCATCGGCTCTATGGTGAACACCATACCTGGCACGAGCAACATCCCCGTACCTCGATGACCATAGTGGTTTACATCAGGGTCCTCATGGAACTTCAGTCCTACCCCATGACCAGCCAGATCTCTCACAATACCATAATGATACTTCTCACAATGCTTCTCGATCGCATGACCGATGTCGCCTACAAAGCCATAAGGTTTGGCAGCCTCCATGCCGATCTCCAGACATTCCTTGGCCACACGTACCAGTTGTTCTTTCTCGGGGGTTGTCTTACCGATAATGAACATACGACTGGCATCGGCATAGTAGCCGTCGAGGATCGTCGTGAAGTCCACGTTGATGATATCGCCCTCTTCGAGGACATCTTCCTCCTTGGGAATACCATGGCACACCACCTCGTTGATTGAAGTACAAACCGACATCGGGAATCCCTCGTAGTTCAGACAAGCTGGTGTGGCGTTATGCTCCTCGCAATACTGACGGCAGATCTGATCGATCTCCAGGGTGTTCATGCCTTCATGGATGGCAGCAGCCACTGCGTCAAGCACACCTGTATTCACCACACCCGCCTTACGGATGCCCTCTATCTGTTCTGGTGTCTTGATCAGTTCGCGTGTCGGAACCAACTTGCCTTTGTTCTCCCAGTACATGATGGTCTTATCCATCTCTGTGGGTTCCTGGCCCGACAAACAGTGCCATCTTCTCTTTTTCTTAAACGCGTTCATTTACCTTATTATATATATAAAGCAGCGGACTCTTCCGAAATCCGCTGCAAAGGTACAAATAAGTGAGCAAAATGCAAAAGAAATTGCTATTTATTTCTCTGGCACTTTGTATTTGTCGCCAGTCTGCTTCAACAGTTCACGGGCGTATGTCTCTGGGAAACCAGGACGCTGAACACGGGCACCGCCACCATACTGATTGCGTTTGAATGTACCGTTCTCTTCTGTCGGTTTCACGGCCAAATCGTTATACTTCACGATGAGGAAGAACGCAAGTTGCTGCCAACGGGCAATCATCTCGTCGCCCTTCTGACAACTGTAGTTCGTCAGGAATGCCACACGCTCCGACTCCGGCAAAGTCAGAGCCTTAGCCTCAATCTCAGGCTGTAGCTTCTCGTACGAAGCATCTAATGAGTCGCGCACCTCCTGCAACGACGGGAACATCATCGAATAACGCGGATAAACCATATTGCTCACCCAGTTACAAACCCAGAAAGCATTATCCATCGAGAAGGTCACATCATCAGCACCCTCACCGGAGAAGCACTTCGGACGTCGGGTGATACAGCTGTACATCGGTGTATAGGCTACCATGTTACCATCGTCGTTACCAAACCAGAAGCAGCCACCCACCTCACGAGGGAGTGAACTGCGCATCTGAGAGATAAACGACCATGCCGTCTGCTGTGTAGAGATCGGACGCTCATTGAAGTACTCCTTCTCATCTATCTTAAACGACAGTGGTGACGGACGATATGGCATGGCATAAATACCACCGCCGATGTTCGTATCAAGGGCGAACGGCGTACCCTCATAGTGGTCGCGCATGGCATCACGCAGAGCCTGCAGTGTCACTTTCTTATTCGGAATGATCCAGAGCGGCATCTCCTTGGTGTTCTCTTCGATTCCTGCAGCATAAGGCACATACTCCGAGAAGTCATCAGCGAAACGGTTGAAGAAACTCCATACACGGGCCTCACAGTAGCGACGTCCAGAGAAGTCGGGCGCAGCGTATGCGGCATTATAGCTGAAGTCGGCATCCTTGCCCTCAAACCAACCCATGTTACGGGCATAGCTAACCACATTATCAGAGTACACGACGAGATTGGGAACGGGCTTCTTGCCATTCACGGGATACTTTTTCAGCAAATCCTTCATCTTCACCTGTACATAGCGCCCATCGAGGAATTTCGTGATACGACTCTGATTGGCATGAGCGGCAATCGCATCATCAGGGATACGGACAGCCACCCAGACAGCGCGTCCAGCCTCTTTCGTACGATCAGGACCGCAACCCATCATCTCCAACATCCACGCCTCGTCCTTATCGGCCACAGAAAAGGTTTCACCCTCGGAGTAGTAGCCGTACTGCTCCACAAGCGAGGTCATGATCTGCAAAGCCTCACGGGCCGTCTTCGAACGCTGAAGGGCGATGTATATCAGTGAACCGTAGTCGATGATACCCGTAGAGTCGGTCATCTCATGACGACCGCCGAAGGTGGTCTCACCAACGGTCACCTGCCACTCGTTGGAGTTGCCGATCACATTATACGTCTCCAGAGCCTCGGTAATCTCACCCAGATACTTGTTCGTATCCCACTCAAAGACCTTTCGCATCTCACCAGTCTCATGCTTAGCAGCGGGATAGTGGTAGAGTGGCATAAAAGCACCGTATGAGTCAGCGTTATAGGTAACGAACACGGAACCGTCGGCACTGGCTTTCTTGCCCACAATAAAATTGGTACATGCCATCGCGTATGTCCCCGCGATCAGCATGGCGGATAAAATCAGTTGTCTTTTCATACCTTATTAATATATTATATCTGTTTCGTATTTGACGACATTACTTCTGTTGTCCACAGCCGTAAAACGGAGCTTATGGGACTTGCCCGTCTTCTTGACAGGGGTCTCACGGAGGTCGCAGACCACCATCGACGTCTTTTCCTTGGTATCGAACACGACAAAGCTCTCATCGATTGTCGCCGTATAAGAGGCCAGTCCGCTCTGTTTGTCCGTAACACTCAGACGGATGATATCCTGCTTGCCATTCCCTGTCATATTCTTCACTACAGGTGGTACATCGTCATAGTCCAGTTCATAGGAATGTCCCAGTTCACGGATCCTTCCTACCACCCAACCCTGACGATACTCTCCGCCCACGTACCTGCCGTTAGAGCAGATATAGAGTTTCGAGGGGTCGGCCTCTGTATGTACGATACTGTCCTGACCGTAATTCTCCAGATGAGGACGGATATAGATCTCACCATCCGTCACCAGCGGATAACTGGTCGGATAGAAACTGTAGGCATCCGACAGACCGTCGGGGTTCTTCTTGATGACAGGCTGTACCAGCACGTCGTTTGTCAGCAGACCGTAGGCTACCACCAGTTGCACATGGCCCGGCACAGACAGCGAGTTCGTCTGATTCCATCGGAACAGTCTCGCCAGTCCCGATACAGATGCAGGTTCCTGTGCCTTCGGTATCACCGCCTTCTCGCCACGAACGGTAAAGGTATAGCGTGCCTCATTCCCCTTATAGTCGCGCAGGATATACTCGAAACGGTAGTCGCGCTCCTCGTTGAAGTCCACGATACCGCGCTGCGTCTCTGCTGAGAGGATCGGCAGACGACAGCCTGGTTCAATAAACGACTTCAGATACCACGTCTTATGGTGGAGCCAGTGGTCATAGTCCCCCCAGGCGTTGATCTGTCGGTTCAGATCCATCGGTACCCGATTCACTACAGCACGAAAGATCTCCTGACCGTCGAGGTTCAGGATCGTCTCACGCACCCCGAAGTAGTTGTACGACTCCTGCATGTGGTCGTCGGCCCAAAGGGCGAAGCCTACCCTGCCCCAGGCCGTGAGTTTCTTGTCGATACCAGCCGAAGCAAACCCGAAGGTCTGTTTGTTCGCACCACCGTTGAAGACACCTTCTCCTGCCTGCGGACAAGCCATCAGACTATGTGCTGTCGGAGGCACCGTATCGGCGAGATACGCCCCGATGAACTCGTAGGGATCAAGCATATCATAGGTCTCGGCATCGTGGATCTCCAGATGCAGATGAGGTGCCGTCGAACTGCCTGTATTACCACTCAGGGCGATAAACTGTCCTTTCTTCACGGGACAGTCCTCTGGATTCAGTCGGGCATCAGCCGTAGAGGTGAAATGCGCATACTGGTATTTCCTGAGCGCCTGCTTCACCTCTGGCGCGAACGCTTTCAGATGACAATAGATGGACACGTAGCCTTCCGGATGCGTGATATAGACCGCATTACCAAAGCCGGAGATGCCCTGTGTGATACGCGACACATACCCGTCGCCAATCGAATAGATCCGCTTACCCTCCACGCCACCGGTCTTAATATCCAGACCGCCATGGAAATGGTTAGGACGCGGTTCGCCGAAGTTTCCTGCCAGTGAAATCTTATAGTCCACCGGACTGCCATACTGTACATGACCAGACGACACGGGCTCCTGTGCCTGCATCTGAACGACAGACAGCAAACCTATGACGACAGCACCCCACTTGTATGTCATGGATGCTAACATGCCTTAAACGACATATCAAGTCCCTTGACGGAATGTGTCAGGGCACCAACGCTGATAAAGTCCACACCTTGTTCGGCATAGTCACGGATGGTATCGAAGGTGATACCACCGCTCGACTCGGTCTCATAGCGGCCGGCAATGATGTCGACAGCCTTTTTCGTATCGGGCACGCTGAAGTTATCGAGCATGATACGGTCTACACCACCATGGTCGAGCACCTGCTGGAGCTCATCAAACGAACGTACCTCAATCTCAATCTTCAGTTTCAGACCTTTCTCATCGAGATACTTATGACAACGGTCTATGGCATTCGTGATACCACCGGCAAAATCTACGTGGTTGTCCTTCAATAGGATCATATCGAACAGTCCGATACGGTGGTTACAACCGCCACCGATCTTCACGGCCTGCTTCTCCAGCATACGCATGCCAGGGGTGGTCTTACGGGTATCGAGCACACGGGTCTTCGTGCCTTTCAGGTGCTGCACATACTTATCGGTCATCGTAGCGATACCACTCATACGCTGCATGATATTCAGCATCAGGCGCTCCGTCTGGAGCAGTGAACGGATCTTTCCCGTGACGATCATGGCGATATCACCCTTCTTCACACGGGTACCGTCCTCCATCAGCACTTCCACCTGCATCGTAGGATCGAAGCGACGGAACACCTCCTTGGCAATCTCCACACCAGCCAGGATACCGTCTTCCTTGATCAGCAGATGCGACTTTCCCATCGCATCCTCAGGGATACAACACAGGGTGGTATGGTCACCATCACCGATGTCCTCGGCAAACGACAGATCAATCAGTCTGTCTACCAGTTCTTCTACACTCAGCATAACTTCTCACCTTTTCACTCTTCACTTTTCACTTAGAAATACAGTCCCAATCCAAGACGGAAGCCGAAACCAGAGTTATCGTGATGATCCGTGCTGTACTCATAATACACTTCTGGCTCAATGGTGAGCTTACCAGTCAGGAAGTAGGCATAGCCCACGTTCACCTCAGGACGGAAGTCGTTCCAGTCGTCACAGGTCAGATAGTTACCCGACAAACCAGCATAGATGCCACAGCTATCGAAATAGTAACGGATACCAGCACCGCCTTTAAAGACACTCGGCATATCCGTCTGTGCCTCCCAGCTCACTCGACCGGTTACCATCCAGTTGTCAATAAACAGGTAACCGCCTTTCAGATCTAGGTTGAATTTCCAGTCTATAGACTTATGCCAACTGAGGTCAAGTCCCGATGCCGAGGCACCGACATACCATTTATCCTTTGAGAACGGGGTATCCGGATCATTCAGATACTGTGCATTAGCACTTACTGCCATCATTAGGCCGATGGCCGCCATTAATACTTTTTTCATAATGATATTATTTATTTTCTCACTTTTTCACCTTTTCACTCTTTGACCTCTTTGACTTCTCTCCAGTACCACACTGCGAACCAGATGCAGGCCACAACGAGGCAGGCTGTACCAAGGCTGTAGGCTAACGTCTCGGACAGTCCCAACATCTGCTTCGAGACAAAGAAGTAAGTTGAGCAGACGGTCGTCATAAACAGGGCTGGAATCAGGGTAATCCAAAAACACTTCTTCTGGCGCACCAGATAGACCGTCAGTGTCCACAACGTAAACACACTCAGGGCCTGATTACTCCAGCCGAAGTACTGCCAGATGGTGTTGAATCCATCGGGATTCTCGATCTGCCAGATCAGCATAGCGATCGACAGGGCGAACAGCGGCACACAGATCAGCAGACGCTTCGGGATAGGACGCTGATTCATCTTCAGCCACTCGGCCACGATCAGGCGAGCGGAGCGGAAAGCCGTATCACCCGAGGTGATCGGAGCAGCCACCACTCCCAGCATCGCCAGGATAGCACCAGCCACACCTAACCAGTCATTGCATACCAGGTTCACCACGGCAGGAGCCGACGTATGGAAGCCTTTGGCAGCACCCTCGATGAGGGTATAGCCAGGAGCAGGATCGCCATAAAAGAACCAAGAGGCAACCGTTGCCCAAATGAGGGCTACGATACCCTCGGTAATCATGGCACCGTAGAAGATGGGACGTCCCATGCGCTCATCCTTCACACAACGGGCCATCAACGGGCTCTGCGTACCATGGAAACCTGAGATGGCACCACAGGCGATGGTGATGAACAGTGCGGGGAAGATGGCATCGGTCCACTTGTCGGGCTCGGCAGCCATACCCATGTTATAGAAGTGAGTCCACAGCTCTGGCAGCTTCGGCCAGTTCAGGAAAAGCCACACCATCAGTGCACCTGCCATAAACAGCAGTGAGAACGCAAAGAGCGGATATATCTTACCGATAATCTTGTCGATAGGCAACATCGTGGCGATGATATAATAACAGAAGATGATAATGATCCACATCATCGTCTCACCACCCATGGAATGGAGGATCTCAGCAGGCGAATACACGAACACCGTACCCACCATGATCAGCAACAGCACGGTAAAAACCAGCATCACGCTCTTCGTTGCCTTACCCAGATACTGGCCGATCAACTCTGGCAGACTGGATCCGCCATGACGCATTGAGAGCATACCCGAGAGGTAATCGTGCGTGGCACCTGCGAAGATACAGCCGAAGACAATCCATAGATAGGCTGCCGGACCGAACTTCGCACCCATGATGGCACCGAAGATAGGACCCGTCCCTGCGATGTTCAGAAACTGAATCATAAAGATCTTCCAGCTAGGAAGTACGATGTAATCGACACCGTCGGCTTTCGACAGGGCAGGCGTCACACGGTCATCAGGACCGAATACCCGCTCCACAAAACGACCATACAGCAGATAACCCAATACCAGAGCTACCAAGCTCACAAGAAATGAAATCATAATCTAAAATGAACTTATTTAATAAATCTTTCGGCAAAATTACAAATAATTCTCAATTCTCAATTCTTAATTCTCAATTATTTTGTATCTTTGCACCAAAATTTGATAAAACAGCAGCATTTTGAAGACAATTATACGCATTTTCACTCTGTTATTGCTTGCGACGCACATCTCGGCGCAAGCTCCCAAGTACGAAGTAAGAGCCGTATGGCTCACCACCCTGCAGGGCCTCGACTGGCCGAAGACAACCAATCCCGAGCGACAGAAACGGGATCTCATCAGCATCCTCGACCAGTACCAGCGGGCGAATATCAACACCGTGCTCTTCCAGGCCCGTGTCAGAGGCACGACCCTCTACCCGTCGGCCATCGAGCCCTGGGAACCCAGTCTGTCCAACACCCCGGGCAAGTCGCCCGGCTACGATCCGTTGCAGTTCTGTATCGACGAGTGCCATAATCGTGGCATGGAATGTCATGCCTGGATCGTCACCGTCCCCATCGGTAAGACCAACAGCTACGGGTGTAAGCTGCTCCGTCAGAAGTTCCCCGACCGCATCGTCAGGATCGGCGACGAGTTCTATATGAACCCCGAACTGCCGTCAACAGGCGATTATATCGCGAATATCTGCCGTGAGGTGACCCGCCGCTACGATATCGACGGCATCCATCTCGACTATATCCGCTACCCCGAGACGTGGAAGTTTAAGTACTCCCGCGGACAGGGTCGCCAGTATATCACCGACATCGTCCGTAAGATCAACCATGCCGTGAAGGCCGAGAAGCCCTGGGTCAAGATGTCGTGCTCACCAGTGGGCAAGTTTACCGACCTCAGCCGCTACAAGAGCGGCGGATGGAATGCCTATAACGCTGTGTGTCAGGACGCACAGGGATGGTTGCGCGACGGACTAATGGATGTGCTCTTCCCGATGATGTATTTCCAGGGCAACCACTTCTATCCCTTCCTCGTCGACTGGAAGGAGCACAGCTACGGTCGTACCATCGCTCCAGGACTGGCGGTCTATATGCTCCACCCGAAAGAGAAGAACTGGGGCATCGACGTCATCCAGCGCGAGATGAACGTGCTCCGACAGGAAGGTCTTGGCATCACGTTCTTTCGCAGTAAGTTCCTGACAGACAACGTTAAAGGCGTTTATAAGTTCACGCAGGACTTTAATAGTACTTTATCCCTGATTCCACCGATGACATGGGCAGGTAAACAAGCCCCGACGCCAGCGACTGTGCTCGACGTGAAACGCGGCATGACTGCCGACCAGCTCTCCTGGTATGGTGCCCGTGACCGCTCTGGCGGCGACTACCTATTATATAATATATACGCCTCAGAGAAGTGGCCTATCGACATCAACGACAGCCGCAACCTGATTGCCACGCGCTTCAAGGACACTTCTCTGACCGTTCCCCACAAGGGCCGCACTCTCCACTATGCCGTCACTGCCACCGACCGCTACGGCAACGAGAGCACACCCGCCCTCAACAGGAATGCAGCCAGCAAGACACCTGCTTCTATCGATTTCCGTCAGTTCATCATGGGGAATTCGCTAAAAAAGCACAAATAGACAAACATTTGAGCAGAAAAAGTAACTACATTTGCGATAAATTTCCTACTTTTGCAGCATTAATAATAACAAATCAAATTAGTAGTAACATGGAAAGAACTTGGAGATGGTTTGGCAAGAAGGACAAGATTACTCTTGCACAACTGAGACAAATCGGAGTTGAAGGTATTGTTACCGCTCTGCACGATGTACCCCTTGGCGAGGTTTGGACACGCGAGAAGATTCGCGACCTGCGCGAGTACATCGAAAGCTACGGCATGCGCTGGAGCGTAGTAGAATCGCTGCCCGTTGTTGAAACAATCAAATACGGTGGTCCTGATCGCGATCATCAGATTGAGGTTTACAAAGAGAGTCTGCGCAACCTGGCTGCTGAAGGCATCCACTGCATCTGCTACAACTTTATGCCTGTACTCGACTGGGCTCGTACCGATTTGTTCCACGACAATCCTAACGGTGCCACTAACCTGTATTTCAACTATGCCGAATTTGCTTATTTCGACATTTAT